>NPID01000665.1_pt1 | contig 89163 bp, 71 predicted proteins | sample 8637491 | NCBI WGS metagenome assembly NPID01 (sample SAMN07420843, study PRJNA396082) | bioreactor metagenome | isolation source: sample BA6 brine-fed electro-methanogenic bioreactor BA | place: Japan: Kochi | collected 2016-06-14 | reverse complement strand
CAGAAGTTTACTGACATCACCCATCCCGCCTGCTTATACTGTCTTAGTAGAAGCACCATATTTTGGAATGCATCAGCAATTTGTTGTGTGTTCGTGACATCCTCAAGCGGGCCGTGTTTTCCCGCTAGAAGATGCGGGACAAAGATGATGTTGGGGCCGTAGAATCGCTGGCGATTGAATTCGCTATGCAATCGTTCCAAGGCAGAAGCAATTGGATCGCTATCTGGGCGGGTATGAACAACGATTACACGCGAGATTGCAGTCCCGCGCGCCAGAAGTTCATCAAGAACAAGGGTTACAACTTGAGGCTCTGCGCCTAACGTGGCAATGAGAACGTGTTCTGCAAAAGACAAGGTCGGGTGTATCTCTTTTCAACAATTGGGTACAGGATTCTCAAGGATAACTGTATACTTGTTGCCTCAGTCAATGGCCCTTTTAGTACAAAGGCCCGATCACATACGGAGTCCTTCACCGTCAGTCTGGGGAAGCCGGTTGATGAGTCTGTATATGGCCGGGCCTTTAGCCACGATAATATGCGATTGTAGATGAGTACATGTATTCAGGAGCAGCTTCCCCACGGCGTTGACTACGCTCATTGATCTTAGGGTATCCAGCGGGGCGGCGCAAGCAACTTTACTTAAATTTATAATAATTTCACCAAACCAATATACATATATGTGGTTGCATGTTACAATGCATCTGTTGCTGCTATCGCCATGCAAAACAGGCTCGGAGAATTCCGGGCTTGTTTTTTGTTTGCGGGTTCGAGAAGTTTTCGCAACAATACACGGGCTGGCGACCAGGAGGCTGCCGGAGGGGATTGTGCATTCACATTGCAGCGTGTTGAAAAAAGCGGTTGCAGAACAAAGTTGAGAAAGGCAAACAGGAAGTCAAAGAGCGGGCTTGCGATTGGATTGACAGTGGGAACCAGCGGATCAGGGCAATGATGGGCAGGAGTGGGGTTGAGTAATCGCTTGATATGCTGTCCGGCTGCCGTGAGCAGGGTTTGTATATTGACCTTCAATAAGCCACGCCACCGGAATTTCTGAAGGCTGTGCCACTGCTTAGCCTCGCCGAACATGGGTTCAACCCAGACGGAACGCTTGCGTTGGGCTTTGTGGTAAGCGGGTGTGGTGCGATATCCCTCTACCCGGTCCAGGATATCCTGGCAAATGGAACGCACGACGATGCGCGCATAAGCGCTGAATTAGACGAGACTTAATCTGACACTCTGAGTAAACTGTCGAAGAATAGAGGAGAGTGTCAAGATGACAAACGAACAGAAGATCATCGCCACCAAAGTGGGACTGCTGAAGTTGGCCGAGCAACTGGGCAATGTCAGCCAGGCGTGTAAGGTGATGGGCTACTCACGGGACAGCTTCTACCGGTTCAAGGAATTGTACGACGAGTATGGCGAAGCTGGTCTGCAAGAGATCAGCCGCAAGAAACCGAACCCCAAGAATCGGGTTGATCCAGCCATTGAGGAAGCCGTGGTGGCGATGGCCACGGAGTACCCAGCCTACGGGCAGGTGCGGGTGTCCAATGAGCTGAAGAAACGCGGTCTCTTCGTGTCGCCGGGCGGGGGGCCGCTGCCTATTTCCCTCACCGTCATCTGCCTCTTCTTCAATGACAATCAGGCCTTCGACGGTCACACCGAGGTATCTGGCCCATTTGACTGATGTTTAGTCTTGCCCGATCCATATTGACTCAAGTGCAAAAATCTCATATTCTATATGAGAAAGCATTCTAACAGGTGATAATCAGTCACGTACGAGATCGCTACAGCACAGCTCTGTGTCCGTTGAGGAGTCCACATGGAAGCCGTTGACAAAAAAGTGCGGACAGTGCCAGCCCTCGAAAAGGCCCTGGATATTCTGGAGTACATCGCCAGCCGGGGTGATTTTGTGACGATCAAGGAAATCTCCGCCCAGCTCAGCATCCCCACAGCCACAGCCTATCGCACCGTCAATTACCTGTTAAGCCGCCACTACCTTCGCCAGAACCTTGAAATTGAAGGTGAGTATTTCCTTGGGCCACAAATTCAACGGCTCTCTGATGTCATTGCCAGGCAGTTTGATATCGTCGCCCTGGCGAAACCCGTCATGCGGCAGTTGGCCTCACAATGCGGTCATACTGTTCAACTCGGGGTTCTGCAGGGTTTCGAAGTGGTCTATATTGAGCAGATTCTCCCCGCACAGCCTGTGAATATCATCGCAGCGCTACGCACCGGACTCCCCGTGAATGTCAGCGCCTCAGGCAAAATCCTTGTCGCCCACATGACCCCCGAAGAACAAACTCATTTCCTGGATAACGCCTCACTTGAAACACGAACCCACCGCAGCCTAACCGACCGGCAGGCCTTTATGGCTGAGTTGCAGAAGGTCAAGAGCCAGGGCTATGCCGTGGATTACGAAGAGTATGCCAGGGGCATCGGCTGCGTTGCCGTGCCCATCCGCAATTTCCGCGGCCAGGTGATCGCTGCTATTGGCATAACAGGCCACTCTAGCGACTTCAAGGATGAAGCCCTTGAAAAAAATGTCCGCCTGGTGATGAATGCAGGACAGAGTATTTCGTCCAGCATAAGCGCATAAGCCAAATCGCATTAGCGGAGTCAATAAACCGTATAAGGAAAGGAGGCCCACTGGAGAAAGCTGGTTTTTCCTGTCGTTTTTGTGAACATGAAAGGATCATCTAACATGTCTAGGAGCAAACTTGGTTTACTGCTGGTCGCCAGCCTGCTCATGTCGCTGTTGGGCCCGGTAAGTATCTTTGCCCAGTCAGATGAGCAGTTGACGATTGGCGCGATCGTGCCGACGCTGGATGCGCAGTTCTGGAACAACTATGTGGCGTTCATGCAGGAAGGCGCGGATGCGTTTGGGGTGGAGTTGATCGTGCTGAATGCCGACAACAATGCCGACCGGATGGCACGCGCCATCGAGGACCTGGTAGCCCGTGGGGTAGACGGGATCATCCATGTGCCGTACTGGGCAACCGGGATGAAGGCCCTCAATGACGCAGCGATGGCCGGGATCCCGGTGATCATGACCGACGTTTACCTTGAAAGCGTCGCCCCGCAGGACCCCAACTATCCGAATTATATCGCGTTTGTGGGTCCCAGCGACGAGGCGGCTGGCTATGCCATGGCTATCGCGCTGTTTGACGCGATGGAACTCAACGAGGATGGCGAGAAGGTCATCGGTGTGGTGGATGGCACGCCCGGCACCTCGGTGGCGATTGACCGGCATGCCGGTCTGGAGCGGGCGCTGGCGGAGCATCCTGAAGTGCGGGTTGCGGGCATGGTTAACGGCAACTTCGTGCGCGACGAATCCCAGGATGCCTTCGAATCGCTCTACCAGGGCAACCCTGACATCAAGGGTGTCTGGGGAGCCAACGGCGGCACGGCCACCGGTATCATCGCGGCCCTCCGCCAGGCGGGCAAGGTCCCCGGCGAGGATGTGCTTGTCGTCGGCATGGACCTCAACCAGGAGAACGTGGACGCTGTTGAAGCCGGCGAGCTGCTCTTCGACATCGGCGGTCACTGGCTCCAGGGCGGGTTCGCCATGGTCATGATGTACGACTATCTCAGTGGTATCGAGGTCCCGGCTGAGCAGGCGAACGTCAAGCTGGACCTGCTGCCACTGACCATTGACACCGTTGAGCAGTTCCGGGTGGACTTCCCCGCCGGCGTGCCGGATTACGACTGGTATGCCCGTTCGCGGGTATTCAACCCGGATGCCCCCGCCGCTACCTTCGAACTCCAGTACAGCGACTAAGCATTTTGTGACATTCCGTAAGCAAGGGAGGTGAAGCAATTCGCCTCCCTTCGTACTCAGAAGTCTGGAGGTATTCTGGTGCGCCTGCAAGCCTTTAAGATACACAAAAGCTTTGGCCCGACAAAAGCTCTGGTGGACGTGTCATTCACGCTTCAGCCTGGAAAAGTACATGCCCTTGTCGGCGAAAATGGCGCAGGAAAATCAACCCTGTTCAAGGTGTGTGCCGGTGTGATTCCAATGGATCAGGGCGAGATGTCACTTGGTGGCAAGCCGTACGCGCCCAGAACAATGCGTGAAGCCCAGACTGCCGGCGTAGCTCTGGTGTTTCAGGAAATCACGATCAATCCCTCCCTGGATATCGCCGAGAACATCTTCATTGACCGCATGCAGAAGTTCGCTGGCCCCCTCGGCATCACTCGCTGGAAGAAGCTGAGGCAGGAGGCTCAGCGGCTGCTGGACAGCATTGAGGCTGATATCAACGTGAATGCCCCGATCGGCAGTCTCGATCTGGGCCAGCTCAAAGTGCTCGAAGTGGCGCGCGCGCTGTCCTATGATCCCCAGGTTGTACTGCTGGACGAATCCACAGCCTATCTGAGCACGCATGAGATTGAAACACTGTTTCGCTGTGTGGATTCACTCCGGGATCGTGACATCGCCGTAGGCTACATCTCGCATCATCTGGATGAGATCGAGAAGCTGGCGGATGAAATCACCATCCTCAAAGATGGCAAGTGGGTCGGGAACTACGACCGCGGCGTGCTGTCCAATGATGAAATCGAGACTTTGATGGTGGGCCGCGAAATCGGGAAGCACATCTACCCTGAAACCCGGCAATTCATCCCTGAGCAGCAGCCCATCCTGGAGCTGGATGCGATCACCGTCCCTGGGCAGCTGCGGCAGGTTAACCTGAATCTGTATCGTGGTGAAGTCCTGGGCATTGGCGGGCTGAAGGGCGCCGGGGGTGAAGCCTTGCTGAGCGTCATTAACGGCGATATAGCCGCCCGCAGCGGGTCAATGCACCTGAACAATCAGGCATACAAGCCCCGCCGGCCGTTTGATGCCTGGGCAGAAGATATCGCCTATCTTCCTGGCGACCGCACACGCGAAGGCCTGATCATGGAATTCACCGTCCGAGACAATCTCACGATGGCGGCGGTTCCACATAAGGGTCCCATGATCGATCGTGCCAGGGAAAAACAGGTGGTCAGCAGCATCATTCCCCGCTTGATGATCAAAGCAGAGAATCCAAACGTGACCTGTTCGTCACTCAGCGGCGGCAACCTGCAAAAGGTGGTGCTGGGGAAATGTATCGCCGCAGAGCCGGACATCCTGCTGCTGAACAACCCGACCCGTGGTGTAGATGTTGGCGCAAGAATGCACATATACGACATGATCCGGCGCCTGGCCGAACAGGGTGTATCGGTCATCCTGCTTAGCGAAGACCTGTCTGAGCTTATTGGCAACAGCGATCGGATCATGATAATGCGCAAAGGGAAGGTAAGCAAAACATTTGATCATGATGAGTTTCCCTCAGAAGAGGAAATCATCAGCCATATGATCTAGATGTGCTCCTCTGGCCTATACGTTTCGATCACATGACCTGGTAGGTTTGACCATGACTAAAGAAACCGCAAGTTTGGACGTGACTGTCAGTGAACAGGCCAATGGGATAAAGCGGCGGTTCTCCATTCGAACCTATTTCCCTATCTTCCTGTTTGTCACACTCTGCATCGTCTTTGGTGTGATGTCACCCCGCTTCCTCACCTTTAACAACGCCATGATCGTGCTCCAGCAAGCAGCCGTCCTGCTGACCGTATCCCTAGGCATGACCTTTGTGATCATCGCAGGGTCGATCGATCTGTCCGTTGGATCGATTGTCGCACTGACTGCCCTGACGGCGGCGATGTTCGCCAAAGACTATGGTGTGGCTGCTGTTATCCCGGCAGCTATCGTCGGCGTTGTAGCCGGGCTGGTGAATGGCCTGATCTTCGCCAAAGGCAAGGTACCCTCTTTCATGGTGACACTGGGCACCCTGGTAGCGTATCGCGGCCTGGTCCTGTACTTCACGCGCGGCGCGCCAGTCGAGATTGTCAACCGGCCTTTCCTGCAAACGTTCGCCGGCCGGACAGAAGGCATCCCCCACGCGGCCATCATCGTGCTCCTCATCGCCGTTGTGGTATACATCATCTTCAATTTCACGGTATTTGGGCGAGAAGTCCGGGCGGTGGGCGGCGGCGAACGGGTTGCTATCCTCACCGGCCTGAAGGTCGACCGCGTGAAAATCCTTAACTTCACGATGCTGGGATTGCTGTGCGGCTTAGCCGGCACGCTCCAGAGCGCCCGGGTCTATGCCGCCACGGCCCAGCTGGGCGAAGGTCTTGAGCTGGACGTAATCGCGGCCGTAGTCGTTGGGGGCACCCCGCTGACCGGCGGCGTAGGCAGCGTGCAGGGGACTATCCTGGGCGCATTCATCATTACCATCCTGAGCAACGGCATGAACATGATGGGCGTCGATCCCTATATCCAGAATATCGTCAAAGGCATCGTCCTGATCGCCGCCGTCTTCGTCACGATTGACCGGTCAAAGATCGGGATCATCAAGTAAGCTGCACACGCATACTTTACAGACCTGGCTCGCCACACAGGCGCTTCAGGACATCCTAGGGAGCAGAGTAATGACTATCAAACAGCAACTGGAAAATGCATTGAATGCGGGTGAAGGTATTCTGCACATGCTGCCCTGTTGGGTCCCGCGCGACTTTGCCGTTCCGGGTCGCCGGATTCGCCTGGCAGAAGAAGACCTGTATGCGCTCGGGGCGCACCGTGGGGGCCTGGATGAACGATGGCTCTGCTCAACAACCAACCCGGCCAATGGCCCGCTGATGCCGCATGATGAGGGCTTGAGCTACGTGGTCGGCCCGGACGGCTCGCGCTTCACGCTGAAGGACGCGGTTGACGAAATGCCGGCGATCATCGGCACCGAGCGCTATAACAAGTACGGTCGCTGGCCCACGCTGGGCAAACTGTTCGACAATCAGGGCCCGCTGCCATTCCACCTGCATCCGCGTTCGGAACATGCGGCGCTGATAGGTGAAGTCCACAAACCGGAAGCCTACTACTTCCCACCCCAGTACAACCAGCGGCTCAACGACTTCCCCTACACCTTCTTCGGGTTTGAGCCGGGCACCACCAAAGATGACGTGCGGGAAGCGCTTGAAAACTGGGGTAAGGGCGACAACGGCATCATGAAATACTCAAAGGCCTATGTCTTCCCCATCGGCGAAGGCTGGTTTACCCCGCCCGGCATCCTGCATGCGCCTGGCTCGCTGGTGACCTATGAGATTCAGTGGGGCACGGACACATTTGCCATGTTCCAGTCAATGGTGAACGGTAAGCCGGTCCCGTACGAAATGCTGGTCAAGGATGTGCCTGAGGACAAGAAGAAGGACCTGGACTACATCATCGGGCTGATCGACTGGGATGCCAACATCAGCCCCACCCTGCGGCAGAATCATCACCTGCCGGGCATCGTAGATGCCGCTCAATCCGGAGAGGGCTACACCGACCGCTGGATCATCTACGGCAAATCACTCGGCGACGACGTCTTCAGCGCGAAGGAACTCACAGTGCAGCCAGGCGCGAAGGCCGTCATCAAGGATAACGGGCCATGCGGTGTGCTGGTTGCCCAGGGGCGGGGCAAGCTGGGCACGCACGACATTCATTCCCCCATCATGATCCACTATGGGGAAGTCACCCAGGATGAATTCTTCATCACGGATGAAGTTGCCCGTGGCGGCTACACCGTCGAGAATACCGGCGTCGAGCCCCTGGTGCTGCTGCGGCACTTTGGCCCGGATACGCAGCAGTTCTAGCCAGTTCGATATCTGGTTCTCCGATCCAATTCGCTGGTGCGGAACTTTCTTCATGCCTTCTACGCAAGAGCCGTTGACAAGCAGTCAGCGGCTCTATGCTTGTATCTGCTCGGTGGCCCTGGTTCTAAGCGACATGGCAAGAAAACGCTAAACCCCAGAACAAATCATTCAGGTGCTGCGTGAGGTAGAAATCCACACCAGCCACGGCAAAACAGTGGCTGCGGCGGTCAATCAGCAGGAGAATGGGACATTGTCTCCAGCGGCAATAACCCTTGTTCCCGGCGCAGGGTGTCAGCCCCCTGTTCCTGAGTCAGGGCTGCCCTGACCCGCCAGGCCCTATTCCTCCAGCACGCCGTAGTGCAGCGCCGATCGGACTAACTGGGCGCGAGACTGGAGCTCAAGTTTCTCCATGCCTCGCGCGCGGTACGTCTCCACGGTTTTGACGCTGATATGCACTTCTTCACTGATCTCGGAATTGGTATAGCCCAGGGCCACCCGGCGCAGCACCTCATATTCCCGTTCAGAGAGTTTCTGCCAGGGGTTAGCCGTGACCGGCTGCTCCGCTTCCGTCTGGGCCGTGCCCGGCAGCACGGTTTGCAGCAGCTTCTGCGTCATAGCGGAATGGACGTACGTCTCCCCGTTCAGGACAGCCCGGATCGCCAGCAGCAGCTCGGCATCCGCCGCCCGCTTAAGCACATAACCCGCGGCCCCGGCCTGCAGCGCATCCTGAAGATACTGCGCGTCATCATGCATGGTCAGGATCAGGATGCGGCTGTCAGGCAGCAGCGCACGCAGCGGCGCGATGGTTGACAGTCCATCTCCGCCCGGCATGTTGAGATCCAGCAGGATCACCTCCGGCCGAAGCTTCCGAGCCTGCTGAAGGACTTCAGCGCCGTTGCTCGCCTCGCCCACTACGGTCATATCCGGCTGGTTGTCGATCAGCAGGCGCAGACCGGCCCGCAGGATCGTGTGGTCATCTGCCAGCAACACCCGTTTCGCATCCGCTGTCATCACTTCAGCCCTTCCCTTCGTTAGCCTCCAACCCATTCCCGCCAGGGGCAGCAGTATCCAGCGGTATCTTGACGTACAGAGTCGTTCCCTGCCCGGGCTGAGACTCGATGGTCAGATCGCCACCCAGCAGCCGGGCGCGCTCCCAGATGCCCTGCAAGCCCAGGCTTGCGCCGCGCTCAACCCGGACCTGCTGCGGATCAAAGCCGCGCCCATTATCCTCAACGATGATCTGCAGGCGGTGCGGCTGGCGGTTGATCAGCACGCTGGCTACCTCCGCCCCGGCATGCCGCACCACATTGGTCAGCCCTTCCTGCACAATGCGATAGATCGTTGTCTCAACTTCCACGGGCAAACGCTGATCCAGGCCTTTGGCCACAAAGTCCACCGGCAGGGCATACCGCCGCCGGTAGTCGCCAGTCAGACGTTCCAGCGCAGCCGGCAGCCCGTGATCGTCCAGAACTGCCGGGCGTAGCTGCCAGGCCATGGCACGCACCTCGTCCAGCGTGCCATCCACGATCTGACGCAGGTCATCCAGGCGGCCAGGCAGCAGGCCCAGATCGGATGTATCTTCCAGGTTACGCAGGCCGATCAGCACTGAGGTGAGCGACTGGCTCGTGCTGTCGTGCAGCTCGCGGGCAATCCGCTTGCGCTCCTCTTCCTGAGCCATGATCACACCACTGATGTAGTGAGCGCGCAGACGCTCGCGCTCCGCGCGCTCATGGTCGGCCAGGGCCAGCGCGGCTGTCATGGCATTGAACGCGTCCGCCAGTTCCCCGATCTCATCATTTGCCCAGCGCTTGACCCGCCGCGAGAAGTCGCCATGCTCGACCGCTTCCGTCGCAGCAACCAGCTCGCGAATTGGATGGGTCAGGATCGATGCCAGGAAGAACGCCGCTCCGAAGCCCACCCCGACCATCGCCAGAGTTGTGAGTACCAGTTGCCTGGTAACACTATTAACGGTGGCCTGCAGAATGCGTTCCGAGAGGCCAAGATGCACCACAATTCCGTGCTCTGGCGCAATGTTGGCAATATCCAGCACCCCCCCCGATTCAGTTGTCACGCGGGTCACGCGGTGAGCATGAGCCGACTCTGTGACCGGATGGAGCTGGCTGATCACCCCGCCTGGCACCTCCCCGGCGTAGGTATCCGCCAGCACGTTGCCCGCCAGATCCAGCACCAGCAGGTAGGCCACCTCGGTGTTGTGCGCGTCCGTCGAATAGTGAATCTCTTCCTGCTTGAGCAGCAGGCTGAGGCCGTGATAATTCTGCTGTTCAAGGTACGAAGTGCTCAGTTCACCGATGCGCTCGGTCAGGGCACTACCCTGCTGTGTCAGAGCTTCGCGCAACGTTTGAAACAACAACTGGCGCATCTGGATCGTGACAAAAACGCCCAGCAGGGCCACCGTGCCCAGCACGATACCCAGCACCTTCACACGGACGCTGACGCTGCCCAGTGTCTGCCATAACCGGTCGAGGAATTGATTTTGCAGGATAGTGCCTGTCATGCCCGATATTCACACTCACCAAAGCGCACAATGCCAATTATATCGGGTAGAAATCATCGTAATATGAGTGCATGATGAATGCCCATCAGGAGACAACAACGATTGCGCCAGGCGCAAACGGCCCGCCATCCCCCAGGGGCGGGAAAATCGAACGCATCACTGAGCGCTGCCCGACCCCGAGCAGCAGCCCTGCGCGGCACTTTCGCCTTTGTTGAGGTGTGGGACAACCGGCAGCGTCGCCACTCAGCGCTGCGATCCGGAAGCCTCATAGCGTGTGAGGAGATGCACACTCTGACATAACACGTTTCCACATTTTCGGGGTAAAACCAGCCCAGACCACCTCACTTGCTGAGATACCACCAAATCCATTCACGCGGATGGACAGGACAACCCGCCGCGTCTCACGCCAGGTGAATAGTGATCTGGGCTATCGTCCCCTGCCGTACCTGCTCGGCAAGTGGCGCCGGGATGACGGCTTCGGTGATTTCGGTGGTGGTGCCAGTCTGACTCGCCAGCACGATCCGCGCAGGATGCACCGCATCTGGCCCAAAGGTGCTGGCCCGGGCCGGGTTCAGATAGATCACCCGAATCGCCCCCAGGAACGTGCATTCAAGCGCGCCCTGCTCATTAAACAGCCAGCCCGCCAGCGCCGGCGCAAGGCGCAGGGTCAGCCCTGCGGCTGTGTGCAGGAACGGCTGCGGGCCAAACATGAGATGGTTCAGGATGCTCAGATACTCCGCGGTGGAACCGCTCAGCCGCGCCGTGTACCCCCGCCCGTGCAGGCGCACATCGGGGTGTGCGCTGCTGACGATAAAGGACGAGTTCTCCAGCGGGCTGCGGCCATACCGCTCAGGCGGCTGGAACGGTATCAACACCTGCCGCAGCTCAGCATAGAAGGCTTCGTAAAGCCCTGCCTTCAGCAGCGCCAGCAGGTACTTGTATTCCATGTGCAGCCAGATGGATTCGTTCTCCAGCCACCCCGGGGGGAAAGCCCGCGCGCGCCCGATGTCGAATGGCTCGGCATCCAGCGGCGCATTGACCTTGTACATGCCCAGCTTCTGATCGTACAACGGGCTGACTTTGACCTGCTGGTGCAGGGCCAGCGCTCGTTCCGGGTCGGTCTCGATCCTGATCTGGCGCACCGGCCCTTCCAGAAACAGCGGCAGCATCACCGCCTCGAAGGCCGTCACACGGACCGGCTGCAGCCCGGCCTCCACTGGCTCTGGCAGCGGCTCGTAACTCAGCGCATTGAAACGCAGATACGTCGGCGGAAGGCCGTCATTCTGCCCGGCAGCCCGATCAACCCCATCCTGAAGCTTCCCGGTGAGCCGCTCCAGCAGCACGACCAGCCCCCCAACCGGATAGTCCTGCTCGCTGCCCCCAAACCCGAAATGAGACTCCTGGCGGTAGCGCTCACGCGCGCGGGCGCACGCCTCCCAGAAGGCAAAATCGCGGCTCGCTTCCGGGCTGTGCTCATATGTATCCAGTGCCACCGCCAGCGCCGCCAGCAGCTCGGCGATTTCCACCGGCAGGGCCAGCGCTGCAGCCGGCGCGTCGCTCAGTGCCGCCTGGATAAAGCGCAGCAGTCGGATCAGCTCAAACGTTTCCGGCAGGCCGGAACCAAACAGCCCCGGCAGGCCATTGAGCGCGTCGTACCAGCCAGGCTTGTTGGCCTCCATCTCGATGCCCACACCCGCCGGATCAAGCGTTGCACATTTGATAGCCGCCAGCCCCACCAGCTTGACAGTCAGCGTGGTGCGAAAAATGTCCCCCCTGCCGTGCTGGTCGCGCATCACATGCGGATATTCCGCGCGCGCCGCGATCAGCCGCGCTTTTTCCGGGTCATGCCAGATTGCCCCCCGCTGTCGCACGACGCCTTCCACCAGCACATGCTTCTGGTGGCGTGGCCGGACGGCGGCGTCACTGTCGTAATAGGTGAACACGGGCTTCTCAAACAGGAGCTGCCGCTTCCGGTCCGGATAGATGCCCAGGAAGTTTTCGATCAGGTCCAGGTTATATGTCCAGTGATCGGTCCAGTATCCTTCGCCAAAATCCGCTTCAAACTGCTGCTCGGCACTGGCAAGCACCCGATCCAGGAATGCTCTGAGGGACACCCTGAGGCCCGGCTCACCCGCCACCACCGCCTTCAGCAGACTGCCAGGCGTAAAAGTCCCCTCCAGCACCGGGGCCAGTTTCTCCGGCGCCTCCACCAGCGTCAGCAGCGCCGCCCGCGCTGACTCATCAGGCAGCCGGTACACATTCCCCCGCACCACCAGCGGGTTATAGCCATCGGTCTGGATCAGGTTCATGAAGGTGATGATGTCGTAATCCTCAATCGCCGGATTCAGCCACACATCTTCACGCCGGTTCTGGTTGACATCCCGGTAATTGCCGTTACCCTGCGAATAGTGCTCGGCGGCCAGGAAAAACGCGTTGTAGTCGCGCTCCAGGTCACCGTGCTTGCGTGAATACACGTGCTGCACAAAGCGCCGATCGCCATCCTCAAAAACGACCGGCCAGCCGCCGCGCAGCACATTATCCAGAAACGTCTGGCGGGTATACGCATCAAGCAGCGGCTGACTGGTGGCGATGCCCACACAGTCGGTGATCTCACGGGCCAGATTGACCGCCCGCTCGGCCTGCTCGGCAACAAAAACCGGCTGGGTCATCCGTTCCAGGTGAGCCTGCAGCACCCCCATACTGGTCGCATGGCCGACGATACCATTGATCCGCAGCGACTCCCCCGCGGCGAGCGTGCGTCGCAGCCCGAAGAAACCACACGGCATCCGGCCCAGGGTGATCTGAGGGCTGGCGAGAACCGCGTCGAGCCCCCCCTGCACCAGGCGATCCGGCATGCTCAGCGAAGTGTTCTCCGCAAACAGCGTCGTCGGGTCCACCAGCGCAGGCAGGCGCGTCCCTTCCCCGGTGAAGGCCACACAAAAATGTCCCGCTTCGTACCCCTGTACTTCGACACTGTCCGCGATGCTGGAACGCAGCCGGTAAAACGGCACATGCTCAGCCGCGGTGAACACACCCATCCAGGCTTCAGCCGTCCGGGTCATATGCTTGAGCAGCGCATCGTTCATGCCAAAAGGCACGATCACCGGCAGGCCGTCGACCACTTCCAGCGTCTGCTCGGCTGGCCCGGTATTGGTGATCGTCACCTGCCGGATCAGCCCCGCCAGCGGCTCATCAGTCAGTGTGCAGTAGCGCACTTCCACCCGCAGATTGAAGCGTGGCGCTTCCTCCAGCAGCGACAGGTCGTTCATCCCAATCGCCATCTGGCGCTTGATCCCGGTTGGATCCGGCACGCACGCCCCAAACGGTTCGTACAGCCCGAACTGCGCCTCCGCAATCCTGATGAACGTCCTGAAGCCGGTGGCGGCCACAGACTGCCAGGCCTTGCTGGCCGGCTGAAATTCGACGATCGGCACATCCTTGCTCTCAACCCCGAACGAGGCAATCGCCTGCCCGCGGTTGACATAAAATACCCACAGCGGAATACCCATCAGGCCGGCAATCCCCGGCAGGAAACTGGCAAACGCCGGCTGCTGGTGATAGTTGCGAACAACAAACCGCTGGTTGGAATCAAATGTGAAGTTGGCCATCATCCCCCACCCTGGTTACCCGAAGAGCCACTGTGCCGCCAGCGCCTGGAGCGTGGCCTGCTGCGCGGGCGTCAGCGTGATCACCGGTGAATTGGCCAGCGTTGTATCGCTGTTTTCAACGATAAGGACGGTCGCATCCTCACTCAGGCTGTGCGAATGCCAGGCCGAGCGTTTGATCGTGTACACCCGCAACGGTTCCATCGGCTGCGCGTGCAGGGCCGTGATGGCATCGTCCCCCTCCGCCACAAACAGCACACATCGCCCGGCCAGCAGCACAAAGGCCTCATCCGTTTCATCATGACGCTGCATCGTCGTGATATGCTCCGGCAGCAGCTCAGGGTGATAGCGCAAGACCGCCACCCGCCAGCCCGCATAGTCCACCAGGGGTTGGTAACCCAGTCCAGCATAACCGGTCACTTCCAGCAACGAGTCAGGCAGCATGGTCGCCCTTTCATGCCCCACCCTTCGGCGTCAGGTACACATCCAGCCGGTGCAGGCCGGCGCTCTCGAGGTCGGTGAACAGCGCGCGAGGCAGTTTCACCGCATCCGCGGAAGCACTCAGGCCTTCAATAGTAACGCCATTCAGCGCCACCCGGCCCAGCTCATACTGACCGGCATCCAGCTGCGTGGGATTATGGTACTCCACCTGCAGGCGCCGGCCGGCGAAGGTGAGGGTCACGCCCGCCGTCCCCGCGCCGTCAAACTGGGCCGCCATCAGCCGGGGGGCCAGCACAAGATCACCCAGATCCCCACGCACGCCATAGACCTCCATCACCAGTGTCAGCAGCAGCCAGCTGGCCGATCCGGTCAGGTAGGGATACATCCCGCGTCCACGCGCGCTGATGTACTCTGGAATTCCCGGATACATCCGGCTGGTTTCATAGTCGCGGCAATGCCTGTAGAGCCGATCGAGCAGCCGGTGTCCTTCGCGGACACGCCCCCGCTGATACAGGGCATTCGCGTACATCACCGCCATATGGCTGAACATCGCACCATTCTCTTTGTGTCCGAATGCAAACCCAAAGCAGCGCCCCAGGTTAAGCTGCGGCTCGCCAAAATCGGTATTCAGGCGGTAGCCGCCCATAGCCGGTTCCCACAGGTAGCGCTCGGCCGCCTGGATCATGGCCTCTACCTGTTCATCCGTGGCGATGTCGCCCATCATGGTGAACACCTGTCCGGTGAGGGTCATCCTGACGCCATCAGCACGGTCGCCTTCAACCCGCTCACCGTCGTCATCGTAATAGCCGTTGAACCAGCCATGTCCTTCGCTGCCCGTCACCCACTCCTGCTCGCGGATGCGCTGGCTGAGCCAGCGCGCCTTCGCCTGCACATCGCGCGCCAGATCGGCGGGATCAAGTCTCACCTGCCGCCCGGAAATGGTATGGGCGCAGCGCTCGAAATAGACGTCCAGCCGCTGGCGTTTCGCCTCAATATCCGCGTAATCCAGCGGCTCCGACAGGGTGTCCAGCAGCGCCATCAGCTCCTCGGCCACCACGATCTCCGTCGTGCCGCACGCCCGGAGCGCCAGCAGCAGCCCGCCCAGGTCATGCAGGTTAGCCGCATACAGCGCCGAGAAAGCCACGCTCTCCCCGCGCTGGCGGGCCATATCCATGCCATCGTTCCAGTCCGCCCCTTCCAGCCGGATCATATTGTGCTCGCCCACATGGAAGAACGCGGTCAGGTGCTGGATCAGCATATGTTCCAGTAGCGACCCCTGAGCTACTTCCCCGGATTGGGTTCGCTGGACAGTCCCCTGCTCCGGCGACCATTGCGGATCTTGCCCCTGGCAGCGCCTGATCTGCGGGTCCTTAAAGTACGCCTGCGGGCGCAGCAGGAAATCAAGATCCCCCGTCTGATCGATATACAGGCGGGTCGTAAGGAACGGCCACGCGCCATGATCCATCCAGACCCGGGGGATGTTGTTGCGGTCCGCGCTGAATTCGCCGGGGGCGCTGCCAATAATGGTGGCGTTGCTGCCATCAAACCGCACGCCCGCAAAGCTGCTGTACAACAGGTCGGGCACGTCGTCCGGCTCGGTAAACAGCAGGGCCAGACAGTCCTGCCACAGATCACGCCAGCCACGCCCCCCGCGCCCGTAGTCATGGTAGGGCAGGAACGAATTGCCAAACAGCCGGCGCAGCACGGGCTGAATCACGACCCAGCGCATCCAGCGATCAAAATCAGAGTCCCCGGTCTGGATCAGCAATTGCGTCGCCTTGCCCCGCCAGTAGGCCCGGCAGGTCTCCAGGGCGGCCTCGAACTTCTCAGGGCTTCCGTAGGCAGCCACCCACTCATCCGCATCGCCATCCTCGGCCAGGATACCCAGCATCAGGACATATGTCGCCTGCTCACCCGGGGCCAGCGTTACCTGCGGAAAGCGCAGCGCGCCAATGGCCTCGTAGCCATCCACCCGGTATCCCGCCGGTACGCCCGGCTGCCGGGGGCGCACCACCCACGCGGGCCAATCCAGCGTGCCGCCCTCGCCAACAAAATCCTCCAGCGCGGGGCAGAACGCCTCCGGCGCGGTGCCTCGCCCGGTGACGCCCAGCACGCCATAGGTCATCGCGTTGGGCAAATGCCCGCGCTCGTCAAAGGACAGCGTTGGCCGGACCAGCACCCCCCAGTGGCTGGTGTGAACACGGTGCAACAGGGACGTCACATGCCGGTGATCGCGCAGGTTATCCGCCGAGCGCCCGTAAATGGGGATCGCAGCCGTCGGCGTGAATGTGATCGGCTGCGCGCCCGTGTTTGTCACGGTCACGCGCATCAGCTCAACTGTATGGGGGGCGTCCGCCGGCACAAAACTGGTGATGCAGGCCCGCAGCCCGGCGGCCTCATTCTCACGCGTGACCTCGTGCCACAACAGCCCGGCCCGCAGCGTCACACGGTCCGCAGCGGCCGTATGCCTGGCGGCGACCTGCGCGGCCGATTCACCGGCACATGACCAGGGTGCGCGCCCTTCCACCGCCACCCAGAAGTTACGCCCGGCCCGGGACAGGTGCAGGTCTTCCACAGAAACGGGCGGCAGCAGAAAGGTGTTCTGGCCGGTTTTTGCATCCCCCTGGAGTCCGGGCGCGACGGCCGACATCATGCCCGCCTCATTGACCAGCGGGAAATACAGATAGCTGGTGTCCTGCGGATTCTCGAGGCGGAACGTCCCCTGCTCGTCTGTGAAAACCCAGGATTCGCCATCGGCGTGTGTCATCGCGGCTGCTCCCCCTTGCCAGGATAAAGCCAGCCGGCGAAGCGCCCGCTTCCGGGCGAACTTCACCGGCCAGCGCGCTGCTCAGGCCCTATTCAGCGTCGGCCAGTGTGTAAACCCGCACATAATCCACCAGCATCGTCTGCGGGAATTCGGTCGTGTCGTCTGGGAAACCGGGCCAATGCCCGCCCACAGCCACGTTCAGGATCATGAAGAAGTCGTGATCATACACCCAGGGGCGGCCGTTGAGGTCATTGGGTGTGATCGTGTTAACCAGCTCGCCATCCACATACCAGCGGAGCGCGTCCGGGTCCCAGTCAATGGCATATACATGGAAATCCTCAGCAAATGCTTCCGTGGCAGTATAACCAGCACCAATGCCATTTGCCCCGGAATAGCCGGGGCCATGGATCGTGCCGTGGACGGTGCGTGGCTCAAAGCCTACATTCTCCATCACATCGATCTCACCGGAATCAGGCCAGCCAACCTCTGGGAAATCGGCGCCCAGCATCCAGAACGCGGGCCAGATACCCTGGCCGAACGGGATGCGCAGCCGGGCCTCAACGCGCCCATAGGTGAATTCTACCTTGTCCTGCGTGATACAGCGCGCCGACGTATAAGCGCAGCGACCATAGTGGCACGCATAATCCTCAGGATTCTCCTCCCGGGCCACAATCGCAAGATTGCCTTCGCCATCCAGGGCGACATTTTCCAGGCGGCTGGTGTAATACTGCATTTCGTTATTGCCCCAGCCATGCCCGCCGATCTCACACGTCCAGGCAGTAGCATCGATTGGCGTACCGGCTTCACCTTCGAACTCGTCGGCCCACACCAGCTCCCACTCACGCGAGTCCCAGGTGATGCTGGTATCCACTTCCACCCCGTCGTCCGTGGCGCTCAGGTCAGCCACCGCCACCACAGACGGATCTGCAACCACGGCCAGCCCCACATTGTCAAGATAAGCCGTGTGGGCGCCCGCCCCAGCCGGAAAGCCCAGCGCATACCCCGAAACGGCATCCAGGCCCAGGCCATCATTGGGCGCGCCATTCGGCTGCCAGTCAGTGCGGCGACGGAAAGCGTCAAAGGGAATCGTATACTGCCGCCAGCCGGTGTAATCGTCACTGATGCGGTAGTAGAAGCGCTCTGCCGAATCGCCCGTGAGCGTGGGGTTGCGGTTATCAAAGATATCCACCTGCACCACGCCCCCGGTCGCATTCCCGTACAACCACAGGCTGATCGCGTTGTAGTCCGTCCAGTCCGCACTGATCCAGTTTTCGCCATCCGTCAGCGCATGCGTAAATCCACCCCATCCGCCGAGATCGTAGCTGACAGCCAGGACGGTGTTGGATACGTCCGGCGCCGTGGGCAGCGCCAGCTCGGAATAGGCCACCAGCTGCGCGGCAGAAAGCCGGAGGTTCTCAAATGCGTCCCCCCAGGTCACCAGGCCGATTCCATTGCCAAACGCATCGCTGCTCACCGGCACGCCGGACTCAAAATCATCAATGATCAACGCCGGGACGATGACCTCGTCGGAAATGACTTCCGGCGCGTCTCCCTGCGCCAGAATCAGGCCCGGCAGCAGCAACAGCAGCGCGATGATCCCCAGACTGAAAAAAATGGTTTTCCTGTGCATCATGCAATCCTTTTTTCGCTACTCCAGGTCAAAGCGGTATCCGCGGGGATACAGCGGTCCGTCCTCGCTGGCTTCCAGCGCCGCGCGCGGCACCTGGCCCATGGATCGCGGCCAGGCAAATGACAGGCGGCCACTGAAGCGATAATCGCCAAAGAGAACATCCGCCACACCCTGTCCTTCCGTGCCCGGAAGCCACGCCGCAACCACAGCGTCGCAATCATCCAGGACATCGTCGATAATCAGCGGGCGCCCCGACAGGACGACCATCACCAGGCGCTCGCACCCCGCACGCATGCGGGTAACCAGCGCCTTGTCCTGGGGTGACAGGCCGAGATCAGGCCGATCCCCAGCACCTTCGGCATAGGGCGCCTCCCCCACAACCACGATCCCCACCGGCGCCTGCGCGCCCGGCCCAAAATCCCCCGCAGGGCTGTATTGAACATCCGTCGCGGGCGCAACCGCCTGGCGGATGGCCTGCAGGATTGTCGTGCCACTGGTGATGGCACCCCGCCCACCCATCCACTCGATCGTCCACCCCCCACACTGCATGCCGAGGTCATCCGCGCCCTCCCCGGCCACATGGATCACGGAGGTCGTTTTTTCCAGCGGCAGGCAGCCCTGTTCGTTCCTGAGCAGCACCAGCGACTTGCGCACCGCCTCGCGGGCCACCGCCCGGTGAGCGGCGCAGCCCACCTGCTCCAGCAGGGCCTCATCGCCAAAGGGCTGCTCAAACAACCCGAGCGCCAGCTTGACCGCCAGAATGCGGCGCACAGCGTCGTCCACCCGTTCCAGCGGGACAAGCCCCTTTTCCACTGCGCCAACAAGCGTGCGGATGAAGCACTTGTAGTCAAAAGGCACCATGATCATGTCCAGCCCGGCATTGACGGCCATGACCACACACTGTTCATAATCTGCCGAGAGCTGGTTCAGCGCCAGATAGTCCGACACTACAAAGCCCTGGAAACCAAGCTCACCCTTGAGCACGTCCGTCACCAGGTACCGGTGGGCATGCATCTTGATCCCCTGCCAGCTGCTGTAGGACACCATGACATTCAGCGCGCCAGCCTCTATCGCGGCCCGGTAGGGCGGCAGGTGAATCGCCCGCAGAGTCGCTTCATCGATCTCGGCGTCCCCCTGGTCGATAACCCACTGGGAGTCCGGGTTATCAAAGGGCCACCAGTTCAGCCACGTATACCCGCGCGTGCTGCCCCAGGTTGTGCCGCCATCCGCCACGAAGTGCTTGACACTCGGCAGCACGGCCAGGGCCTGGCCGTCTCGCGGCGCAGCACCCCGCTGCAGGCCACGGATCAGGGCGCAGCCCAGCCGCGATACCAGCCCCGGATCCTCACCGTATGATTCGCATGTGCGCCCCCAGCGAATATCCCGTGCGACGGCGACAGTGGGCGCGAAGGTCCAGCGGACATGGGTCGCGCATAACTCCTGGGCAGTCACCTGCCCGATGCGCTCCACCAGGGCCTCATCCCCCGCGGCCCCCAGCCCAATGTTATGCGGGAAGATAACCGCCCCTTTGAGGTTATTATGCCCGTGAATCGCATCCACACCGTACAGCAGCGGGATTCCCAGCCGGCTCGCCAGGGCGCCCTCCTGAAAGGCGCGCACCATGGCAGCCCAGGCAGCAGGGGTGTTGGGCGCCGGGTTTCCACCACCCCCGCTGAGCACCGAGCCGATGCCATAGGCGGCCACATCCTCCGGCGTAATGCTGTTCTTTTCGATCTGCGTCATCTGCCCGGCCTTTTCGGCCAGGGTCATCTGCCCGAGCAGGTCTTCAACCCACGCTGTGATCTCGGCTGAAAAGACTGGCACGCCGGCCAGCGTATGCTTACTCATCATCGTTCAGTTTCCGTAGCCACGGCTACTTATCCACGCCGGTAATGACAATCCCCTGGATGAACACGCGCTGCGCCAGGAAAAAGATCGTCAGCGGCAGAACCATTGAAATAACAGACGCAGCCAGCACGAGCTGCGGCTCACTATTGTACAGCCCATTGAAATCTGTCAGGCCAACTGTGATCGGGTTGGCAGCGCGATTGCCCGCCAGGTAAATCAGCGGCTCAAAAAAATCATTCCAGGCAAAGAAGAAGTGAAACATAGCCACCGCCGTCAGCGCCGGGATCGACTGCGGCAGGATGACCGATGTGAATGCCCGCAGCGGCCCTGCGCCATCGATCATCGCGGCTTCTTCCATTTCACGCGGGATGGTCATGAAATACTGACGCAGCAGAAAGACGTTGTACGCGTGGCCAAACATCTTCGGCACGATCAGCGGCAGCCAGGTCCCCCCCCAGCCCAGCACATTCACGAAGAAGGCGTAGGTCGGCACCAGCGTGACGGCGGGCGGCAGCACGATTGTGGAAATCAGGACGATAAACAGCAGGTTCTTCAGCGGGAATCTGAACCGCGCAAAACCATATGCGGTTAACGCAGAGGCAACCAGCGTGCCGACCATCGTGATCAGGGCATAGCCCAGCGTGTTCAGCAGCAGGCGCAGGAAGTCAATGGTATTCCACGCCTGGGGGTAATTCCCCCACCTGACGGACAGGCTGCGCACCGGCTCCAGCCCGCGCCAGTTACCTTCCCACTCGATCAGGCCCGCCTGCGGATTGTGTATATCCAGGAACGTGCTGACCTGCCGCCCTTTGGTCACGATCGCCCATTCCTGCAGCCCGTCAGCGGTGGGGACGTGCAGCACGTCGTAGGTTTTGCCTTCGTATTCAAACTGGGCCGTATCCATAGGCAGCAACGGCGCTTTGGAATCGGACGCCTGCGCTTTGGATTTCAGCGAGGTCAGCAGGCCGTATCCCAGCGGCATGAGATATACAGACAACAGGATGAGCGCCACGAGGGTAGTGGCGGCCTGCATCAACAGCCGGCGGCGCTGTCGGGCAGCCTGCCACTCGGCTCGAAAAGCGATAGGTTGCGTGCTCATGAGTCCTCGGCCCCTCCTGCATAGTACACCCAGTAGCGTCCTGTGAGAAAAAGGGCAATGGTCAGCAGCAGCGCGATGACGTACAGCAGCCAGGCCAGGGCCGCGCCATACCCCATGTTCTGAAACGCAAACGCCTGCTTGTAGAAGTAGATCATAAAGTACCGAGTCGCGCCTTCAGGATATCCGCTCCCGGGCTGGCCACCACCGGGATTCAGCACCCACGGCACGATGAAATACTGGAGCAGTCCGATCACACTGATCACAAGGTTGTAGAAAATCACGGGGGAGACCATCGGGATAGTGATGTTCCACAGGCGCCGGAACCACCCCGCCCCGTCGATCTCAGCCGCCTCAAAAAGGGCGGTCGGGACATTTTGCAGGCTTGCCAGATTGATCAGGATCATGTTACCGATCCCCCACAGGCCGATGAAGCTGAAGGCGAAGTAGATGAGCCGGGGGTTATCCAGCCAGCGCAGACCGTTCACCCCCACCGCCTGAATGCCGAACACCTCGATCAGGCGATTCAGCCACCCGGTATGCGGATTAAGCACCTGCCCCCAGATCAGCACCCCGGCAATCAGAGGAACCATTGTCGGCGCGTAGAACAGCGTGCGAAACACGTTACGCGCCCGCAGATATTCGGAGTTAAGCAGCAAGGCCAGCCCAAAAGCCGTCACCATCCCGATGGGCAGCGAAATGAGCGCAAACTTCAGCGTCACGCCCCAGGCCTGCCAGGTATTGGGGTCATCAAACAGCATCCGCCGCCAGTTGGCTAGCCCGACAAACTGGGTCTGATCCGGCGCGGACAGGGTGAACTGCAGCGTGGAAAACACGAAGGACGCGATCATCGGCACCAGGTAGAACAGCAGAAAGCCAATCAACCACGGGCTGATGAACAGCAGCCCATTTCTCGCCTCGCGCCGCTGCATCGAACTCATATGGAAAATATCGCGGAGTCCCTGGCCGCGCTGTCGTCGTGCGGCACTCACCTCGCTCACAAAGTCCATGATTGGCTCCTTTCCAGGAGTTCTACATGTATGCAGAGAGTGGTCCGGGCGCGCACAGGCACCCGGACCAGCGGGGTTGTCAGGCGTCAGCGGGCCGCGTCGAAGATCACCTGGAGATCGGCCTCCAGCGCATCCAGTCCGGCCTGCACGTCATAGTTGGGATCGTTGTCGGCTGCGGTCGTGAACTCGGTATAACGCGCGGTTGATTCGAGGAAGGAAGGCATGCCCTCTTCGTGATTGGGGTTGTCCGGGTAGGCCAGCGCCTGCACGGCAACATCCCAGTTCACCGCGAAGTCCTCATTGGCGCTTTCGGCCAGGTTGGCCTCAAAACGCTCGAAGTAGCCATCCTGCAGGCTGAGGCGAGCAGGCATACCCCCATACAGCGTGGTCAGTCTTTCGGCGTTCTCGCCCAGCAGGTATCCCATCACAGCGAAAGCCTCTTCGGGGTGGCTGGTGCTGTTCAGGATGCCGAATGTGTCGGCGTGAAGCTTGGCCGTGGTCACACCGTTATAGGACGGCACAGGCGCCAGGTCCCAGTCGGCGGCGAGATCAGCCGTGCCCCAGCCCATGAACCACAGGTGGATGGTGACCATCGCGATATTGCCGGAGCCGAACCAGTTGCCACCGGTGCCACCCAGCAGATCACTGTTGCCATAGATGCCGTTCGGGTAGAAGTAATCTTCCCACATGGCGTTATGATACCATTCCGCCGCGGCGCGCCAGTGTTCGGGGATGGCTGCGTTGCCATCAGCATCGACGACATTACCGGCGCCAAACAGCGTTGAGCGACCGCGGAAGTCCGTGAACTGGGTCCCGTAGCCGAACTGCACGATGGCGTCAGAATCGAATCCGTCCATCGTGGCGTCATTGCCGTTTTCGTCCACCGTCAGGAGCATCGCAAGCTCGCTCAGGGTGTCGATATCCCATTCGCGCTCGTTGCCTTCCCAGTCAATGTAGGGATCACCGTAGTTAGCCGGCGGGTAAGGCAGCCCCGCTTCATCAAACAGCTCTTTGTTGTAGATCAGGAACGAGGGGAACACGGCAAACGGCAGGCCAAGCTGGCCTTCACCCTCAACCTTGTAGAAATCCACCAGGGCCGGATCAAAGTCACTCAGGTCGTACTCTGCCGCCTCGATATAGGGCGTAAGGTCCAGCCAGGCACCAGGGAATGACGCGCGGCCGCGAATACCCATCGGCCCCACGATGTCCGGGGCATTGCCCGCGGCAATCTGGGTGCTAAGCACGTCATAGGCGGAGTCATTGTCGACGATTTCCAGCACGAGTTCGATTTCGTTCTGCGAGGCATTAAAATCTGCCACAACAGCTTCCTGCGCGGCGATCAGCGGCGCATCAGTCCCTGCGCCAAGCCCGACATACCAGCGGATCTGGACCCTGTCCCCCTGCGCCTGAATGCCAGTGGGGATCAGCCCCAGCACGAGCACCACACTCAGCAGAATAAAGAAATTCCTTTTCACTGTGCAATCTCCTTAATAGTCACCAGCAGGCTGAACTTCTTTCGCTCGCCACTATTGAGAGCGCTCTCAACAATGGCGAAAAAAACACAGCAATTGGAGCATCAACCCTCCTTTACCTGATCCCGATTCAGTTCCCTCTATCCGAATATGCCAGGATGTCCCTCAGATGCCCCCCAAGATGCCTCATCCCGCTGAAGCGCGCTACGCAAGCAGCGCACCACAGCTGTGCCTCACAATCAACTCGGTCGGCAGAATAATGCGCTTCACCTCTTCAGAATCGTTTGCGGCGAGATCAATCAGCAGTTCCGCCGCCAGCTCGCCAGTCTGCCGGATGGGCTGCCGGATCGTGGTCAGGGCTGGTTCGGATATCTGGGCGGCGGCGATATCGTCATAGCCCACAATGGCGATGTCTTCCGGGATGCACACTCCCGCCTCGCGCATGGCCTGCATCGCCCCAAGGGCCGCGAGATCCGACGCCGCGAACACAGCATCAGGCTGCTGGGGGAGCAACTGCCACATCCCCTGATAACCCCACTTCTGGGAGAAGGAACCCACCGCCACCAGCTCATCACGCCAGGGGATACCATGCTCCTCCAGCGCCTTGCGATATCCCAGGGTGCGGTCATCACCCGCGGTGTTGGCATGGCTGCCAATCAGCGCGATCCGCTCGCGGCCCTGCCGGATCAGGTGGGTGACGGCGTTATAGGCGCCTTTCACATTGTCCACATCGACATAACTGATCCGGTCGTCCACCTGCGGGCGACCGATCTGCACGAAGGGCTTGCCTTTACTGGCGATCTGCTGAGAAAGATGGCTGTCGCTGGGATCGGCCGTGAGCAGCAGGCCGTCAACAAACCCGGTGCCCAGAATGCGCTGCATCGTCCGGTTTTCTTCCTCTTTGGTGTGGAGCAGGAACAGCGACAGTGTGTAGTCGCGGGCGCAACACGTTTCGGCAATACCCTGAATGAGGATCGAATAATACGGGTCAGAAAAGATATCGTCCATCACATGGGGAATCACCAGGCCGATGATGTTGGAGCGGGTTGAGGCGAGCGTTCGCGCAGCGAGGTTGGGCTGGTAGCCTGTCTGATCAATGATCCGCTGGACACGCTCCCGGATCTCCGGGCTGATATGCGGGTAATCATTCACCACGCGCGAAACCGTTGCACGCGATACACCCGCCAGTTTGCCAATTTTCTCGAGAGTCAGTTGTTTTGGCATTGCCACGACTCCTTGAGAGCGCTCTCAATGCAGCGTATAACAGATTCAGTGGCATGTCAAGCACCTATCAGGGACCAGCCGAAACTGCGTGTATCCCGTGCGCTGTGCCGCACGAATACCATCAAACTCAAGCCGTGCAGCCCCCCGCCCCACGCGGGCCGCTGGCGTGAATGCCTTGCGCTACTGAGAATGCAGCGGCGCTGCCGCATCAAGGCGTACCGAATGCGCTGGCTCCCCTGCCCCGTCTGTGACAAATGTCACAAAAACGCATTACAGACGGCGCTGTGGCCTGTTCTCATCTTCGTCTAATCTTTATATATTCGCACAACCGGATAAACGGAATCGCACATGACATTTGTCCCTCTGGAAGAGATCAACCTGCTGCACAGCACCATCTGCCAGGCTGTAGGCGATCCTCGCCGCATTCAAATCCTCTACGCGCTCCACGAGCAGCCAATGAATGTTGGCGAGCTGGCAGACGCACTTGAGGCGCCTCAGTCAACGGTGTCGCGCCACCTGGCCATCCTGCGCCAGCGCGGGCTGGTCACTACCGAGCGCGACGGCACAACCGTCACTTACAGCGTGGCGGAATGCTGCATCATCCAGGTGTTGGATTCCATGCGCCAGCTACTGCGCGAAGTCATGATCCTTCAGGCCAGCAAGCTTGATGACTAGGCCCGGTCAGTCTGCACCCTGTCCCTGCCAGATACCCACGTGGAGGATGCTGTGAAAGAATTCAAGCACATCTGGATCATCGGCCTGCTCATCACAGCCCTGATCATCACTGTGCCGATCGTATTGTTCACCAGCGCGATCCAGGAACCTGCACCTGCTGATCCCTGGGCGATGCTGCCGACTCATCCGCGCCCGACCAGCCATGTCGGGTTGTTCAGCACTCCTCTGGAAACAGGCAGCGATGTCACCCGTGCCTGCCTGAGCTGCCACGAGGATGCCGCTTACCAGATCATGCAAACCACCCATTGGACCTGGCAGGCCCCGCCGGTAGAGGTTGAGGGGCGGGATGAGCCCGTTTCAGTCGGCAAGGCCAACCTGCTCAACAACTTCTGCATCGGCATTCAGTCTAACTGGACGGGCTGCACCAGCTGCCATGCAGGGTATGGCTGGGATGGCCCGGACTTTGACTTCACCAATGAAGAAAACGTAGACTGCCTGATTTGCCATGACCAGAGCGGTGAGTACATCAAAGGCCCTGCGGGCATCCCGCTGGACCAGGTTGACCTGCTGATTGCGGCTGAAAGCGTGAGCATCCCCACCCGCGAGAACTGCGGCGTTTGCCATTTCAATGGCGGTGGCGGCAACGCGGTCAAGCACGGGGATATGGATGAAACGCTGTACTTCCCCACCGACCATACTGATGTACACATGGGGCGACATGACATGCTGTGCACTGACTGCCACCAGACAAACGACCACCACATTAGCGGGCGTTCCATTTCGGTCAGCCTGGACAACGCCAACCAGATCAGCTGCACGGACTGCCACGCCGCCACCCCCCATGATGACAGCCGGATCAACGATCATACCGATACCGTTGCCTGCCAGGCCTGCCACGTGCCATCCGGCGCGGTGCGCGAGCCCACCAAGATGGTCTGGGACTGGTCCACAGCAGGCGATGATAGCCGCGCACAGGATACCCATACCTACCTGGCAATCAAGGGCAGCTTTGTCTATGAGGACAACTTCATACCGGAATATGCCTGGTTCAATGGCACCGCACAGCGCTACCTGCTGGGTGACCCGCTGCCAGACCCAACCGTCCCCACTGTCCTCAACCCGCCCAATGGTGATATCAACGATCCCGAAGCGATGATCTGGCCCTTCAAGGTTCACCGCGCTAACCAGATCTATGACACCGTTTACAACTGGCTGATCCAGCCGCAGACCTACGGGGAAGATGGCTACTGGACTCACTTTGACTGGAATCTGGCCGCTGAAAACGGCATGGCGACGGTGGGGCTTCCCTTCAGCGGCGAGTACGGTTTCGCGCCCACGCTCATGTACTGGCCGCTCAGCCACATGGTACAGCCCGCGGAGCACGCCCTGCAATGCACCAGCTGCCACGGTGAGAACAGCCGCCTGGACTGGCAGGCGCTCGGTTACAACGGCGATCCCATGACCTGGGGCGGCCGTGATCGCCAGGAGCTTGCAGAGTACCTGCGCCAGAATGACAACTAGGACAAGGGACTGATGACCAGAGTACGAAACCTTCTGCACAAGCCGCTGCCCCTGGCCGCGGGCCTGACAGGCCTGATGCTGCTGGCATCCGGGTTGCTGCTGGGCCTTTCGGCCGTGTTCGCCCAGACGGGCGCAGGGCAGGATCTGCCGCGGCGCTCCCCGCTGCATCCGACATTCACGCTTCTGGATGCAGATGGCGTCAATGTGCTGGAAAGCGGCGAACCTGTCTCCACCATGCAGACCTGCGGCGCCTGCCACGACACCGCCTTCATCAGCAGCCACAGCTTTCACGCGGATGTCGGGCTGGGCGAATTCTCTGAGCCAGGCAATATCCCTGGCGGCGAAAGCTGGGATACCAGCCCCGGCCTCTTTGGACGCTGGGACCCGATCAACTACCGTTATCTTTCTCCGGTCACCGACCCGCGGCCCGACCTGACCACCGTGGAATGGCTGCAGACAATCGGCATCCGTCACATCGGCGGCGGGCCTGCAGTCTTCAGCCGGGATGGCACCCCGCTGGTGGACCTTCCAGCAGACGCCAGCAGCTACGAAACAGCCTGGATCAATCCGACCACCGGTGAGCTTGAACCCTGGAATTGGGCCGAATCGGGTGTGGTGGAGATGAACTGCTTCCTGTGCCACATGCCCAGCCCCAACAACGAGGCCCGGGTGCAGGCCCTGCAGGCTGGCGAATTCGGGTGGGCCAACAGCGCCACGCTGCTTGGCAGCGGCCTGATCGAACAGCAGGCCAATGGCGCCTGGCGCTGGAACGAGGCGGCATTCACCCAAGACGGCACCCTGGTGGATGAGCTTGTCACCATCCGCGATCCGCAGAATGCGAACTGCGGCCAGTGCCACGGACTTGTGCATGTTGATCCGCAAACGCCCCTGATCCTCAATGAATGCACCCCGGCACAGTGGAGCACCATCACCTCCGGCCAGGTATTCTCACCCCAGAGGCTGGCGGAATCCGGCGCAAATGTGGCCAACAAGGATGAGATGAGCCGGTCATACGACGTTCACGCCGAACGCGTGCTGGGCTGCACGGATTGCCACTACTCATTGAATAATCCAGTCTACTACCAGGCAACTCCCGGGTCCCAGCCGGATCACCTGATCTTTGATCCGCGCCGGATTGACCTGGGGGAATACCTGTTCCGCCCGCTGCACGAGTTCGCCAAGGGCCAGAGCGCGCAGAATCTGCTCGCACCGGAATACAACAACTCCCTGCGCCGCTGCGAATCCTGCCATGACGCCGCCAGCTCGCATGCCTGGCTGCCGTATCAGGCACGCCATACCAGCGCCCTGGCCTGCGAAACCTGCCACATCCCCACGATGTACTCCCCTGCCCGTCAGTACAATGACTGGACCGTCCTGCAGGCAGGTGGCGGCCCGCAGTCAGTGTGCCGCGGGGTAGACCTGGCTGGAGGGCGCACCCTGGGCACCGCCCTCATCACCGGGTTTGAGCCAGTCCTGCTGCCGCGGCTGAACGCGGACGGCACCACCCAGCTCGCGCCGCATAACCTGGTAACGTCGTGGTACTGGGTATATGGCGACCCGGCCCGACCAGTGCCATATCGTGATCTTGAGGCGGCGTGGCTGGATGGCGAAGGATACGCAGCCGAGGTGATAGCCGCGTTCGACATCAACGGCAACGCGCAGCTGGATACCGGCGAGTTGCTGATTGACAGCCCGGAAAAAGAGGCGTTCATCGCCAGCCGCCTGCGCGCGCTCGGGCTGGAGAATCCCCGCATTATGGGGGAAGTCCGCCCATACACCATCAGCCACAATGTGACCCATGGCGAATGGGCCACTCGGGAATGCACGACCTGCCACAGCGATGACTCGCGGCTGAATGATCCCGTGGTGCTGGCCGACCGCATCCCCAGCGGGGAAATGCCGGTCTTCATCAGCAGCGCGGTGACCACGCTCAGCGGCGACATCCTGGTGGCGGATGATGGTCGGCTGCTGTACCAGCCAGACCATACTGCGCCGCCCAGCAATCTGTATATCTTTGGGATGGACAGTGTATTCTGGATCGACGCGCTGGGGGCGATGCTGTTCCTTGGGACAGCAGTCGTGATCACGGCACACAGCGGCCTGCGCTACCTTGCAGCGCGCCGGCGCCCGCGCCACGCAGCAGAAACCCGGCGCGAATACATGTACTCCATTTACGAGCGCCAGTGGCACTGGCTGCAGACTGCCGCCATTCTGGGCCTGCTTTTCACCGGCCTCGTAATCCACCGGCCGCAGGTTTTCGGCATGTTCAGCTTCCCCTTCGTCGTGCAGGTGCATAACATCCTGGCCGCCATCCTGGTAATCAACGCGTTCCTGGCGGCGTTCTACCACTTCGCCAGCGGGGAAATCCGGCAGTTTCTGCCACGGCCGTACGGCTTCTTTGACCAGGCCTTCGCCCAGGCGAAATACTACCTGCAGGGCATCTTCAAAGGTGCCGAGCATCCGTTCCGCAAGTCCGCCCAGCGCAAGATGAATCCCCTGCAGCAGATCACGTATCTCGCGATCCTCAACATCCTGCTGCCGCTTCAAATCCTTTCCGGGATTCTGATGTGGGGCGCGCAGACCTGGCCGGAAGTCGCCAACACGCTCGGAGGTCTGCCGCTGCTCGCACCGTTCCACACCCTGATCGCATGGCTCTTTGCCACATTCATCGTGGCCCACGTATACCTGACCACAACGGTTGGTCACCAGCCTACTGATGGCATCAAAGCCATGATCGCGGGCTGGGAAGATGTTGAAGTTGAAGCTGAGCCTGAACCGGCTGAATAGAGGAACCTGATGACCACCTATACCCCTGTACAACCACAAGACCCCGCCGCCAGTTCGTCCGCGGCCGGGGCAGGTCGTGTGGCGAAAGACTATATCAACCCCTATCTGGGCGGCATCCTGCTGGGCATCGTGCTGTTTGTGGCGTTCCTGCTCACCGGGAATGGCCTGGGCGCATCCGGTGGGATGAATCGCCTCATCGTGATGGTAGAAGATTTCTTCATCCCCGCCCATGTTGATCGCGTGGCGTATCTGACCGACATCGCCGGTGGCTACAAGAACCCGCTCGACAACTGGGTGGTCTTCGTGACCATCGGCGTAATCTTTGGCGGGGCGATCTCCGGCCTGCTGAATGGGCGTATGAAGGTTGAAACCAACAAAGGCCCCCGCATTCCCGTCAGGCTGCGCTGGATACTGGCCTTCATCGGTGGCGCCTTCATGGGCTATGGCGCGCGGCTGGCGCGCGGCTGCACATCCGGCCAGGCGCTGTCCGGTGGCGCGGTGCTTTCGGTGGGCAGCTGGGCGTTCATGTTCGCCGTGTTCGCCGGAGCCTACGCCCTGGCGTACTTTGTCCGCAAGTGGTGGAACTAAAGGAGACCTGCGATGGAACTCTTCCCGCTGCCACTGGCTAACATCCTGGGTCACTGGGGCGCCTATGCCGTCTACCTGCTGATCGGCATCGCGTTTGGCTTCGTCCTGGAAGTGTCGGGGTTTGGCAATTCCAAAGTCCTGGCCGCCCAGTTCTACTTCAAGAACATGACCGTGCTGAAGGTCATGTTCACCGCGATCATTGTCGCCATGGTGCTGATCTTCCTATCCACGGCCATCGGCCTGCTGGATTACAACCTGATCTGGGTCAACCCCACGTATCTGTGGCCGGGGATTGTCGGCGGCCTGGTGATGGGCATCGGCTTCATCATCGGCGGGTTCTGCCCCGGCACCGCGCTGGTTGCAGCCGCGACCCTCAAGCTGGACGGCGTGATGTTCACCCTCGGCGCGTTTTTCGGCATCTTCCTGTTTGGTGAGACGGTCGGCCTCTTTGAAGACTGGTGGTATTCATCCGACATGGGGCGCTTCACGATCCAGGATATGCTGGGCGTGGATGCCGGGGTTGTGGTGCTGGGCGTTGTGATTATGGCCCTGGCAGCATTCTGGTTTGCCGAGCAGGGCGAACGCATCTTCGGTGGCATGAACCTGGCCCAGGCGCCCCGGTGGCGCTACGCAGCGGCCTTCGGCCTGGCCGGGCTGGCGGCGGTGGTCATGTTCATCGGGCAGCCCGATATCGAAACCCGCTGGCAGCGCATCGCGCCGGACAAACAGCCCTTGCTGGATCAGCGCACGGTTCAGATCCACCCCGGCGAAATGCTGGATCTGATCAAAAACAGCCGCATCAATGTGATCATGCTGGACGTGCGCAATGAGGCGGACTATAACCAGTTCCATATCCAGGATGCGCGCCATGCCGCCCTGGAAGACCTGCCGGCGCTGATCCCGGCGCTGCGCCTGGAGCCTTCCAATACCGTGGTTGTGGTGATGAGCAATGACGAAACCGCCGCCACGCAGGCCTGGAAGGATCTGGTGGCGGGCAGCGTGATCAACGTTTACATCCTGGAGAACGGAATCAACGGCTGGCTGGCAACCTTCAGCGAGCCAGAGTTCCTGGCGGAACACCCCCGCCTCCCCGGGGCCGCTGATGATCAGCTTGCCTACTACTTCAACACGGCCCTGGGCGATCGCTACATTTCCGCCAAGCCAGACCCGGCGCATTACGATCTCACCTATGATTCCAAAGTTGTGCTGCAGGTCAAGCGCGGCGCCTCTGGTGGGTGCGGGTAGTATATAAGCCAGCGGCCCTGACCATGGGCCGATGCTGCGTCGTGACTCGCAGCCTCGCACAAAAAACGCCCTTCTCAGCGCTGAGAAGGGCGTTGCTGTTCAGGCGTGAATTCACGACTGGAATTCGCGGCGCGAACCCGGTTAGGACCTGGCCTCCGCGAAGCGCTGCGCGACATAGTCCCAGTTCACCACGTTCCACCACGCCGAGATATACTCCGGCCGGCGGTTCTGGTACTTCAGATAATACGCGTGTTCCCAGACATCCAGGCCCAGCAGCGGCGCCTTGCCATCCATCACCGGGTTATCCTGGTTGGGGGTGCTGGTGACTTCCAGGCTGCCATTGCTGTACACCAGCCACGCCCAGCCGGAACCGAAACGGGTTGCCGCCGCCTTCTCAAAGACTTCCTTGAAGGCCGCAAAGCTGCCAAACGCCGTGTTGATCGCCGTGCCCAGCTCACCGCCGGGCTCGCCGCCACCGTTGGGGCTCATCACCTGCCAGAACAGGTTGTGGTTGTAGAAGCCGCCACCATTGTTGCGAACCGCCACGGGGAGATTCTCGGCGCCTTTGCCCAGGATTTCTTCAATGCTCAGCCCGGCAAATTCGCTGCCTTCGATGGCCGAGTTCAGGTTATTGGTGTAGCCGGCATGGTGTTTGTCATGATGAACGCGCATCGTTGCTTCGTCAATGTGTGGCTCAAGCGCGTCGTATGCATAAGGAAGCGGGGGAAGTTCAAAAGCCATTTCAAGATACTCCTTACTTGCACGAAAAACTATACACAGGTTGACGTCGTGACTTCGTCTTGTTACGATCCTGTTCACCCCGTATTCTAGCCAAATCACACCTATTGTGTCAAAAAATATGCAATAGAAATGTGTTAGAAATGAACACATACCTGATGACTAAACGCTGGCCACCCTCCCCCCATGTGATTCTGCTGCTTGGCGTTCTGGCGGCGTCCACGGCATCGATCTTCATCCGCTACGCGCAGGCTGCTGCCGCCCCTTCGCTGGTGATTGCCGCCCTGCGGCTTACCTTTGCCACGCTCATCCTGACTCCCTTTGCCCTGCGCGCCGGGGGCCACCACACCGTCCTGGCGCTCTCCCGGCGCGATCTGGGTCTCGCCCTGCTTTCGGGCGGCATGCTGGCCCTGCATTTTGCCAGCTGGATCACATCGCTGGAGCATGTTTCGGTCCTGGTGAGTGTGGTGCTGGTGGATACCTCGCCGCTGTGGGTCGCGCTGCTGGGCCGCTTCCTGCTGCAGGAAGCCCTGAGCCGCCGCACGATCATCGGGATCGCGATTGCCTTCTGCGGCGGCGTCCTGATCGCCCTGAGCAGCGATGGCGCCCCGCTCAGCCCGCAGGCAGCGCCCCTGTGGGGCAGCGCCCTGGCGCTCATCGGCGCCGTCACGGTAGCGCTCTATCTGATCATCGGGCGGCGCCTGCGCGCCACGCTGGATGTGCTGGTCTATATCTGGCTGGTCTATGGTACTGCGGCAGTCGTGCTGCTGGGGATGGTCGCGCTGACCGGGTTATCCCTGGGCGGTCATGCCCCGCTGGCATACCTGTGGATTCTGCTGCTGGCGCTTATCCCGCAGCTGCTGGGCCACACCGCCTTCAACTACGCGCTGGGCAGCCTGCCCGCCGCCTATGTGAGCCTGGTCAGCCTGGGGGAACCCATCGGCAGCGCGCTGCTGGCGCTCGTCCTGCTGGGGGAGCTGCCCACGACCCTGCAGATCGCCGGCTCACTCCTGATCCTGTTCGCTGTGGCGTTCGCGCGCCAGCGCCCGCGGCGAGCCAGCCCTGCCCCCGCCGATTAAGCCCCCAGCCCACGCAAAAGCGCCCCACGCGGAGGCGCCTTCACACACGCGACAAAGCTGGCACGGCTAGCGCGCCTGCAGATTAACCCCCAGAAACTGCTCACCAACGCCCGGCCAGGTTTCAATGGCGATCGCATCGCCTGCATCCACATGCTGGCTCCAGAGCTGGGCGACGGTGCCATCGCTGATCATGGCCTGCAGCGTCAGCTCCGCCAGGCTCCAGAAATCCGGATCAAAGCGCGGCACAGCCAGCGCATAGTACTCGGTGCTGTACCAGCGCTCCGTCAGCTCAACCAGGTCAGGGTTGGCCGCAGCCTGGGGGATCAGTCTCAGGCTGTCTCCAAACACTACGTCAATATTCTTCTCCACCGTCAGCGCGTACACCGCGTCCTCATCATTGATGATGGTAAAGATGTTCACGGCGGTATTGACGCTCTCCGCCAGCTCATTCACCCGGTCAGCCGTGCCTGGCTCGCTGGCGAAAATGCCCACCCAGCGCCCGCCACGCAGATCGTTGAAGCCGGCAATATTGCTGTTAGCGAGCTTCAGGAGCCGGTCGCCATGCTGGATAATCGGCGCGGTGTAGGCGGTTTCATAGGGGCCATCCCAGCGCGGCACAACCCCGATCGCCAGGTCAGCCTGCCCGCCGGCCACAAGCTCGGCGGCGCTGCCGCGGGTATCATCCAGCAGCTCAACCGGAGTCCCCCAGCGCGCGCCAATCTCGGCCGCCAGCGCGCGGTTAAACGCATCCAGGCGGCTATCCAGCCCGGCGCCCGGCGTGCCACCGAGAAAACCCGCTATCCTGACCGGTTCTCCGGCCCGCACCCGGTTCACCAGGGAATCGCGCTGCTCCGGCAGCCCCAGTTCCAAAGTCTCCAGCCTGCGGGGATCATCCTCCAGCCCTTCCCAGACCGGGATGGTATGGGAGAACGTGACGCTGGGAAACCATGTGCGCCGCAGATCATCCAGGGCGCCGGACTCGTAGATGCCCTGCAAGGCACGATCTACCAGGTAGCGCAGCCCGACATCGTGCCGCCGCATCGCCACCGCCAGCGGCTCAGACACAAGCCGCTGTTCAACCACGCGAAGCCCGGATACCGTGTTGAGCACGGGCAGAATCTGAATGCGATCTGCCAGCAGCGCATCGACCTCGCCGCTGCCCAGCCCGCCAACAGCGCTGTTCAGCGTCAGGTACAATGCCGGGATCACCTCCAGCCGGCCATTGCTGATGGCCTGGCCCAGCGCGCGTTCGGAGGACGTTCCCTGCACCACGCCTACGCGTCGCCCGGCCACGCCCGCCACATTCTGGATGTCAGAGTCATCCCGCACCAGGAAAAGCTGACCGCTGGCGAAATAAGACTGCGAAAAGGCGACGTCAGCTTCATATTCCTGGCGGTGTACGACCGACGCCAGCAGGATATCCACCTCCCCCGCCAGCAGCATCGCGCGGGCATTCTGTCGTGTTACCTGGATAAACTCAGGCTCAACCTCCCAGTCCTCAGCGATTGCCCGGGCCAGGTCGGCTTCATAACCTTCCACAATACCGCGCTCGCTCAGGCTGCTCATCGGCGGGTTGTTGTACAGCACGCCCACCCGCAGCACACCCTGCTCCCGGACATGGGCCAGCGCCGACTCAACCGGCGTGTCGGGCCGATCCACGGGCAACGGCGGCACGGGTGTCGGCGGCACCAGCGTCGGCACCGCGTCCGGCGGCGTTTCCGTCCCCTGCCACCACCCGGCCTGCGCGTTGATCCGCACCGCCCCGGCCGCTGCGGGCCGTGTGACCGGCACCAGCAGGCTACCCAGTCCAACGATCAGCATTACCAGCCCAATTGCGCGTCGTCCGATCATACGCCTCCAGCGGGCAGAAAACCCGTCGCTCTCCTACAAAAACGGCCCCTATTGTGCCAGAACTGAGCAGGCTTGGCGAATTATCCGCTCAGAACTCGCCAGAGTCGCGAAGGCGCTGCGCCCATTCCTGATACACCCCCCGCAGCGCGTGAAAGTGATGCTTGTTCCCCTCAGCATACGGATCCATGCCAAATTCGTCGTCGCCAACACCGATGTTGAACTGCGTGGCCGAAAGCCCCCACTGGAGCAGGCCGGCCGCCCCCTGCCCCAGCCACGCCTGGAGCTTGGCAGCAGTCAGGCCCGCCCGGTCGCCCCCGACCGCGCCCCACTCCTCCACCACGAGCGGTTTGTTCACCTGGCGCGCGATTTCGAGGTCCAGCAGCGAATTCTGCTCCTCACCGTTGCCTTCATAAAAATGCACCGTGAGGAAATCAACGTTAGGCAGGCTGTAAAGCCGCTTGCCATACTCAAGCCGGTTGAGGCCCGGGCGATCGTTCGGCGCCACATGCCCTGTATTGACCAGGCCGATGGTGATCAGGTGATTCGGGTCATTGGCCCGGATCACATCCGACATCACCCGCACGAAGCGCAGGAACGCCTCGCCATCCTCCGGTGTCGCCGGCTGGGGATGAATCGCGTACTCGTTGCCCAGCTCCCAGGCGAAAATGGCCGGATGATCGGCATACGTGCTAACCACGTCCCGGACAAAGGGCAGGTAATTCTCGCGGTAGCCCTCATTGTGGAAATAGGCATGCTTGTCCAGGTGGCCCAGCACGTGCTTGTGGAAGCGATCATCGCCATGCACCCAGAAACTTCCCAGTGCATCGTTCAGGACGACCAGCGCCAGCAGGCCCTGCGCATGAATCTGGTCAAGCGCCTGGCCGAGCAGTCCGCGGGCATCCGCCCCCGGCACCTGACAATGGCAGGCATGCAGGCGCGCCACCCGCATGCCCATCTCAGCCATTGCAGCCAGCTGCTGAGCCTGATGCTCCGCACGGGCATGGGGCAGGACATCCGGCCGCGGGTAGAACAGGAACTCACGCAGGTTCGCCCCCACAAATCTGAAGGGCTGGCCATCCAGCCAGAAGCGCTGCCCCTCGATGCGCAGCCGGCCCTGCGCCCTGCCGCCGGGAGGTTTTTCCGAAAGCATCCGCTCCAGGCTGCGCGCGTTGTACTGGCGCACCCAGCCCGGCTCTGCGACGCCAGCCAGCGGGCGCCACAGCCAGCCCTCCGGCCCCAGGCGTTTCTCAGCCCCCAGTGTCACGCGCGCGCCTGAAGGCAGCGCCCGCAGCGTCGCGCCCTCACCAGCGGGCTGGCTGTGTACATCCAGCGCATCCGCCACAACGTACAGGGTTTCAGGTTCAGCATCAGGATCAGGCTCCGGCGGGGCCTCAATCAGCAGGCGCCGGCCGGTATCCCGGTTGACCTCGGCAACCCAGCGATGCTCATGATCGGCCAGCCGCCGCCACACCCAGCCATCTGGTGATTGCTCGGCTCGCTGGGTCAGAACCACGACCGGATCCCCGGCCAGCAGCCGCCCCGCCACGTTACCTGCTTCAATCCGCGGGCTGGAGCGCACATTGAGCCATCCACTCTGCACAAACAGCACGCGGGTTTGAGTACCGGGCATGATCGCCTCCTTAAATATCAAAGGCACAGATCGCGCCGTTTGTCGCGCAACCTGTGCCTTTCATTATATCGGACAATCCAGATATGCTTGAAGGAATTAGCGGTACAGCCCCTCCGCCTCGATATAGCGCTCCACCGCCGATGGCACCAGGTAACGGATCGACTCCCCGGCCTGTACCCGCGCCCGCACCGCCGTCGCCGAGAGCATGATTCCCGGCCCTTCCACCGGCACGGTCCGCGCCGTGATTCCCGGCAGCGCCTCCTCCACAGCCGTCAGGTCCAGCGGATAGCCCGGCCGCTCCAGAACCGCCAGCTCACACAGCGCGATCAGGCGCTCCGGCGCATACCAGTGCGGCACATCCTGCAGGGAATCGCTGCCCATCAGGAAGTAAAAACGGGCATCCGGCTCGCGCTGCCTGGCCAGGGCCACCATATCAACGGAATAGTGCGGCCCGGGCCGTTCAATATCGATCAGCGACAGGGCAAAGCGCTCATCCGGCGCAATCGCCAGCCGCAGCATCGCCACCCGCTGAGCCGCCCGCGTGATCCGCCGCCCCTGCTTATGCGGCGGGTCAGCCGCCGGCACAAACCACACGCGGCTCAGCCCCAGCGCATCCGCCATCACCGAGGCCATGATCAGATGCCCCAGATGCGGCGGGTCAAACGTCCCGCCCAGCAGTCCTATTCGCTCCATTCGAGCTCGTATTCACCAATGAACACCGTATCGCCCTTGGTCACCCCGGCCTCGATGAGCGCCTCAGTGATTCCCAGGGTCTCCAGAATTCGATGGAAGCGCATCACGGCCTCGTCATAGTCCCAGTAGGTCATCGCCGCGGCCCGTTCAATCCGGTCGCCGCGCACGATAAACGCGCCATCCTCAGCACGCGCGATCGTGAAGATCACTTCGTCCTCAAATCGGTATACGGGCGATTCCGCCGCTTCCACCGCGGCTTCGTCCGGCAGCTCGTCCAGCGCGGCGAACACCCGCGCCACAAGCCGGTCGATGTTCTGGTGCGTCGCCCCGGAGATCGCCAGCGCCTCCACCCCGCGCGCCTTCAGCGCGGCCTGCACTTCGGGCCAGCGCGCCTGCACGTCCGGCAGATCCATTTTGTTGAAGGCCACGATCTGCGGGCGCTCGCCCAGCCGGTCATCAAACAGCGCCAGTTCGGTATTGATCTGGCTGAAATCCGCCAACGGGTCGGCGCTCATCCCGTCCAGCATGTGAACGAGCAGGCGGGTGCGCTGCACATGCCGCAGGAACGCATGTCCCAGCCCAACCCCCATGTGCGCGCCTTCCACCAGCCCGGGGATATCCGCCGCCACAAACGTCCGGTGGTCACGCTCCACCACGCCCAGGTTCGGTTCCAGCGTGGTAAAGGGATAGTCCGCGATCTTGGGCTGGGCGTTGCTGATCACCGAGAGCAGCGTGGACTTGCCCGCGTTCGGCACGCCCACAATCCCCACATCCGCGATCAGCTTCAGCTCCAGTTTCAGCCAGCGCTCCTCGCCGGGCGCGCCCCTTTCCGCCATGCGCGGCGCCTGGTTGCGGCTGGTGGCAAAGCGAGCATTCCCGCGGCCACCCCGCCCCCCGCGTGCAATCGTCACCTGCTGCCCCGGTCGCACCAGGTCGGCCAGGGTCTCGCCCGTATCGGCGTCACGCACCAGCGTCCCCGGCGGGACCCGGATTACCAGGTCGTCGCCGTTCCTGCCGGTTTTGTTGCTGCTGCCACCGCGCCCGCCCGGCTCGGCCTTAAAATGGGTCTGGCGCTGGAAGGTATTCAGGGTGTTAAGATGGGTATCAACCTCAAACACCACATCCCCGCCCTTACCGCCATCCCCGCCAGCCGGCCCGCCATGCGGCACATACTTCTCGCGGCGAAAGGTCATCATGCCATCCCCGCCATCACCGCTGCGCACGTAGATTTTCGCTTCATCCAGAAACATTGTGGTTACACTTCACCGTTATTCAATCGTGATCTTGGTCACTTCGTCGACATCGAATTTGCCGGCTGCCGCCCGCTGAAGAATTGAGGTCAGGATCAGCTGCGCAAACCGGAAAAACCCTTCCAGGCGATCAATCCGGGAAACATAGTGCGCCGCCAGCTCGCGATCTTCTTCATCCAGGTCGGGCATCGCCGCCCGCAGATCATGCGTGTTGCGCTGCAGGATATGCAGGGCCTGCTCCAGATCGCGCAGCTCCCGGCTGCTAAGCACGTTAATCGCGATCTTCCAGAAATCCGTTTCCGCCTCGTAATACTTGCGCCGGTCACCGCGGACCCAGACCTCACGCACCACCCCCATATGCTCCAGGGTGCGCAGCGTCACGCTGACGTTGGCCTTCGATTTCTGCAGGCCATCCGCCAGATCGTCCAGAGGCAATGGCTCAGGGCTTAGCAGCAGCGCCGCATACAACTGGCCCATCAGGTTATTAAAGCCGAAATACTCCGACAGCCGGCCCAGCCCATCCAGCATGCTGTCATTGACGGCCTGTAAGCGCGGATCCTGCGGTCGAGCGCCGGAATGATGCAGTTCATCAGTCATAGGAAACCCCGGTCATGGTTGCCGGCACAAAGTTCGCCTGTCACCTAATAATACCCTGAGTCAGAATTTGGGCGATCTGGCCTGGCCATCATTCGAAGCGCAGCGCATCAATCGGATTCAGCCGGGCCGCGCGGCGCGCCGGAAACAGGCCGAAAAAGATGCCGATCAGGGCGGAAATCGTCGTGGCCAGAACCACGCTGCTCAGGCTGACAAACGCCTTCAGATCCGGCAGGAGCGCCGCTACCAGCGCCGTCCCCAGCGCCGCAAGCACCAGGCCCGCCGCGCCGCCCACCACGGACAACACCACGCTTTCAACCAGGAACTGCGAAAGAATATCCAGCTGGCGCGCGCCCACCGCCTTCCGCAGCCCGATTTCGCGGGTACGCTCGGTGACCGTCACCAGCATGATATTCATGATCCCAATCCCACCCACGAGCAGAGAGATCCCGGCGATCACGCCCAGGAATATGGTCAGCAGGCCGGTGATAGCGCTGAAACTCTGCAGCAGGTCAGCCTGGGTGAACACGTTAAAATCGTCCTCATCGCGAAAACTGATGCCATGCTCTTCGCGCAGCACCTGCGTGATCTGGGCGACCAGGATATCAATACGCTCGTCACTGGAAGCCTGGATCGTGACTCGCGAGACCGGGTATGCGCCCTGCACCGTGCGCGCGCTTTGCAGGCGCTGCTGCGCGGTGGTGGTCGGCATGAAGATCACATCGTCCTGGTCGCCAAACGTCGCCCCGCCATACACATCCAGCACCCCAATCACACGAAACGGCACGTCCTGGATGCGCAGCGTCTCGCCCAGGGGATTGACATCCGGCGGGAACAGGTTACGGACGGTGGTCTGCCCCAGCACGACCACCCGCGCCCCGGAGAGCATCTCGCGCTCATCAAACCAGCGCCCCAGAACCACCCGCCGGTTAAGCACAGCCGGATAGTCCGGAGTCGTCGCCCGCACGCGGGCCCGCGCCTCGGCATTCTGGTAGCGCGCCGTCCCAAAGATATTGACCTCCGGGATCACGGCCACCGCGTCCGGCACGCGAAACGGATCAGACAGCGCCGCGACATCGCGATCCGTGACGGTGGAGAGCGAGGTAAACGCGCTGACATCCGGCGGGCCGGCACTGGCCCCGCCACCCGCGTTCAGCATTGAGCTGGGGATGACAAAGACCAGGTTCGTGCCGATCCCCAGGAACTGCTCGGCCACATACACCTGTACCGCCTGCCCCAGCGACACCAGGACGATGACCGCCGCCACGCCGATCGCGATCCCCAGCGTGGTCAGCCCGGCACGCAGCCGGTTTGAGGTCAGCCCGTCCAGGGCGATCCGCATGCTCTCGGTCAGGGACTGCATCGGCCGGCGCTCCTACTCATAGCGCAGCGCATCAATCGGGTTGAGCGCCGCAGCCCGGCTGGCGGGGTAGCTGCCAAAGAACAGGCCAATCGCGGTGCTGACGGTCGTCGCCAGCGCGATTGCGCCGCCAGTGACAACCAGGGTCAGATCGGGGATCAGCGCAGTCCCCACCACGGAGGCAAGGAACCCCAGGCTGATTCCCACGATACCGCCCACCAGGGTCAGCACCACGCTCTCGATCAGGAACTGAAGCAGGATGTCAGTCCGGCGCGCGCCCACCGCCTTGCGCAGGCCGATCTCACGCGTCCGTTCGGTCACGGTGACAAGCATGATATTCATGATCCCGATCCCGCCCACCAGCAGCGAGATCCCGGCGATCACCGCCAGAAAGATCGTCAGCAGGCCGGTGATATTGCCGACAACCGAAAGCAGATCGTTCTGCGATAGAATCGTGAAGTCCTCTTCATCCGCAAAGCGGATGCCATGCCGCTCCACCAGAATCCGCTCGATCTCGGCCGCCGCGCTGTCCATGCGGTCCTCAGACACGGCCTGCACCGTCAGAAAATCAATCGCGTAGCTGCCGTCGCGCATCGGGGCCCGCGCCAGTCGCGTCTGAGCCACGCTGATCGGCACAAAAACAACCTCATTTTCGTCGGCGAATCCGGAGCTGGCCTGGGTTTCCATCAGGCCAACCACGCGAAATGGCAGCCCATTGATCCGGATCGTCTGCCCAACCGGGTCCGTATCACCGAACAGATCGCTGGCCGTGGAGGATCCCAGGACCGCCACCCGCGCGCTCGTCAGGATATCCGCATCCTCGATGAACCGGCCAAAACGCGGGTACCAGTCCCGCACCTGCTGATACCCCGGCGTGATCCCCGAAACGCTCATGGAGATTTCATTCCCGCCGCCTACCACGAGCGCAATCACATCGGATTGTGGCGCGACCCGCAGCACGCTGGGAGCCAGGAGCGGATTGGTCAGAGCTTGCGCATCAGCCAGGGTAAGCGCCTTAATGTCTCCCGGCCCGCCGCCTGGTGGGGACGACGAAAAGACAAACAGCAGGTTTGACCCGAGCGCCTGAAACTGGTTGGCGATATAACGCTCAACACCCTGCCCGAAGCTGACCAGCGCGATCACCGCGCCAACCCCGATCACGATCCCCAGCATGGTAAGCGCCGAGCGCAGCCGGTTGGCGAGCAATCCTTCCAGGGCCAGGCGGATGCTCTCCCAGACAGTCATGACCTAGTTGAACTCCTCCGCCGGCGCGTCATAGGCCTCACGGAAAATGTCTTCCAGGCCGGCCATCTCAGACGGGCGCTCCGCTTCACCGGCGATCAGCGGCTCGGCCACGCGCTTATCCGCCACAACCCTGCCATCCCGCAGCATAACAACCCGGTCTGTGTGCCGGGCGATAAACGCATCATGGGTGACGAAGATGATCGTCATGCCGCGCTCGCGGTTCAGCTCCTGAAAAATGCGCAGCACATCGGTGCCACTCTTGGTATCAAGATTACCGGTCGGCTCGTCAGCCAGGATCATCGCCGGCTCGGTCACCAGCGCCCGGGCAATTGCCACGCGCTGCTGCTGGCCGCCGGAAAGCTCGTTCGGCAGGTGCGTGATGCGCGCGCCCAGCCCAACCGCCTCCAGGGCCTGTTTTGCCCGTGCGTGGCGGTTACCCACCCGATCCGCATAGATCAGCGGAAGCTCCACCTGGCGCAGGGCAGTCGTGCGTTTCAGCAGGTTGAAGTTCTGGAACACAAACCCGATCTTCTGGTTCCGGATGGTAGCCAGTTCCTGATCCGTTGCTTTCCCCACATCCTTGCCGTCCAGGATGTAAATACCGCTGGTGGGCTGATCCAGCGCCCCCAGGATATTCATGAGCGTGCTTTTACCGGAACCAGACGGCCCCATGATTGAGACGAACTCCCCCTCCTCAATCGTCAGGGTCACGCCGCGCAGGGCATGCACCTCAATCTCGCCCATCTGGTAGACCTTGGTCACATCCCGCACATCGATGACGATCTTGCGCCCCTCCGGCGTCAGGCGCGCTTCTGGCTCCCTGTTCTTCCCATTAAACCTGAACATAATCCCCAACCCTGCAGTCAATAAGCCAGCCTAGAATCCGAAATCGGTGAGATCAGTGCGCGGCAGCAGCACAACCTCATCCCCCACCTGCAGCCCGCTCACCACCTCGCTGAACGTCTCATTGCGCCGGCCCAGCACCAGCTCAACTTCGCGCAGCGTGCCATCCGCCTGGCGCACCCGGGCGAACGCCTGCCCGGTGCGGCGATCGATACGGATGAACCGGTTGCGCAGGCGCAGCACATCAAACGCCTCATCCACCACAATGGTGGCCGTGGCACTCATACCGACGCGCACCGGGAAAGTCGTTGGTTCAAGCGCCACCCGCACGGTATAGGTGACCAGCCCGCCAAAACTGGTGCCAATGTTGTCAATGCGCGCCACAGTGCCGGCAAGCAGCTCGCCAGGCAGCGCATCAAGCTCGATCTCCACCAGCTGCCCCGGTTGCACAGCGGCAATATCCATCTCATCAACCGACAGATCGATATAGTACAGGGCGTCACTGAACAGCTCTATTGCCGCCCGGGTCGTGGGTGGATTCTCGCCTTCGACCAGGTTGAGCGCCGCGATCACGCCATCAAACGGCGCCTTCAGCTGCGTCAGCGAGAGCTGGTAGCGGGCCAGCTCCACCGCGAGATACGCCTGCTGCAACCGCGCATCGGCGATCGCCAGCGTGTATTCGTCGGGGCCGTCCAGCAGGCTGTCAAGCTGGGCCTGGGCGCCGACAATCGCCGCGGAAGCCGCCGCGATACTGGCGCTGCTGGCCTCCGCGTTCTGCGCCCCCTGCAGCTGCTGCTCCGCAATCGCCACCCCAAATTCAGCCTGGTCGATCCCCGCCTCTGCGGAACTGGTGGAAGGCGCCAGCTGCCCGAGGGGAAGGGATACGCCAGAAGGCAGGCGCGCATTCAACTCCTGCTCAAGCTCCGCCAGCTGGTCGGCCGTCGCCTGAGCGCTGTCGCGCTCCAGCTGAATCTGCCACAGCCGGTTCCGGGCAATCTCATATTGGAGACGGGAAATCTCCTCGCCGCGCGGATCAGGATCGCTGCGGGCCGAATCCAGCTGGGCGCTGGCCGCATACACAGCGGCACGGGCCACCGTCAGGTCTTCTTCGCGCGGCTCCGCGGTCAGCGCTTCCAGCGCGATCTCCTGCAGCGCAAGGGCCAGACTGGCATCTTCAAGCGCCTGCTCAAGCCGGACGGCGTCAAGCTGGGCCAGCACCTGCCCGGCAGCAACCCGATCCCCCTCCGCGACATACACGGCGGAAACCTTGCCCGGCGCAGTAAAAAAGAGGGCGGCCTGTTCCTCCGGCAGGATATTCCCGGTAGCGCTGACGCTGACCCGGATATCCCCCCGCTCAACGACCATCGCGTCCTCAACCCGTGAAGTGGTATCAGCTGTCGCAGGGCTGAACTCAAACACCGGCAGGCCCTCGTTCATCCGAAAGCGGGCGTAGCCTGCGGCAAGAATCAGCAGCGCGCCAATCACAAACCAGTTACGCACTCTGCGATACATAACCCTAGTTGCCCTCAAGGAAAGAAAACGCGCCGCCGCTCAGATCCAGCACCACCGTATCACCTGCCTGCAGGCCATCAAGCACTTCGCTGTATGTGTCGTTCTGAGCGCCCAGCACAACCTGGCGCTCACGGATCTGGCCGTCTGCATCCCGCACATCCACAAAAGCCCGGTTGGCAGAGCCAGCCAGACGCACAAAGGCATTCTGCACCAGCAGCACATCTTCAAGCTGCTGCACCAGGATAGTCGCTGCCGCTGTCATCCCGACCTTCACAGCCTGATCGGCCTCCAGCAGGCCAACCGTCACCTCATACGCGATCACACCGCCGGAGATGCTGGCAGCATCCGCGATGCGGGTCACCTCCCCCGCAAAGGTGGCGTTTCCCAGGGCATCGAAGGTCAGCTCGACCGGCTGGCCGGGCTGGATGCTGACGACATCAATCTCGTCAACCCGCACCACAACCTTCAGCCCTGACAGATCATACAGCTCAACCGCAGGCAACCCTCCCGGCGCGACCACGGCGCCCGGCTGGATATTCACCCGATGCACCCAGCCAGCGCTGGGCGCGCGCAGCACGGTATCGTCAAAGGCCTGCTGTGCACGCGCCAGCCCGATCTCCGCCTGGCGCAGGGCCACCGCCGCCTGATCAAGCTCCGCCTGGCGCGGCCCCGCCTCCAGCTGACGCAGCCGGGCCTGGGCCTGGGCAACCTGCGCCTGCGCCGCATTCAGTGCGGGCTGTGGCGGGCCGTCCCGTAACTGTTCCAGCTGAAGCCGCGCGATCTCGGCATTGAAGCTGGCCTGCCCCACCTGGGCCAGGCTGGCCTCGCTGCGGAGCGCATCCCGCGAAGCCTGTTCCGCGGCATCATAAGCGGCCAGAGCCTGCTGGTAGCGCAGCTCCGCCGCAGCAACCTGCTCGTCCGGCACCGAGCCATCGCGCAGCTCGACAAAAGCTGCCCAGGCGCTGTTCACATTGGCCTGCGCAACGCGCAGCTCGGCCTCCCGCGGCCCGCTTTCCAGGCTGGCCAGGTTCAGCTCGGCAATCTCCACCGCCAGCCGGGCCTGCTCTACGCCAATCCGCTGCGCCTCACCATCCAGGCGCGCCAGCACTTGCCCCGCTTCCACGTACTGCCCCGGATCAATCAGCACTTCATCGACCACTCCGCTGCCGTCGAAGCCGAGCTGAACAGCGCTTCTGGCCTGGACATTGCCCGTCACACGTACGCTAACCGCAAGATCACCGCGCTCAACCACGCTGGTCTGCAGGCGAGTCTCATCGCCAGCGGCTTCCTGTGAAGCCGCGTTATTTCGGATGAACAGGTACCCCCCGCCGGCAACCACGGCCAGCAGGATCACCCACACCAGTTTACGCATGGTTCAAGCCCATCTCCATCACAGGCGCTGCAATCGCATCCCTGACTATAACATCTCCGCCTTCCCGGCGCGTTATAGCTGCATTAGAAACCACAGGGCTGTTGCAAAGTCGTGAAAAAGGTCTTTCTAGGGTAAGTTGTTAAGCGCCAACTCGACAACTCCCAAGAAAGACCCAAGATAAACTGTACACTAGAAAGCGTAGAAAAGCAGCAGGAAGCAGCCAGTACATTATTTGACGCATTGAGCCAGATCAAGGACCCACGCAGCAGACGTGGGGTACGGTATCCATTAGCGGTGATCCTGACCTTGATCGTGCTGGCAAAGCTATGCGGCGAAACTGAACTACGGGGGATAGCACAGTGGGCCCAGTATCGCACCGCTGAATTGAGCAAAGCCTTGAAGCTGGACCGGCAGCAGATGCCACACTGGACGACATACAGTCGCGTGCTGCAACGGCTGGCTCCGGAAGCATTGCAGGCTGTGGTGCACGTCACCAATCAGCAGTTAGGGTTGGCAGGCAAACAGCTCATTCTGGATGGCAAAACACTGCGCGGGACCATTACGCCGGGGCAAGCACAGCGGGAGCACTTAGTCAGCCTATATGAACCCGATAGGCGGCAAGTGGTGGCGCAGGCTGCTGTGGGACACAAGCAGAATGAAATTGTCGCCGCGCGGCAACTGCTGACTGAAGTCCCCCTGAGCGGCAGCGTGGTCACCGGCGATGCAATGTTCACCCAGCGTGACCTGTCACAGCTAATCCTGGAGGCAGGGGGCGATTATGTGTGGGTGGTCAAGGAAAACCAACCCCGCCTTTTCCAGATGATCGACCGGCTTTTCGCCAAGGAATATGTGCTGCCGGGGCATAGCCCGCTGATTACCGATTTTCGTTCGGCCTCACAAGTGAACAAGGCCCATGGTCGTATTGAACACCGCCGGTTAACCGCCAGTAGTTTACTAAACCACTACGCCCAATGGCCCGGTATCCAACAAGTCTTTCGGCTCGAACGTCGCCGCCAGACCGGGGATACGCCAGGCCAACTCGAAATTGGCTACGGCATTACCAGCCTCAGTCCGACCGCGGCAAGCCCGGGCAAGCTGCTCACCTTCAGTCGACGTCACTGGGCCATCGAAAACCAGTTGCATTATCCGCGGGACGTATCGCTCCATGAGGACCGTTGTCGATTGCATTCGCCTCAGGCCCAGCATTGTATGGCTTGGCTCAATAATCTCGTGGTCGCCCTGGTCGCCCGTTCCCCTTTTGCCTATCTTCCCGATGCACAGCGTTTCTTTGCTGCTCGCCTACCCTCCGCTTTGGATTTCTTCTTCTGACTTTGCAACAGCCCTGCCGTTTCTAACAAAACTATAAGAAATCACGGTACAGGTTGCAGCGCCGCATCAAAGAAGTCAAGCACCCGCGCGGCATAAACTTCACGCCCCGCGCTCGCCACGTAGCTGCCATGCCGCCCTCCCGGAACCGTCCACAGTGTAATCATCGGGCTGCTCTCAGCCGCGGCCCGCGCGCCATGCAGGGTCAGCTCATGTTCGCCATAGACCAGCAGAATCGGAGGCGGTGCTGCCCCCAGATGATCCAGCGGACGCAGGGCCTCCAACGGCAGCCCGGTTGCCATACGGTAGCCCAGCCTGGCGCCCGCAACGAACAGCGTCATCAGCAATCCCTGATCCCGGTCCAGACCCAGGGTCTGCGCGCCATAATCAACATACCCGCCTTCGGCCACCACCGCCCGCACTTCCGGCAGACGGGCCGCCACAAAGAGATTGCTGGCGCCGGCCTGCGAAAAACCGTGCAGTCCAACCCGGGTGATGTCCACATCCGCGCGGGTGCGCAGATAATCCAGCGCATCGACAATATCCTCCGCTTCCCAGATACCCAGGCTGTGAACAGCCAGCCCGGCGCACGGACGGCTATCGTAGGTCAGAACGCTGTATCCGCCTTCCACCAGGATCGCCACTTCATGCAGCAACCCTCCCCGCCCCGAAGCATACGCGGGCGGCACGATAATACTGACCTCGTTAGTGCCGCGAAAGAAGTATCCCTGGTAGCTTACCCCGGTACGCGCCGGGACTTCGACCGGCTCCGCCTCCAGTTGATACGCCTCCGGAATCCCGCCAGCACCACAACGGGGATGGGTCAGGCCCCACATCGCGAGCCATCCCATCCCCGTTGGAAGTAATACTGCCAGCAAACCAATCAGCACGGCCCCCAGCGCCGCATACCGAACGCCGCGCGCCACAGCCTCACGGAGAACGCCTGGTGATGCTGCTGATTGGGGCATAGTGCCGGCCCTCTTATGCCTGCTTTCCGAACTTCTCCTTCAGCACATCCTCTAGCGAGGGAGTGCCGATTTCCTGCAGCTCGTACCGGACACGCTGGTACGGTTTGTCAATCGTGATCACGCGGGTGAGATCGATCGGCGTACCAATGATGACCATATCCGCCGGGACCGCCTTGATGGTCGCTTCCAGATCCGCGGCCTGCTTCTCGCCGTACCCCATCGCGGGCAGCAGCGCCCCGGTTCCCGGGTACTTCTTAAAGGTATCGGCGATACTACCCACAGCGTATGGCCGCGGGTCGATAATCTCGGCGGCACCAAACCGGCGAGCCGCCACCACCCCCGCGCCATAGGCCATCTCGCCATGGGTCAGAGTCGGCCCATCCTCCACCACCAGCACACGCTTGCCCCGGATCGCCATCGGATCATCAACCAGGATCGGCGACGCACCCTCAATCACGATCGCGCGCGGGTTCAGCTCGCGAATGTTCTCGCGCACGGCGGTGATGTCATCAATATCGGCCGTATCCACCTTGTTGATGATCACCACGTCGGCCATACGCAGATTGGCCTCGCCGGGGTGATAGGCCTTCTCATGGCCCGGGCGGTGCGGATCGACCACAACGATATTCAGATCAGCCTTGTAGAACGGCAGATCATTGTTCCCACCATCCCACAGCACGACATCGGCTTCCTGCTCCGCCTGGCGCAAAATGCGCTCGTAATCCACGCCCGCGAACACCAGCACACCGCGGTCGATATGCGGCTCGTATTCCTCGCGCTCTTCAATCGTGACTTCGTGCTTGTCCAGATCATCATAGCTGGCAAAACGCTGGACAGCCTGCCTGGCCAGGTCACCGTAGGGCATTGGATGACGGACTGCTGCCACCCGATAGCCCAGGCCGCGCAGAATATCACTCACCCGCCGGGTCGTCTGACTCTTGCCAGACCCGGTGCGCACAGCGCAGACGCTCACCACGGGTTTGCTGCTGGCCAGCTGGGTGCTGTTCAGCCCCATCAACCGGAAGTCGGCACCCGCAGCCAGCACCGCGCTCGCCTTGTGCATGACATACTCATGCGGCACATCAGAGTACGCAAAAACGACCTCATCAACCGCGTGTTCTGCGATCAGCGCCAGCAGCTGCTCTTCCGCGTAAATCGGGATTCCCTGCGGATACAGATCGCCCGCCAGTTCCGGGGGGTAATTGCGCCCTTCAATGTCCGGAATCTGGGTCGCGGTAAAAGCGACCACTTCATAAGCCTGATTATCGCGAAAATAGACGTTGAAGTTATGGAAGTCGCGGCCAGCGGCACCCATAATGATGACACGTTTACGGTCCATAGCAGGTCGTTCTCCAGAAGCAATTAAAGCCAGCCAAAAAGAGCGCCCAAGCAAAATGGGCGCACAAATTGTGCACCCAACCCAAGAGAAACGCAAAAATATAGTGCAAAATGCACAATCCAGAGCGCCCTACTCAGCCATGCCGCTCTTTCGGTAAGCAATGGTGCTCAGCAGAATACTCAGCACATACAGCACCAGCAGCGGCCCCATCACCAGCGCCATGTTGAACGGGTCAACGGTCGGGGTGATAAAAGCGGCCGCAACTGCGGCGCCCACCACCGCCACTCGCCAGTTCTGCCGGAGCGCCCGCGGCCCCACAATCCCCAGCCGCGCCAGAATGAAGAAGATCAGCGGCATTTCAAAGCTGACACCAATCCAGAAGAGCAGCGATGTCACAAATGCCACATACTGTGCTGCCGTCCAGTCGGCCTTGAAAATGTCGCTCTGGAAATTCTGAAGGAAACCCAGCGCAGCAGGCATGAGCACAAACCAGGAGAACATCACGCCCAGCAGGAACAGCACGGTCGTGGCGGGCAAGGAGAGCAGGATGTACCGCTTTTCCTTGTTCGTCAGCCCTGGCGCGATAAACATCCAGAGCTGCCAGGTGATCCAGGGGATGGCGATGATAGCACCTGCCAGCAGCGCCACCCGGAAGTAGATCACCACACCTTCTGTCGGGCCCAGGGTCTGCAGCTGGAAATCGTCGCGCCCAACCGGGGTGGTCAGGTATTCCAGAATCTGCCGGGCGAACAACATGGAAAACAGCGTGGTAGCCATCAGGCCAAGAAATGCCTTGATGATGCGATCACGCAGTTCTGCCAGGTGATCCAGAAAGCCCATCACGTATTCTTCCGGTGTCAGCGGCAGATCACTGGCCTCTTCGGCTGGAGGAATGGGGGGCGCTGGCGTTTCTACTTTGGCTGCTGGCTCTAGCTGGCTGTCCATGCGTCGTACTGTCCTGTGGAGTTATCCTTCGCGGAGGAAGAATCAGTGTTCGTCTCTTGTTGCTCAGTCGGGGTGCTGGCTGGCCTGGGGGGTGCAGGATCCAGCGGCGTTGCCCCCACGTCCTTCAGTGTCGTTTCCACCGGTTTCAGCGCATCTTCGACCGGCTTCAGGGACTCTTCGATGGGCTTCTTCATATCACCGACCAGCTTATCAAGCTGGCCGGAGACTGCGGTACGCCGGGTGCGGGGATTCGCCATTTGACCGAAGCTGTCGACAACCTCCGGCTCGATCCCCGCCTCGGCCAGTTCCTTCTTGAGAACCGCCGAGGTCTCGCCCCACATCTCACGCAGTTTGCCAACGTAAATGCCCATCACGTAGGCCCAGCGCGCCATCCGCTTTGGCCCGGCCACCATCAGCATAATCAGCAGAACCAGGACAAGCTCAGTTGGCCCTATTCCAAAGATATTCATACATCTGCCTCGATATCCTGGCTGGAAAACAGCTGCGCGATGACATCCTCTTTTGCGGCAAGACTGCCCAGCACCCCGTTCACAAACCGTGGTGCTGTCTCTGCGCCGTAGTCTTTAGCCAGTTCTACCGCCTCGTTAATGACTACACGAAGGGGCGCGGATTTCGAAATGGCAATCTCATAGATCGACATGCGCAGAATATTCCGATCAATAATCGCCATCTGATCAACCGGCCATTCGGGCGCATATTCCTGAATCAGGTCATCCAATTGTTGCCGGTGCAGCAGCACCCCATTGACAAGCTGGTATACAAAAGGCCGCATATCATCCGGCAGCGGCTCCTGTTTCAGGCGCTGCGTCAATACTTCAGGCACCGAATGTGCGGTGCAATCCAATTCATACAGAGCCTGCAGGGCAACTTGCCGTGCCTGGTGGCGCGATCCGATCATACCCTTTACTTCTCCTCAACCGACGGTTCAAATGCCACATCTTCAATGTGAACATTGACCGCTTTGACTTCCATCCCAACGATTTGCCGCATCGCTCGCGCTACTTCCCGCTGAACTGTGTGGCTTACCTCACGCATATTAGCCGTTGCGCGCGTGATAATGAAGAGATCAATGGTCACTGTTTGTCCATCAACCAGGATCTGCACGCCTTCCGCTGCCGGAGTACGCCGCCACAGGCGGTCAACGCCGCCCGGCGTCACACCCATCCGCGCCACATCATCAACCCGCAAAGTCGAAAGACGCGCGATAGTCAGCAGCACTTCAGGTGAAACGGTCACATGATCATTCGGATTTCGGGGAGTAACCATTGGTTTATGCCTGTTCTCTACAATAATCCCCAGCTGCGCCTACCCCATTACCATACCGCCGTCTATCGAGAGTACCTGCCCCGTGATATATCCCGCCTGTTCAGAGGCAAAGAACGCAACGGCATGTGCCATCTCCTCGCTGGTTCCCCACCGCCCCAGCGGAATGTGAGCATTCAAACGCTCCACAATCTCCTCCGGCAGATTCTTGGTCAGGTCTGTAGCCACAAACCCCGGCGCAACCGCGTTCACAGTAATTGTACGTGACGCGACTTCGCGTGCCAATGATTTCGTCAGCCCGATCAGCCCGGCTTTGCTTGCGCTGTAGTTCGTCTGGCCCTCATTCCCCGCGATTCCGCTCACACTGGTGATATTGATGATCCGGCCATAACGCCGTTTCATCATGGGGCGAATCACGGCCTTACAGCAGTTCCAGGCGCTCTTTAGATTCGTGTCAATCACGACATCCCAGTCTGCTTCACTCATCCGCATCAGCAGATTATCGCGCGTGGTGCCGGCGTTATTCACCAGAATATCGACCTGACCATAGGCTTCCAGCACGATCTTGACGAGGCTTTGCGCCTGCTCGAAATCGCTGACATCAGCCTGGACAGCCATTGCCGCCCCCCCAGCAGCCTCAATTTCGGCCACAACCGCCGCCGCTTCGTCAGCGGAGCGATTGTAATTAACCGCTACGCTGGCACCGCGCCGCGCCAGTTCCAGCGCGATCGCTCGCCCGATGCCCTTTCCCCCGCCAGTCACGATTGCCACACGATTCGCTAATTCTGCCATAGAGTTGTGCTCCTGAATCCCCCTCAGGCTGACCTGTTTATGATAACCAGTCAGCACCTTGTGTCAAGTTACAACTGTCCAAAAAAGCTGTCACACAGCGAATAACACTATTCCTGCTGGAACGTCACCTGATCAAAATGGAAGTCATTATGGCGCAGCTGCCACAAAGATCGCCCCTTTAAGTACAGGGTCATCACCGTCGATCGGGCTTCAACCGGCGGTGTGCGCACCGGCTGGTAGGCATCGTATGCATACAAGGACTGCCAGACGACATCCGGGCTGCGTGGGTCCAGCCCGCCAGTCGGGTCCAGGCCAACCGCCAGCTCGCAATTCAGCCGGTCGTCACGCGTGTCAAGCTGGCTGTGGTATGGATCCTGTGTGTTCTGGCCGCACCACGCATGCACCGCTGCGCCCAGTATGTACGCTCTGCCAGGCTGCACCCGCACCTGCTGCAGGTAACCTGCCTCGCAGATGCCATAGGTGCAGAAGAAACGCGCCGCCTGCCCCTCACCCAGTACCCGCGGGGGATCAAGCCAGCGCCCCTCGGCAGGGATCACGGTGAACTCCGGGCGTTTATAGGACAAATCAGGGGTTTCCAGTGCAGGGCAAGGCCCGGTCGTCTCCAGCCGCGTATAGAGCTCACAATCAATCGGCCCCGTGCGCCACCACGCCAGCCAGCCCACCGGCACCACCACCTCACCCGCCCCCTGCTCCACCGCAAACCCATCAAACCCGGGGTTAGCTGGGGCAAGGGGCAGCTCACCCGACCTGCCCGGCAGCTGGTTAAGGCCAGGAGGCGGTGCCTCCGGTGGAACCACCACCTGAGCGGGCCGCTGGGGTGTCGCCACCTCCAGTGGCGCTGGAATGGTCACCCACAATGTCGCAAGCGGTGTCGCGGACGCCGGCTGCAGCGGCGCAGGTTGCAGAGTCATTGTGATGGTGGGACGCGGCGTTACCGTTGGCGGATCTGCCGTGGTGGACGGCGTGAGTGAAGGGATTGCCGTGGGCAGCGGTGTGGCGCTCCCCAGGGTTGGGGTCACAGTAACGTTCAGTTCCGGTGGGACCGTGGGCGTAGGCGGCGGCCCGGGCTGGCAGGCGGTCAGCGCCAGCCCCATCAGCAACACAACAACCGCCCGCATACGCCACGGGCGGTTGTTCATGATATACGCGGAAGTCCTGCGCAAAGACATATCAGCCCACAACAGGGACTTGCGTTACGTTCCCCCTGAAGATCACGGTCGAGGCAAGCACCCAGCCGTTCCCCTGAGAGGTTTCAACCTGAAGCCAGTTGCCATCCAGAGTTCGTCCAATCACGCGCAGGGTCATGCCGCCAGGCGCCGTCCCCAGCAACCCGGAATCAATCCCCACACCCTGGTAGACATTGATCGGCGCGGAGACAATCACTTCCGGCTGCGTGGTCGGCGCCACAGCCTCATCATAGCGCATGTAGTTCAGCGCATCGTAGTTTCCGCGGAAGATCACAAACTCGGAGTTCACCCAGCCAGAGCCAAAACTACCCTCCACCAGCATCCAGATCGTATCCGACGTGGCTGCGGTGACATTCAGTTCTGTGCCGCCGCGTACCGTCTGCACTACTGTGTAGTTCGCGCCCGGGCCGCTTCGAATATTGAGGAAGCTGGTATTCACGATGATATAATTGCGCACGGGCATCGGCTGCGGTGCGGCAACCAGCCCCGCGACCGATGGCTGCATCACATTCCCGCTCAATGCTGCGCCGCCACCACCCTGCCCCGCCGGGGCAGTCCGCGGCCCGTTCCGGATGACATCCACGGCAGTACCCGGAACCCACCCCGTACCATTGGTATGGGCAACCTGCAGCCAGCCGCCTTCGGCATCATTGACGACAGGCAGCCGTGAGCCGGAAGGCACGGTCGCGACTACTGCCGCGTCCATAGAAGGCGCCGCCCGGAGGTCAAGGAAGGATGCCTCGCTGAACCACACCTGCGTCCGCCAATCAGAAGGATCAGAGATCGCTACTTCGTCAGTAAGAATCCACCCCATGCGATCACCCATGTACAGAATCAGGGCGAATTCACCGTCATCGCTGAAATCCAGCACTTCCACGCGGTCATACTGCCGAATCACGCCAACGCTTTCAGCGTCATACGCCGGTGCTGCCTTGACAGCCATGTCACCGGGGCGATAATGCAGGGCAACCGGGCGTCCGTAGTATCCAGCAGCGCCCCCACTGATCGGGGAGAGAAGCGCAGGTTCGCCCTCCGCCGTCACAACAGGGACGAGTGAGGCGTCCCCACGCAGCGCGACGGCCTCCTGCAGCACCCAGCCCAGCCCGACATTGGTTTCGATCTGCCACCAGAGGCCGTCACCGGTCTTACCGGTAATGGGCATGTCCGACCCCATCAGTGCCAGACCCAGGATGGAAGCCATCGTATCAGGGGCGATATACACGGTAGCCGGCGTGCCGGTCACAGCGGCAGTCGGGCGCGCAAACGATGCGGCCGTCACGCGCACCACAGGAACCGCCCGAAAATCCCCACGTGGGATCACAAACTCAGCGTAGACCCACCCCGCACCGTAGGGTGACTGAACCTGCCACCAGGTCGCATCCCCGTTGCGGCCGATGACCGCCAGTTCCACGCCGCCAGGAAGGGTGCCGACAATCGAATAGATCGCGCCTGGGCCGCTCCTGACATTCAGGAAACTGGTGTTGACAATCACGATCGGTTGTGCCAGTTGTTGATCAGGACCAATTGATGCCGCAGGTGCGGCTTCATGCGCCAGAACGGCTGAAAGGGGCAATGCGCTAATCAGCATCGCAGCAAGAAGTACGGTTATAAAATAGCGGTTTTGCAAGTGCATTAGTTCTCTCCCTGGCAGATCGCGGCCACAAGACCCCCGCTAGCGCAGCCAACCCGGAGGACAAAGTGAATCACATAACAATCCGGCTTACTAGCTTACGGCCACATTTTACAGCACTTCAGATGTTCCACACAAGTCAGGTAAACGCAGGGTAAAAGGGGGTAGGCAGCCCCCCCTACTTAAGGTATGATTCGGCCATGCGAAACCTAACACGACTCCTACTCATTACACTGATCAGCCTGTTGTTGGCGGCCTGTGCCCAGCCAACCCCGATCCCTGTTTTCGTAACCCCAACGCCGGATGGCCCAACGGCTGTTCCGACGACAATTCCGGAATTCACCAGCACACCCAGCGCTACTGTGCCGGTGGAGTCGCCAACGCCGCTGCCACCTACGCCGGGCGAAGGCACCGTCTTTGGGCCGATTGTACCCCCGGACTACACCCCGGCGCCGACCTATACGCCGCATCCTGAAGACGCCGGGTCGCCAGTCACCCCGGAGCCCGTGGCCAGCCCTGGTCCCACCACAACGCCGCTCCCCGGATTGAACGCATCCGCGGTCGGGATTCAGATCCATCCACAGATCACGCAGGACGAATGGAATCACATGATGCACTGGGTCAGCGTGCTGAATGTTGGCTGGCTCAAGGTGCAGTTCCCGTGGGATGAGATGGAGCCCGATGGCAGCGGTTCGCAGACCGAATACTGGCGCCGGCTTGAGCTGTACATGCAGGATGCGCGCGGGCGTGGCCTGGATGTGATGATCAGCGTAGCCAAGGCACCGGGCTGGGCCCGCCCCACCACTGAGGAACACGGCCCACCCCGCAATCCGCAGGCACTGGCCGATTTTCTGAACCACATCCTCGACCGCTTTGGCCCCTCTATCAGCGCCATTGAGGTCTGGAACGAGCCCAATCTTCGACGTGAATGGAACGGGGCACCGATCAACGGGCAGGAGTACATGCGGCTGTTTGATGCGGCCTACCGGGCGATCACCAGCTGGAGCCAGGCAAATGCGCATCCCATCACCATCGTGACTGCGGGTCTCGCCCCGACCGGGACCTCCGAATGGTCGCTGGATGATCGCGTTTTCCTCCAGCAGATGTATCAGGCGGGCCTGGCCAATTATGCGAATATCGCCATTGGCATTCACCCCTATGGCTGGGGGAACGCGCCTTCTGAACGCTGCTGCAACAATGTTGAGGGGCGCAGCTGGGATGACGATCCGCATTTCTTCTTTCTGGAGACGATCGAGGCCTACCGTGACATCATGCAGCGCTTTGGTGCTGGCAATCAGCAGCTCTGGATCACTGAGCTGGGCTGGGCCACCTATGATGGCCTGGGAGCTGCCCCACCCCAGGCATTCTTCGATTACGTTACCGAGCAAACTCAGGCCCAGTACCTGATCGAAGCGCTGGACTTACTCCAGAATTCGGGGGATTATCCCTACGTCGGCACAATCATCCTGTGGAATCTGAACTTCGCCACAATCCAGGGGGCAGTAGAGCGTGGTGAAGAACAGGCCGGCTACAGCCTCCTGAGGCCAGATCTGAGTCGCCGACCGGCTTTCGCGGCGCTGGCCGAAGCGCTGAGTCGCTAAGGCTGCCCAAAATTCTTCGCCCATGATCACCAGCCTCCGGGGAAATGCGCAACGCCTGTCCACCATTCAGCGCCTCGCGTTTCCCCTTGGGGCTGTCACAGCCGCTCTGTACGCAAGCCGGATCGGTGCGGAGTTCTTCCTGCCGCGCGTTCCGCTCACCGGGGCGATCCTGGGACTGCTGGCGGGCGGAGTTGTGGCGTGGTGGCTCCGCCCGTGGAGTCCTGTCCTTCCCCTGCTTCTCTTGCTGCCATACACCGTCTTTCCCTTTCAAAGCCCGGAACTGGCCCTGCTGTGTGCGACGCTGGCGGTCATCACGGGGCTGTCCCACCGATATATGTGGGACAGCCCACGGCTTGACCTGGGAGTCTTTGCAGCCGGGTTGGCGATCTATGGGCTCACCCTGGCCCCTGGCATACAGCCTGCCGACGGTGGCGAATTCCAGCTTGTCATCGCGGAATGGGGGGTTGCCCACCCACCGGGATATCCCCTGTATACGCTGCTCGGCGGTCTGTTCACGCGGCTGCTGCCCGTCGGCGAATTCGTCTGGCGGGTGAACCTGTTCTCCGCGGCAACCGGCGCCCTGACCCTCGCCGTCGTCGCCCGCGCAATCCGCCTGGAAACCCGTTCGGGCTGGGCGGCATTAATCGGAGCGGGCGTGCTGGGCAGCGCCAGCGCCTTCTGGACCACGTCCACCCAGGCCAGCATCCGGCCGATGACCGCCCTGTTTATGGCACTCATGCTCGCTGCCGCACTCGCATACCGGCGTGCCGTGGCGGAGCACAACGCGCGCGGTGAACGACATGCGTTGCTGCTCTTCGGGATGGCGGCGGGCTTTGGCGTCACCCACCATGCATCCCTGATCTTTGCAGGCAGCGTCATGGCGCTGATGATAGTGACCGCCGCCCCCCGGCTGATCCTCGCGCCGCGTCAATGGGGGCCGGCGCTGGGCGGGGCGTTCGTCGGGGCCACACCCTGGGTCTATCTGCTGGTGCGCGGTGCGGCGGGCGCACGCCTGGCCCCGCCCACGCTCACCTCCTGGGACGGTTTCTGGCAGCATGTCCTGGCCACGGGCTTCGCAGGAGACATGTTCTACTACCGAACCGCTTCCGCCATCCTGGAACGTCTGGGGCTGCTGCTCGAAACCCTGCGCGTGCAATGGCACTGGGGGGTGTTCCTGATCGGCCTGGTCGCGTTCGGCCTGCTGCTCTGGCGGAAAAGCTGGCACGCCCTCGCGCTGGGCGGGGCTTTCGCCATCCATGCGATCATCACAGCGACGTATCGCGCGCCGCAGACCGTGGAATATATGCTCCCCGCCTATGTGTGTCTGGCTGTGCTCGTCGGGTTAGGAGCCGGGCAACTCACCCTGCCTCACCGCCTGATGCCGTGGCGAGGCGCCATCATCGCGCTCGCAATGGTATTCATCCTGTGGTCGGCCTGGCCGGTCTGGATCAGCCTGCGCGCCTACCAGCAGCATGACCCTACCACAGCCCAGGCCCGGGAGGCCCTGCAAGCGGCCCCGGCCAACAGCACGCTGCTCGCCAACTGGCATCACGCCACACCGCTGTGGGTTGCCCAGGCAACTGAGCGCCTGCGACCCGACGTCCTGGTGCGCTATGTGGCGCCGCAGGGCAGCGAGCCGATCCTGGATACCTGGACCAACGCTGTCCGCGCCGCGGCTGCGCCCTCACCGGCGCTGATCACCTGTTCCTATTATCCCGAATCGTTTCGCCATACCGGGCTGACATTTTCCGCCAGCGGGCCGTGCTGGCAGGCCACAGCCGCGACCACACCTGCCCCGGATGCCACGCCACTTGCCACCTTTGAGGCTATAGCGCTCCTGGATGCGCGCACCGCAACCGCCGCCGCCGCAGGAGAACGCCTTGCTGCTGATCTGGCGTGGTACCTGCCGGAGGCCGTCCTGTATGGACAACCGACCGCCTTCCTGCATCTCGTTGATGATGGCGATGTAGTCATGGCGCAGGTAGACGATCCGATTCTGGCCGCATCGCCCGCCCCCGGCCTGGTACGCCAGCGCCTGACGCTCCGCCTGCCGCGCACCCTGCAGCCCGGCACATATCGGTTACTGGCCGGCCTGTATCATCCGAGCGCCGATGGCCCGCAGCCGATCTACTCCGATGCTGGAAGTGTGCGCATAGCGATCGCCACCCTGGAGATCCTGCCCTCAGGCATCCCGCCGATTACCCGCCACCCCATGCACTCACCTCTGGATGCGGGCCTTCGCCTGGCCGGGGTTGATTACGATCTGAGCGTACCGGGGCGGGCGCGCCTGTATCTGCACTGGCAGCTTAGCGCCTCCTCTGCGCGGACGCGCTGGGACGTGATCATCAGTCACGAAGGCCAGGGGCTGGCGCAGGACTTTCTGCAGGGGAGTGCCACCGCCGGATTCATCACGACCGTCTATGACATCCCTGATACCGCCGCCGCCCAGGGCGTTCGGGTAGCCGTCACCCAGGATGACCAGCAGCTGGCCGTGCGCGGCGCCTGGCAGCTCCCCGTCCAGCCAGCGATCGCCCTGCCCCCTGTGCGCCCCGGATCACGGTACATCCCCGTGGGAGATGCCATCATCACTGATTATTCAATCGAGCCTGCCGGCCCGGAGGCTGAAAGCGTACGCCTGCACATCACATTGGCCAGCACACAGCCCCAGATACAGGACATCATGCTCAAGGCTGTGTCCACCGCAGGGCTGGCGGAAGTGCCACCGCTCAATGGCATGCTGCCATCGCTCAAATGGGGCTGGCGCACCACCTTCACAGCCACGCTCGACATTCCCGTCCCGCAGGATCATACCTCCGCCGCAATCCGCTTAACGCTGTACGACGCGTTCACCAGCGAAGCCTGGCCGGTTTTTGACCCTGCCCTGAGCGATGGAGCCACCACCCTGCTGCTGATCCCATAACAAAAAGCAGGTAGCCCATGGTCATGAACTACCTGCACAAAAAAGCCGGTCTATGGGCGCGCTAGCGGCGCAGAAGCAGGCTTACTCCGATACCACCAAGCAGGACAACCCCGGCGGCTCCCAGCACAATCAGCCCAGCGTTATCCAGGATTGGATCCAGCGGACCGGCAATATCAGTCTCGCTGCCCGGCTCATCACTGAACAGCCCCACACCCTGAGGCGCGGAGGGCTGCGGCGCAACAAACCCTGCGGCCGCGCCAAAGCGCGCTGTCACCTGCTGCCCGGCCCGGAGCACCACATTATATGTGCTGGCGGTGGTCATGCCATAATCGCTGGGCGGGGTCATAATCGCGATATATTCACCCGCGGGCAATCCGGTGATACAATGCGGCTCGCTTTGCCCATCGGTAGTGTAGGTTCCCACTTCCCCGCCATCCTCAATCAGGGAAAAACGTCCCCCGGCCAGCAGACCCTCACCGCTTTCCTGCAGGCGATTCGGATTGACATCCTCAAACAGGAGCACACACAGGCGCCCTTCAGCCGAAGCGTCGTTCATCACCAGCATTGGCATAGCTTCTGTGGCAACCGGCGCCGGATCATAACTCTCGATGGGCGGAACATCGCCCTCAGGTGCCGCCGGCTCTTCGCCTGAGTCCTCGACACCCTCTGAAACCGCCTCTCCGGGTTCATCAGCCGGGGGTTCGCCGGAACCCTGCTGAACCACCAGCTCCTGCCCCGGGTAAATGTAGCGCGCATCATCCATCGTCATCCCGTTGAGTTGCAGCAGCTCCGGAATGGTGATGTTATAGGCAACTGCAATCCCGGCAATGGTGTCGCCCGTTCGGACCGTATGCACAATCGAGCCATCACCCCGCTCCCCCTGGGGCATCACCACCGCTGCGACCGCCGATGCCGCCGCCTGGCCCACTGTCCCTGTTGAGGCGGAGCCATCCGCCACCGTCAATGATGCTGAATCCCAGAATACGTGCTGGTGACGAGCCGGCTGCTGCACGCTGGCATTGAGGAGCACCGTCACCCGGTCGCCCTGGGCAGCCGCGTCCACCACCATCTGCTGAAAAGCCGCATAAGGTGCGGTTGTCGCAGACCAGACAACATTCGGAGAGTTGGGGTCATCACTCCCTGTGGGGTCAATGCCAACACGGAAACTGGCCCCGGTGTTGTCCTGTGCCACCACATTGCCATCCCCGGTTATGCAGTCGTCAGTGGCCTTCTGGGCATCACTGTCGCAGCTCCACATCCGGCCAAACGCCTCAAGCCGGAGCGTGGCGCCCGCCTGAACACCCGTAACCGTCTGGTAAAGCGTAAGGTTATAGGCGGCCCAGCCCTTATACGCATCAAAAGACCCGCTGCCAGCATAAATCCCGGCATTTGACACGACCTCAGTTCCCACTCTGAGCTGCCGCCCCACCAACCCGCTGCTGACATTCGAAGTCACCCGCCATCCGGGCGGCGCAGTCAGATTGACGCCATCCCCGTGCGGTTGTTCAAAATCACCGTTAGTCAGCAAATTACCCTGAGCCGAAGCCGGGGATGGCGCCACCAGCCAGACGGCCAACAGCGCAACCACCAGCACGATATTGCCCAGAGACAGGCGTTGATACCGACGAGCTTCCATATTGGATTTGTTCCTTGTCAACCTAAGGCGAGGTTTGCGTTCGCCGTGTTATGGGGTCTTCTTCCCCGGCCAAACGCAGCCTGCCATTCTTTTGCATACGAAACAGACCGGCTCACCGCCAGCGCAGCAAGACTACCACGAACGCTTGGCCCGTGTCAACCGGATATCCCCGAACCAACCCTGCGCCTGCCCCATGCTAACCTGACGCGCCATTCCTTCAGATTCCCCACCCTCTTGTACAGGCCCATGTGCTACAATAGGCAGCGAACCGGCAGGCTGATATGAAGGCATGAGCCAGGGTACTTCAATGGATATCAACAAAGAGCAGTTTGACAAACTGGTGAACGACATCACCCGGCAAGCGATGGAGGCACTGGGGAAGCCGCACGACACCCCTGTGTCACAGGCAGAAGAAGGTGAAGTGCTCATTGCGCGGATGATCGATCACACGCTCCTGAAGCCAGATGCCTCGACAGAGCAGTTGGCCCGCTTATGTGAAGAAGCCCGGGACTACCATTTTGCCTCGGTCTGCGTGAACCCTGCCAATGTCAGGGCGTGCGCCGCGCTGCTGGCCGATGTAGAGGGCGTGGCAGTATGCACGGTTATTGGTTTTCCGCTCGGCGCAAACACCACCGCGGTCAAGGAGTACGAGACCCTTCAGGCCATCACCGATGGCGCGACTGAAGTTGATATGGTGCTGAATATCGGCGCGATCAAGAGCAAGAACTGGCCACTGGTGCGCGAGGATATCGCCCGGGTTGTCACCGCGGCCCATGCCGGCGGTGCGCGCTGCAAGGTGATCCTTGAAACAGGGCTGCTGTCGGACGAGGAAAAGGCCCGGGCATGTCAGATATGCCGGGACGCGGGGGCTGACTTTGTGAAAACCAGCACCGGGTTTGGGCCAGGCGGCGCCACAGCCGAGGATATCGCCCTGATGCGCCAGACCGTTGGGCCAGACATGGGTGTCAAGGCCTCCGGCGGTATTCGCACCTACGAGGATGCCCGGCGGATGATCGCCGCTGGCGCCACACGCATCGGGGCCAGCGCGGGGGTCAGTATTGTTCAGGAAGCGCTTGGCGCGGCTGCCAGCCAGGACAATGCCGAAGACTACTAGCCGTCACTGGCAGCGGATGGGCCGCATCCGGGTTTAGGGCAGCACGCAGAGGCTGCGCGTTATCCTGCACAGCAACAGAAACTGATCACAGCCATGACCAAAATCGCCATCATTTCGGACATTCATGCCAACCTGCATGCCCTTGAAGCAGTCATGCGTGACCTGAGCCGCATGGCGCCCGACCGGGTCATCGTCAACGGTGATATGGTTGGGCGCGGGCCGCAGAGCATCGAGGTCCTGGAAACGGTCCAGCGCCAGAACTGGACCGTGATCAAGGGCAACCATGAGGATTTCTGGGCTCAGTGCGGGCGCGGAGACCTGCCCCCTGAATGGCTGGAAAACTGGTGGAAGCCAACCCGTCAGCAGATCGAGGAGATGGAACCCGAGTGGTTCACCTGGATGGACTCCCTGCCTGCCGAATGTATCATCGATCTGCCGGGGCGCCCCTCCATTCAGGTTGTGCATGGCAGCCCGCGCCGAATCAATGAAGGGCTGTACGCGCATGTCTCCGAGCAGGCGCTCCTGGAAGTGCTGGGAAACACGCCCCACCCCGTAATTGTCGGCGCGCATACTCACTATCCCATGGATCGAACTGCCGGATCGTACCGCGTCCTGAACTGCGGATCGGTTGGCGCTCCGTTCAATAACAATCCGGCGGCTCAGTATCTGCTGTTGTTCTGGCGAAATGGAGACTGGGTCGCCGAGTTTCGTGAGGTGCAGTATGACGTGCAGGCCGCGCTCCGCTACTGGAGCGCTTCCGGGTACCTGGCCTCTGGCGTTGCGGCCCAGGTCTTTGCCTACGAGCTGGAAACGGCCAGCTTCCATTTCTGGCATTATGTGCGCTACTGTGAGGTCAACAGCCTGAGCTATAACAAGCCTGCCAGCTTCATCCGCTATCGCCAGGAATTCCCCGTCTACAGGCAGTTCTGCGAAACGCGCAAGTTACCGCTCCACGCCGTGGAAAGTCTGATCACTTTTAGAGACTCTCAGCGCTAACCAGGGCTGATCTGGCCTTCAACAACGTGCCATAGCTGCGCTTTTTGCAGGAAAGCCTCAGCAAAAATCCCCGGCTCGGTGGTGGTCAGGATCGACTGCGTGGCGCCGTCAATCCGATCCAGCAGGTACGTGCGGCGGCGGGCATCCAGCTCCGCCACAACATCGTCCAGCAGCAGGATGGGCCACTCCCCAATCGTGTCCTGCATCCAGCCCAGCTCCGCCAGTTTCAGAGACAGGATGGCTGTCCTGGCCTGCCCGCGCGAACCATACAGGCCCACGTCATGCTGGTTAATCGTCAGGCGCAGCTCATCGCGGTGAGGGCCGATCAGGGTCACGCCCCGCTCGATATGCTCAGCCCGCGATTCGGCCAGGGCTGCCTGAAACTGTGGCTGAATATCATCCGCCGCCAGTTCGCGATGCAGATCAAGCCCCAGCGTCTCAAAAGAGAGTTGCCCATTTCCGCTTACCGTCGGGTTGAAGCTCGGCTGGTATGCGATTTCCAGCACTTCTTCGCGCCCGGTCAGGTCAAGGTGGGCGCGCTGTGCCAGTCCCTCCAGCTCACGCAACAGGCGCTGCCGGCCCGCAATGAGTACCGCCCCGCAAGCGGCGATCTGTTCATCCCAGAAATCCAGCTCGCCAGGGCTCGCATTTCCCTCTGCGATACGCCGCAGCAGCGCGTTGCGCTGCGGCAACAGCTTGTCATAGGTCGCCAGCGCTTCACAGTACGCCCGGTCAGTCTGGCACAGCGTGCCATTCATATAGCGCCGGCGCTCGGAGGGCGAACCCTCAATCAGGCTGAGGTCGCGCGGCAGAAACAGCACCACATTCAGTTCGCCAACCAGATCCATCACTCGTTTGGTCACGCCGTTCAGCCGGATATCCTTGCGAGTACGCTGCTCTCCTCCGTTTGGCTCGCGGGTCAGCGTGATCTCAACCCGGTTCAGCGGGCTGTTCGCCGTCACGATATCCGCGCTCAATCGCGTGAAGGGGATCACATCGTTCTCGGCGCGCCAGTTGATCAGCTGCCAGTCGGCAATGGTATAAGGAGACGTGCAGGTTGCCAGGTAGTAGATCGCTTCAAGCAGGCTGGTTTTGCCCTGGGCATTGGCCCCGTGCAGCAGGATTGGCCCCTGTGGCAGCGTCAGTTCCAGCCGGGCAAAATTGCGGAAATTCGTTAATGAGAGATACTCAATGTGCATGCCATGCGCTTTTTGGGTGACCCGAAGAATGCATCGATTCTAACATTGGGGCTACCCTGCGCCAAGCCCTGACCTGCCGCCGCCGGCTGTGATATAATGCAGCCATGCCCATCAGCCCTGGTCCCTCGCCAGGAGGTCAGCCCTCATGCATGAGCAACAAGCCCCCCCGACCCTGATCAGTCACCTGCGCAAACAGGTTGCCCAGATCATGCTCAACTATCCCACAGATCCGCTGAATGGCGGCCTGATTCTGGCTGGCGGCTTTGCCGTGGTAGTCGCGCTGCTTTCCGGCGCACAGGGGAGCGTCGTGTTCGCATCTGTCCTGGCGGTGATCCTGGGGGGCGTTGGGTTATATACCGCCCGCAGTACCCGGCTGGTGCGCTACTCGCTGCGCATCTCAATCTGGGGCGCAACGATCGCCTATGCCGTCTTCCTGCTGGCAATCGCTGCCTATCCCTTATGGTGGCTGGCCATCCTCCCTGTCGGGGCCCTGATCTCCGGCGGCGTTCTCTACTACTGGGGCGTGCGCTGGAGCCTCGTATGGTACGCGATGACAGCTCTGCTGACCCTGCTCTCTCTCCAATTGTTGTCACCGCCACCCAATCTCGGTGATGCGACCCTGGCGCAGCTGGCCATCCTTGGCGAATTCGTTGTTCTGGCCTATCACCTCGGTATCCTGCTCTTTTTGCCCCAGCAGGCAGAAACTGAAGCCCGGACTTCAGCCATTACACGCCAGAGCACCGAGCTGGGCAACCTGGCCCAGCAGATCAGTGCCACAGCGGATGGGCTTGGCCGCGCCTCCTCCGCCATCCATATGGTCACCGGCCAGCAGAGCAGCGGCGCGGAACAGCAGGCGGCTGTCATCACAGAAGGCGTCACCATGCTTAACGAGTTCATCGACCTGGCGGATGAAGTCCGCGCCCAGGCGCGCAGCATCACCGCGCTGTCAGAACAAACGGCGCAAGTCTCCGAGCACGGCCAGAATGCCCTGCGCATGACGACAGAAAGCATGTCCCAGATCCGGTCACAGGTAACCGTCATCGCCGCCAATATCGCCCAGCTTGCCCAGCAAACCCAGCGCATCGACGAAATCATTTCGTCTGTCAGTGAGATCGCCACGCAGAGCAACCTGCTTGCGCTGAATGCCAGCATTGAGGCTGCCCGGGCTGGTGCGCATGGCCGTGGCTTTGCGGTTGTGGCGGAAGAGGTGCGCACCCTGGCCCAGCAGTCCCAGACGGCCGCGGCCCAGGTACAGACCATCCTGACCGAGATTCAGGGGGCCATGAAACAGACTGTTCGCGCCACAGAAGCCGGTGACCAGCAGGTTGATGAAGGGCTGAGACTCGCGCAGCAGGCGGGCGATGTCATCATGCAGCTTGCCGAGAACGTCAATGAATCGGTCGCTGCCATGAAAAGCATCATGGTTGCGATCGATCAGCAATCCACCGGCCTGGAGGAAATCACGCGCTCCATGCGCAATCTGCATGAAGTGACGCAGAAGAACCTTGAAGCGACCCGCACCGCCGAGATCGTGGCCGAGAATCTGAACCGGCTCTCCGAAGAAATGCTCAATGCCATCGAACTCAGGACGGGGACGGCATTCCCGGTTAACGATCGGTAATTCGCTCAGCCCGCCGGTTCGCTGCTGGCAGATCCGGCATTGAGTGCCGCTGCCTTAAGCTGTCCGCAGCCGGCATTGATGTCAATTCCACGGCGCACGCGCACTGTGCTGCTCACCCCATACCCGGCCAGCACGTCCTGAAACGCCTGGACACGCTCCCGGTCGGACGGCTGTCCACCATAGCCGGTGGTTGGGTTCAGCGGGATCAGGTTAACGTGGCACAGCATCCCTTTCAACAGCATCCCCAGCGCGTGAGCCTGTTCGGGAATATCGTTTTCCCCGGCGATCAGCGCCCATTCAAATGTAATGCGCCGCCCGGTTTTGGCAGTATATTCCCAACAGGCAGCCAGCAAATCGGCAAGCGGATAGCGCCGGTTCACCGGAAGCAAAGCGGAGCGTTCTTCGTCTGTCGCCGCGTGGAGGCTGATCGCCAGCTTAACCTGCAGGCCTTCGTCAGCAAACCGGCGGATCTGCGGCACAAGGCCGACGGTGCTAACGGTGATATGACGTTGCCCGATACCCAGCCCTTCCGGCGTCGTCATCCGCTGGATTGCCGCCAGCACCGCATCATAATTATGCAGCGGCTCCCCCATCCCCATCAGCACCACATTACTCAGGCGTTCGCCCCGGCCCTCAAGCCAGCGTGCCACGTAGATCGCCTGCTCGATGATCTCGCCAGCCGTCAACTGCCGGCTGAATCCCATCTGCCCGGTCGCGCAGAACACACAGCCCATCGCGCAGCCAGCCTGTGAGCTTATGCACGCAGTATGGCGTCCATCCGTGTAATCCATCAGCACGGTTTCAATCAACTGGCCATCCGGAAGCTGAAATAGCCATTTGACGGTTTCTCCATCCGAAGAATAGAGATCGCGCACCGGTGCCAGTGCCTGCAATGTGGTCTCCGCCTCCAACAAGCTCAACAACCCTGTGGGCAGGTTAGTCATATCGCTGAAGGCTCCAACCTTCTGCGCGTACAACCAGTGCCAGAGCTGACGCGCCCGGTATGCCGGATGCCCCCAGCCCGTAACCAGCTCAGTCAGTTCTTCCAGTGTAAGGTTATAGAGATGAATCATGCGTGTTTCCTGCGATACCCTGAGACAAGCACAGCGAATCCTGGCAGCCACAACGCGGGCAAGGCCGCACCGCATATCCCCGTATCGCTGCGAGCAGCAGCCTCAGCAGCCGGAGGGCGGGTTTCCAGGCTTCCAGGCGGGCGGGGCGTATTGGTCGCGGTTGGCCCTTCTTCAGTCACGGGCGACAGCGTCGGCTGCACCGTCGTGGAGAGATCCTGCGGCGTTGGCGACAAGACAGGTGTTTCCGTAGCGGTCACAGTCACCGTCGGCGTAAGCGTGGGCTGCGGCGTGGGCTGGGGGGTAGCCGTGGCCGGCAGGTAGACAGTCCAGGCAGATGCGCGGGCAGCGGCTTCGGTGAACAGCCAGCGCTCCCACTCCACCAGGAAGGCGTCCCACTCCTGGCCGGTCAGCGCGGCCAGGGCAGCCTCAACACCCTCCCCGGTCACCGCCTGCGCCAGCGCAAATGGGGCCTCCGCTCCAAAACGATCCGCGATATACAGGATCAGCATTGCATTCTGTGCCGACCACAGATCGTAACGATCGGTCTCGAGCGGCCCCCGTCGAAGCTGGTCTGCACTGTAAAGCAGCGCCGCGCGCGCTGCCTCCTGCACCTGCCGCAGCCGCAGCGGGTCAGGGTTCACCCCATAATAATGCTGCAACCCCGTCCTGAACCACGGAGGTGCTGGCCGCTGGCCCCAGAAGTCAGCATAGAATGCGTCGAACAGCGCCGCAAGCATATCCTCCTGAAACGGCAGCAATCCCGGTGCTCCCCTGCGCATCAGCGCAAAACCCTGCTCCGCCAGAATCCGCGCTGCGTCCGCTTCGGCGCACGGGTACACCACATCGGGAACACTCTCCGGCGATACTGCCATTATCGTCTCGCCCTCATCGTCAATCACCTCGCTGCAGAAAGCAAAATCCCGTGGCACAATCACCCAGCGCAGCTCAGGCGCCAGTTCGGTATGTCGGGTAAGCAGGTCGTAGGCAGGCAGGAGAACGTCACGTGTCGCCCGAAGGTTCACGTTTGAATCAACTACCGCAAACTGCAGCGGCGCTTCACCGCTGGTGCGCCATTCTCCAGGGCCGGGCTGGAACATCACCCCGCCCTGCCCCTCCAGCAAATCGGCCCCTTCCAGCTGAATGCGCCACTCGTAGGCCAGTTCCGCAAACAAGGTGGGGGCGTCATCCGGAGGAATCGGCCAGTCAAAGTAGAGCGCCACGCTGTCGTCTGCCGCGTCATCCAGAAATTCGGCGCTGACCACTCCGTCAACCAACGTACGATCGTCCTGGGTGAGCCGCAGTTGCACCCCGTTCACCGCGGCCTCACTCACCGCCAGATCGATCCGGAAAACCACCGCTGCAGGGAACACGACCTCTACAGCCTCGCCCTGCACCAGGTCGGGCAATTCATCGCCGCCCTGGGCCGTGACAAACTGCGGCACCCCACTCAAGGTTATGACAATCCCCAACAGCGCCACGCAGATAAGCGCTCGCATGTGTCACTCCATTTTTCGTCACGACTTCCTTATGACGGCAATGATGATACCCTGATTTCCGCAATCATAATACCTGGCCCTGAACGGGTCATGGGCCAGCAGCGTGGCTTACCCGCCCGGGGCCGCGTAAGTTGGCGTTGGGAACGAAAACGGATCAAACACGGGGGTGGGAGATGGCATGAGGGTTGGGGGCAGGCCATCCACCCCCATCCAGCGCCGCCAGTCCATTTCAAACTGATCAATTGTCAGGCCAGTCACCCGTTCAATCGCCTCCAGGCTGGGCACATTGCGTCCAATCAGCTCCCAGACTTGCCGGTGCGCATCCAGGCCATACGTCTCTACCAGGTAATCGAACACCGTGGCGCCAAGCTGGTAGCCATCGCGGAAAGTTCGCCCGCGAATCGAGAATCCATGAGCAAACGACAGCGGGTCATCGCTAAGCAGCCGCTGGCGGCCCCATGCCCGATAGTCAGTTGACCGCGCCAGGCTAAAAAACTCCGCATTGCCTTCGATGAACCACCCGACCGGCAATTGCGCAAACTCTCCCTGGTACAGGTGCGCTATCTCGTGCAGCACCGTGCCATAGGCCAGATCATGCGCCGTATCACCAAACAACGCATACTGGATCGTGCCTCCCCAGTCATCATCCGTTGTCCCCGTCGTGATCCCGCCGCCAGCAGCAGCCTGCCGCCCCAGCGCTTCCTCGTACTCGGCCCGGGCAGCGTTGCCATACAGGATCACCCGCGGGCGATACGGCAGCAATCCGCCCCACGCCTGGTGGTAGAAGTCCCGCTGCGCAGCCATCGCAGCGATTGTCTCCTCACCGAATTCATCCGGGAGGTCGATCCAGTACACCACAACTTCATCACTCGCTGCGGAACGCCAGCGTGACGCATTGGAAGCGTCCGCATAGACTTCGTCCTGCTCAGCGCTGATGTAGCGGTTCCCATATTCATCCGTCAGCTCCCAGCGGTATCGCACCAGCACCCACGGGGGAACATCACCACGGTTGTGGGGCCATTCAGCCACCCAGCGCCCGGTTTCCTCATTGAGGGAAGCCCCACGACTGCGCCGGGTATTGTTGCCGGGCGCATGCGTCCACACCACGCGCGCATTCACGATCGCGCCAGCGTCGCTGGCGGCCTTGATCTCAAACGTCATGCCATCGGGGAATTCTCCCTGGAAGTTCATCTCCCCAATCAGCCAGTTGGCAGCGCCTTCGATCACCGCCGGCTGGCGCGGCTGTGGCTCGCTGCCCAGAGCCTCATCACCATCAGCGCGTACCGTGGCTGGCAGACTGGCTATCAGCAGCGCCGCCACCAGAAGCATCACACCAATCCTGCACTTTGGTTGTGTCAAGAACTCACGTGCCATTACAGCTCACCTCGTATCCAGAACCATGATCTCAATTACCAGATGTCGCATAAGTGGGAGTAGGGAAGATAAACGGCTGCAGCGTGGGGGTCGCTACCAGCTCCGGCACTCGGTCGACCGGATAACCCAGCCACGCTCGCCAGCCCAGCTCAAACTCAGGCAGCGTTTGGCCAAAAACCACCTGTGTCACATCCCCCGGATTCGTTGTCCGGCGGAACTGCCCCAGGAAATCGGCCACCGCCGCCTGCCCCCACGTCTCATGAATGTACTGGAAAATCGTCGACCCTTCCGCGTAGGCCAGCGTAGCAACTTGAATATCCAGGTCACGGATCGCTGCTGGCAGCTCGATCATGGGGATCAGGGCGCCACGCGCCGCTGCACGCTGCACCATCCGCAGTTCATGGCGGTTATCTTCACGCTCATTGAACGTCGCCAGCCCTTCTTCCAACCAAAGTGGCAGCCGCGCATAACCCACATAGAAATTGTCGCTGTACAGATGCGAAAGCTCATGTGCCAGCGTATCCGCATAGAGGTCGCGGGCCATCTCGCCGGTCACCAGGTTCACCGTGATGTTATGCCCCGGAAAATAGCGCCCCACCACAAACTCAACATTGCGCAGCATCCCCTGGATTTCTGCAAAAGCCTGCTGGTCGGCATAGATGATCACGGTGGGGCGCCGGGCGAGCAGCACCCCGAAATCAGCAGCCAGCCGATCATAGGCGTCACTCACAATATCAAACAGCTCCTGGGCGAAGTCAGGTTCAAGATCGTACCATAACAGCCGGATGGCATCGCTTTCGATAACCTGCCAGTCCTTGCGCGTATCCTCATACTCAACAGCGCGTGTGTCAGTCACCATCTGGTTACCCGCCTGGTCGCGAATATCCCAGCGATACGATACTTGGGCAAAAGGTGGCAGCGCCAGAAACTGCACATTCAGCGGATACTGGATCATCACCCGCTCGCCAGGCTGAAAGTTCATGCGGGTCACGTTGAACGCTGCATCCGGCCCTGCCTGCCAGATCAACCTGACCTCCGTGATCTCCGCCGCGCTGGAGCGTGCCTCCAGCATGAAATTGATCACGTACGGAAATCTGATCTGCAGCTGGTCGTCGATCACCTGAATAGGCTCCTGCCCCTGAACGCTGCCCGCATCCGCCGCAAGGAAACCAACACTCAGCACACCAGTAACCAGTATCCACCAGCCTACCCGTAAAACTGTACCCATCATGCCCTTCCTGAAACTGCTATGGTCCGTGTAACTTCAACTAGGTGGCCCCGACAGCACGTGCCTGACGCCAGGTATCCAGCAGGGCCGCCACATGCTCAAACGTCGCATCCGGCTGGATTGGGCTTTGTGCCAGGATCTCGGCGCTGGTAACACCTGACATCATCAGGGCGGTGAGCATACCGGCGCGCTGCGCCCCCAGAATATCGGTTTCAAGCCGATCGCCAACCATCAGCGCTTCTTCGGGGGCCACCCCTACCCGGCGTAGCGCCATCTCAAACATCGTCGGTTCCGGCTTGCCAATAATCCTGGGCTTTTGCCCGCAGGCGGCTTCCAGCGCCGCCAGCAGGCTGCCCGCGCCGGGGGCCAGACCCTCTGGCACGGGAAATGTCCGGTCGCCATTTGTACCGATAAACACCGCCCCCTTACGAACGAAGGTAGCTGCCCGCCGCAGTTTTTCATATGTGAGGTCGCGATCCATCCCGGCGACAACCACATCCACCGCGGCCATGTGGTTCGGATAGCCCGCAGCCAGCATAATCTCGTGCAGCCCTGGCTCGCCTACGATGTGCACCCGAACATCGGGGCCGAATTCTGCCTGAAGGAAATCAGCGGTGGCAGTAGCCGACGTCACGATGTTATCTGGCCCGGCCTTGATCCCCAGGGCCGCCAATTTGTCCACATAGCCCTGCACAGTCTGGGTGCTGTTGTTGGTCGCCAGGATGTAGGGAATTCCCTCATCTTCAAAGAACGTGAATATTTCCGGCACGCCCGGCAGCAGCGCGGTACTGCGCCACAACACGCCATCGCCATCCAGAATGGCGGCCTTCACCTGGGCAAGACGCGATTCAAAGGGTTGCATTATCGACTTATCCTATCATATTTCGAGTATAGCACGGCGCAGACAGCGAAACCTAAATGGCGGGTGAAAACCCGATGAGCAAAGTCAAACGCGTTTCAGGCATCGAGGGCTGGTATAATCAGGGCAGACCCGAGCCTGTGTTCAGCGGATAGCACCATGCACATCGATGTGTTCACCCTCTTCCCCGATATGTTCGAAGGCCCGCTCAGTGAGAGCATCCTGAAACGCGCCCAGGAAAATGGCCTGATTACGGTCGCCCGGCACAACATCCGGGACTACACCACCGACAAACACCACATCACTGATGATACCCCGTATGGTGGCGGGGGTGGCATGGTCATGAAGGTCGAGCCCATAGTCGATGCCGTCGAAGCCGTCCTGGGCGACTCGCTCGGCCATGTCCCCGTGATTCTGCTCTCTCCCCAGGGGCGGCAGCTGACCCAGCACGTTGCCCGTGAGATGGCCCGTCACACCCGCCTGGCGCTGATCTGCGGGCGTTATGAAGGCGTGGATGAACGCGTGCGCGAACTGATCGTCACGGAAGAACTCAGCATCGGTAACTACGTGTTAACGGGGGGAGAGCTGCCGGCAATGGTGCTGATTGACGTGCTGACCCGCCTGCTTCCGGGGGCGCTGGGCGCGCCGCATGCGGCCGATGATGACAGCCATGCCACCGGCCTGCTGGAAGGGCCGCATTATACCCGCCCGCCGGAATTCAGAGGGCTGTCCGTGCCTGACCTGCTTGTGAATGGGCATCATGCCAGGATCATGCGCTGGCGGCGCGAAGAGGCGTTGCGCCGCACATGGCAGCGCCGCCCGGAATTACTCCTGACGGCACCGCTCAGCGAAGACGATCGGCACTTTCTGGCTCTGCTGGCAGAAGAGGATGCCCCTCCGCCCTAAGCCATCTCAGTCATCTACTCAGTAAAGGTGAAATAGCCCGTATCGGCCAGCGAACGCAGCCCTACCCGAATCACGCCTTCGGGCACGCCCCACGCTGCCGCCAGATCATTCGTAGACACAATTGTAGGCTCATTCAGCGGACAGTGCGCCTCAATCCAGCGCAGCCCTGCCTCCAGCCCTGCAGGCACACTTACCATGCCCGTGAAGACATCAGCATAGGCGCGCCTGCGCATGATGGTGACGGATGCCATCACTGACGGATCTCGACCACAACGCCCTGATCTGCCCAGTCATACAGCAGCTTGGCGCTGTCATTGACCGACATAATACACCCGAAGGTGAATGGCCGGCCTACCTGCCCGCCCCCAAGATACGTCCCATTGGGCAGCTCCACAGCGCCGTGAAAGCCGTTGACCAGCCCGGGTACTGCTTCATATATGCCCATGAACCAGTGCATGACCCACTGGCCACACGTATTTGCATCACACAGGGTGTAGCTGCTCCCATAGGCCAGCTCGACATGGCTCAGAATCTGGAAAACCCCGGCTGAGGTTGGCGCAGAACTGATGCCGCTGGAAACCGGCCATTCAAACACGATAGCCCCATCTTCATAGGCCCACAGATACTGCTCGCTCAGGTCAACGATAATGCGCTTGTTACGCACTGGCCGCAGCGGCAGCATCACATCACGGGAGGGCAGCGTGATCGTGTCACCCACATACAATTCGGAAAGATCACGATCGGGGTTTGCTTGTTGAATCAGATAGAAAGGAATACCCTGAGTGCGCGAAATGCTGTAGGCCGATTCACCCCGCCCCACTGAGTATTCGATCGGCTCATAACGCACCGTGACCCAGGTGCTCAACGAGCCGTCGGCCACGGCTTCCTGCACCGCGCGAACACCATCCCCCAGATCAAGCCTGAGCGGATCAGGCAGGGCCGCGGACTGGGTCGCCAGGTATTCCCGCACCGGGCTGGCCGCCACCGAAAGGTAAAGGCGGGGGCCGGTCTCATGATGAACAAGCCGGGTATCCAGCCAGCGCCCCCAATCACCCGGCTGAAGCGTAAAGGGATACGTCTCGTCCGCGACAGGGTCGTAGGCCTCCAGACTTAAGGGCCGTTCCAGCAGCGCCTGGGCATAGGTCACCAGGGGAGCCGCATCCGTGATGAGGGCCGGAACCCCCTCCATCGGCAGAACAATCGCCTCCTGTGCCAGCAACCCCACCGGGTCCACCATCAGCATCGGCACCAAAACGCCCGTGTTCAGCTTTTTTCCGGGGCGAGCATCGACATGCGTCACAAGCGCACCCTGCAGCTCAACACTGGCGTTACTCGGGGCAACATACACCTCAGCGGCCAGCTCATAGACCGCATCATGCACCTGATTCGGGTTCACATCAACCACGGGCTGAACATCCGCGCCCAGCAGCGCCGTCTTGACGATTCCGGCCAGCCCCTGTTCACGCCCGTAAGCGATGGCTCGCTCGACACTGGCAGCAGTATCCAGGGTGATGCCCAGCTCGCCCGGCGACAGGGTCCACGTCCGGTCACCCTCACGAAAGGTGATCTCCTGTTCGGCCCAGGCTTCATGCAGCGCGGCGCTCGCATCATCAGGCGCAGCCCCCCCGATCGGGATTCCATTCACGCTGATTCCCGGCAGCACATTTTCCGACGAATTCAGTGACATCAGGGTGAACAACCCGATGAGGCCAATGAGCACTACGACAATCAGGGTCGCCTGACCGCGCAGGCTGCGCTGGAGAAACCCATACCAGGCCCGCATACCCAGATCAGCAATCCGGGCCATGATTGCCGCGAGATCACCCCCCCCTTCCTCGGAGAGTTCCTCGCGCGGCCCAGCATAAACCTGCTCGGGGCGGACACGGCGCGCGTGGCGGGCCATCTGGCGCTGGCGGGCGCGCCCGCGCCGCTGGGCCGCGCTGGTTTCGGGGGTCATCTGCGAGTGTCCGGTTTCGGGAGGAAATGCATCCATGATCAGAATCCTTGCAATAAACCCTCGTGGATTGTCGTTTCTATTGTACATGGCAGACGGCGAAACGCGCTACTTTTCGCCGTCCGCGTCTGCTCCTCCGCATCACAATTCAAAGGCGTCGAGCAGCGCCGAACGGTCCTCACGCTGCGCCAGGAGGGTCAGTACATCCCCCGCAGCAAGCCTCGTGTTACCGTGCGGGATCAGAATGCGTGTGCCGCGCTGAATTGAGACCACAATACAGCCATCTGGCAGCAGAGGGGCAACAGTGCTCAGTGCCTGGCCCGAGAACCTGTGTTCCGCCGTGAGCTTCAGCTCAACCACCTGCACGTCCCCGGCAGGCTGCTGCTGAAGCGAGCGCAGTTGTTCCGCTATCCTGGTGCGCCTGGCTATTGCCCGGTTATACGCCTGGATCACGCTTGAGCGACGCACAATACCCACCAGTAACATTGCGTCCAGGCTCTCCACCACCGGCAGCCGTCCCACGCCGCGCACCCCCATCCGCATCATCGCCGTGGAGAGGCTTTCATGCGGCTCCGCCACAACCAGGTTATCGCACGTGGCAATATCACGCGCGGTCCAGGGGCCGGTTTTATCCGCCAGAGCATGGGTCACATCCATGATCGTTAGCATACCAACCAGCCGCCCTGTTCCATCAACCAGTGGAAAGCCATGGTGATGCGTATCTTCAAATTTGGCCAGCAGCGTCTCCCTGGTCATGTCAGGCGGGATGGCCTCGTATTCCCGCTCCATCACTTCTTCAACCGTGATCCCTTCCATTAAATCCACATCACGGCCGGCATGCAGGCGAATTCCCCGCCGCGAGAGCTTAAGTGTGTAGATCGATTCGGATTCAAGCGCTCGTGAGATCAGGACGCTGACCACCGTAGCCAGCATCAGGGGCAGGATGATATTGTAGTCTCCGGTCATTTCAAACAGGATCAGGATCGCGGTGGCCGGGGCATGCGCCGCGCCGGCAAAAACCGCCGCCATCCCCACCAGGGCATAAGCGCCCGCCGGAGCGACCTGCCCTGGAAACACGCCGTTTACGGCCTGTCCGAAAGCCGAGCCAAGCATGGCACCAATAAACAGCCCGGGGGCAAAAACACCACCAGATCCCCCCGATCCGAGAACAAAGCCTGTTGCCAGAAGCTTAAGCAGCATCAGCACCAGGGATGTGCCAAGCGCCAGCTCCCCCAGGAGCGCGACATTGATCACCTCGTAGCCAACGCCATAGAAAGCGGGCATTGGCCGCCCATTTTCCCAGGGGAACGTCAGCCCGCCGTTCAGCGTCACCGCCACCACGCCCATCACCCCCAGCAGCAGGCCGCCAATGCTGGCCTTAAAATGCTCGGGAATCCCTTTCCAGCCGTCAAAAACGCCCTCAAGCCGGTCCACAAACCGTGAATAGGCCACAGCCACCAGCGCGGCAGCAAGGCCCAGCAGGACATAAAGCATCAGTTCCGCCGGGTTGCGCAGCGCATAAGTCGGAACAGAAAAAGCCCGTTCTGCGCCACTGACCACATGCACCACCACATCCGCAATCACAGAACTGATCACCACTGCACCAAAATACGTGGTCTGAAATTCGCCGAGGATCACCTCCAGCGCGAAGATCGTCCCCGCTATCGGCGCGTTAAATACGGCCGAGATTCCCCCGGCAGCGCCACATGCCACCAGGCTGCGCATGCGTTCATCCGAAAGATTCAGCACCTGGCCTATGGTTGAACCGAGGGCAGCGCCGATCTGCACAATCGGCCCTTCACTCCCGACAGACCCCCCGCTTCCGATACAGATAGACGACGCCAGGGATTTCACCACAGCCACTCGCGGCCGGATGCGCCCTCCGCGCAGCGCGACCGCTTCCATCACCGCCGGCACACCATGGCCCTTGGCTTCGTGGGCGAAGTACACCACCAGCGGCCCGGCAATCATCCCCCCGATGATCGGGATAACCAGGATGTAATTGTCCCCCAGAAAGCCAAAAACCTGTGCGCCGAGTTCAAGAAACAGCCATTGCGCGGTGACTATCAGCCAGTGAAACACCAGCGCGCCAAGCCCTGCCCCCAGCCCCACCAGCAGGGCGGTGAACATCACCGTCGCCCATTCCGGGGAACTCAGGTGAACCATCCGGTTCAGCAGCCGCGCGCCCATCCTGCGCACCACAATCGGCACTGTCAGTCGATCCGATTGCATAAGGGTAGCTCATTCCTTTCTCGTCATGACAGCCACGAAAATCAAAAAGAGCCGGAAAGTCTGGTCTCCGGCTCCATCATTCTACTCCCGCTCACGCATATGGGGGAACAGCAATACATCCCGTATCGTCCGCTGATCGGTCAGCAGCATAGCCAGGCGATCAACCCCCATGCCCCAGCCGCCACAGGGCGGCATGCCATAGCGCATCGCCCGCAGATAATCCTCATCCAGCGGGGTCGCCTCATCATCCTCATCAGCGTAAAGCCGCCCCATCTCCAGAAAACGGTCTTCCTGGTCCTGGGGATCGTTCAGCTCTGTAAAGGCGTTCCCCATCTCCATGCCTGCGATGAAGAACTCAAAACGCTCGACGTGGGTCGGGTCACCCGGAATCATCTTGGCAAACGGGGAAATATCCCGCGGATAGTCCAGGATGAACGTCGGCTGCACCAGCGTCGCTTCCACCTCGCCCAGCAGATCGTCGACCAGTTTGCCCCATGTTGAGCTGTCTGTGACCGAATATCCCTTTTCGCGCATGGCTCTGGCCAGGGTCTCTGCGTCCGGGTTAACCTGGTAGTCAATCCCTGTTGTCTCAAGGATGGCATCGCGCAGCGTCCAGCGCTTCCACGGGGGCGTCAGATTAATACGCTGCCCCTGGTAATGGATCACCGTCCCGCCGGTGACCTGCTCAGCGGCATATGCCACCAGGCGCTCGGTCAGGTCCATTACCCCGTGGTAATCAATATATGCCTTATAGAATTCCACCTGGGTGAACTCAGGGTTGTGCTTGAAGCTAACCCCCTCATTCCGAAAGTCTCGCCCAATTTCATAGACGGCATCGTACATGCCCACCAGCAGCCGTTTGAGATACAACTCAAAGCTGATGCGCAGATACAGGTCCTGATCAAGCTGGTTGTGATGCGTCACAAACGGACGCGCCGCCGCGCCGCCATAAATCGGCTGCAGAATCGGCGTTTCAACCTCCAGGAAACCCTCACCATCCAGGAAATCACGGATCGCGCGGATCATCCGGGCACGATTGCGAAAGACAGCCCGGACATCTGGGTTAACGGCCAGATCCGCGTACCGCTGGCGGTAGCGCATCTCTATGTCGCTGAATTCGCCAAAGCGTGTGGTGGAGCCGTCCTCCTCCACCCTTTCCTTGATCACCGGCAGCGGGCTGACCGCCTTGGCGAGCAATCGGAGATCATACACATTGATCGAGACCTCACCGGCGCGGGTGCGCATCAGTGTGCCCTGCGCCTGAACAAAGTCGTCCAGTTCGAGCAGCTTCTCCTTCACCAGCGCGTACGTCTCGTCCCCCACATTGTCCTGGCGGATCATCAGCTGCAGGCGACCGGTGCCATCCTCAATGTGCCAGAACGCGAGCTTGCCTTTGAGGTTCACCCGCCGGATCCGGCCGGTGACCGTCACTTCAAGGCTCTCGGCGACCTCTCCATCTCCCTCAGCAGCGGCGTAGATTGCCAGCGCCTCCGCGATCGTGTGGCTGCGTTCTGCCCGCGGCGGATAACAATCAACGCCCAGTGCTTCCAGCCGGGACAGCTTGGCAAGGCGATCCTGTTCTACGTTTGTTGGTTCCCAGGACATCGGTAGTTACTGTGCTCCTTCCAGCGTGGCGAGTCGTGTTTCCAACAGCCCAACCAGATCTGCCAGCAGACGTTCATCGCCCAGCGCGAAGCGCGCACCGGCAGTCTCGTACAACTCAGGCAGGGGTCGCGTATATCCCAGTGCCAGCGCAGCCCGGTAATTCGCCAGCGCCTGCGCGGCGTCGGCCAGGCTGTTGCGCCACACCTGCCAGGCCCCAACCTGGGCGATGCCATATTCCACATAGTAAAAAGGCACTTCGTAGATGTGCAGCTGGCGCTGCCAGTACGATGCCCGTTCTTCCTCCAGCCCATTCCAGTCCACAGCGGGCATGAAGCGCTCCATCAGGGCCAGCCACTGTGCATCCCGTTCCGCATGGGTATGGGTCGGGTTCTCATAGATCCAGTGCTGGAAAGCATCGACCACCGCCATATACGGCAGAAACGCGATCGTGCCCTCAAGATGGTCAACCGTCGCCCTCACGTGTTCGTCATCACTGAAGAAAGCAGTCAGGTAAGGCGCGGCCAGCAGTTCCATCGCCATTGAGGCCACTTCGGCGATTTCCATCGGAATATCCTGATCCCACAGCAGGGGCAGCGCGCGCATCTCAAACGTATGGAACGCATGTCCCGCTTCGTGTAACAGCGTGCGCACATCATCCGCCGTACCGACTGCATTCATAAAAATGAAGGCACGGCCCGGCACATGGTAGGCGGTTGAATATGCCCCGGGCGCTTTCCCCTTGCGGCTTTCCAGCTCCAGCAGCTTTTCATCGACCATCGTCGAGAAGTGTCCACCCAGGACAGGATCAAGACGATCAAAGATGGTGGCCGCTTTGCTGACAAGCGTCTCTACCTCTTCGAAAGGCTGCAGAGGCTGACGCCCCAGCGGATCCACCGCCGTATCCCAGGGGCGCACCGTGTCAACACCCATCTGCTCCTGACGACACGCCAGACGCCGGTTAACGGCGGGCACCACCACCTGCTCGATCGCGGCATGGAATGCCTTGCAATCGTCCGGCGAGTAGTCAAAACGCCCCATACTGCGGAACATGTAATCCCGGTAATTCTCAAACCCGGCATTCACGGCAATCTGATGCCGCAGGGCAAGCATCTGGTCGAACAGTTCATGCAAGCGGGCGCGATCCTGCATCTGGCGCTCACGCCCGGCTCGCCAGGCAGCTTCGCGCACGGCGGCATCTGTCTTGAGCAGGTAGGGGCTTAGCTGCTGGATGGTGCGCTCCTTACCATCAAATTCAACCGTCATGCTGCCTAGAATCTGCTGATATTCCAGCGACAGCCGCCTCACCTCCGCCAGCAGGGGGACATTCTCCTCCCGGTACAGCTCGATCTCATTGCGCACGCTGCGCAGCATCACGGCATGCGCCGGGGAGTCGTAACCGCTCGCCACCAGCTTCTCTTTTAGCGGGTGCTGCGCCATCAGGCGCTGGGGGTAAATCTCGGTCAGGAAACGCTCGGCAGCGGCTTTCTTCTCCGCGTTAGCGGTGTCCAGGTCATATGCAATATGCAGGCGGGTAAATGTATCCTGCAAAAGCGCTTCCAGCTTTGACCAGTCCTGCAACCAGTCCTCAACCGTCTCCGGCGTCAGCGCCCTGGATTGCAGCTCGTCATAATACGGCTTCACCGCCGCCCAGTTCGAACCATCAAACTCATCGACACTATCCGGTAGTGGGTTTAACATTCTGCAGTCTCCCTCTTTTCAGGCCGCTATCACAGGCCCGCTATTGTACTACCCTACCGTAACCAACAAAAATGGCCTGTCTGTGCTGCGCGAGACAGGCCATCCCGGATTCCAGAAACGGGGTGGCGCTATTCGATTGCCTTGATCTCAAAAACGAGATCGCCATCTGGCGCTTTTACAGTCACGGTCTCGCCCACCTTTTTGCCCATCAGGGCCTGCCCCAGCGGACTCCGGAACGAGATCCGACCGGCGCGAGGATTCGCCTCAGCAGCGCCCACCAGGTGATAGACCTCAGGCTCATCAGCACCTTTTTCAAGCACCGTGACCCGATCACCAAGGCCAACCTCATCCTTCGGACCATCAGACTCGATGATCTCAACATTGCTCAGAATCCGCTCAAGCCGCATAATCTCGCCCTCAACGAAGGCCTGCTCATTCTTGGCGTCTTCATATTCTGCGTTCTCAACCAGCTCACCGCCCTCTTCCATGGCCTGCCGCAGACGCTCCGCGACTTCTCCCCGGCGAACAGTACGCAGATATTCCAACCTGGCTTCCAACTCTTCCAAGCCCTCAGCTGTCAAATAGCTTGGTTGTTCTGCCATTGTCATCCCTCACCAGTAAACTATGCGCACAAAACACAGCCAGGGCTGTGCTATCAACACAAAAAAAAGGAAGACCGCCGCGGGGACGATCCACACAAGTGGGCTGAAATGTATTGCTATAGCGCCGAAAATATAGCATAAACAGTCTTACATTTCAAGCAAATTCTTAATTGTGGTATGCTGTGGCTGCTGTACGTGGCTACCTCCGCGGATAGCATAGGCTGGCGCGCTCCTCAATCTCCTTTGAGAAAACGTCAAGCGCGCCAGCCGCCCGGCGGGGCCAGCCTGCTTAAGGCAGGATCCACCGCGCCCCGCCTCTCCTCTGCCCCTCCGCACGTCAGTTCTAGCCGGTGCTGCGCTGCGGGGGGTCTTTTTATTCCTCCTCCGGTGGTAGATTTTGCTCTAACAACAGGGCCAGCAGGGTGACGGCTTCTGCCAGCGCTGCGCGGGCGGTGGTGTTCTCAATCTCTGGCAGGTCGTCCAGCGTGGGGGGCTTACCGATGCGCCAGTGTCCGCCGATGGTGCGGTAAAGCTTCTCGTCATCCTGCAATTTGCCTTCGGCAAGCCAGCGTTGTACGGTGCGCTGGCTGACGTTGAAATAGGCGGCAAGGGCTGCGGTTGTGAGCGGGCGGTCAGTCGTTTTCGGGTGGTCTTTCGGCATTGGCGGCTTTCTGGTCAAGCTGGGTCAGGAGATACAGGTCATTTCCGAGGGCCATTGCATGGGTCAGAATACCGCTGGTTTCCTCCTCAATGCGGGCATGGGCGTAGGCGGGGTGAAAATCCTTCTCGGTTCTCAGATTGTGGCTCCACGTGGCGATTACACCGGCATGGTGAAGGATGGCGCGGCGGTGCTGCTCAATCTGTTCGGTGAGTTCTTCGCGGGACATTTTTTTACCCTTCCGTGGGGGCGCTGCGGGGGCGCAGTACGGGACAAACGCGACAAACGCGACATTCTCAGGATAGCACGGTTTCGGGGGGCGCTGCGGGTTCGGCCTGGCTGGGGTTGTGGGGAGAAGTGCCGCCGGGCGGGTAGCCCGGCGGCGATGGGGGCGCGGGGGATTACTTGCGCGTGGTGTAGCGTATCATGTTCAATTCGACCTGGGCGCGCTGCGCGTGTTCCTTCGCGGTTTCGAGCGCGTATTGCTGGATGATTGTCAGGTCGGTCAGTCCTTCGGCTTTGAGGACTGCCAGCCAGTTAAGGACTTCGTTCAGTTGCGCCAGCGCGTTCATGATGCGGGTTTCTTGGGTGTTCATCCGTCTACCTCCGGAGTTGTGGCGGGCCGTCAGTGGCCCGCGCCTTAAATCCGATAAGTGGAACGAGTGCGCGGCGGGGCCCCCGCGACAGTCAGATGGTGACCTTTGGGCGGGCTGGCTGAACGCGGCGGCGCTACCTGCCATTGACGGAGCGGGGTGCTGCGCTATAACAAAAAATCGGATTGGCGCTGGTCACTGACGGCTGATTTTCACGTTTTTTTCATACAAGGCGGGAACGCGCCGACAGACAAGGCAGGATTAAGGACAAGGTTCACGGCGCGGCGGGGGCGCGGGGGGCGGGCTTGCCCTGCCCCGCGCGCCAACGGGGGACTTGGGCGGGGGCGGAGCGATAGCGGAGGGCGGCGGCGCCCCGCGGGGCGCGGCGGGGCAAGCGTAGCGCCTCCGCCGCCGCGCGCGAGGCGGGGCGCTACCACAGCGCGGCGCGGTCAGGCTCGGCGGGCGGGTCGGTCAACGGGCAGGACAGCGGCGCAAAAAAGAGGGCAGGCGGGCGGGCGCGTAGCGGCCGCACGCCAGCGACGGCGCGGGCAGGACAGGCCCACCCTACCACCCCACCCCACCCCGCGCGGGCGCGTGATTGTTTGCCGGGCTGAATGGTTTTGTCAGCCCGGCATGGGGCCGACAAAGTAGTTTTGCCCTTCTTCGGTCAGCCAGATGCCGCGGGCTTTGCCGGGTATCCTCTCGACCAGTCGCCACGATACGAGGGTGTTTATATGGCGGCTGACGCTGCTGGGGTAGCCGTAGTTCATACGGTCTGCAATCTCGGCCAGCGTGGGGGCGTAGGGATAGATGGCGAACCAGTCTTGCAGGAATGACAATACTTCAAGCGCGGGCGGTAGCTTGGGGGACAAGGCTTTATCCTTTCACAATAGAACACTAGTTCTATTGTATAACGGCTGGCGGGGGGCCGCGGCTGCGGCCCTCCGCCGGGGACAAACGCGGGGATTACCAGTTACATTCTTCTTCACTTCGGGCGATGCCGGATAGCACGCGGGCCAGTTTTCCGCGGGCGCTGTGAATGGCGGCTTTTTTGCCCGCTTTCTTTTGCTCATAGAAATAACGGGCAACGGGGTTTTCGCCCTGGCGGATAAGGCTCATCGTCCAGAGGTGCAGGGCTGATTTGGCTGGGCGGTAGCCGGCTTTATTCTCACGGCTGCTTGAATAATTACCGCTTTCCTGCCGGAGCGGGTGGCATCCTACTGCGGCTCTAAACTGGTCGGCGGTGAATTCATCGGCGCGGCAATTCGTGGCGATATGCAGGGCGGCTATGCTGATAGTGCTGGCGTAGGGGACAGACCACCACAGGCCAGTTATATCGCGGAGCGGCTCCGCCCATGTCAGGGTATCAATCTCGCTCTCGAGGGTTTCTAGCGTGGCGGCGTGGCTGGCAAGCTCCGCCAGTAGAATACTGATAGTCTGGCGCGTGGCGGGGGGCGGGGTTATCCACCCAGGAACATCATTGACAAGGGCAAGCATGGCGCGGAGGGTATTGCCGTGGGCGCGCTGCGCTTCGGCGTGGCGGTAGACGGCTTCAAGCTCGGCGCGGGTCAGCGGCGGGGCGCTGCCGGCTTCTGCAAAGCGCTGTAACCAGTGTTCTTTTTTCTGGCTCAGGGCGGGCCAGACGGCATGCAGGGCGGTATCAAGGCGGTTCAATGCCTGCGTGTTCTGGCGCTGGGTGCGGGCGCGGAGGGTGAACAGGGCGCGGAGGTCGGCGTTTAGCTCGGTGGTATCGGTGAAGTAGTGGCGGGTGATGCGGAGGGCTTCGCCCTGCGCGTGCATACGGGCGATGACGGCCAGCGCGCGCGCATCGTTGGGGTCGGTCTTGTGCTGGCTGACGTGTACGCTTCGGATTTTCTCGGCGGCGTGATTGCTGGTATACAGAACGTGCGCCCCGATATGCTCAAGGGTGCGGGCGATGGGCAGGGAATAATTCCAGCCGGTGGGTTCCAGCACGACAAGGCTGTTAGGCGGGGCGTAGTGGGCAAGCTCCGCGGGCCAGTCTCCTTGCAGGGGAATTTCGTACGCTTTCCATGCTGGCGGCGGGGTGGCGGGGTCGGCTGCGGCGAGGTGAATACTCGCTTTGCCTACGTCAATGCCGATGGCGCGGGGGTGGGTCTGGTGCTGCATTTGTGCTACCTCCTGACAACTGAGTAAGTGGTCAGAGGTAGCGCGCATTGTGGTACTGCACTCGCCTTGTTAAGGGCTGTGCTCAGTCTTAGGGCGTTCAGCTACCTCTGAACAAGCGCGCCTTGTTTATGTCACAGTCGGCTTACTACCGCTGTCTCTTAATAGTGGCGCTGGGGAAATTTCTACCACTTAATAGGATGTAAAGCACAAATTCGCCGTGGCCCGCTGCCCGCGGACAATGGCATCACAGATTCACCGGCAGGCAGCCGACATGGCTCGATCTCAATCCTGCCAGCAGCGCTATGCAATCCGCCTACAGTGTAGCCCAACTCTCCCCAAATGCGAAATGTGCCACGCCGCGCCAGAGTCCCACCCAGCTGTTGTCCCCCGCATCCCCCCGGTCAGCGATTCCCACAGGGATCATCCGCCTCCGGCAGCGATCACTCGAAACATGTCAGGCGGTGCGGTAGAATACCGGGGCGCCTTAGCAGACAGATAGGGGACAGGCATGCATATTCTCATCACTGGCGGGGCCGGGTATATCGGCTCAACCACTACCGCCTATTTTCTTAAAGCTGGTCACCGGGTAACGGTTTACGACAACCTGAGCTACGGTCACCGGGCTGCGGTCCCCGCCGAAGCCCATTTCATCAAAGGCGACATCGGCGATCGCGCCGCGCTGGATGTTCTGTTCCAGGCGGGCAATTTTGATGCGGTTGTCCATTTTGCCGCCTTCATTGAAGCGGGCGAGAGCATGCTTAACCCCGGCAAGTATTTCCGCAACAACGTCGTGTATACGCAGACATTGCTTGATGCAATGCTGGCCCACGATGTCAGGCGCCTGGTCTTCTCCTCCACCGCCGCCGTCTATGCCAGTAAGAACAGCGCCATCGAAGAAGACGACCCGCTTGGCCCGGCGAATGTTTACGGCGAGACCAAGCTGATGATTGAAACCATGATCCGCTGGTATGCCAGCCAGCTGGGGCTGCGCTTCGCGGCGCTGCGCTACTTCAACGCGTGTGGCGCCATGCTTGATCCCGATGGCCGGGCTGTCCGGGGCGAGGCCCACACACCCGAAACGCACCTGATCCCCCTGACGCTGCAGGTCCCCCTGGGCCAGCGCGACACGATCCTGATCTATGGCACGGACTATCCTACGGCGGACGGCACCTGCATCCGTGACTACGTGCATGTTGAGGACCTCGCCCAGGCGCATGTCCTGGCCCTGGAAGCGCTGGATGAAATGCCCGCCATGACCTACAACATCGGCAACGGGCAGGGCTACAGTGTGCGCGAGGTTATTAACGTCGCCCGAGACGTGACCGGCGTCGATTTCCCGGAGCGGGAAGCGCCACGCCGCCCCGGTGATGCCCCTATCCTGGTTGCTTCCTCAGAGAAGATCAACCAGGAACTCGGCTGGACTCCGGCCTACCCATCACTGAATGCCATTATCAGCAGCGCCTGGGCGTGGCACAGCGCACACCCTGCCGGATACGAAGCCGATCAGTAGCCTGGTGTGAAGGAGCCTTCATGCACATCGCGTTTAACGGCTGGTTCTGGGATCGCCCGGATACAGGCAGCGGGCAGTACGCGCATGCACTTCTGCATGCGCTGCGAGAGATCGCGCCGGCGCTGACACTCACACTCATTCTGCCGGCCCATATCACGGCACCGAACGACCTGCCGGAAGGCGTGCAGGTGGTGCATGCCGGCCAGCGCCTTTCAGGCCAGCCGGGCAAGGTCTGGTTTGAGCAGATCAGCTTTCCGCGGCTGGCCGCCGCCAGCGGCGCAGACCTCGCCCACATTCCCTACTGGGCGCCACCGCTGACCTCCCTGCTGCCGATCATCACCACCATCCACGATGTGATCACGCTGTCCATGCCCGTGTACCAGGGCGGCCCGCTGGCCCGTCTGTATACCAGCCTGGTGACAGCCGCGGCGCGCGGCGCCAGCCATATCCTGACCGACTCTCAGGCTTCCCGCCAGGAGATCATCGACCTGCTCGATCTCCCGGCCGAACGGGTGACAGCGGCCTGGCTGGCGGCGGATGCCCGCTTTCATCCCAAACGCGGCGCTGAGCAGGATGCGCAGATTCGAGAGAAATATCACCTGCCCGAGCGCTTCGCCCTGTACCTGGGCGGGTTTGACATCCGCAAGAATGTGCAAACCCTGCTGCTTGCCTGGACGTATGTGGGCCAGGCTATGGCAGAGGATGTGCCGCTGGTCCTGGCAGGCCGGCCACCCGCCGAATGGGGAACCCTGCGCTTCCCCGACCTGCCAGCCACCGTAGCCGAGCTTGACCTGTCCGAGTACATCCACTGGACAGGCGAGATCGACGAGGCGGATAAACCTGCCCTGTACCGGCTGGCCGAGGTGGTCGCTTTTCCCAGCCGCTATGAAGGTTTCGGCCTGCCCGTCCTGGAAGCGATGGCCTGCGGCACGCCGGTGGTAGCCTGTAACGTTTCGTCTATCCCCGAGATTGTTGAAGACGCCGCCTTCCTGGTAGACCCGGATGACGCGCGTGAAATGGGCGGCGCGCTGCTGGGCGTTCTGCTCCAGCCACCGCTCGCCGCTCAGCTGCGCAACCTGGGGCTCACCCGCGCGCGCGAGTTCAGCTGGCGCAAGACGGCGGAAACCACGCTGGGTGTATACGAGCAGGTGCTCGCCGGGAATGGTCTCCCCCGATGATAAAACGCCTCCTCATACTGAGCTTGGCCTGTCTCGCGCTGGCTGCCTGCCAGACCGTGCCAGCGCCAGCGCCAGCGATCACCCTGACTGGCTTCCTCACACCGGGCAGTCCGGTTGAAGAGACAATTACCGGGCCGCTGGTTGAGCATCACTGGGTGTTCACCGGGGAGGCCGATCAGGCATTCGAAGTGCTTTTTCAGGCGGAGGACAGCCTGCCCACCCTCACGGTGCGCGGCCCGGACGGCACAATCCTGCGTGAGGTGCGCAGCCAGGCCTACCAGAACACCATGGCGCTGAGTTTCATCCTGCCAGCGGCTGGCAACCATGCCATTGTAATCGGGATGCCCGGTGCCGGAGAATCAGCCTATCACCTGGTGCTGCAAGTGCCGGGTGCGCTCCCCACACCGCCCCCCCCGACTGCCAGCCTGACACCTGCTGCGACTGCAGCGATCATCGAATTCGCGGCGACCCCCCTCCCCCTGGACACCCTGCCCACGCCCGACAGCCCCACCGCCCCGCCCCGGGTCGGCTCCGGCACCCGCCTGACCTCCCACCAGCCGATCACCGGCATGCTGGCGGATAGTGGATCGGAGGAGCGCTATACCATTGTGGGCAGCGCCGGGGACATCATCTCGATCAGCGCCAGCACCGCGCCCGGCAGCCGGGTGAATCCCTACCTCACGCTGTACGCTCCTTCGGGCGAAACCCTCGCCGAGGCCCACAACTCCTTTGGGACACAGGACGCCATCCTCACGGGGCTGGAGCTGCCCGCCACCGGGGCCTACATCGTCTTTGTGCGGGATTCGGCCGGGACCGCCACCGGGCAGTATGAGCTGGCGTTTGGATTCGGCCTGACAACGCGCCGCCAGGTGCAGATCGCGCCGCTGCCGGATGCGCCAGTCAGCGGTCTGCTGAACCAGCCCGCCATTCAGGACGCCTGGCCCCTCGCCCTGAATCTGGGCGATATCATCAGTGTCGCAGTCGTCGTTGACGACGCCAGCGGGCTTGATCCAATCGTGCAGCTCGTCGCGCCGGATGGACAGATCATGTACACGGATGATAACAGCGGCGGCGGGCGGAGTGCCGCGCTGCGCCAGGTGATTGCACCCGCCAGCGGCGTCTTTTACCTCACCGTCAGCCCCGCCCGGCAGGACTCCTTCGGCCCCTACACCCTGATCTGGCGCTACGACGCGATCGCCCCCGTACCCGCCAACTAGTGGGTCAGTTGGCACGC
>NPID01001421.1_pt2 | contig 90002 bp, 45 predicted proteins | sample 8637491 | NCBI WGS metagenome assembly NPID01 (sample SAMN07420843, study PRJNA396082) | bioreactor metagenome | isolation source: sample BA6 brine-fed electro-methanogenic bioreactor BA | place: Japan: Kochi | collected 2016-06-14 | reverse complement strand
ATATAAGGATAGGTTCTTAATCTCCGAGGTCAGAGTCGCCTCCCTGGAGAGTGCTACAACCCTTGCAAAGTCTTCTGTATATTTATCCATCTTGCCTTCGATATCCAGCAGTACAGATCTGTTTTCATCCATCCCTTCCAATGCCCTGGCGATCTGCTCGTGTACAGTTTCCTCGTGCTCTGAAACCGATCTGATATCATCTTCACTGCCCGTTATAAGGAAATTTTTAACACTCATCCTTGTCATCAGCAAATTGGCCTGTATCCTCCCAAGAGTATTGGTGTTCCGCGCTATTTGTCTATAGCGGGAAAGCCCTCCCGAGGATTTTATCAAACCCTGATATCCAACAATGGAGATGCCCACGCATAGAATCAATATTATTCCAAAGCCTGTGGCTATCTTCCCTTTTGTCTTCATGTTCTTCAGCATCCCGACTTCCTTTCTTCTTGGGTTTATCCCAACATCTACCCCGGAAGTAATTGTCACCTGATCAGAATTATGTCCTCCTACCCTCAGACACATTCCGCAAGATCCTATCAATTTATACTCATTTTCACCTGAGAGGCGATATACTTCGAGCACTTTCTATTTGTCGGAGAAATGCCTACAAAATTAAGCAGAAATTATAAAAATTTTTAACGCACCCTTTTCTTATAATCTTCATCGTCAAGCCAAGCCACTCAATAGATAATCACTTTCTTCATTATCGACTTTTCTACAGATACTTACAATGGCTTAAAATTGATGAATATATTTTCTGTTTTTGCGCTTAGTTTAATTGGTAATTTTTTTCTAATGATTAATTTTTGGATTGTACCAGCAAAATGCAGTCTCGACAGCTGGAATTATGGTTTCAATTTTACTTCTCCGTAATCCAAGATTAATTCTGAAGGTTATAGCCAGAAAATCTAAGATTTCAGGATGAAGGGCAGATAAACCGGATTCGTGAAGGGCAGAAGATAGTTTTTTTACAAATACCTGTAGCTGATCCAAGCAAAACAAACCAATATCTGTTTTGGGTGCTTCCGGAAAATCAGTGCACATGGCGGGAAAAGACCAGCAATCGCTCAGAAAAAAGAATCCTCTGCTTAAAAAAAGAGGCCCTTTAGCACACACTGGAGGGGAAACACCAACCAACCCCAAAACTAAAGGACCCGTTTCTGTATAATAAAGGAACTTATCCCGTGAATGTTTCAAAGAATATTTACTTTATGCTTTTATCCGCAAACTGTCTATGCAGCTTTCTGGGCACTCTCTGTTGAGCCTTTTCCAGAAAATAAGGTTCAGAACGCCCGAAATAACTGGTGGAAGGCCCATTGAGGCGATTACAAAGATTGTAGCCGGAAAGCTCATTCCGACAATCGCTGGATAGCCAATAATGACAATCAAACCTATCAGGATTGTGGAAATGCCCCCCCTCTTTGGGTATTTCCATGACAGGATCGTGACAGTTGAGAAGAAGATAAAAAAAGCGAATGTGATGAGCATCCCCTTAACGGAGAAAGGCTCGGAAGTCAAGGTTGCAAAGGCGAAGAAAATCCAGAAACCGCTCCAGACAATGGAGAGAATCAAGGCAGTAAGTCTTATAGCAAGTGTTGTTTTGCTATCAATCCTGAACATTTTGCACCTCCTGCACAAATATAAAATATTATGCTGAGGCTACACAAGAGAAAAAACAAAAAAGGCCGCCCGAAGGCGGCCTTGTGCTGTATTTTATCAGAAGTCTCCAAACTCGGAGTCATCCAGTGGAATGACCTTTTCCGGTGGAGATGATGGTCTTTTGGGCTTTCTGACTATGCCGTCACCCGCTGCTTTCTTGTATACATTCTGGTGCTGCTTGTGTACTGCCCTTGACAGGGTAAAGCTGCCGACCATTGCGGAAAGCTCCTCTGCTTGGCTGTTGAGCTCCTCGGCGGCGGATGCCGATTCCTCGGAATTTGCACTGTTGGTCTGTGTAACCTTGTTCAGCTGTGCTACGGCCTGGTTGACCTGCTCGATGCCGTTGGACTGCTCGTCCGAGGCTGCGGCAATCTCGCCTATCAGATCATTGACCTTTGTTGCACTGACAACAATTCTCTCGAGAATCTCGGCGACCTCTGTTGTTATCTGTACGCCGTTGTTTGAGTTCTGCTGGGATTCTTCGATGAGTTCCGCTGTGTTCTTTGCTGCTTCTGCGCTTCTCTGTGCAAGATTTCTGACCTCTTCCGCCACAACAGCAAAGCCCTTGCCGGCCTCACCTGCCCTTGCTGCCTCAACAGCAGCATTCAGAGCCAGCAGATTTGTCTGGAAGGCGATCTCGTCAATGGTCTTGATGATCTTTGCAGTGGAGTCCGATGAGTCCTTGATGGCTGTGATGGCATTGGACATCTTGTTCATTGCCCCATTGCCCTCGTCGGCGGCTGTGCTTGCCTCCTTGGAGAGGGATTTGGCTGTATTGGCATTGTCGGAGTTCTGCTTTGTCATCGAGGACATTTCCTCGAGGCTGGAGGATATCTCTTCCAGTGAGCTTGCCTGCTCATTTGCGCCTTCAGCAAGTGACTGGCTGCCAGAGGCAATCTGGCTGGATGCGCTGGATACCTGATCAACGCTTGTTGCAACCTGCTGCAGTGCCTCGTCGAGATTTTCTATGGCTGAATTTATGTCGTTCTTGAAGTCACCGAGCATGCCTTTGTAGTTGCCCATAACCCTGTGGGAAAGGTCTTTGTTTGCTGCATGCTTCATGACAGCTGCGCCCTCTTTGATCGGGTCTACAATGGCATCGAGCATGTCGTTGATGCCGTTGAGCAGTACCTTCTGCTCGCCCTGATGACCGTCAAGGATAGCCCTCTCGTTGAGATGCCCCTGTATGGACTCCTCTATCAATCTCTGTACTTCTTTTATTGCCCTTTCATTCCTTGCCTGAGCGTCTTTGATGGCTGTCTGTGATGTCTTTATATTGTCGCGCATGGTTATCATGCTGTGATTAAGGACATCCTTCTGGCCTCTTGGATTTATAGTAATGCCGAGGTTATCTTTACCTATGGCATCCGCTGCCTCTGCCAGGTCTTTGAAGTAGCTGATCAGATTGAGCATAGCCTGGGACAGCTTGTCTTTATCGCTCTGCTTCTCGACCGATACATCTACATCACCCTGTGAGATATTTGTGGCCACTGATGTCAAGTCTTTGAAGTATAGAACAATAGCATTGACAGCCCTTGCGATGTCGCCAATCTCGTCCTTCTGCTCGGTAAGCTCTCTGATCTTATTGCTGTCAATTCCTGTAAGTTCTGCATCGCCGATGGCAAGTTTTTTGGAGGCATCTGTCATGACAGCCAGTGGTTTGACAATTGCACCTGATATCTTGAATGCCATAAAGACACCTATCAAGAGTGAGACAACTGCAGCCACAAGGATAATCACAACTGCCTGTGAATTGGCTGCTACGAGCTTTGGACCGAGGTCATCCTGCTCGTTCTTGTATTGGAGCTTTATCTCCTCAATGTCATCAGCCATCTTCGGACCTATGACATCAAGGGAATTCTGAACGATGTCCCACATCTCGACCTCGGAGGATGTTGTCCCTCTTTTGGAAAGCTCAACAACCTTCTCAAAATCCTTCACGTATTCCTGCATCTGTGTCTCAAGACCTTTTACGATTCGTTTACGCTCAGGATTCTTCATGTTCTGATCTGCGACTGCAATCTGCTCAAATACAATCTTTTTATAGTCCTCAAGCTCTTTTATATCCTTATCAGAACCTGTGATAAGAAAGTCCTTGGCATTCATGCGTACCATAAGAAGATTTGCCTGAACCCGGCCGAGTGTATTTGTATTCCTTGCTATCTGCCGATAGCGTTCGAGACCATGGGAAGCCCCTTGCAGTGTGTAATAGCCAACAATAGAAATACCGACAAGAAGAACAAGAACCATGCCGAAACCGAACATGATTTTCTTGGCGGTTTTCATGTTTTTCATATTGAACATTGCCGCTCCTTCTCCCCTTAGTTGGGGAATAATATAAAGTGCTGGTACTATCTGCGCCCATCCCGATGCGCGAGTAGTATCCCTTTTTCAGCTCTTCCTTTTTTCCAGCCCTTTTTGCGGCTCTGACTTGATTCTACCCTCTCAAGCAAAGCCTCTTCACCACCATCGGGCAGTGTCGACCATAAGTCTTGTCAAAAAGAAATTACACCATGGCAGCGTATGAGAATCCTGAGAGCACCTGATCGATGTTCAGGAGAATCTTCACCGAGCCCTTGGCCTTTGCCATTCCAAGTATGAAATTGGAATCAATGCTTCCGCCAAATGTCGGTGCATCTTCGATGTCATCGCCATTGATGTCCAGCACCTCTGAGACGCTGTCTACCATTATGCCGACATCGACATTCTGTTTATCCTCGCCAACTACCTCGACAACGATGATCACAGTCTCATGTGTCTCCTCGATCTCGGACATCCCAAATTTCAGCCTGAGATCTGCGATGGGGATAATCTGTCCCCTGAGATTGATCACACCCTTGACAAAATGTGGTGTGTGGGGTACAGGGGTTATGGCCATAAGTTCGATTATTGTTCGAACCTTGAGGATTTCAAGACCATATTCCTCTTCCCCCAGCTTGAAGGTAAGGTATTTACCCGCCCTTTCGATTGTTGGCCTTTCGGCTACTGCAGCGTTTTCCACTATCTGCCTCCTTTTGCTAATAGAAAACTCTTTTCACTTCTTTTCGGCTGTAAAACCATGAAATTGAGAGATTTTTTAATTTTTAGAAACCGAATATTCTTATTATAAATGCACTTTTACTTTACTAAATTACATATCTGCATCATTACCTGTCAGAGCATATGCAGTATACATTTCGGAATCTCTCTGTGAATTGTGAATCTTTTCCTTTAGCCAAATGGATAGATACATTATATTATGTAGTTATGAGAGGCGAGAAAAACCCATTCACGGAGGAAGTGTGAAAAAGAGATTGCTGTTGTCAGTACTGTTAATATTTGCGTTAACTACCCTTGCACAGGGGCTTGTCGATAGATATGTCCCGGGCAGAATGCTTGTCAGGCTGCCCTCAGAATATGAGACCATTTGTGAGACAGATCAGGACGGATACCTGATCACAGGCATTCAGTCAGTTGACCAGATGAACAGAAGATACGGAGTAAAGTCCGGCAAATACCTCGTGCCGATCAGGCAGATGAACGAAGAATACCAGAGAAAATCCCGTTTCTGGAAAAATCTCTATATCTTCCATTTTGAGGATAAAGAAGCAGATGTGATATCCATTTCCGAAGCATATTCACAGCTTCCCGAGGTTCACATCGCAGAGCCGGATTGGGTCAAGGATCAGAGAAGGACTACACCAAATGACTTCAAATATCGCAGCCAGTGGCATCTTGAGCAGATTCAGGCTGATCTTGCATGGGACTTCCAGACAGGTTCGGAAAACGTGGTCTCCTCATGCTTTGAGGGCTCGGACTGGGCACACCCCGACCTGGCACCCGTTATCTGGAACAACCCTGGCGAGGATGCAGATGGCGACGGCAGAACTATCGAGCCACATTACAGCTTTCCCGACGGTGGCTATGTATGGCGTTGGGATCCCGATGATTTAAATGGAATTGACGACGATGGCAACGGCTATGTGGACGACCTGATCGGCTGGGATTTCATTGAAGACCTTGGTGACTGGGATGTTATTCATCCAGAGGAGGACGCCGAGGAAGAAGACATGGATCCAATGGACGAGATCGGATATGTCGGCCACGGCACGCACGTTTCAGGCACAATGGTCCTCGGCACAAACAATGAGTTCGGCTGCGCTTCGGTATCTTGGAACACAAGGGTTGCCATACTCAGAACAGACTATGTCTACTATCAGGATATGTACAGGGACTGGCACGGCGCACATGAAACCTCCGCTACACTCTCGGCCTTCCAGTATGCAAATATGATGGACTTCGATGTATATTGCCTCTCATACGGTGGCTATTCCTACTCAGGGCTTGTTTCCGCTGTTCTGCGTGAGGCCTGGGATTCAGTCGGTGTTGTTATCTGTGCCGCAGCAGGCAATGAAGATACAGAAGAGCTATCCTATCCGGCATCATATACCCATGTTCTTGGTGTTGCAGCATCCAATGAGCACGACTATAGAGCAGAGTTCTCCAACTATGGCGACAGAATAGACATATCAGCACCGGGAACAGGCATCTGGTCTGCCATGCCACGCCACAATATCATAAGTGGGGACAGAACATTCCCATATGAGGCAACAGATGGAACATCGATGGCAGCCCCTGTTGTTGCAGGTGCAGCAGCCATGTTGATGTCCGAATATCCCGATTCATCCAATCTTTTCACTTATCTGCGCATTGTCGATTCAGCAGAGCCTATGCCGGACCCGATGTTCGATTCGGGTATGCTCGGTTCGGGAAGGCTCAACCTTTTCAAGGCCCTCTATCAAGGCGTATATCCCTATTTCGAGCTGGACTCCATCGCAGTCTATGCAGAGCCCGGCGATGAGGACGGCAGGATAAATGTTGCAGAGACTGGATACATGATCGCCTCCTACACATCTGACCCTGAATGGCAGCCATCCGGCGATCTGACACTGCGCATCATAGCACACGACGATGACATCGAGAATGTTGTCGGCGAAGTTGACCTTGGTTCAATCTCACCTGGAGAGTCTATAGACAATTTCTCTGTCCCACTTACATTCACCCCGGGGGAGACATTCATCGACGGCAGAAGGGTTGTCTTCACAGCACGCCTTGAGTCATCAACAGGCTATTTCCGCGAGGACACAATCTCCTCAATGATAGGCTATCCGGCCATACTTCTCTACGACAGAGACGGCGGCACAGGCGCAGAGACCTATATTGCAGGCGATCTGGAACGTGGCGGCGTTCAGTACGATATCTACGATGCAGAGACATATGGGCCAATTGACCAGGATTTCCTTATCGCCAATTTCAGGACAATCATCTTTGTAGCCGGCTCCAACGAGGCTGACCCAATTTCCGAAGAAGAGGTCACAGTTTTCGAGAACTTCCTCGCTGAGCGTGACGGAAGAAATATGCTCCTTTCAGGCCAGTATCTCGCAGACTCTCCACTGATCACAGATCTTCTCGCAGACTATTTCAAGACGGAGCATGTCACAGACGCTGTCAACAGGTTCTGGGCACTGAATATAGTCGGCACACCCGATGACACCGTAACCAATGAAGCCCACATAGCAGCGGCAATGGGCACAGACTGCGTTGGACAGCAGCACTCTCCCGGCACATGTACTGCCATCGATGACGGCATCAACTGCCTGGTCTATCAGGATCACTGGACAGACTACTGCGGAACTCGCCACGAGGAGATGGGAATGAAGACATTCTTCATGGAGTTCTCCGCCTCGGGCATTCACGGCATCAACCCTGCGGGTTTAACACGCTATCAGATTCTCTATCGCATACTCGAATGGTTTGGGCATCCCTTCATGGGGGTTAACGAAAAGATAGACCTTATCCCGACAAGGATAAATCACAAGGCATATCCCAACCCCTTCAACGGCAGTGCGAAGATCAAGTTCGAGCTTCCAAAGTCCGGCAATACCGATGTCACTATATTCGATCTCTCAGGCAGAAAGATCCAGACCCTACATTCCGGCAATATGGAAAAGGGAATACACACCCTCACCTTCACCCCGGATGCACAGACAACATCAGGCATGTACCTATATAGAATAGAGAACAGTGGAAAGACAGAAGTAGGCAGAATCCTTTACATGAAATAAGAGAAGAGGAGACAGAATGGAAAAGACATTTGGCGTATACATAACAGGGGTCGGCGGACAGGGCATACTCCTGGCAAGCGAAGTCCTCTCCGATGTTGCAATGCAGGCAGGCCTCGATGTCAAGAAATCCGAGGTTCACGGCATGGCCCAGAGGGGCGGAAATGTCGTATCTGCAGTCCGCTTCGGCAAAGAAGTTCAATCTCCGGTTATCTCAGAGGGCGAGGCAGATGTGCTGTTGTCCTTTGAGCCGATGGAAGCACTGAGGAATATACGCTTTGCCAATCCTGAGGGCATACTCATCACATCAACAAGGACAATTCCGCCATCCTCCGTCTCCAGCGGTCAGGCAGAATATCCTGAGGATATTCAAGACAGAATCAAAAAGGCCTTCCCCGGCGCAAAGTTCCTGAATGCGCTTGAGCTTGCTGTGAAGGCCGGCACAAGCAAGGCAGTAAACATTGTTCTTCTCGGTGCACTCTCCAATTATCTCGACTTTTCGGATGAGGACTGGGACAATGCCATAGAGAAATGGGTTCCTGCCAAGTTCCTCGATGTCAATAAAAGGGCCTTTGAGCTCGGCAAAGAAGCTGCCGCAAAGTAGTCTGTTATCATCGATCTATACTCTAGGGGCAGGGCTTGGCCCTGCCCTTAGGGAATCTACTTTTTGGGGCTTGGCTCTGCCCTTTTTGGGCAATCAATTATGTTTTAGGGTGTAGCTCTGCCGTTCTAAAATTATAGAGGAATTTGTGCATGAGTTGGCTCAATATCTTTAATAACAGATTATATTGACGAGTTATGGACCTTCCACTTGTAACCACAGGGGACCAAAATGAAATGCGACAATCAACCCAGGAATATGAAGCACTGCAACTGTTCCTATCCCTGTTCAAAGAAGGGGCTGTGCTGCGAGTGCATCGCCTATCACAGAGACAGAGGAGAACTTCCGGCCTGCTATTTCTCAAAGGACGAAGAGGCGACCTATAATCGTTCCATTGAGTACTACATTTCGAAGAGGGGATAGTATTTCCTTTCTTTTAATGCCTTTTCTATTTATATTTATATAAATGGGACACAAGCAAACACTCTACTTTCTGGCAGTACTGTTCATCCTTACCGGAGCACTTCTGACACTCGAAAATATCGGACAGATTTCCGGGATTTCTGTGCACTGGCCCTTCTTTCTTCTTCTTCTGGGTTCGGGCTTTGTGATGCTCTTTTTCGAGAAAAGGGACATTGTAATGATCTGGCTGGGGAGCTTTATCTTGCTGCTTGGGCTTTTCTTCTACTTTCTCAATTTCACAGAGTGGACGAGATTGGCAACGCTATGGCCGGTTTTCCTCGGTATTGCAGGCTTCAGTTTCATGGCAACGGGATTTGTCAGTACTGGAAGATTGTACTATTTCTTTGCAATCTTCTTTATAGCCCTCTTCCTCGTCTTCACACTCGTCTTCACAATATCGCCGATACTGTGGCCTGTTTCTTTTGTTATATTCGGGCTTTCGCTGGTTGCCCTTCAGTTCCTGTTGAGAAGAGGTGAGATAGAAGGTTAGTTATACTTTGTCGATAACCTGATAATTCCATAGAATTTTTTAAGGAGATATATGAACAGGAATAAAAAGGTGGCATTTGTCGAGCCAATGGCAGCGACCAATGTCTTTGCAAAATACATGTCAATCCCGATGCTTGGCCCCCTTATTCTGGGGACTATAGCAAGGGATGCTGGATATGATGTCGAGATTCTCAATGAGAATATACTCGGTAAAAAGCTTCGCGATCAGGATATTGAGGATGTTGATATTCTCTGCATGAGCTGCATGACATCCACAATACAGAGGGGAAAGAAGATTGCCCGCAGATACAAGGAAATCCGAGGAACACGCCCGGCAAGGACAATAGTCGGAGGCATACACGCAAGCATGATCCCTGAGGATGTCCTGCCATATTTCGATCAGGTTTTTGTCGGAGAGGCAGAGGCCGATATTGTTGCACTTTTGGACGGTGATTTCGACAATGGCATTGTCAGAGGCAGACCGGTGGAAAATCTCGATGACCTGCCAATACCAGATTATACTCTTCTCAGGGGTTGGAAAGGCGGAATAACGCCTGTTATGACATCCAGAGGCTGCCCCTATGACTGCACTTTCTGCAGTGTGACAGAGATGTTCGGCAGAGGATATCGCGCAATGAGTCCCGAAAGAATCCTGGAAGAGGTCAGCAGTGTTCCGGCAAGAAAGATATTCTTTGTTGATGACCATTTCGTAGCATCTCGAAGGAGAACCAACAAGCTCCTCGACCTGATGGAAAAGACGAAATTCCGCAAGAAATGGACATGTCAGCTAAGGGCGGACATAGCAAAGGACGAAGCTCTTGTCGGCAGGATGAGCGATAATGGCTGTGTGAATGTCTACATCGGCTTCGAGTCTGTGAATCAGAAGATGCTCGAGGAAATCAAGAAAAAGCAGACAGTTGCAGACATCAGAAATGCCATTGATATCTTCCAGAATAATGGCATTGGTGTCCACGGGATGTTCATGCTGGGGTCAGATTCGGATGACAAAACGATTTTCGAGGAGACCTCGCGCTTTACAAAGAGCACACACCTGGCAACAGTGCAGTATATGATACTGACACCGCTTCCGGGTACAGACTTCTATCGCCAGATAGAGCAGCAAGGCAGACTGCTCCATAAAAAATGGGAGTATTTCGACGCCATGCATGTCGTATTCCAGCCTAAGAACTTCACGCCTGAAGAGCTTCAGAGGGGCATGATAGCATGTTTCGAGGACTTCTATACATATACCCACGCATTGGGGGATGCTGTTGATATCTTCTGCCGAACAGCCATCACGGTTGGAAAAAGCATTTACGAACATCCCCGCTTCCCGCAGCTTTCACCGCCCTTTGTGAAGCTGATCGGCAGGCATATAGTCCATCAGTGGAAGAGATTCAACCGCGACTATCTCGGATATCTGAACATTCTATCAAGGAACGGCAACTGAAGGAGTGCATATCTCGAGAATAGTTACATCCATATTACTTATCCTTGTCTGTACCGGACTTTCAGCAGTGTCTGCAGGGGGCAGTCCTGGAGATAATCCCGTTCTGCTTCTTATAATATATGTTCTTTTGGCCCTTGTCTTCTCCTTCATCTGCTCTGTTTCCGAGGCTGTACTCCTGTCGGTTACCCCGTCATATATAGAAGGACTAAGGGAGAACAAGCCCCGATTGGCAGATCTGCTGATCAAATTAAAAAAGAAGAATGTCGACAGATCCCTTGCAGCAATTCTAAGTCTCAATACTGCAGCCCACACAATAGGGGCAATAGGCGCAGGAGCCCAGGCAACTGTTGTCTTCGGCAGCGCATGGTTTGGTGTATTCTCCGCTGTGATGACACTTTTGATCCTCTTTCTCTCCGAGATTATACCGAAGACTATCGGTGCAGTCTATTGGCCGCAACTTCTTTTGCCAACCGCCCATTTCGTAAACATTCTGATCTATGTACTCTTCCCCTTTGTCTGGCTCTCGGAGAGACTGACGAGACTCATATCAAAGGGCAATGACATGCATATATTCTCAAGGGAGGAGTTCATTGCCATGACAAGGGTCGGCGAAGAGACAGGACATCTCAGGGGCAAGGAGTCAGCAATAATCAACAACCTTTTGCGCTTCGGCCACCTCAAGACTTCAGACATTATGACACCCAGAACAGTCATGGCTGCCTTGCCTCAGGAAATGTCAGCAGAGAATGCACTCGATATGGTCAGAGACATACCCTTTTCAAGACTGCCTGTATTCAGCGAGGAGATAGATCACATAACAGGCTTTGTACTCAAGGAAGACCTCCTCAAAAACCCAGATTGTGAAAGTCTGTCAGAGCTGAAAAGACCCATACTCATTGTCCCGGAGATAGTGACACTTTCCTTTCTCATGGAAATGTTCATCAAAAAAAGGCAGCACATAGCGGTTGCAGTCGATGAATATGGGGCGACCAAGGGGATAGTAACCCTTGAAGACATTGTTGAAACCCTTATGGGAACAGAGATCACAGACGAAACCGACAGGGAAGAAGACATGCAGATACTTGCAAAGCAAAGGTGGAAAAAAAAGGCAGAGAAGCTCAACACAGACAACGATATCGGCAAATGAACTTTCTCCCTTGTTTTCACAAGTGTTTTCCCTTAAATTAATCTAATAGACTCGCTGCAAAAAGCGCGCAAAGCAAGTAGCAAAAAGTGCAAAAAGCAAGTATTAAAAAGCACGCAAAGCAAGATGCAAATGGAGCGCAAAGCAAGTTACAACTAAAGCGCAGGGCAAGTTGCAAATGGAGCGCAGGGCAAGTGGCAAATGGAGCGCAGGGCAAGTGGCATATAGCCTCAAGCTGTGAAAACAGCGCAAACAAAATGACCAGATCCGCCAGAATTTTGAGAGAGGGAGATATATAGAGCACTGAAAGAGTATTGTCAGTTCACTCAAAAAAGGAGATGAAATGAAAAAGCTGCTTCTATTCCTCACAGTTTCCCTCGTTTTCGGAAACTTTCTCTACACAGGGGAAGAGCTTCTTATCCCACATCACACAAAGAGCATTGTGGTAAAACCAAAGCCCGGTGCAGAGCAGCGTCTCACAGAGATCGCTGAATCACAGGGTGGTAAGTTCTATCAGATAGGACCATACATGGATCTGTCTGTTCTGGAATTCGACACACCGGCCGACCTTGAGCTTCTTATGCAGGCAAAAAGGGAAGGTAACAGGGCGATGTTCGCACATCAGATGTCCATTGCCTCCCGAAGGGTCAACCAGATGCTTACTGTCGTCGAGCAGGAGGATCTTGTTGTCTATGCACAACCCAACTGGGCCCACAGGATCGCCTATGTCCCAAATGATCCATACTGCATAACTTCATCCGCCATGTCCCCCGATGATCCCCCGCAGCAATTCGGTCAGTTCTACATGAACATCATCGAGGCATGGGATCACACCATGGGCAGCCCCGATGTACTGATCGCTGTCCTTGATTCAGGCGTGGATGTCGACCATCCCGAACTTGCAGGCAGCATTTACATCAATCCCGGCGAGGATATCGATGGCGATGGCGTCCTCTATGACCTCGACGACATGGACGGCATAGACAATGATGGCAATGGCTATGTCGATGATCTATTCGGATACGATTTTTCGGGTGGCAATATAGGCGATGAAGCTTTGGATGACCTCAATGACGACGATTTCAATCCCGACATACACCACTGGGGTGACGACGGCTGGGGCGAGCCGGATCCCTCGGCAGGAGACGGCGAAGGCGGCGGAATGATGATGCCCGCAGATGCAGGTGTCTACCATGGAACACATGTCGCCGGTATTATAGCAGCAACAGCAGACAATGAATATCTCTTTGCAGGAGCTGCCCCCCATTGTAAGATTCTCCCTGTCAGAATAGGCCATGCAGACGGATCCATGTATTCCTCCGATATTGTAGATGGCATACAGTATGCAGTCGCAACAGGTGCACAGGTCATCAATATGTCCCTCGGCGGCTTTGGCACAGATGTGGCCACAGAGGAAGCCTGCGAATGGGCATATGACCTCGGCACTGCCGTGGCAGCAGCAACAGGCAATTTCGGCTCATTCATGCCTATATCCTCCCCTGCATCAAGCGAGTTCACGCTGGCCGTGGGAAGCTGTACATCCGAGGATGCGGTATCTTCATTCACGCAGACAGGTCCCGAGATGGACATTGTCACAACCGGCGGCGAGAGCAGCATGTGGACAGGCGTGACAACGGAGACAATATGGTCAACAATGGTCTACGGCGTTCAGCAGGCAATAGATGCACCCGGACACTATGCAGGCGAGCATTCCTATAAGGGCGAGGTCGGCACATCGATGGCATGCCCCTATGCAGCGGCACTGCTCGGTCTTATCTATTCCCTTGATCCGGACATCACACCCGAAGAGGCCTTTGAGGTCTGCCGCTCAACCGCGAGGGACATAGGCTCATCCGGCTTCGACGAGGAGACAGGCTATGGCGTTGCAGATTTCGAAGCAGCGGTTCTCTCACTGATCGAAGGCCCGACTATCATGCCACATCAGCCGATTGCAGGGGCAATCTCCTCCAATCCCGACCAGATAATCTCCTTCCGCTATCAGAGCGAGACAGACCCCGCACTCTTCTCCATAGATATAGACGGAACTGAATACACACATGAATCGCCGGAGGTCACCATAGACCACGACGAAATGACAATCACAGTGGCGACATCCGATCTCTTTGAAGGGCCTATAGATGTAGAAGTGACAGGCTTCACAGATGATGACGGCATCCCTGCCCATTCCCTGCCTGCCTTCAGCTTCACAGGCGACTATCATGAGCCGGTGCTCTTCGCCCCTTCGCCAAGCACAGGTGCAACCCTCCGCTCAATACCCGAGTATTTCATGTTCCTGATGGAAGACTATTCCGGCATAGACCCGGTCAACATAACAGTTGAGGACGAATCCGGAATCTATTCCACAGATGATGGCGTCTATGTATGGGGCAGCATGGTCTATGTACCCGGCAGCATACTTGAGATCCCGGAGGAAGGCGAGCTTAACCTGACACTCACCCTCCAGGACAATGTAACACTCGGCGAGCCCAATGTCGCTGTGATAGAGGTTACATACGAGACGGCCCTCGAGGGCATTATGGAGAAAAACCCTACAGATATAGCAATATCAGACATCTATCCTAACCCCTTCAACTCTGCAGCGAATATTGATGTAAAACTTGCAAGGGGCGGTGAAGTGAAAATTGATATTGTCGATATAAAGGGAAGAATCACACGCAGCATGACAAGGGCTCTGCCCCCGGGCAGAAACTCCATTGCCATAAACGGCGAGAATATGCCAACAGGCATCTACACAGCCGTGATCTCTCAGGACGGCAAAAAGGACAGCAGGAAGCTGATTCTTCTCAAATGATACAGCATTCGGGGAGGGGCAACCCTCCCCCATTTTCCCCGGAGGTAATATGGAATATCCCCATCGCTTTAGAAAATGGGTCTTCGATGGCAGGGCTGAGATTGTTCGCAAGATGCTTGACGGCGAGCTTCTCGATAAGAATCAGCTTTTCCTGGGCTTTACAAGACATTCTCCAGCGGTCATAACAGATGGACCTGCCGGATTGAACGGTTCGATAAAGGGTACGGGCTTCGTACCAAAGGAAGAGTTCCTCGGAGATATCCTCGATAAATATCTGACCCACATCTCAAGCGATGCAGATGAAACATACAGCCAGCGCGGCCTCGAACTGCTCTGGGAAGAGGTCTGGTCTAAGCCCGAAAGATTCGACCTTGGCATAATGGCGACAATAGAACTCGCCAAAAGACACACTTGGGACAATCTACGCGCAAATCCAAAGGCCACCATACTCTTCTACCAGCCTCCGATCATATCCTATGAATGCAGGGCAGACGTCGAAATACACACAGACGGCGATATCCACAGATTCGTAAATGCCCAACACGATGTCTATCACAAACCCAATCCCGATATCTGGGCAAAAAGACCGGTATATCTCTTCCGAATTAAGGAAATTACAGACAAATCCGTCACAAAAGACGGCTTCGGTAAGACTACCTGGAAACCCGGACAGGAGTGAACCATACCCCCTTATCCGAAATGTAATATAACGACCGTGCGGCCTTGACGGAAAGAGCTCTAACTATATTCACGCATCCAACGATCATCAACAAGCAACAACATTGAGATATAAATGGACTTTCACAAACAGGGACTGAAGGAAACACTTGAGGTTGCAGAGAGGGCTGTGGTCCTCACCGGCAGCGGCATTTCTCAGGAAAGCGGCATACCCACTTTCAGGGGAAATGAGGGCTACTGGGAGAGATTCAGCCCCCAGGAACTGGCATCTAAAAAAGGATATACCGATCACCCGGACATCGTCTGGGAATGGTATCTATCACGCAGAAAACGTGTTTTGGAGGCAAAGCCCAACAGGGCGCACTATGCCATTGCCGAGATGGCAGAGCTATTCCCTGACTTCACACTCATAACGCAGAATGTCGACGGTCTGCATCAGATGGCAGGCTCTGAAAATGTTCTGGAACTGCACGGCTCGCTCTTCAGGACAAGATGTATGTCCTGTGGTGATATCAGAGATGACAGGACAACAGAGTTGATCAAAGATTGGCATATCTGTAAGAAATGCGGTAGCAAATACTCTATAAGACCCGATGTGGTCTGGTTCGGAGAATCTCTGCCAATGGATATCTTCCGCGATGCTCTTGAGGCTGCCACAGAGGCTGACCTCTTCATAACAGTCGGCACATCTGCACTTGTATATCCTGCCGCCGATCTTCCCCGTGTTGCAAGGCGGAACTATGCATACACAGTTGAGTTCAACCTCGAAGCAACTCCCCTTTCCCGCGACTCGGATTTCTCTGTCCGCGGCAAGGCAGGCGAATCCCTCCCCCTTTTCCTCTCCTTCCTCGCAGAGATACGTGAGTTCTCCATTGACAAAACCAGTTAAATCCAGTTATATAGTCTAACATATATCAAAAGCCCATCAAAAGGACAGATATGGCCGAAACTAATGAAATTCTGCAGAGATTAATCGACGAGGTTGCCGATGTCAGAAGCGTCTTCATTGCCAGCACAGACGGCTTTCTCATCGACGGTGTCACAACCAACAACAATATAGATCTCGAAGCCCTTGCCGCCGACGTGATTCCTAAGATAGACGAGCAGGCGGATCTCGATGAGCTTTTCTCCCTCGGCAGATGGGATATCTCAATGATTGAATTCGAAAACGGCATACTTCTTTCCGCCTATCTCGAAGAGGATGCGATACTCATTATCTCCGCAAGGGGCAGAAGGAATATAGGCAATCTCCGCCGCAGGGCAAAACTGCTCATAGATGAGCTCAGGGCGGCGCTGTAATCTGCAAAATAGATGATTTGCATCTGATTACAGAAGGAACACAGCTTTGAGTCTTTTTTATTTAATAGAGCAAAATTGACCTTTTCTTAATATTTCTTAATTATGTGTAAACCTGTGAACACCCCACCCGTCTATAGGGTTGAAATTGATAGCTCGAGAGGAAGAAAGTGGGCAATAACGAATCAAAAAAGGGCATGAAACCGGCTGAGATGTCAGAGGAGACCTGGCTGCTGTTCTTCACTGAAAATGAAGAGCTGAGGCAGGATTTTAAGTCCGATGGCAGGAGGCCCACTGGCTTTTTCGGCAAGGCAGGGGCCCTTGAGATCGGTGATGAGAACATGCTCGTGCGTATGGCTCAATCAGGGGACAGAATTGCCTTTGGTGCCCTCTATGAGATGCACAGGGAAAAGGTGTACAAACACCTTTGGTACATGGTCTCCAACAGGGAAGATGCCCTCGACCTGACAACCGACACCTTCATCAAGGCGATGGATGCTGTCGAGAGTTTCAGGGGGGATTCCAGCTTCCTGACATGGCTCTTCGCCATTGCCTCGAGAACGGCAATCGACTTTTTGCGCAAGAGACGTATCAAGACACTGCCGCTGTCACTTTTCCATTCACTGAAGGCTAAGGACGAGGATATTCACGAGCAGATGGACGAAAGGCGCAAGCTGGATGCAATCATGAAGTCCCTTAACGTGCTATCACCAAAGGAAAAGGCAGTCTTTGTCCTCCGCTATGTCGAGGACAGGAGCGTAAGCCAGACAGGTGATATTCTCGATATTGCCGAGGGAACGGTCAAGGCTCTCTATCACAGGGCTATCAAGAAACTGAAGAATAGACTCGGGGGTGTATAGTGAAGTGCAAAGATGCAAAGGCTCTCATTGAAGAGGGCATAAAATCAAGGGATTTGGAGAATCATCTGTCCAGATGCAGCTCCTGCAGAGCCCATGCAGAGTTCATAGGCAGCATGTCCCTTCTCAGGATAGCTGAAGTACCGATGCCCACTGACGAGCAGTGGACGCAGCAGCGGATCTTGATGGGCAAAAAGAGAAAACCAAAAAGGTCAGGGCTTCTTATCCCAGCCCTCGCAACTACAGCGGCAAGCATACTGATCGTCCTTTTTGTTGTTGCAACAGGACCAAAGGATTTGACACCAACACCGGATATGGCCTATATTATGGCTGATGAACAGGATCTCTACTCGGTCATTGAGGAGTCGGGCATACCTGTTGAGCTTTCCGGAATGGATGGAGAACAGGTCGAAGAAGTGGAGGAAATCCTCTACGAGAATATGAACACAGACGAGCTCATAGCCTCGCTAGACGGAGATGAGCTGGACGAATTTCTCGACTATATGGAGAAAAACATGAGGAGCAGAACATGAAAAAGTTACTATTCTTGACGGTTCTAATCGCCTTTGCCCTCGCCCAGCCATTCAAAGGTCCACCGGATGCAGATCCCGAGACTATGGAGAGGCTAAGAACCATAATGAAATGGCGACTCCTTGAGGACCTCGAAATGACAGACGAGCAGACAGATCTTTTTATGCCCCTTTTCTCCAAGTGGGAGAAGAGAAATGTCGAGCTGGACGAGCGTCAGGGTGAGATTGTAGCACAGGTAAAAGAGATAATGAAGTCTGAGAAGCCCGACGAGAAGCTCCTCGACAGCCTAATCGCAGAGACCCTGGAAATCAGGCAGGAAAAATACAACATCGAGATCAAATTCCACACCGATGCAGGCGAATTTCTTGACCCGATGAGACAAGTCAAGCTGCTGACCTTCCACGAGAGATTCAGAGAAGACATGCGGGGCATGCTTCACAGATTCAAAGACGAAAGAAAAGAACCACGAAAAGGAGAGAGATGAAAAAGACATTATTATTACTGGTTATCCTCGCCACAATGCTCTTCGCCGAGACAGGCAAAGAGGCATGGATGGATGAACTTGGACTTTCAGACGAGCAGATCGAGAAGATCGATGGGCTCTCAACCCAGTGGCAGAAGGACAGAATAGACCTCGAAGCCTCAGTCAAAAAGGCCCAGCTCTCGCTGGACGAGACAATCAAGGGCGATGCTTCAAGGGCAGAACTGGAAAAAACCTTTGAGAACCTTTCCGATGCAAAGATGGCCTATGAAAAGGCACAGTTCGAGCATGTCCTCGACGTCAGGGACGAGCTGACCGATGCCCAGAAAGAGAAATTCACCCCGAATATGGGCGGAATCATGAAGGGCCAGCACAAATCAGCATCATCTGCAAAGGGATGTGGTGCAAAAAGAAGCACGGGTTCCGGAATGCATCAGGGCTGCGGCAAACACTGATCTATGGAGCATAGTATTTTCAGGGGGCGGCATTTGTCGCCCCTTTTTTTGTGAATACGCCCCACCTTGCCCACTTTCCCCTTGCACATAAAGCCCCAATTCTACTATATATAAAACGATATGATAAAAACCCAGGGGGAAAAGATGAGAAGAACCTGTCTGATAGTGGCTTTAACTGCTTTGATAGCAGTCTCTACGGTCACGGGGGGGACAGAGTTTATACCCGAACCCGGCGTCAGTCCGCAGAGAAGCGGAGGTCACAATCTGATGCCCAATCCTGCACTGCTCGGCGGTCTCCGCCAGTCGGGTGTCATGGCAAGATATGATAGACCCTATTGGGGCATAGGCACGGTACAGGAGGCCGGACTATGGGCTAATTTCGCCATGATCAATCACGGGGCAGGGATTTCCCTTTCCACCCTATCCTCAGATGCCCTTTCCGAGACCAATCTCAAGCTACTCTATGGGAGGCGTATTGGCAAGCCATCCTCCATTGAGCGCGAGGAAGGCAGGCTGGGCATCTTCGCAGGGCTTTCCCTTGGGCTTCACCTTCGCAACTACAACACAGATGGCCTGGCAGACCCTGATGATCCCCTCTTTGCAGACGGCACATCGGCAAATGGCATCTCAGGCGGTTTCGGTCTCTATATGCGGGAAGGATGGGGCGAGGTCTTTCTCACAGGCTCAGAGCTGAATCAGCCATCCCTTGCCCTTGACGACGGCGCAGAGGACAATATCCCCATGACACTGCAGCTCGGAGCAAATCTGCCCTTCCGTGGCAGACTCGGCATACATCCCCTTGTGACATACTCCCCCCTTCAATCGGACATGGCAAAGGACATATCCGGATCGCTTCAATTTTCATATCTATTCCCCCAGGGTCTGCAGCTCCGCGCCGGAGGCGGCAATCAAGAGGTCAGCCTGAGGGGGACATATATGTTCCAGAAGGACAGGGGCTTCTACGCCACATATGAGCTGGACTATCCTGTCACAGGTCTGAATCAGACAACCCATCGTTTCGGTGTCGGCTATAGATTTCCCCCACCTCCGCCGCTATACCCGGACATTACTGTCGAAGCAATAGATTTCGTCGGCACACCACTACCCGGCGAGGAGATAACAGTAAAGGCTACACTCAAAAATCGCGGCAAGCGACCTGCTGGCGGCTTTCCCGTTGCCTTCTATAATGATGGCGGAAAACTGATACAGGCCCCTGAGATGGACAAGCTCGCACCCGGCAGAGAAGGCAAGATAGAGATCACCTTCACGCCACCTGAGCCGGGCATATATGCCTTTGAGATAAGGGGCGATGACAGAGGGTTATCCTATCCTGAATACGAAGGAAATATTCTCGAGGCAGACGAACAGAACAATGCCTCCACAGCATCCACAGAGATCTTCGGCAAGCCGACACTCACAATGTCAGCAGATAAACCGGAACTACGACTGACACAACATATTTCCATAACAGAGGACGAACCGATAGTACCAATTGTCTTCTTCGACATGGACGATGCCAAGGTTGACGGACGCTTCGACAAGATGCTCCGCAATGTTGCAGACAGAATAGCCCAGAACCCCGACGCAACCCTTCATCTATACGGATATATCGGCACCGACGAGGAGGGAAAGACACGCGACTTTGCCCTCGACCGTGCCGAGAATGTGAGAAAGCGTCTGCTCTCCTTCCAGCCGGGAATAGGAGACAGGATTGAGGTGGAGAAGCTGCACGACTACACACAGCCCAGGGCTGTGAAGCAGAAATTCCAGGGGACAAAGCTCGGTGCAAAGTATACAGCGCAGGAAAACCGTCGTGTCAAGCTGACTGTCGAGACAGAGAACAAGGTGGAGCTTCTTTTCACATCGGTAACCAGCATACCCGAAAGCATAGCAGACATTCTCTCACGTAATCCAGACTTCGACATCATCCTTCAGGGCAAAGACCTTGGCGGACTTATAGATATGGAAAGCCAGATAGTGAAAAAGCTGGGGCCGGAGTTCACAGGCAGGATATACAGCCAGCAGCTTGATCTGGAGCAGGGCAAGACTAATCTGCTTCTGACATCACAGGGCATTCTCTACAAGCCCATACGCCGTGAGACCAAAAAGGGCGACTTCACAATTGATCCCAACTGGGACGAGGTGACATTCAATCTCGATGCCGATAGCCCCACAGATATAGAATCCATACACCTTTCCATAACCTCCATCAGAGGCGAGACAGTTCTGGAAGAAAGGCTGAAGGGCAAGTCCACAAGCTGGGACTGGAAATACCCCACAGGAGAGCTTGCTGAGCCGGAGGAGATCTTCCACGCAGATGCCATACTAACCGATGAATACGGACAGACGGCAGAGGCGCATGTGGACAGCCTTGAGGTTGTCCTTGAGAACCAGTCGGACATCACAGAGAAGCTCATACTCAGCCAGTTCACCTTTGCAGGAGCAAATGTTGAGGTCGACTATGCAACCCCAAGGATCGAATACCTCGCACGCAGGCTGATCGCAAAGATAAAGGATCAACCAGGCGGCACAATCATCGTCGAAGGTCACACAGATGTAGTCGGCGTAAAATCCAGCCATCAGGGTCTTTCCGAGCGCAGAGCCGAAGAGCAGGCGGAGATTTTCCAGACATATATGACCCATCTCCTTGGACTACCGGACAGAGCAGCCCTCGAAGGATGGCTCGCAGACAATGGCTTCACCCTCAAGACCAGAGGCTTTGGCTCGCAGAAGCCATACACCATAGCCCGGCGCACAGACAGCGGCGAAGAGGAGATCACAATCGGCGACAACGAAACCCCGGAAGGCAGAATAGCCAATCGCCGGGTAGAGATCCGCTTCATCCCCAATGGAGGGCGGAGGTAAAAGGTTGCGAAATAGAGCAGGCGAGGCGAGATAGGGGCAGGTGGTGTGAAATAGAGGTAAAGGTGTTACAATGTGCAAGACGATACAAGAGGTAGCTTGATGGGCAAGATGTGTGGGGGTCTTGGCGGACTTATGAAGAAGAGGATAAAAGGGCTTGTGTCCATATGGATAACATGCCTTGTTATTCTTCCTTTTTTGCACCTTGCCACACCCCATATTGCCCCGGATAATTCATTGGAGGAGCTACAAGGGCTCCTTCCTGATATAGTTCTAACTATGATCCAAAATGCTTCTGTAATTTTTAGTCTTTTGGTTTGGCTTTTCGTTGTAATCTTATTTGCTGCTTTTTATTTATTACTGAGAAAGCATATACCTGATAATCTTCGTTATGAATTTCCCAGTTTCCGAGAAATGAGTCTTATACTGCCAGTGGTGCTATTTCTGTATTTTGGAGGACTTCCAATATATGTAATGAGTCTGTTGAGAGATGGTTTCATTCCACTGAGTTTTTTCAGAGTTGCACCCTTCGATCATCTTGTTAGTTTTTTCGAAAGTGGCACTTCTCTACAAACAGCTTACCTCATATTGTGGTATGTCACCTATTATATATTTGGAGCTATTTTCATAATCCTGAACAGCTACATGCTACCTTCTATACTTGTCACCCTTTTAAAAACTGTTCATTGGAAAAATCACCTGCCATGCGAAAAGAAAGAGAACAAAGATGAATAACCAAATCCCCAAACTCCTCTTCCGCAAACGCCCCTACCTCTCGACAGCGGATCTGTATATCAACCGCTCAGGGCTTTACTTCCCCCAGACGGGGAATGAGCCGATTCCCTGCTTGGCAGGCAGTTGGAGCTATGGGCATGGGAGCGAGTGCAGGGAAGGGTATATGGATGATGGCACCTGGGTGCCTGAAGAGGGGTGCGATCCAGGCTATTACTGCAGAGCAGGTAGATGTCTACCATCAGTACCAGAGGACTGGGATGGAACTGGGTTTGGAATAGGGAGCTATCCTTGTGGATATTCAGACAATGTAATAGATCCATTTGGGGCTAATCCTCATGTCAATTCAGAGAAGCCACCTGTTGATCTGCATGATTCTACTGTAGAGAATTGGAATATCAGTTATTCGGGGCAGTACACGGCACCAGTATATTTTTGGTCACCTGGTGATAGGAGAGCCTATGATGGGCTTGTTGCAGCAATTGGAGGAGCTTTTGCTGCATTGATCGGTGGGTCTGGTTATGGTTTTTGGGGATGGGTAGGTGGATGCGTAGCCGCCGGAGGTCCGGTATCTCTTCTACAAGATGAGTTAGATGCATTGCAAGAGAAATACACAGCTCCTGTTTACAACTATACACTGGAGTGTGGAATATGAGACCAATTGGTGATAGGTTGCTTAATATAGCAGCTGCCATATGGGTAGGAAATACCCTCTTCGATTTAGGTTATAGAGCGCTGCTTAACTCACCAAAGTATTATACTTATTGGACTCTATCTGCACCCCTCATATTCCTTGTTTATTTTGTCATACTAATAAGATTACAGAGCATCAATATTCGCTGGCAATTCGAGAAGCAAGACTGGTTCTTTGTCTCGATAGCTATAGGGCTTGTTTCTTTACGTGGTGTAATTATAATACCTGCGCAGAACATTGGTGAGTTTTATGTCAATACTCTAGAACTATGCTCCCTTGGTTTTTCTTTGTTTTTCATTCCTTTTATTTACAGTCGCTTCTATAAGGGATATTGGAAGATACCAGGAGCAAACACAGAAGTCCAAAAGACAGTGGAGGCAGAGAACAAAGATGAATAACCAGACCACAACACCCGAACTCCTCTTCCGCAAACGCCCCTACCTCTCCACAGCGGATCTCTATATCGACAGGCGAGGTAATAATTAGGTTTTGTTGAGCTAACATGATCCCTAAAAAAAGGACACCCATCAGGGTGTCCTTTTCTAATCTATTTGCCCTATTTCTAATTCTCCCAGTCGGGTGTCCAGTCTGGATGCCAGAGCAGGAAGTCGATGTCGGGGAAGGGGCTGTCCTGTTCCTCGATGTCCTTGATATATTGCCAGTCGTGGTCGGAGAGCTTGCCTGTCTCGTCGTATATCTCGATGAGACGGGCGATCTTGCGGAACTGGTCGTGGTGGAAGACAATGCAGAAAAAACAATTGAGAATTTACTTGCGCTCATTTTCTTATTATTATAAAATTAGAATGAATTAATTTCTTGAAGTCACTGGAGAAAGGCAGCTAAGTAACATGGGAAAGATAAAACATCATATAGTTAACCTTATAAGAAATATTGCTGCCTTTTTTGGATTCAATCTATCCAAAATAGATGACTATTATTCACCATTACCTGTTGAGACTAAACTAAGAGTGAATAAAAATAGATGGAATAAACCCAGCTCATTGGCAGGTTTAGATATAAATATTGATCATTACAAAGATAGATTGCTCCATTTCAAGCAAACATATTTAGCAGAATTCAAACAGCTTCCACCATTTAGCGATGTCAAAGAGAAGGGTTTTGGTCCTGGCTACACAGAGTTCGATTCTTTTGTATTATATTCTTTTATAAGAGATCTAAAGCCCAGCACCTATCTTGAAGTTGGAAGTGGAATATCCACCTACTATTCAAGGGTAGCCTCAGAAATGAACAACAATCAAATAAAGATGATCTGCATAGAACCCTTTCCCTATGACAAGCTGTTTTCACTAAAAAACATCGATATTTTAAAAGATGAAGTACAGAATATCGACAAAGGGATTTTTTCCAAGCTATTGGAAGGGGATATTCTCTTTATAGACTCTTCACATATAGTCAAGATTGACGGTGATGTCCCTTTTCTTTTCCTGGAAATTTTACCAATATTACAGAAGGGGGTTATCATACATGTCCACGATATTCCCTTCCCCTATAACACTCCCTTTCCAGCAGAAAAATGGGTTCTTCGTGAAGTACCTCCAAAGCTTAATTGGCCAATGTATTGGAATGAAGCCATGCTGTTGCAGGCATTTTTAGCATTCAATGATTCATTTGAGATAATCTTCTCAGGACCCTTAATTAGACATAGTAATGAAGAATTTCTCAAAGAAAATATTGATTTCTATAAAGATGTAAAACAAAATCCAGATGTCTTCAGCTCAATATGGCTGCGCAAGACTAGATAAGTTATACTTCTAATCTCTTATTTGTTTCCATCCCCTTTTGTAGTAAATCGACTGAGTTTTAGTGCAAGGTTTGACGCTAGGAGTTTTTAAGTATATTGTGTCATTGTCTTGGCTTCAATTTTGCACCTTTCCGTTTATATTGCCTACTGGTAGAGACTTAGAGCAGCATAACACTTCTCACTTTCAAGAGGTCACCATGGGATAACATCTCTTTTCTTCTAAGAGGACGATAGAAGAAACGTCATCTAAAACTTATCAAATGCCCCAAGAAATGAAATCTTCTCTCATAAAAAGACTTCTCCCGTCAACATCGAGATCCCCCCCAAAAAAAAGGACACCCATCAGGGTGTCCTTTTCTAATCTATTTGCTCTATTTCTAATTCTCCCAGTCGGGTGTCCAGTCGGGATGCCAGAGCAGGAAGTCGATGTCGGGGAAGGGGCTGTCCTGTTCCTCGATGTCCTTGATATATTGCCAGTCGTGGTCGGAGAGCTTGCCTGTCTCGTCGTATATCTCGATGAGGCGGGCGATCTTGCGGAACTGGTCGTGGTGGAAGACAATTCGATTTTCCGCATAGTCCCTCGCACTCCACGTGGAGATCAAAAATTGCCAGTCTGAGGACTCAAGGAGCAATAGCTCCCTGCCGAGTTGATTGAGAAGGCGCGTCATATTGTGGTCTGCCTTGCCCCTGAATCTCTTGGCGAACTCGACCATGCGATCCTCGTCGTCATATATGTGTTCCCATGTCCACTTTGTCCAGTTATTGAGCCATATATAGTGGAAACCGCCCTGACCCCATGAGCCTTCAGGAAGCTGGACGACCTGCCCCGGTGGATTTTCCTGAAGGAATTCCCAGCCTGTGACAGGGTGTACATCGGGATTGAGTGCTGCCTTTTCCAGCACCTTTGTCAGCCAGCGCGGCCCCTCGAACCACCAGTGACCGAAAAGCTCTGCATCGAAGGGTGCTGTGACAATGCCTGGCCTTGAGTCGGGATTCTTGGCCTTATAGCCATCGAGAATGCCGTCAACCATGCCGACAAAGTGATATGCCTGATCCTCGAGTATCTTCTCTATGACCTTGGGGTCATATATCTTCTTATCTGCAAGATCGGCCTTTACATTGGTGACCCGCCAATAGCGATGCCCTCCGGGAAAATGCTTCTTGTGGAAGTCGAGATATGCGCCATTGCCGGGATAGCCGTGTTCTCCGCTCCAGACCTGTATGCCTGTTTCGGGGTCGCGTGTATAGAATGTGACTGCACTGGATCCACCTGTGGACGACGTGAGATATGGCTTGTAGGGTGTTCTGTCCTTAATCTCTTCCTTCTTGGTATAGCCGGACTCGAACTGCGCCCACAGATTCTTGAGTGCCTCAAAGCGGTCGATATATACACCCACAGCCTCGCCACCGCGCAATAGATGGGTATCGACAAAGAAATATTTTATACCTGCCTCATAGAGAAGCTCTTCAACGCCCTTTCTATTATATGCCGGCTTGTCCGGGCCTGCCGGGCGTTTCCACTGATAGCTGGGGCGATATGCAGCCTCTGGCAGCCAGATGCCCTTTGGGTCTTCGCCGACATGCCGTCTGTAGGTGCGCTTTGCCATCTGTATCTGTGCGCGGACGGACTCGTCTGTGGCGAGGAGGGGCATATAGCCATGTGTTGCGCCGCAGGTGGTTATCTCGCAGCGATGTCCCTTGTGATGGCGGACAAATTCCTTGACTATGTCGCCGTCAATTTCGTCGAAAAGCCTCTTTGCATTGGAATAGTAGTCTATCCACATCTTTGATAGGCCTTCGCGCTCTGTGTCACCCTCGCGCTTGAACTGCTCTATATCTATCTTGGCAGCCTCGATTTTCTGGTCGAGATAGTTCTCGAAATCCGGCTTGAACTCCTTGGCGGATAGCTGCTCCATGAGTATGGGTGTGATGCCCATTGTGAACCTTGCGCCGGATCCATCTTGCTCGAAGGTGCGCAGGGTCTGGATCAGGGGGAGATAGGTCTCCGCAGAAGCCTCGAAGAGCCAGTCGGAGCCGTGGGGCCACTTTCCGTGATTGATGACAAAGGGCAGGTGCCCGTGCAAGACGATGTTTACGTATCCTTTCACAAGTCCTCCTGACTTCTTTCCTCTTCTATCTTTTCGACCATGTCCTTGAGATATGCTGCTGCCACCTCCGGCGGCGTGGGGTTTATGTAGAAGCCCGTGCCCCACTCAAAGCCTGCGACGCGGGTGAGTCTTGGTATTATCTCCAGATGCCAGTGCCAGTCAAAGGGCAGTGTTGTCCAATATGACGGCTTGCCCGGCCTGTGTACCGGGTTTGGTGCTGTGTGGAGCATGAAGTTGTACGCCGGGTCGTCCAGACTGCGGCGAAGGGCGAGCAGGACTGTTTTCATAACAAAGGCAAATTCTCTCAGCTCGTGATCCTGCATCATTGTGTAGTCGTGGGAATGCTGTTTGGGCAATACGCGCATCTCGAAGGGGAAGCGCGAGGCAAAGGGACAGAATGCCACAAAGTTGGTGGTCTGAAATACTATTCTCTCCTCCAATGCCAGCTCCTGATCGAGTATGTCGCAGAAGAGGCATCTCTCCTTGTCCTTGAAGTGTTCCTTTGCGCTGTCAAGCTCCTGTGCTATTGTCCGGGGTGTAATCGGCGTTGCAATGAGCTGTGTGTGGGGGTGCTCAAGCGATGCACCGGCTGTCTTGCCGTGATTCTTGAAAACCAGTGCATAGCGCAATCTCTTGTCCTTGTATAGGTCTGTGATCCTGTCGCGATAGACGGTTACGACATCGGTCAGCGAGTCGAGATCCATGTCGCCCATGTGCCGGGAGTGATGGGGTGTCTCGATTATCACCTCATGTGCGCCCACGCCGGAAATTGTGTCATAAAGCCCCTTGCCCGAGCGCGTCACCTCGCCCTCTATCTGCAGGGCAGGGAATTTATTTGGTATAACGCGGAGTGTCCAGCCGGGTTCGTCCTTGCCGCTTTTGTCCGGCCTTATGCCGATTATCTCATTGGGTGTCTTGTCTTCATTGCCCCAGCAGAAGGGACAAGCAGGGTTCTGTGCAAGGTCGTCGCGCTGTTTGTGCTCTTCCTTGAAGTCCGAGGGTCTGCGCCCACGCTCGACCGCAATGATCACCCATCTTTTCTGAACTGGGTCATGCCTGAGTACCGACATCTTCGCCCCTTTATTTTGAAATATAAATTATCATCCTCCGCCGAACCAAGCTTCGGCTCTTCTTTTCATATAGATTCATATATAAATGACTTGGTATTGATTTGTAAAGGTGTAAAGTTGCAGTATTCGGGTTTATTTCTTTCTATCTGCTCAATTTTTGATTATTTTCACGCTGAGAGGTAGAGATGAAATTCCTTAGACTGATTAGATGGATAAATGTATTGCTCGTTCTCCTTGCAATCGGGCTGGGGCTGCGCTTCGATCAGATGCGCTATTCCTCTGTTGAAGTGGGAGCAGAGGAGGCAATGGCCTATCCAGACGACCCCGGCGCAACCGACTATGGCGGATGGAATGACGACGGTCTTTCCGAATATGATCGCAGCGTAATTGAGGCGTATCAGGAGTTGACACGTTTCTCCGATTCCCTTGAGAGGGCGGACTCTGTGGCGGATTTCATGGCTACACTGCCCGACTCTGTGCAAGAGATGCTCGCCAATATCCAGTTCCAGCCGGACACACAGAAAATCATCCTCGAAACAGACAATGCTGGCACAGACTGGCTTGCCCTGCTCTATCTATTCCTCTCGGCTGCACTTGTGCTGTCGGGTGCCAACTCTGTGAACAATGCCCTTGACGCAGGTCGGGACAGCCCCCAAAAGACCAATCCCGCAGCCAGCGGCGACCTGACACCACGGCTTGCGCTGTCCGTCGGCGTATTTCTCACGCTTGCCGGACTTCTCTTTGCTATGATGCTCGGCAAGTCCTTTTTCCTATTTGCTCTCATTGTTTCCATCGCCCTTTTCCTATATAATAAATGGCTGAGGGACATACCCTTTGCCGGTAATATTCTTGTCGCCCTTTCAGGCGGCGCACTCTTTATCTATATCGGTATGTATTTCGGTCTATATGACAGATTTTTCGCAGCGGCGATCTTCGCCTTTCTCGCCCACCTTGCGAGAGAACTTGTGAAGGATGCCCAGGACGTGGAGGACGACAGGGCAGCAGGGGGGAAAACCGTTGCCGTGCTATATGGCGCAGACAAGGCAATGGAGATGGCACAGCCCCTTCTGTTTGTGCTCATGCTCGGCTGCATTCTCGCCGTGATTCAGAAAATCTTCCCGCCCTTTTTCCTGCTACTGTCCGGCGGTCTTGTCCTGCCCTTTGCCACAAGGGCCATGCTCCTGATCACCAAAAGAGACCCAAAAACCGCCAGCACCATGATAAAACTGACCATGCTCGGCGGAATGATCGCAATGGGGTTGGGGGTTTGAGGGGAAGTCATCTCAACACATTTCTGAAATAATATTTGCCAAAGGGTGAATAAAGGCTTACTATATAGAGGTAATATATTTATCATTAAGTAAGGCTCGTGGAGTGTTTTACCATTGTGAGACACCGCATATATAAGGAGAGGATATAATGTGTAAATTGAGATTGTTTTTGATCTTTGCTGTGACAATTTCCAGTGTTTTCTCTATCTATGTCGAATATCAGCTCAAACCCGGGTGGCAACTTGTCGGGTTGTTTTCTATAGGGCTGCCAGTTGAAATAGCAGACTTTCTGCCTATTGTCCCCCCTGTATATTCCTATAATACTGAGACTGGCAGCTATGAAGAACACACAGAATTCCCCGACCACCTCGGCTTGGGCTTCTGGGCTTTCAGTGAGTTCGATACAACCGTTGTTGTGCCATATGTTGTAGGGGTTGGTGTCGATTCCTTCAACCTTGCAGTTAGTGAAGGCTGGAATCTCCTCGCTGTTCCTGGGGCTGTTAGAAACAATAGAATCACCGATCATTTGCCAGCGACAATCTCAACTAACACATTTGAACCATTGTTAAACACATATGATAATATAAGTTATTTTCCTATGCTCAATAAAGGCTTTTGGCTCTATTCAGATGTGGATACCTCTGTTATGTTGACATATCAGACCCACGATCTGGTTGATATTGACACAGGTAGAGCTTTGGCAGAGGATATACAGCTTGGATGCTATAGAGATAATATCATAACAACTGTGCAATATCTGGACGAGGAGGGGTACATCTTGATTCCAAATGAATACGGAACCGGATATTGCTCAGCATTGGGATTCTATAAGTCATTCTTTACTTATGGTCCTCGCCATTCCGAAGGTTCATTAGTTAAGATTGATATGGATCCCATACCTGATGTCCCATACTCAGTCGCAGGTTATATAATATGCGAAACAGCTTTTTTCGGATCGTATCCAGCAGGTGGTAATGATATATCTATAAGACAGGGTGACTTTGTAATGGAATCCATAACCGAAAGTGGCAGGTTTTTCTTTGAGTCAGTTCCTGAAGGCCTATGTACACTTACTGTAACTGATACCGCATATGGTGAAACTTACACCTTTGAATATGAGCTTCTGAACACCGAAGAAACAGACTACTACGAGTTCGCTTTCGATGACCCGGTTGTTGTTGGTGCCCCCAATCTTTATATCTATCCCGAGACAACATCTGTTGTCGATGTATCTGTGGAGATTGCGAACGGTTTTATTGTTGAGTCGGAGCCTCTATATGAGGACGGCTGGTCTGTGAACATAGACCCGGAGGGCTGGATCAATGGCAGAGAATATGGCTTTCTTTACTACGACTATCTGACTTCTGAGAGCTGGCAGACGGACAGTGCATGGATTATCGAGGGTGATGACTTGGTCGAGGGAGTTACTGAAATGCTGGAGAGCTACGGCGTTACAGGTCGTGAAATACCTGACTTTTTCGACTATTGGCTGCCCCGCATCCCAGAGACAAACTATGTTTCCTTCTATCCACAGCCTGATTCCCTCAAGTCTGTATTGTCCATCAGCCCCACACCCGACAGCCAGCTGCAGCTCCTCTTCCTGATCCACCCATCAGACACAAGACCGCCCATACCCCAACCCCACACCCCAACCCCCTTCACACGCACCGGATTCACCGTTGTAGAGTGGGGCGGTGTTTTGGTGGAGTGAGAGGGATAAATAGGGGGTGTTTGCCATTTGGGGAAGAAGGGCAGACACGCGGGTCTGCCCCTACATAAGATATTACGTTAAAAAGTAGGGGCGCACCCATGTGTGCGCCCTTATTCTATATGTGCTGCCCGAGCACCTTGGAGGTGCTCGGTTACTTTGCTATTTAACCAGCATCATTCTGCCTGTCTGCCGCTCTTTGCCATTGGTGACGGAATAGAAATAGATGCCTGTTGGGATATCCCTGCCGTCGAAGGTATAGGACCAGACACCTGCCCTGAGGTCGCCCATATCCACTGTCTGGATGCGCTCGCCTGTTACGGTGTATATCTCCATTGTGATATATCCGCCTTCGGTCTGGAAGACTATATCTGTCGAGGCATTGAATGGATTGGGTCTGTTGCCGAGCAAGGACAGCCCTTCCGGCAGTTCCGGCCATTCTTCCACAGCCATGCCGATATAGAATACCCAGCTTGTGTCGGATATATTGGGCTTGCACATAGAGGTTGCGTCCTCCACCTGAACCGATACCGTCATGATGCCCGAATCCGGTAGTGCGAAGCCGGCCTCAGAGGGATCGAAGGCGAGATCGCCTGTGATTGGGTTATATGTCAGTGCAGGGTGGTCTATGTCGAAGACAGTCCCCATGACATCCATCTGGAGTGTCAGCAGATTTATCCCTGCATAGTTATCTGTGATATTGATGCCGATGGAGTCCGGTGCTGTGGGTGCGCCGCCGCCGGGTGTGGGATAGAGCATCGAAAGGACTGGCGCAACAACATCGTATTCGACATTCCATGCCACCGGGGCGTCCAGAGCATTGCCGTGGAAGTCCTCAGCCTCCGTGACTCTAAGCCCTATGCGACCTATATCGTGCATGGCAGGGGGAGCAGTATATTTGACATTGATGCCGTAGTCTATGTACTGCACCATGACGCTTGCCGAATAGACCGACGGCCAAAGCGTATCGGCAGATCCATCAATAGAGACACCAAAACGGACTGTCTCGAGGTCTATGCCGCTGGTGTCTATGAGTGTAAAGCCCATCTCAACAGGGTTACAGGAGACCAGCGCACCGTCCTCAGGATAGAAGGCGGATACAAATGGCCCTGATCCCGGAGCCTCCTCACTGACATTGATGTCCCAGCATTCCCATGTATCGTTGGGTTCTGGCTGGGAATAGTCTATCATATAGGCACAGATATGCAGTACCTCTTCGTCGAGGGTCGCTGGGTAGTCCAGGGTAAAGCCCTCGTCATTGGCGAAGAAGGCCGGGTGCGAGCTGTCGAAGGTAACGCCGTTGACGCTGATTTTCGTTAGATCCCCGTCAACACCTGAGAGTGCATCGACCGTTGATCCAGCAATAGTGATGTCGCCGGGCAGAACTGTGCTGCCGTGGGCAGGATATACTCCGTCCAGCTCCGGTGGATCGAAATCGTAGATGATCCAGATATTGTTTATATCCGCTGCCAGAAGCTCATTGCCCGCAAAGTCTGCACATCTTAGGAGGGAATACAGAACTGTATCTCCGCTTGAGAGGCTGAACAGATCGGGATTAATGAAGCTGACAGTGCCGTCAGCATATGTGAGATAAGGGTCGCCGGGTTCATACCAATATTCCTCGAAGCCGTTGAGAACTGCTATGGACATGGGGTTGATCTCCCTGCCCTCATCCGACTCAACCTCCCACATCTGGAATGTCTCTGTCAGTGAGCGATAGACAAAGTCGTCCGCAGGTACGGTGGATGTGACACGGACATACACTGAGTCGCCGGGGTCGTCCATGAATACACGCACAGTATCGGAGGCAGAGCGCATCTCAGAGTCCAGCCCTGTCAGGATATAGAATGTATCAACTGTCGGCCATGCTTCGGGATGCTCCGCTGTGGGATCGGATATATTGTAAACCGGCTCCCAGAAGAACATATATGGCGGTGTTCCGCCTGTGGCGATCACCTCTCCGCCAAGGAGTGTCGTATCGCCGAGGGATATTGTCCTGTCCTCGCCTGCATCGACTGCAAAGCCTTCTTCCACGTAGACATACACCGAGTCATAGGCACTTCTGCCCATATCGTCTGTGACGTGGACAGTATAGCGTCTTGTGACATTCGGCCATACATGGGGGTGTTCTATCCTGTTGTCGTCTATCATGTAATTTGTCCACACATAGTTATATGGCGGTGTGCCGCCCATGGCAACAGGGTCGCCTCCGAGCTGCACTGTATCGCCAGTTGTTATGTAGTGAGCAGGGCCTGCCTCTGCTATGAGTGGCGGTGCGCCGATCACTTCCACATATACTGTGTCTGTGTCTGTGCGCCCTGCTCTGTCGGTTGCGGTGACAATGTACATTGCATCTTCAATCGGGCTGACAATGGGATTGTCCTCTGTGGAGCCGTCTATACCCGGGCCTGACCACTCCAGCTCATAGGACCAGTGATAGCCGTTCACAGTGGGGCTTCCGCCGAGGGTAACGGATTCACCGAGATATATTGCAGTGTCAGGGCCGGCATCCACCCAGAATTCAGGCAGGAAATCTTCGATGAATATCCATACGCTGTCCCATGCGCTTGTGCCTTCGAAATCAATGACATTAACATAATATACACTTGCATATTCCGGCCATACAAGTGGATTGGCGGCTGTCTCGTCTGAGATTGAGCCGGGATGACCGCTCCATTCATATGTATATGGAGCAACACCGCCACCTGCTGTTGGGCTGCCGCCAAGGGTTATAGTATCTCCGAGGGAAATTACCCTCTCCTCGCCTGCCTCTGCCCAGAGTGGTCCGCCCTCGACATAGACATACATTGTGTCTGTGCCTGTCCTGCCCTCGCCGTCTGTGACATTGACAATATACATACGTGTTGTCATCGGGCTGGCTGTGGGGTTGGCTATTGACGGATCGTCAAGATCTGCGCCTGTCCATTCAATTTCAACGGGATAGATTCCGCCTGTGACTGTTGGAGAGCCGCCTATCTCTATGGACTCCCCTGCCTCTATCGTGACATCGGGGCCTGCATCGACTATCAGCTCCGGCAGCTCTTCCTCGACTGTCACAGTCACATCATCGCTGGCCGTATTGCCGAGATAGTCCATGACAGTGAGGGTGAATGTCGTCGTTACAGAAGGCCAGGCCTCTGGATGGGCCGATAAAAGATCGCCCAGCTCAGGATGGGGCATCCATGAATATGTATATGGCGGAGTTCCGCCAACCGCTGCTGGATAGCCACCGAGGGTGGTCATGTCACCGAGCATTATTGTGCGATCCTCGCCTGCATCCGCCAATAGTGTTGGTGGCTCTTCATTGACTGTGACGATCATCGTATCTGAACGTTCACGGCCTATATTGTCAACTGCGTTTACAATATATATGGTCGTTGTCTCGGGGCTGGCTGTGGGGTTCTCTGTGTGTCCATCGACAAGCCAGGGGCCAATCCACTCTATGTCTATTGGGTCAACGCCACCTGTGACAGTCGGTGAACCGCCTATCACAACCTCTTCGCCGAGCATAATCTCGCGATCAGGGCCTGCGTCAACAGTGAATGGAGGTGGCAATTCCTCGACATATACTGTCATCTCGTCTGTGGCAATCGCGCCGGAATTGTCCTCGACTGTCACAGTGAATGTCGTTGTGACAGGTGGAGCAGCCGTTGGGTTGGGATTTGTCGGGAAACTCAGATATGATGAGGGCGACCATACAAAGGAATATGGCAACTCGCCACCCGATGCTGTGGGTGATCCGCCTATTCTCACAGATCCGCCTGCATCGATATAGTAGTCCGGGCCTGCATCGGCCACAAGCTCGAATGGATCTGTGACTGTGAGTATCATCCTGTCTGTGGCAGTATTTCCGACAAGGTCTGTGACTGTCAGCGTATATTCCGTTGTTGTGTCGGTTCTGGAAATGGGTGTTTCGGTGTCCGCACCTGTGAGGTCTGCCGATGGTGTCCAAGAGTATGTATATGGAGGATAGCCTCCTGAGGCTGCCGGTATTGTGCCTATCTCCATCGGCTCATCTGCATCCTTTTCCATGTCCGGGCCTGCATAGGCTCTCAGAGGTGGCGCAACCGGCAGAATAACCATAACCTCGCCTGTGTCTGTTGCCCCATCGGCATCTGTGACTGTCAGTGTATAGGTTATTGTTGTGCCGGGTGTTGCAGATGGATTGGCGATATCTGGATCATCCAGCCAGTGTTCCGGAGACCAGCTGAAGGTATATGGCGGTGTTCCGCCTGTTGCAGCCGGGACATCGCCGAGAATGGTTGACTCGCCCGGCTCTATTTCCCTGTTGTCGCCTGCATGGGCAACAAGGGAATCCGGCACTGATACATATATCGTGACCACATCCGAGCCATACATATCTGTGGCATCGTTTACATTGACTGTATATGAAGTTGTTACTACTGGATATACCATTGGATTGGAAAGATATATATCCTCAATGAAGGCTCCCGGTGACCAGCGATAGTCATAGGGCCCCAGTCCGCCAACAGCAGTAGGTGAACCGCCTACGGCAACGGAATCGCCGAGAATGATATATTGATCCGGGCCTGCATCGACGAGAAGCTCCGGCAGATATTCGACTGTTACGACAACTGTGTCCTGCCCTGATCTTCCCTCAGTGTCCTCGACATATACAATATATGTTGTAGTTGAATAGACCGTTGCAGTTGGATTCTCTGCCTCTCTGTCGGAAAGACCTGTGGCGGGTGTCCAGAAATATGTGAACACACCTGAGCCGCCCATGGCAGTAGGTTCGCCGCCGAGTGTCAGCTCTGAGCCGCGCATGACTGTGGTATCCGGGCCTGCATCGACAATGATTGGCGAAGGATCTGTGACATAGACTGTTACATCGTCATATGCCACCTCGCCATCTATGTCTGCGACCACAAGGACATAACGAGTTGTCGCCTCTGGAATACATCTTGGATTGGCAAGATTTGGGTCATCAAGATAGATGCCTTCTGTCCAGAAATAGTTGTATGGAGGCGCACCGCCGGAAGCAGCGGGAGTTCCGCCGATATAGACAGTATCGCCGTAGTCAACGTATAGATCAGGCCCTGCATCTGCGCTGAGATTGAGACAGCCCTCATAAGACATGCAGCCTGAGAATGTATCGACGGATGCGCAGCCTGTGACAACAACCTTGTAGCATATTGTGTCGCCCATGCCACGATAGTTGACCTCCCAGGGCAAAGTCACAGAGTGCCCGTTCTCAACAGGCTCTGTCAGATATGGATTTGTGGAAACAACCTCAAGAAGCTCTTCGTCGTCGGATATGAATTCGCCTGTATATGTGCAGAGTCCGCCTGAACAATTGGTCAGCTCGACTGATATATCGTTTTCAGCATAGATGTCGTCAACAATATCTGGGAATACATCAACCCAGTCCGGTTCTGTAAGCCGGTAGAAGTTTCCACCTGTGGCAATAGACAATGTATCGTAGAATTCAGGTCCACGAGTGATGCTATAGATGATTGGGCCCTGGGAAATAGCAAGCTCGTAAAGCTCGACATCCGTCCATTCAGAGATGCCTAAGCCATCGCCTCTGTAGTGATATGTAGCATCTGTCACCATGAGAAGTACATGGGTTGCTTCAGGACGCCATTCATAGTCCTCTATGGCCATAGCCATAGCATCGAGTGATGTCTCCGGGCCGTCTCCTCCGCCAGTTGCACCTGTTGTGGCGAGCTGATCCCTCATAGTTTCGGCATCGTCTGTCATCTGATTGCCGGGTGTGCCGGGATCGAAATCCCAGATATTCTCACCGTCGCCGAATGTAACACCGCCAAGGTGATAGTCGAATTCCGATTCTTCAAGGTCTGTGACAAAGTCCATCAGGTTCTCTGTTATCTCACGGAGTTCACTGCTCATCGAACCAGTTGTGTCCAGCACAAAGACTATGTCGATCTGCTGCATACCGAAGAAGCAGTTAAGGCGTGAATGGCCGAGGGATATGCTGGCCTGCACAGTATCCCAGGCAACATTGCCCGCTGCATCCTGCACCCTGACTACATAGGTCTGGTCATGTGAGGGGGATACCGTTGGATTTGGATCATGAATATCCGAAATGCCGACTGAGGGACTCCATGTATATTCATAAGGTGCAAGTCCGCCTCGTGCTGTTGGGTCGCCGCCTATCTCTATGTCGCTGCCGGGGCATACATATACATCTTCGCCTGCATCCGCCTCTACGCAGTCAACTGTCAATGTCACCTCTGATGTGGCGAAATCGCCCCTTGAGTCCGTGACTGTCAGCATATATGTAGTAGTGAAGAACGGCGTTGCAATGGGATGGAAATCCGTTGGATCGGAAAGCCCCTCTGTTGGTGTCCACTCAAATGTATATGGCGGTCTTCCGCCCTCTGCAGGAGGATAGCCGCCGAGGATTATCTCGTCGCCCCTGCATATGATCTGTGATTCCCCTGCATCTGCCACAAGTTCATCCAGAGGCTCGACAAAGACCATCATGGTATCGCTCGCAAATCTTCCCTCATTATCCTCGACAAAAAGGCTATATTGCCTTGTAGCTGGAGGCCAGACATCGGGATTCTCTGCTCCCGGGTCTGAAATATCATCTGAAGGAGCCCATTCAATATTGTAGGGCGGTGTTCCGCCTGTGACAGCAGGATGGCCGCCGATATTGATTGTATCGCCCTCTATGATATATCTGTCCGCACCTGCATTGGCAACGAGATCTGGAATAATGGAGACTGTGACTGTGTCGTAGTCAATATTGTCTTCGCTGTCTGTGACGCGGAGGACAAATGTGGTTGGCTCCTCTATCCTCGCATGAGGGTTGGGACCTGTTGGTGATGAAATGATTGGATCTGATGGCTGCCAGTAGTACTCGTATGGCGGTGTGCCGCCTGTTGCAGCCGGATCGTCGCCGAGTGTGAAACTCTCGCCTGCTGTGACGCTGAAGTCCTCGCCTGCATGGGCTATCACAGGGTCTGAAGGCTCAACATAGACTATCACGGTGTCTCCACCATGCCTTCCATCGGAGTCGGATGCATATAGCATATAGTATTCTGTCTCCGTCGGCCAGACCTGTGGATTTGCCACATCATCCGCAGACATGTCACGCCCTTCCCAGATATAGGTATATGGCGCAACTCCGCCCCTTGCAGTGGGTGAACCGCCTATTGTTATGGTGTCGCCCTCTGTAATATATCTATCTCCGCCGCCATCGACTATGAATGGCTCTGCAACCTGTACATAAACCGTATCATAGGCCATCGCACCTGTTGCATCTGTAACACGCAGTACAAAATGAGTTGACTCGCTGATTATTGCCCGTGCATTGGCAACGGTTGGCAGGGTTACGATAAACTCCTCGGGTGACCAGTAATACTCATATGGCGGCGTTCCACCTGTTGCTGAAGGCATATCTCCCATTTCAAAAAGCTCACCGGGGTCGACATAGAAATCCTCGCCTGCGTGGGCCATCAGCTCCTCGCCAGAGGCTACTGTCACTGTCATTGTGTCCGTATCCGTATCGCCGAGATCGTCTGTAACCGTGAGAATATATGTTGTAGTAGCTGTCGGACTGGCTGAAGGGTTGGGGCTGAAGGGATTGGAAAGCCCGGTGGAGGGCTGCCATCTGTATGAATATGGCGGTATTCCACCGGTTGCGGCAGGTGTTCCGCCGATGTCGACTGCATCGCCGAGTATAATTTCCCTGTCTGGTCCTGCATGTGCCAACAGCTCAGGCTCTTCCTCCACTGTAACCGTAACCGTGTCGAAAGCAGAATTGCCATCGTCGTCTATGACCTGAAGCACAAAGCTGGTTGTCACCGGCGGTGTCGCCGTCGGATTGGCAGCCGAAGCATCGTCGAGGAATTCCGAATGTGACCATATATATGTATAGGGAGGCAGTCCGCCCACTGCTGTGGGCATCCCGCCGAGTTCTGTGGACTCTCCCCAGCCGATTTCCCTGTCCGCACCTGCGTCTATGAAAAGCTCGGGCATCTCGACATGGACTGTCATCACATCGTGGGCCTCTGTGCCCTCGGAATCTGTAACCCAGAGCGTATAGCGCATTGTCTCCTCGGCAATGCATGTTGGATTGGCCGATGTAGGGTCGTCGAGATAGTCTGGTGGTTCCCATGAATATGTATAGGGCGGCATTCCGCCAGTTGCAGAAGGTTCTCCTCCTATCACCACTAATTCACCGTAATCGACATATCTGTCTCCGCCTGCATCTGCAACAAGATTGACGCAGCCGTCCTCTGTGATGCAGCCGTATAGCATCTCGTCAAAACCGCAGCCCCAGACATGGACATCATAACAGACAGCTGCCGGTAGCAGACCACCTGTCAGCTCCCATGCCATCTCGGCAGTGTGACCTGTCGCAACATCCAGCACGTGAACCGGGTTCTCGCTCTCTGCATCGAGGTGTTCGGGGTCGCGGGATATGAACTCGGCGTGTATGTCACAGGCTGTAGGCCTGCAATTGGTGGCTCTTACCACAATGTCGTTGACAGATGCTATTCTCTCAACAACATCGTCGAAGAGTGCACCCCAATCTGTGCCATCGAGATCATATATCTCGCCATTTGAATCCTCTGCAAGCATTGAGTAAAACTCAAAGGCATCCCCCATCCACCAGGAATCCCTTGCGGATATGAAGACCATTGTCTCGCTGGATATGACCAGGCTGTATAGCTCGGAATCGAGATAGTCGGAATATGTTGTGCCGTCCCCACGATAGTGATAGCTATTGTCTGTGAAGGCAATGATAACCCTCTTGGCATCCGGACGCCAGTCGTATTCGTTTATTGGGTTGCCAACTGCATCGAGGAAGCATTCAGGCCCATCGCCACCGCCGGACGCGCCGGTTGTCCTGAGTATATCGAGGAAAGCGTCGAGATCATCTGTCATCTGAAGACCTGCTGTGCCGGGATCGAAATCCCACATATTCACAGGCCTGTCGCCGAATGTCGAGGCACCGAGGCGGAAGTCCATCTCGTATTCCTCAAGGGCAATGGCGAAGCTCTCAATATTGGAGCGAACCCCTGCAATTGCTCCGCCCATTGAGCCGGATGTGTCCATGGCGAAGACAATGTCCACCGGGTCGCGTTCAAAGTTGCATATCAGCTTGGGATGGGGGTCTGCAATGCTTACATGTACAGTATCCTGGGCTATCTTGCCTGTGTTATCGGTTACTGTCAGGATATAGTCCCTGTCCACATCGCCGGATACAAAGGGGTTTGGCGCAGTGGGTGTGGAGAGGCCTGCCGAAGGTGACCAAATGTAGCTATAAGGTGGAACTCCCCCATGTGCAGCAGGATCGCCCCCTATAGTAACACCACCGTCGGGACATATGCTGACATCAGGGCCTGCATCGGCTGTGAGACATGAGATGAATACCGTTACATTGTCCTCAGAGACTCTGCCCTCTGAGTCCATGACAGTAAGGGTGTAGGTTGTTCTCTCAAGTGGTGTTGCCTGTGGATGGGCTGCCTCGGGATCGTCCAGAGCTGTTTCCGGTGACCATAAATATGTATAAGGCGGCACTCCTCCTGTAACAGGGGGATAGCCTCCGAGTGTTGCACTCTCACCAATGCATATATATCTGTCGCTGCCTGCATTAGCCACAGGGGGCTCTGCCTCGATATAGACCCAGACTGAATCCTCACCTGTATTGCCGAGATCGTCCTCGACATATACCGTGTACATTGTCGCAAATTCAGGGGAAGCCGTTGGATTTTCCATTGTTGTGGAGGAAAGACCATCTGCAGGTGACCAGAGTATGGTATATGGCGCAACTCCGCCTGATACCGTTGGAGCGCCGCCGATATCTACCATTTCGCCTGGAAAGATTGACATATCCTCACCAGCATCGACCACAAGGGGATCATACATATCGACTGTTACCGTCATGGTATCTTCATCTGTATTGCCTATAGCATCCTCAACAACAACTCTATATTCGGTTGTTGTCTCTGGCATTGCCATTGGATTGGCCATGCCGGGCAATGCAAGGCTTGCCGGTGGATACCAGAAATATGTATAGGGCGGAACACCGCCTGTTGCAGTTGGATCACCGCCTATCTCAACCTCTGTGCCGTACCACATGCTCCTGTCCGGGCCTGCGTCTGCAATGAGATCGGGATATGTATTGACGGTGACAAGAACAGTGTCGCTATCCGTATTGCCCAGAGCATCCTCAACAGTGACAATATATCTGATATTGACCTCAGGATTGACAGTGGGGTTCTCAGCGTTGATGGATGTGATCATATAGTCAGGGCGCCATGTGATGATATAGGGTGGTATTCCATGGGATGCCGTAGGGTCACCCCCTATGATTACCGACTCTCCCAGCCAGATCTCCCTGTCCGGTCCTGCATCTGCTATTGGGGGATCAAGGGGAACAACTGTCACTACAACAGTATCTCTGTCTGAGTTTCCAAGAACATCTGTGCCTGTGACAATATATGTAACAGTGGTCTCTGGAAAGGCGGACGGGTTTTCGGCCATTGCCGATGAAATCCTGTATTCCGGCGACCATTCTATGTGTATGGGCGTTGCGCCGCCTGTTACCACAGGCTCTCCGCCGAGAATGGTTGTATCGCCGTAGTAAATAGTCCTGTCCTCGCCTGCATGTACTGTGATGGGATCGAAAAGCTCCACAGTGACTGTCATGCTGTCCGTGTCGATATTACCTAGGTCATCTGTAACTGTTAGAACATATGTAGTTGTCACTTCAGGTGTTGCAGTGGGATTCTCGGCTGTTGTGCTGGAAAGACCTTCTGCCGGTGACCATTCAATGTTATATGGCGAAACTCCGCCTGTGGCAACCATGTATCCGCTGCCGATCACTACCGATTGACCCAGCCAGATTGTAGTGTCTGCTCCTGCATGGGCAATAAGCTCGTCAAAGTATTCTACTGTAACTGTAACTGTATCGGAATCTGTATTGCCGAGATCATCTGTTGCTGTTATAATATATGTTGTTGTTGCTTCAGGGCTTGCGGTTGGGTTCTCAGCTGTTGTGCTGGAGAGGCCGTCAGCAGGTGTCCACTCAATTGTGATCGGCGCAACACCGCCAGTAACCGTTGGATCGCCGCCAAGTGCGGTAAACTCGCCGAACCATATAGTTGCGTCGTCTCCGGCATCGACACTAAGCTCGTCATATGCCTCGACAGTAACGACAACGGTATCGGATGCTGTGTTGCCAAGATGATCGGTCACTGTGACAATATATTCTGTTGTGGTTGAAGGTGTTGCATTGGGGTTCTCCGCTGTGGTGCTTGAGAGCCCTTCCGAAGGTGTCCACTCTATAGTATAGGGTGTAACGCCACCGCTGGCAGTTGGCTCACCACCTATGGGTGTGGATTCGCCCATCCAGACGGTGACATCCTCGCCTGCATCTGCAATCAGCTCATCCCAGTATTCTACAGTGATTACAACGGTATCGCTGGCTATATTGCCTATGCCGTCTGTCACTGTGACTATGTATGATGTTGTTGTGTCAGGTGTGGCTGTGGGGTTTTCTGCTGTTGTGCTGGAAAGGCCGTCCTCAGGTGTCCACTCTATTGTATATGGTGGAACTCCGCCTGTTACCGTGGGATCGCCGCCTATGTCCACCGATTCTGTAAGCCATATCGTTGCATCTTCGCCGGCATCGACTGCAAGAGGGTCATAGGAAGTGCCTGCCAGTGCAGAATCCTCTGCTGTGCAGCCATTTGTATCCGTGACAGTGACATAGACCCACTGGGGTTCGGCAAGGGCAAAGGTCTGGTCGGCGTCAGTGGGGTCGTCGAAGAGTGGTTCTGGTGTCCAGGCATATGTCGGATCGCCGAAATGGGCGACATCGGTCTCCATACAGACATAACCATCGGGGCAGCCGTCCTCAACTGTTATGATCTCCACTGTGGGGATGGATCCGGGGTCGGGAATATCAAGTGTGTATTCCTCCATGAAGATGTGGTGATGGTCGTCGAGTGTATCGTCGAAATGATATGTGATCATGTATTCGATGGTGCTTCCGAATAAATCCCTGTCCACAATGGCTGTGAACTCGCCCTCGAAAAGACCGGAGGGATCAATCACTGATGTTCCAAAGGAGTCGGGTGATGTCAGTGTCATGCCCACTGGGAGCTCGATATCGAGAAAAAAGTCGAAAATAGGTCTTGCTCTTGTGTTAAGTGCTGAGAAATCGAAGGTGATCTCCTCCATTTCGCCGCAGGCATATTCAGGAACCGGGCTCTCATGGGTGAAGGTGATGGGATTGGAATAGTATTCCGGCGTTCCGAATATAGTTGCAAACTCTGCTGTCTCACCGGGAAAAATGTCCCTCTCAGCCCATTGGCTCATGACGGCAATGTCTGTTATCTCATCGCCCGTATCCTCTTCCCAGTCAGATACTGCCCAGCCATTGAGAGTGGCATCACCCCAGTTACCGAACCACAGTAAATCCGGCTCCGTTGTCCTGTAGCTGGAGACAACGCCAAAGATATATCTGTCGTCGGGTGAGGGCATGGCAGAAGACTCCCATGCTGTCCAGACTTCGGGCATGCTTGCAGAGGTGTATAGGGATGCTTCCTCAACAATGAAGATCGGTGTGGTGATAAAGGGTGCATCCTCTGCACCGATCATCATGTCTGTGAAAAGCATAGCACCGACCTCATGGGCACCTTCGTCCGCAGGTGTCATCTCTGCACTCCAGTGCAGCATATGATTGACCGTACCGCTTTCGTCGCCGATAAGCAATCTGACGGTAAGCTCTATATCAACACCATGGAAGTCGAACCACCTTAGAGTGCCGACATAGTCTGTTATGTCCGCCTCTTCAGGGGGGGGCAGAGTCTCCTCTGACTTGTAGAAAGTACCATCAATGTAGAAGCCATACCAGCCTGAGCCATCGCCGTTTGGATAGCTGAATGTGCCCTTGATAAAGGAACAGTCCCCTGCCCGGTCGAAGCCGAAATTGGTCTCGCCACTGGCATCACCTATGACAATATCCATGATGCAGTCCCCGACATTATAGTCGAGAAAGTCCATGGTTTCTGTGGCTGGTGGCTTTTCAGGTGGACTTGCCAGCATAAGTGTGCTGACCACAAGTAAAACTATCCCTATTGCATTTTTTCCCATGCTTCCTCCAAAAAGTATGTGTATCGTCTGCCCTTATATTCTATATTATAAACGTGCTCCAGACCAATTGCAAGGTCTAAGGTTTTTTTCTCAAAATTTTTACAGGGGGTTCTTGTGTTTCTTGTATCCACAGATACAGTTCCCGGTCGGGAGATAGACAGTGTTCTCGGACTTGTGAGGGGCAATTCTGTCCGCGCCAAGGTGTTTATAAAGGACATCATGGCAGGGCTGAGAAATTTTGTGGGCGGTGAGGTGAACGAATATACCGAGCTGATGACTGAATCAAGAGAGGCCGCTCTGTCAAGAATGGTCGCAGAGGCAAATAAGCTGGGGGCAGATGCGGTTGTAGGCATAAGGTTCACCACCTCACAGATAATGGAGTCCGCTGCAGAGATGTTTGTGTATGGAACGGCGGTGAAGCTGAAGTAGAAGGCATCAGGGGCCTCCTGTGGGAGGTGTGTCGTATTCCGGTTCGCCGGGAGGTTGTGCATCTCCCCTTTCACCAGGAAAGACAGGCGAGTCTGCCTCAACATCATCCTGATTGCCCGGAGGTGGGCTTGATTCGACATCCCTTTCCATTGCCTCGCCCATGCCTATTGTGTCCTCGGGATGGAGTGTGAAGACATTCTTCCTCGGGGGAACACCGTTGACCGTCTCCGGCACAGCACTCTGCTCTTTTGGCTCAGCATCGAGGGTGTCTGTCGTATCTGCCACAGGTTCACTTGGTTTTGTGACTGCTTCCGGCTCGTTAACTATTCTCTCAACAGGTGCAGGGGTTTCTGGAACTAACTCCGGTTCTGGTACTAACGGCTCTTCAATAACGCCGTCCTGATCGTCCAGCTCCATTATTGTTGAATGGTCGATCTCCATCTCAGGATCGTAGTCGATGACAGGGATGCCAAGTCCACGTTCGGAGAGCTTGAGATCGAGGGTGAAGTATGGCCCGTATCGCCAGTATGTCCCGTCTGAGAGATCATTGTCGGAATAGCCGTACATATTGTAGCCGAGACCGAGGCGGACATTGCGGAAAATCACTATGCCCAGCTCAGGGGCTGCATCGAAAATATGCTCATATGTCTCATACTGGGTGAACCAGCGACCCTCAATCCCTATGTCGAATCTCCTTGAAATATCGAAACGGATGCCCACCTGTTTCACATCCGTATATGCAGATACCGGATCTGTCTCTATCCAGCCTGTGTTCTCGTCCATAATTTCAAGCTGCTGTATGACGTGTTTTCCTGCATATCGCGATGTCAGCTCGAACAGCCTGCCAAGGGCCAATGCGCTCTGGAATGAATATATCATCCGCATCTCCCTCAGCTTTGGCGACTGGCCGAGATTCTGATCCCAGCGATGCTCGAATTTCAGAAGTCCGTTGAAATAGTCATGATTGACGGGTCTTATCGCCAGGCCAAGCAGTGCTCTGTTCCTGATATAATCGGCGTCTTCCACTGACAGATCATTCCCCTCGTCCCGCAGGTCGAATTCATTTTTGAGAAGCAGGGAGAAGGACTCCCAAAGATTTGTCGAAACTCCGACTGCGCCGAGTATCTTCATCTCAGAGTCCCTTGTCTGCGCAAACTCGCCCTTCGTTGTTATCAGCCACGCCTCGGGTTTGAGGGATATGCCCATGGATGCCGCCAGCCTGTCGTCCGGAGACTCACCATCTGTTGCCACCTCGTTCTCAAATCCGAGATCGAGATATGCCCACCTGGCCAGCATTATCCTGTCAGAAAGGCCTATCAATGCCTTTGAGCTCCAGTCATCCCCTGCGGAATTTACCCTGTATTCGCCCTTCGTAGTTATTCCTGCTGCTTTGGATTTAATACCTACACTTGCGAACTGCCTCATATCATCTGGGTATTCTAGAAGACCCACCGCTCCATAGAGTATATTGCTTCGCCAGGCATTCCACTCCAGACCAAGGGCTGTTTCCGAAGGCCGTAGATCATCTCCGGCAATCGACTGATCGCGTCTGACATTGAAGGAGAGCTTCCTCAGTGCCTGCCAGTCCACGCGCAGCAGTGCATGGGTATTGCCCAGGGCCTCGCCATTGTCTGCAAAATTATATTCGCCACCTACTGAAAATGTAAAGTCATCAAGCTTATATGCAGCCTCAAGGAGTGAACGCCCGAAATTCGTTTTATCATGTGTACTCTGAAAGAAGCCTGATAGTCGTGTTCTTAGATCGCCAAATGTATATGCGATCTGACCGCCCATCCTGTCTGCTGTGGCAGCATCTGTCACGACGCTGGTATTTGTGAAGCCTTCCTGGCGATGGTTATAGTATGCCTCCATGCCCAGTCGCTCTGTCTCGTATCTTGCTGTGAGGGACGCAGCATAGCCGGATGTAGTACCTGCCGAGTCCTGAAGGCTTGAGTTGGTGAACTCGCCCCTTACCTTTAATCTCTCACCCTTGTGAATGTCGAAATCTCCACCGACAAGGGAAAAGACATCGTCGTCGACCTGCTGTCTTATACCAGTTGCGGCGATCTCAAAGACCTCTCCCGGATGGACAACCAATCGTCCTCCCATAGAGCTCGCACTCTCAACATCGCCATCTATCTCGTAGTCAACAACAATAACCCTTGTATTACGCCATGCATCGAAGGACTGAACCGAGCTTGTGAAGAGTATCATCCCTTCATTGTAGTCTATCTCATAGTCCTCGAATCTCTGAAGATAGTCTGTCTCGATGATCAGATCAGGCTGATATCTATCCCTTGTCTCTATTCTGATCCTCTCGGAATTGCGGACAATATTGATATTTGAAAGCTGGTAGAAACCGCTGGTGCCGTCGGGCATAAGGGTGTCTGTTACACCGATGTGGGGAAGCTGACCGAAACCCTCTATATATGGCGAGAAAAATAGCTTGAGGTCGGCTTTCTTGCCCATCAGCTCGGTGTGAACACCGGTCAGTGTCCTGTTATAGAGGGCATATTCCGCGTCTTCGTCGAGATTGGTCTGGAAATCGCCGAGTTCGATGAAGGATGCGTCCTTCTCAAGGCGAAGATACAGTGGAGTTGTAGAGCGGTTCATATAGAAAAGCGAACCAGTATCCCCATATATGGGCAGCAGCTCTTCAGGGTCTGTCTGTCGGAACATTGTCGGGCGGCGTATGACCTTGGAGTCATAGGAGGCTGTGAGAAGATAGCGTTGGAAAAGAGCACCCCGGGCAAAGAAAGCACCTCTGCCGTCATAGTGGAAGCCCTCCTCTTCAAAATATGTGCCAGTCACATCCGGCGGTTCGTTCTCGACCTTCTGCCAGCCCATCTCGCCGCCTATATGACCGACCATGATCATTGGCCGTAGATGGCTTTTGAGCAGATGATTTATCTCGCTCTCTGCCATACCTGAGCTGACCCTGACCGTCATCTGACCTGCGTCATTCCCGGGTCTTAGTGTAAAAGAGCCCTTCCCACCGGCAATTCGTCCCTGCCAGCCGGGGCTGGAGAAGTCCATGTCGCTGCCAACTACTGTTGCCCTGTCTGCCTCAATTGTAATGGGCATGGTGGAATATAGATGCCGTCCAAAGGCATCGAGCAGCTCTACATCGAGCCGGATATCGGATATACCATCGGCATATATGTCCCCTTCAGGGAGACTGAGCCTTATCTCGCTGACATTTCCCGGTGCAACCACTGAAATGCTGTCGCCCTTGAGCCAGCCTTTGGGGGTGAGAACCTCGAGAATTATGGGTATTCTTCCGGCAGGCACTCGCACACCGATGAAGTCTGCCTTCTGATCTGGTCTGAGCTTGCCGCCGTATATCTGACCGCCCTCAACAACCAGTCTAAGCGAATCACCGCCCATGCCGCGCACTGTGAAGGATGTTACATTCCCCTTGAGCTCCATTCCGTCAGTCGGATATAAAAATCTAAATCTCTGTCCGAAGGCAACTCCGAGAACAATGAGAAGTATGATAAGACGCTTTCTCACTCCTTCACCTCCACTGTTCGGGAAAGGTCAGGCAGGGCAAGGGGCTGGGTAACCTCGCATTTGTAGTACATGTCCACATAGCTGTGACCTGCAGGTATCTCAAGCTGCCAGAGAAGTCTGCCGCGCTTTAGCATGGGCTTTATCTCACGACCATTGGACCTTGCGCTGTGATTGATATACTTCAATCCATCTGGAATGTCATCGAGTACAGAAATCATTCCACCCGATTCAGTTGCTGCTGCTCGTATCTTAATGGTGATCACCTGCCCGGGAAGGAGTTCTTTGCCATATTCAACCTTGTTGGTATATCTATGGGGCAGCACTGCTCTGTATGTAGGCAGCTCCAGGCTGTCTGCAAAGAAAAGCTGCACTCCTCTGTCTGCTGCGGCAGGCTGAAGCTGCTTTGCAACGGTGAAGTCTGCCCTCTGTCCGTCTCTGAAGACAACCTCGCCATTGAGCCTTACATAGGGCCCGACCACAAAGAAACCAATGGAATCGGGTATAACAGATATTGTGAAAGGCTCAAGTGCAGGTGGCTCTTCGAGTATCCATGCAGGATTATCGAATGACCTGGGATTAACAAGACGTGTATCGCCATATCTGCCAGAGCCGGGAATATATGTCAGACCATATAGCTCGTACTGGACAAGAATCTCCGATATCTGCTCGTCATTCTCCATATTCAGATCGGTTGTTACATCTATCATTGGCAGGGGGGCCACCGGAACCGCTGTCTTATTGAGCAGGGCAATAATGTCCACCCTTCTGTCCTTCTGCTTCTGGAGTGAATTCAGCCCTTTTGCAAATCTGTCGCCATGATTTCTTCGGGAGATATTGACAGGATCTACTCCCTTTTGAACAAGGAACTCCCTGACCTGAGCGATTCTGCGCTCGGACATGTCGAAATTATTTGCTATGCCCTTGCGGTTGTTCTCAAGCACAGGCTCTCTGTCGGCATGACCGGAGAGTATAAGCTCTACCCCATAGAAATGGGAGGCCAGCTTTATCAGCCTCTCCAGTTTGAACCTTTCGTTTTCGTCGAGAATGTCCGATCCCGAATCAAAGAAGATGGACTCAAGAACGGTGTCAATGCCGGCACTGACTGATTTGAACAGTATCGGATCGCTGTCGGCTGCCATATCTACCTTTATCTCCGATGCTGAGAATGCCTCCTTGGTAACCCACATCCCGCTCCTTCTCAATGCAAAGGATGCTCGGGCTATACCTGAGTTTGGTACATCGATCAACTGAGAATATGGATCGAGCATATTGCGTGCCGTTGTTACAGCAGGCTGAGTATTGGGGGGCAATGTCGTCTGATCAATGCGCAATATGTGTTTGCCCGGTTTGATCTTCGGAATGCTGAACCTGCCATGGGGATCTGTGTGAATCTTCAGGCCGTCCTGTGTATAGATCACAACATCCGGCGCACCTGACTCGCCAAAATTCTGATATCCGTTCTTATCGTCATCAATGAAGACCTTGCCGATCATCATCTCGCCGTTCTCTAGCTCCGAGGGTTTTATCCTGACAAGACAGGCGGCCTCATTGGAGCGTTCGCTCATCCCCGATGGCGAGCTTGCAACGGCGAATGCCCTGTTGATGCCATCGCCTTCGAGGGCCATCTGTCCCACAATGGCCTGATAGATGATCGTAGCTGTTGAGTTGACATCCAGGTTCTGGATGCCGAAAATCGTTGTGCCGTCGTCCTTGCGCCAATTAGTGTATTGTTGCCCATCGAGATATACACTCCCCTTAATTGCCTCAATACCCATGGGCATATCATCGTAAACAAGCAGGCTTGGTATGGAGCTAGTCTCCGAGTGATTGAATATCTCTATCTTGTAGAGGAGAATATCGCCGACAGCCGCCTCCCTTTGATAGCATTCCTTCTCTATATGCAGAAAGGGTATGGTAATGCTGCATTGGACACATTTGTCGTCTATCTTGTATGCATCATCCTGGAAATTCCAGTAAAGATTTGCACAGCTCTCGAGAACATAGCTGCCGAGGGGTATGTCGTCATTGATCCGTGCTGTTGCGAAATATGCCTCTGTCACGCCAGGCAACAGGGTCTCGATATCCCAGATAACGCGCTTTTCCAGCGGATCATAGCTGTCACCCCCTGAGACATAGGAGCTGTGAACAGGCAGATAGTTATCGAGTGTCAAATTGTAAAGGGTGTCTTCGGAAAGTGAGGTTATCCTGATCCTGTATGTCACCTCCTCGCCCATCACGCAGGCGGAATCCATCCTCTCTATGTCCAGTTTGGCGAGGGGCAGACACAGAACATGGGTCGAATCCTCGGCATTCAGGGCGAAGTCTCCGTATTCGAGATATGCTCTGTTTGTGTGCCATCTGTCGCAGCTTGTGGTGTCGAATCTTCCGATGACCCTCAGTGAATCCAGCCCCCCAAAGGGTATATCACCCTGCCAGCGAATATAGTCCAGAGCTGTGACAGTTGTGTCTACAAAAAGGAAGTCACCACCATCTGTTCCTGTGGGAAGGAAGCCGGCAGGCAGAGAGTCAATAACAGTGACATCCTCAAGCTCCCTGTTCCCCATATTGTGCACTACGATGGTGAAAACCATATTGTTTATCGACAAAACAGTATCAGCCTCGGAAAACTTCTCAATGCCGATTGAATCCTCGTAGTCCACAAATACTGAGTCATAGTCAGAAACGAGGAAAAGCTCCTGCGCCCTTGAAGGCTTCATAGGGTCAGCCCGGAACAGACTGACCTCTGGAATATCTATCTCAACATAGACCTTGTCATAGATATAGGTTCCATAAGGTATGTCATAACCAAGCTCATGATTGATGAAAAAAGTGTCTACATCCGAGAGTCTGAGGGTATCCAGAACAGTATCTATGGGTGTATATCCATCGGGTTCAGGATCCATAACATCCCAGATGTGGACATCACGCAGATCTACATTACCGTCATTCTTGAGAATGATTCGGAAGGAGATATTTTCCCCCGGACTGATGGTGTCTTCCAAGGCCTCAATATCAACAAATGCGGACCTCTTGGCCCCTGTTATGATATGAGTTGTGTCGGATATTGAGCTCTGCGCAGCACCTCTGAAAAATGAAAATCCCTGTGCATTGTTCTCTATAATGTAGCCGACCGGCGTTGTAGCGCCGGCTGATATGCATGCCAGTAGAAAGAGAATGTGGATTTTCAGTCTATTCATAAGTTGGCCATTCCTGGAAAAAAAGGGGGGGGGCAGGGGGCAATCCCTCTCCTTATGGAGAACCAGAACTGCCCCCTTTATCAATGTTATCACGTTACCCCAGTGGATTTACCATTGGGGGGGCAGGGGGGCATCTCAAACCTTTTGGGTAATCAATACCCCCCAGTTTACGTAGTCAACACCCTTACGCGCACCACCATCTTCGTCCGCGAAGGTCCCCCCTTAAACTAATTGAGTCGTATTCTGTAGAGGAATTCGAGCTGCCCTGCTTCTGTCTCCGGGTCTGCAGGTGGTGTCAATACCGGCTGCAATGTCCCCGGGCCTGTCTCGCTGAATCTTATGATGGTCGGCAGACCGGCAGGTCTTGTTACTTCGCCTGTTGTCGGCATGGCAACCCATGATCCTCCATCATAGACCTCTACATCTATATCAGTCAGTGCCAATCCTGCGGGAATTGTAGCAATAACAGTGGCCTTTGCATCTCCCTGCAAGACTGTGAAACTGTCTAGTGAATCGACAACAAAGAAGCTGTCAGCATCGCCATCACCGATATTCCACATCTTGACCTTATATGTGACAAAGGAATCCGGATAGGAAATCCACTCGTCGTCATAGGCGATATCCGGGTCAGTCTCGTCTTCGAGGATATTCATCTGAATAAGAAGCTGTGGCATTGTCATATGTGCAAATGCCCAGGCAGTATCGGACACACAGAAATCCTCTGTTGAGTTGACAACTATCATTGTTGTATCGTTTATGAGACTTGTGTCCGGTACAACAACTGTTACCACAACATCAAAGTCCGCACCCGGAGCAAGTATGCCAGTCTCGGTAATTGCACCTGCACCAAGCTCGCCGGGGCCCAGGGTTCCGCTGCCATCGCCATCTTCATATACTTCCCAGTTCGGCCATGTTGAACCCTCGACCAGTGTGTCCAGATCGAAGACAAAGTTATCAGCGTTGTCACCGGTATTGGTTATAGTATAGGGGAAGAAGAGCCTGTCGCCTACATTACCCTCGCGCTCAACGAGAGTATCCACAATGCTGACCCCTGCGGAGTTGACATCTGTTGTGACTGTATTGGACGAATCATAGTAAACATGACCACATGAGCTGGAGTCCTCGTACATTGCACGGGCACTCACCGAGAAAACCGAGTCCACCAGACATGAATCTGCCTTGACAAGCCATGTGAAGTATACAGAATCTGCCCTTGCTATGGAATCTGTTCCACCGAGTACAAACTGAATGGAATCTGCCAGGGCATCGAAGGCTCCCCAGACACCGCCCATCAGATATTCGACTGTATATCCGGTCGGAGCAGTTATCGAATCGATAAAAGAGGTTCCCGATGGTCTTGCAGACTTAAAATATGCATTCCATGCAGATTCAGTAGAATCTGTGTCGGAGTTAACTGCGGCAAGGCCATATTCAATCGTATCATTGGCTGCAACATATCCTGGGCTTGCCGGATCAGCTGTCATGTTCAGACTGAGATCCGGACCAACAATGGTTGTAAAATCTCTGGAGGTGTCGGTTGCAGTCGGGTCTGTTGCAGAAGCCACTACAACGATAAGTTCGTCTATATCACCCCATAAGCTATCGTGATCACCAATAGTCATGCTCACCACAATATTGAGTGAGTCACCTATATCAAGAGTTCTCCTGCCAAGGGGTGCTTCACCGGAAGAGCTTCCATCGCCGTCTGAGTCCCAGTATAATGTTGGTACCCATCCATGGGAGCTTACTGCTGTGACCACGAGTGAATCCTCGCCATTTCCCCTGTTCCAGATTGTGTGGGCATATTCGACCTGACATTCAAGGAAGCTTTCCTTTGTAAGAGAATCAGGTTGAATCTCCACACTGGCGGAGAAGTCCATGATTATCATCGTAGTATCGGACCACTCCGTCCAGGAGCTTGAACCCGAAGTTCCCTTGTAGGTCACTGTCGACCAGTTCTTGATAGTATCCCCTGCTGCTGTGACCTGTGCCTGCAATAGACCCACGCCGAGAAGGAGAAGTACAATCAACATTGCCTTTCTCATTTCTCACCTTCCTTTACCTTAGCCGTAAATTTAACAATTGCGCTTTCATCAACCTCTATGTCTTTGTCGTAAATCCATTTAATATTGGTATACATAGAAGGTGTGGCGATCTTTTCTTCCATTATGCCATTGACTTCGATCTCATATTTTACAGGTGGTGTCTGATATGTTTCCCCCTGATCAATAGAGAATAGTACCTCGCCACCTTCCGCACTCTCAGGAATATATTCCATGCCGGAGGGTACAGGATGCTCGAACTCAACATCTGTGGCAGTATCGTTGCCCTTGTTCACATATTCGATCTCATATCTGAGAACCTCGCCGGGTTTGACCTTGTTTTCGTCGCCAAGGGGCTCGTATTCGTTCTTTTCATTGAGCTTGAAAATAGAAATATTGCCTTCGAGAACAGGTCTTACCCCATCCTGGGCCAGAACCGAGAAGGCAAGCAGAACCAAAAGAAGAGTGAATCGCCTCATAAAACCTCCGTTAATAACGTCTAATCACTTGATTTTAAGCAAGTTATAAGTTTTCATTCAAAACCGACCTTATATATACTTTCCAATTGACTGAATAACTTAAGTTAATTATAGGAGACGAGAGAATGAATGTCAAGTCTTTTTGCATATTTTTTTCTCATATATAATTGATTTCTTTAGGTTAACAGAAAACACTTAATTCTTTTTCCCAAGTAAAAGTCAAGCAGAACAAGGCTTTGAAGACATCACATTCAATCTTTTTCAAATTCATAAACCACTTTTTTTATTCCCGAAAAAACTTTTTTTGACCGCATAATCGATATAAATTAGAATAAAGCAAAGGAGGACATGATGGAATCACCGAGAGAATACGTCAAATCATACATAAAGAACAGGAATCTCTACAAGCACATGCTCGCAACAGAGGTGGCGATGGAGGGCCTCGCTGAATATTTGGGCGAGAATATCGACATGTGGGGGCGCGCCGGGCTTCTCCATGATGTAGACTACGACATGACAGCCGATGATTTCCCAAATCATGGCAGAACATCGGCAAAGATGCTGGCAGAAGAAGGTGTCGAAAGCGAGATCATCAATGCTATCGCACGTCATCCGGGGCATGAAGACGATATGCCCCAGACAAAGATGGACTGGGCACTGTATTCCGTTGACCCCCTGACGGGTCTTATAGTTGCCTGCGCCCTGATGCACCCCTCAAAGAAGCTGTCCGGTCTCGATGTTGACTTTGTGACAAGGCGTTTCGGTGAAAAAAGATTTGCAGCCGGTGCTGACCGTGATCAGATAAAGGCCTGCGAGAAGCATCTTGACCTTCCTCTGGAGAAGTTCATCGAGATCACCCTTACATCCATGCAGGGCATATCAAAGGAGCTTGGACTTTGATGGGATATAGATTCACCTTGCCCATATCTGCCCTTTTCGGAATCATGCTCCTCTCAGGATGCGCAGGTAGAAAGTCCATCGAAAGGCCGGAGTTTGCATCAATGGCCGAGGGGCTGCGCTGGGAAGCAATGACAGCCCTTGAGAACATTCCCGAAGGCACGGAAACCGATCCCCTACCCGAAAAATATTGGCCGGAGGCTATGGACAGCCTTCAGCCAATAGAGATGTATGTTCACAGGAATAATCTTGTTGTCGTGCAGGGCAGGGACGGCAGTTCCGAGTGGGGGGTGTATGTCCCAAATCCCCTGTCTTCATACTACCCTGTTACTGGCGACGATGGCTTCACCTTCACAGAACATAAAGGCAGGGACAGGCGGGGTATATTCAGCTTCATGCGCAAAAGGGAATAGTTTGTCGAGAGGAGGAAAAAAGAGTGTCCTAATCTGGGGCATGTATGACTTCGCTAATACTATATATAGTATGAACGTCGTCTCCCTCTATTTCCCCCTTGTTATAACTGCCAATCTTGCAGGCAAAGACATTCATGTTTCCATCGCTAATTCTGTTTCCATGCTGCTTGTTGTGCTAACAATGCCCTTTTTGGGTATTCTCTCCGATAAAATGGGAAGAAGAACGCCATTTCTCGCTATATTCACCTTGCTTTCTGTGATTGCAACAGCTGCAATAGGTTTTTTCATGGATTTCGGTATTCTGCCCGTGCTTCTTTGCTTTGTCCTTGCCAACTATGGCTTTCACGGCGGCAATGTCTTCTACAATACGCTCTTGCCACAGGTATCGAGCAGGGAGGATCAGGGAAGGGCTTCCGGCATTGGCACTGCACTTGGCTATCTCGGCTCTATTTTCGGTATGGCGATGGTGCTGCCCTTCAATACAGGCGATCTTTTCGGGCTGAATATACCTTTCATTGAGGGAGGAGGCAGACAGGCGACATTCCTGCCTACTGCCATTTTATTTCTCCTCTTCGCTTTGCCCACAATCATCCACTTCTGGGAACGGCGCAAAACCCCGGTTTCCTTCGGGGGGCAGGGCAACCTTCGTCTGCTCGTGGATACCATAAGAAACGACCCGAGGGGAATGGGAAGATTTCTGATCGCCAATTTTCTTTTCAATGACGGTGTTCAGACTGCTATTATCTTCATGGCTGTATTCGCCAACAAGGTTCTCGGCATGGCAGACGACTTTCTGACGAAGTTCTTCATGTTCTCGACGGTCGGTGCTGTTATCGGTTCGTATCTCTTCGGAATTCTCGCAGATAAAAAAGGCCACAGAACAGCCCTGCAATTCGTGCTTGCAGGCTGGGTTTTGAGCCTCGCCTTGCTCGCCCTTTTTCCAAAGCCAATTCTGCTGTGGGTACTCGGGATGCCCATAGGCGCTTTCCTCGGCGGTGTCTGGACTACTGCACGACCTATTGTCCTCCGGCTATCACCCGAAGGTGAGGAGGGTCGATATTTCGGGCTATATGCCTTTTCCGGCAAGCTGGCCGCCATAATCGGTCCTCTTATCTGGGGGGGGACTGTGTTGCTCCTAAAGCCCATTTCCGAAGACTTGGCATATCGTGTTGCCATCCTTGCCTTGGGCGGTCTGATAGGCATTGGATGGAAGCTGTTACGGGGTGTCCGTGACACCCAGTAGCAAATCATTGATCTATGCACTGATCACAATTCTGATGTGGTCAACAGTTGCAACGGCTTTTAAGCTGGCACTCCGCGATATCGACTTTATCACCCTTTTGCTGTGGGCAAGCATAGCCTCTACCCTTGCCCTTTTGCCCTTTGCAATCATGGACAATGGCTTGAGGCCACCAGGTAAGGACATCAAAAGTTCGCTGATAAGAAGTGCGCTCCTTGGATTTCTTAACCCTTTCATCTACTATCTGATACTCTTCAAGGCATACGATTTGATGCCCGGGCAGCTTGTTCAGCCCATCAACTACAGTTGGCCACTGATTCTCGCACTTTTGTCTGTGCCTTTTCTCGGACAGCATATAGGTCCAAGGGAATTTGGCGGCATCCTGATCTCACTTTCCGGTGTTATAGTGCTGTCTGTAGGTGGTAGAATGGGCTTTGATGCTCCGATTCTCGGCATAGTTCTCGCCTTCTCAAGCTCTTTTCTATGGGCTACCTACTGGCTGATTAACAGCAGGGAAAAGGCAGGGGTATCGCGTCTATTCTACAATTTTCTATTCGGAACAATATATATAGTATTATTGAACGCAGTCATCGGCTTTAAGAAACCCAGTTTATTGGGTCTTATGGGAGGGATTTATGCCGGTGTTTTCGAGATGGGCCTTGCCTTTGTGCTGTGGACCTTTGCCCTGAGATATTCCGAGAACACCGCAAGAACAGGCAGCCTTGTCTATCTCGCACCCTTCATGTCGCTCTTCATGTTCGCCCTTGTCTTAGACGAGCCAATTAAATGGACAAGCGGAGTGGGGCTTTCGCTGGTTATTGTGGGGATTTTGGTTGTGAGGGGGAGAGGTATTGTCAGGAAATAAAAGACCTTTTAGCTTTCTGAATCATGATATGTCCAATTTGAAATCTATGTACTGTATTCCCCAACATCGAGATACAGTAGTTTTTCCATAAACTTAACGAGCTTATTAAGGGAGTTACCCATCATATAAATATCCTTGAAATCATACTTTATCGGTACTATTACAACTCCTCTATCATCTTTCCAAGGCTACTCGGGATTGGGATTATCTGTTCCGGCTGTACTTGGTGCGAGTTTTTCGATCTTTTCAGCGACAGGTAGTATTTCATCAATATAGCTTACATAATGCTCTTGTCTTTTACTATATCCCAAGTCCCTGGCTATATCCCGTCGAGACTTAATTAACCTAAGAAATTTTACGAAACCTCCATGTGTTTTGGGGGCTGGCTGAGGGGTCTTGAATGATTTGACCATCTTTTCACTTGCCATCTGAAGATAGTGTAGTTGATGAGCACGAGGGGCTTTCATTCTATTCAGTTGCTTGTATAAATCAAGATCGCTAACAGCCTGCATTTGGAAAGCATCTTTCCAAGTCACCTTCTCTCCTTCAACTTCACCGCATCATTCCAATTGCCCCACTCCTTGGGGAGTTTCAGCTTACCAAATTCATCCGGTCTTATCAGAGCTATCTGTGAATCTACAAATATCGCCTCGTCTATATCCTCTTCTATCGAAGGTGGAAATATAAAAGGCTCAATATCTTCTCCTACAGTCAGCGGAATATTCTCCATAATCTCGACAAGCAGAACATATTCATCGTGGGGAAACCAATAAATCGCGGTTATTCCTGGCTCCGCCTCCATATTGGCCTTTGCAAGCTCTTTCGCTTGTTCCTCAATAGTCTTTGGCATTGTCTGTGGCATAGATCCTCCTCTTCTGTAATAATTATAGGTATAATGGCTTTGGTGTCAAGATTCGGATTGGATGAAGACTGAAAATCTTATAGGTGTTCTAAGGGTGTCTGCCCAGAAACAACACTGTCTAAACAGCAACACCCTTTTCTGCATTTATGATGGTTATCTTCGGGTTTTCTAAGGGTTTGGGTATTGGAAGACCTGCTTCTTTTAGAAGCTTTATGTGATCTTTCATCCCCCATCTGGCATTATAGATGCCGTCTTCTATTGAGTGACCAATACCTGAATAACCTTCCAACTCCTCTGAGTAAAAACTAAAGAAATCAGGTTCTTCTGTGGCTTCAATAATGAGGGAATATGGAAGTGGAATCATTATTTCATCCTTCCAACAATCTAGTCAGTTGGACTTTGAGTGTTGGAATATTTTCTTTTACTGTATTCCATACAACAACATAGTCAACGCCAAAATAGTGATGAATCAACTGGTCTCTCATTCTTGCCATCTTTCGCCATTCAACTTGAGGGTGCAGTTCTTTGAAGTCATCTGGAATGTTCTTGGTTGCCTCTCCAATAATCTCAAAGGAACGAGCATACGCCCTTTTCGATTTAGAATCCTTAAGAAATAGCTCTAAGTTGGTTAAGGCTGAATCGCCTTCAAGAAACAGAACCTCGTCGAGGATATGTTGCAAGAGTTTATGAGTGGAGATCGACATATTCAACCTCTTTGAGGATGTCAGGACCGATATGTGGAGATAGACCGCCCTTTGTGACAAGGTCATACTTATTGCCTATATATCTCTCTATAAAATCGCATAGCAGACTGATGCTGTCGAGATTTCGATTTTCGTCTCTGAACTCTGCAAGGATGTCGATGTCGCTGTCTTTGTTCTGCTCATTGCGCACCACAGAGCCAAATATCCCAATGCTCAAAAGTCCCATACCAAGTAGCTCTTCGCTGTGACTTCGAAAGATCTCTTTTATCTCGGATTTCAGCATATATTTCCTCATTTTTTTAACAACTAATCTCAAACTTATTATAGCCAATCAAATAAATCTGTCAAATACAAAACCCACCCCAAAAGGGGTGGGTTCTGATTAATCGTATCTAAGATATGTTATCTCACGAGTACAACTGTGCCCTCACATATCACTTCTCCACCTCTTGAGATGATGTAGAAGTATACACCGGGTTTGGCATCCTTGCCATTGGTGTCTCTGCCGTCCCAGATGCGGGTGTCGAAGTCTATGTAGCGACCGATCGGCGGCATTTCCCGCTCGAATATGAGCTGCTTGCGCTTGTCGAAGATCTGCAATTTTGCGTCCTCTGAGAACATCTTGGGATAAGAGAAGGCAACTATGTCATTGTAACCGTCTGTGTTCGGTGTGAAGGGATTGGGGCGCATGGCGCATTCCACAGCCTCCAGGGTGAACCACCAGCTTATCTCCGAGGCATTGACACCACAGTCGTCGATGTCCGGGTTATCCGTTGCGAAAACCGATACATAGACGGTGTCGCCTGAGAGATATTGCAGATCTGTCATCTCTGTCATGAAGGTGAAGTCACCCATCAATGGTCCATCGCTGTCCCACACAAGCCCTGCAGCAGGATAGATGAAGTCCTCGCCGTTTATTGTGTAGCGGAGGCTGTCTATTCTGATGCCTGCGAGATTGTCGGTTATGTGGACGGTCAGGTTCTGCTGTGTGCTGGATACAATAGCACCCTCAGGCGGCTCGACAATCTCTATCACAGGTGCCTCGACATCGATGTAGAAGTCGATGAACACAGTATCCGACCAGTTGCCGTAGATATCGGCAACAGGCTCAAGGAAGCCCGTGACATGGTCATTGTTCTCGAATATTGCCACGTCCGGAACCCAGGCAAGGAGCGTGTCGTGATAGGACAGCCAGGGGTGATCCAGCGTATAGACCTCGCCGAATATATGGAGGACTATTGTGCTCGTGTCAACGCCTTCCCTGTCCCTTATGTCGATGAGTATCGACTGATCCAGACAGGATGAGCTTGCGCCCTCCCATGGATTGAGCACCTCTGTGTCCGGTCCTCTCATGACATTGACTGTATGGTCGAATACTCCCCTTGTCCTGTCAATCGGGTTAGAGAAGTCCCAGTCCGCATCGTATGCCACTGCCCTGTAGTAGAGTATGGTGTCATCGCTTGTTGTGCGGAAGGAATCAACTGTCGCAAATTCGACAGTCCACGACATATCGGGATTGAGTACAGGTGCGGAGGTCGGATCCATTTCCAGATAGTGGGTGTCGGGCTGGCTATTGGTCCACCACTGAAGATATACACCGGAATCTCCGTCAAAGTGGGCATAGGTGGTGTCCCAGACATTGGAGAAGTCGGTTATCTCAAGGGTGATCAGATATGGCCTGCCTGCCTCAAGGAATGGCGGCTCCATGTGGAGGAAGGTCGGCGGCAATGTGTCGTCGTCAGGTATATTGACGGCGAAGGTGGTGATAGCCTCGTGTCCCTCGCATAGATCCGGCTCATTGTCTATGGCCCTTATTGTGACATCAATGTCGTCGCCGAAGGTCTCCGGCAGCCAGATGCCACCTGCCAATGTGTCCTCATGGGGCAGATATGTAATGCCAAAGGCCGTCTCGTCCACAGCCGAAGGATCTATCTCTGCCCTGTCCGCTGCAAATGTCAGCCCTGCATCGGCTGATGTCATGTGCAACGTGTCTGTTGCCCGGTATATACCATATATAGATACAATCAGGCTGTCGGGGTTGACACCGAGCATGTCGTCTATGACCTGTGCAGAGATGAGATGTTGCCACTCCCCTGCCGGATTGCTGCCGTATGCAGGCTGGAAGTCGTCTATCACAGGTGGATTAAGATCAACAAAGTAAGTCCACTCAAGGGGTACTTCCGCAGATGGATTGCCGAGCATATCGTCTGCTGACAGAAGTGTGACAGTTACAGTGTCGACATTGCTCCAGAAGCCATCGCCGGGGTCGAATATCAGGGTATCCGCCACATAGGAAAGCTCGCTTGAGCCAAGATTATAGACAGTGCCATTGACATCCAGCGTCACTGTTGATTCGTCCACGCCGTCGGGGTCGAACAGGAGTAGTAGTATGCGCTGGTCAGTGCATGCTGAGTACATGCTGTCCAGAGGTGTTATGATCTCAGGTATGGGTCCGCCCTCAGGGATGACGAATGACCAGGAGAAGCTGCCCTCATTGGGGTCGCAATAGTCCGGGCTGTCCCATGCTGTGACAGTGACGCGAACTGTATCGCCACCCTCCCATGACAGGCCGGTAGCAGTCGGATCGAAGCTCAGAGAATCGCCTGTCAGGGCAAAGCCTCCATCGCCTGCGGAATAGGTCACGCCATCTATCTCTATTGTGACAAAGGCAGGATCTATACCCGACAGGCTGTCGTGGAGATGAATGCCCATAAGTGGCGCAATGGAGCGTACAATGCCCATGTCCGCAGGGAACTCGTCCCAGAATACAGGTGCGGAATAGTCAAGATAGAAGCTGAAGGAAACAGGTGCATCTATAGGATTGTGGAGCATGTCCTCCGCCTCGGTGAGTATGACCTCTATCAGATCGCCGTCGCCAAAGAAGCCAACAGGCGAATCGAAGATCAATGTATCGCCGGACATATAGAGCAGCGAGTCCTCCAGGGTGTATTCGATGCCGTCTATTGAGATCACTATGCTGCTTGAATCAACGCCGTCGGGATCAGTGACGAGCAGCCTTATCTCCTGAGGATCGCAGGCGGAATATGTGCCGTCTCCGGGATTGAGTATCGTAACATCCGGGCCTCCGGGTGATACGATGAAGGTGAAGCAGGTATCTGTCACATTCGGTGGGCAGATATCGGGCATATCTCCTGCATGGATGCAGGCTGTCACAGAATCTCCACCGCCGATTGTAATCCCTGCATCGCAGAGATTGACGCTGAAGTGCATTCCGTCCCAGCTCACAGACGGGTCTGTTATGCCGAGGGTCATACCTGCAATAGTCAAGGTCATTGTGCTGTCGTCAAGACCTGATGTCATGTCCTCGACATCAAAATATATGTCGGGGCAGAGACTGGAAATTTCGCCCACTGGGGAGATGCCAGTCACAACTGGCGATGAATAGTCGAGTATGAAGGTGAAGTCTATCACCGTTGCCAGAGGATTGCGGAGCATGTCGTCTGCTGAATCAAGGACAACGTGAACCGTCTCGCCGTCTGCGAAGAAGCCCTCTCCGCCGTCGAAGATCAGCGTGTCGGATATGAAGGAAAGCTCTGGATCGTCTGTTGTGTATTCAACGCCGTCTATGAGCAGCCTTATTGTCTCCTCCATTATGCCGTCCTCGTCAAAGAGGTATATGGCAATCGGAGCCGGGTCACAGGCGGAATATGCGCCGTCGAATGGGGTAATGATTGTCGCCTCCGGGCCGCCACCCTCGATTATGAAATACCAGCATGTGTCCGTCCTGTTGGCTGCGCAGTAGTCGGGGCTGTCCTCGGAATATATGCAGACATTGACTGTGTCGCCTCCTGAGAGGAACATGCCATAGTCGCACAGATCAAGTGTGAAGTGATCGCCTGTCCATGTAACGCCCATTGATGACGGTGTGACTGTGTCGCCCTCTATCTCCACAAATAGCCGTGACTCGTTCAGACCTGAGAGATCGTCATAGAGTCCGAAGTCTATAACAGGACAGAGATCGGCGACAAGGCTTTCCGGTGCAGGGCTGAGACCTGTCAATACCGGCGGTTCCAGGTCTATGCGGAATGACCACTCAACAGGTGCGCCGTCCAGTGTATTGCCTATGGAGTCCTCTGCCGAAAGCAGACGGACATTCACTGTCTCGCCGCTTGTCCAGTCCACAGGTGGCAACCAGACAAGGGAGTCCGGCGGCGGGTCGAGATAGAAGAAAGAAAGCTCTGGATCGGCTGTTGTGTAGAGAATGCCGTTGACCTCCAGCTCTATTGTCTCCTCAACAATGCCTGTCGTATCGTAGAGATACATATATATACCCTGATCGGAACAGGCACTCCATGTGCTGTCCTCAGGCTCGATTATAATAGGCAATGGACCCTCCGGCGGTATGTAGAAACGCCAGCATGTGTCCAGCTCATTGGCTCCGCAGTTGACTGCATTGTCATAAGCTGTTACACAGAAGCGAACATTGTCGCCGCCCTCAAGCTCGAGACCGAGATCGGAGAAGGATGCAATGTAGTTGCCACCGCCCACATGGGAGAAGCCGAAATCATCAAGTGTATAGCAGAGTGTTCCGAGGGAAGGGGCATTGATGCATGCTTCAACTGAATCGTAGTCAACTCCGCTCCACATATCCGACAGGCTGAATGTTACATCCGGGGTCAGCGTACCAATGATGGCTCCCCTTATCGGAGAAGCCCCGGAGAGCACAGGCGGTGTAAGGTCAACCGTAAAGCTGAAGTCCAGACCGAGGGACAGAGGATTGCCGAGGGAGTCGTCCGCTGCAATCAGGGAGACCTCGACAAATTCGCCGTCGTCGAAAATCGCGCCGGGTTCGAAGCAAAGATGACCGGAAGAATAGCTGAGCGCAGGATGTACAATGGTGTATTCCCTGCCTGCTACCTCAAGTACAATTGAGGAGTCGTCAACGCCGTGGGAGACCTCGACATCGGCAAGTGGGAAGCAGAAGCCCTGATCATCGCAGGAACTATAGACATCCTCTATTTCCCAGCCCTCCGGTGTCAGAGGCGAACCTGCAGCGGGACCGATTAGATCGACCACAAAGCTGTGGCATTCGCTCATCTCATTCGGCGGGCAGTAGTCAGGGCTGTCCCCAGCCGTGATGCAGATTTCAACAGTGTCATTATGCTCGAAAGGCGCATGTGTCAGATCTATTATGATGCTGCCGTCCGCAGGGTCTTCTGTGTATGTCAGTGCCGATAGAGTATAGTCGGTGTCCATCAGTGTCACGATAACAGATGAATGATCGATACCGGATGTGCTGTCTATAAAGTGTATGTTAAGGGGCAGATCAGCGTCATTCGTTATCGTGATTCCACCTGCCAGAGTTGCGAGAAGAACAGGCGGCGAGTAGTCAACATAGAAAACGGTTGAGATCGGAGTCATAAGTGGATTGTGATATATATCCTCGGCTGCCACAAGCTCAACCTCTATCATGTCGCCGTCTGGGAAGACTCCGGCACCACCATCGAAGACGAGGGTATCGCCCTCCCAGAAAAGCTCCGGATCGTCAAGTGTGTATTCCACACCCATGACAGAGAGTATTATCGACTCGTCAAGAAGTCCGTCGTCGTCTGTGAGGAGTATCCTTATCTCCTGTGGATCACAGGCGGAAACACTGCCGTCTGCAGGGGTGATAAGCTCTGCCTCCGGGCCTCCTGCAACGATGGAGAACTGCCAGCAGGCTGTTGTGGCATTGGGGTCACAATAGCCGTCTGTCGGTGAGTCGCCGGCAACGAGGCAAACCTCTATTGTGTCGCCTCCCTCCCATGCCAAAGGAATGACATCGGGATCGAAGAAGAGGCTGTCGCCGGAATATGTCAGAGCTGCATCTGTTGTGACATAGGTAATGCCGTCAACTGTCAGCTCTATTGTGGCGAGGTCAACTCCGGAGAGATCGTCCCATGCCCAGAATGACATAAGGGGCGAAAGGTCGCCGACTATTGCTCCGTCGCCGGGGAAGTCGAAGTCCAGCTCAGGGGGCAGAAGGTCAACTGTGAAGCTCCATGACAGTGGAGTCATCAGCGGTCTGCCATCTATGTCGTCTGCTGCGCGCAGCTCCACGAGAACCGTTGCGCCATGTGTGAAGAAGCCAGAACCTCCGTCAAAGGTCAATGTGTCGCCGTCAAGGGTCAGCTCAGGATCGGAAACACGGTATTCCACAGAGTCAACTGCAAGAATGACCGTTGCAGGGTCAACGCCCTCTTCGTCTGTGAGAAGGACTGTGATCTGCTGGGGATCGCAGGCTGTTGTGACTCCCGGCAGCGGTGTGATGATCTCACCGTGGGGACCTGTCACAGTAACCATGAAACTCATGCAGGTGTCGAGAACATTGGCAGCGCAGTAGTCCGGGGAATCCGGTGCCTCAATGCAGATTTCAACTGTGTCGTCTGTATTGTAAACAGCACCAAAGGCGCAGAGGTCTATTGTAACCTCAGGGTCATCCCATGTAATTCCAGGTGCGGACAATGTGGCGGATATGCCATCGGCTCTTATTATGACTTCGTCATCGTCAAGGCCGGACAAGGAATCGTAAAGCTCGAATGTGACCGTCGGACATGTATCTGTGACCCAGCTCATAAGGGGTGGCTCAAAGCCTGTCAGAACAGGGGGCATCAGGTCTATTGTGAAGCTCCAGCTTATGGGAACCTCAAGGTGATTATCCAGCGAGTCAACTACATCCAAAAGTGTGACATCGATTACATCGCCGGAATCCCAGTCATCGGGAGGCAGCCAGACGAGTGAGTCGGAGTCATAGTAGAATGTAAGCTCCGGATCGGCTGTTGTATAGATAACTCCGTTGACCTCAAGCTCTATGGTCGTTGCATCTATACCATATATATCGAAGATGCGCATGTGTATGCCCTGATCGTCGCAGGCGGAATATGTTCCGTCCTCAGGTTCGAGAATCTCGCCAAGGGGGCTGCCCTCGGGGATGTAGAAGACCCAGCATGTGTCCATTGTATTGGATGTACAGAAATCGGGACCATCGGCAGCACCGACACAGAAGCGGATTGTATCTCCGCCTGCAAGGTCAAGACCGAATTCCGCAAAATTCGCCCACCAGTAGTCATCGTCAAATGTTAAACCTGCATGGGGATAGCTGAAGCAGACGGGTGTATCTCCGAATACCTCAACACAAACCTCTGTCGATTCGGGCATTACACCTGCAAGGTCATCTGTCAGAGGGAAGCGGACGCGCGGCGTTAGGGTTCCTATTGGTGTTCCGGGCAGCGGTCTTGAGCCCGATGCGATATATGGTGGTGAAAGGTCAATGATATAGCTGAAGGAGAAGGGTGCCACAAGGGGATTGCCCAGTACATCGTTACAGACAGTTATCGAGACATTGACTGTATCGGAATCGGTGAATGTACCCGGCTCAGGATCGAAACACAGATTCGGCGCAGACCAGCTCACCTCAGGCGAGGCAACGGAATATACAGTGCCATTCACAGTAAAGCGTATGGATGTCTCGTCTATGCCGTGTCCCACAGGGGAATCGTGAATATCTATGCAGAAGCCCTGATCGTCGCAGGCGGAATAGGCATCGCCGATCTCCTCGCCACCTGATACAGGTGTTCCGATTTCAGGGCCGAGAAGGTCAACATAGAAGCTGAAACAATGCTCCATCTCATTTGCTGCGCAATAGTCCGGGCTGTCCTGCGACTCCACACAGACCTCTACTGTGTCGTTGTGTGCAAAGGCAATATGGTCGGGGATGCGTATGGTCATCACAGAATCGCCGTCAAAGGAAGAGATGAAGTCGCCAAAGGCAAACTCCACCCCGTCAATTGTTACGAGAACGCTCGATGGGTCAAGTCCGGAGAGCGAATCGAAGAGAACGATCTCAATCTCATAGAGGGAATCGGCTATAACATCGCCGGCGTCGGGTTCTGTGTCCAGTACAACAGGGGGTGCTATGTCTATTGTGAAGCTCCATGTTATTGGGGCATCCAGTCCATAGCCATATATGTCCATAGCCTCTATGAGTGTCACCTCGACAATATCGCCTGTGTCCCAGTCCCTACCGGGTGTCCAGATCAGAGTGTCGGACGCAAAGCTAAGCTCATCGTCGGATATGTCAAAGGTGTCGCCGTCAACAGAGAGCAATATCGTTGAAGGGTCAATGCCCTCAGGGTCGGTTATGACCATGATTATGCCCTGATCCTCACATGCGGAATATGTATTGGGAAGAGGCTCGATAATATCTGCTACCGGGCCTTCGCCGTATACATAGAGGGGGAAGCATACTTCCATCTCATTCGGGTCACAGTAATAGGGATCGTCATGTGCAGATATACAGATGTCAAAGTCGCGGAAGCGTGGAAGCTCCCACTCTGCGTCTTCAAGGTCTATGATAAGATGCTCGCCGTCAAAGGAGACAAAGGCGGAATCAAGGGTAATCGGTCCTACACCGTCTATGGTTATCTCAATTGACTCATCGTCCAGACCTGAGAGTGTGTCGTATATGTCGAAGCTGATGGTCGAGAATGGATCCATAATGGTATCACCGGAAGTAGGATCGAAGTTCAGTACATAGGGAGGCGAAAGGTCTACACGGAACCAGCCGTCAAGTGGGGCTGTGTATGCGCCATATGTATTCGGAACAGGGTCGAGGTGGAAGAATATCGAATCGCCGTCTTCCCATAGTGGATCGGGAACAAAACGCAGCGTGTCCCTTGAATATGTAAGCTGGGGGTCGTCCAGCTCATAGTGAACATCGTTGACATAGAAGTCGATTCTTTCCTCTGTAATGCCGAGGGAGTCGAAGAGATAGATGACTATGTTCTGGTCGGGACATGCGCTCCATGAGCCGGGTATGGGCTGTACTATTCTTGCAATCGGAGCGCCGCAGTCCTGGCTGGGGAATGTCCATGTCTCTGATGGGACTTCGCCGCAGAGATTCCTCGCAACCACGTACCATTCATACTCAAACTCGCAGTCTATCGGGAATGTTATGGAGGTGTCTGTCATACCCATACCCCTCAGCGAGCCATCAAGATAGAAATCATAGACTATTGGCTCTGTTCCCTCGGAGCGATGCCAGACACATTCAGCCATAGGCAGGTAAACTGTTTCGCCCTCATAGGGTGAGATCAGCTCAGGGGGTGACGGTGACTGGGGAGTATAGTATCTCCACTCGTCGGAATCCCACTCACCGCAGGTATTCTTCGCCACAACATACCAGTTGACTATCTGGTCACATTCGACCATCATGCCGATTGTCGTGTCTGTGAGATCCTCAACATATAGGGAATCGTTTATGTATACATCGTATCTGATCGGAGGTGTTCCGGTAACAGAATGCCATATCAGGTCAGTTGCAGGTGGAGGTATAGTATCATTATGGGGAGGATGTATGAGCACGGGTGGCTCAGCCGATTCAGGGGTGTAGAATGTCCATTCAGGGGAGAGTGCTATGTCGCAGATATTTCTTGCTCCGACATACCATGTGTGCTCATTATCGCAGTCAGTCGGGAAGTAGAAACAGGTATCAGTCAGGCCATCCTCCTCGAGAACGCCGTCGATATAAAGCTCATATGTCATCGGGCTGCCGCCGAGGGCTGTATGCCAGCAGAGCCAGTCTCCGGGATATCGAACACTGCCCATATTGACAGGAGAGATGAGCATCGGTGGCAGAGGTGAAATGATTGTAGCGAATGTCCAAGCCTCGGAGGGCACAGACTCACCACAGGAATTTACGGCAACTACATGCCATAGATAGGTGCTGTCGCACTCAATCTCATATGTGTATTCAGTCTCTGTAAGGCCTGTTGCCTCAAGCTCGCCTTGAACATAGAGGTCATAAGTGATTGGTCCGTGCCCATCGGATTCCTCCCAGTCGAGAAGAACTGTCGGAGGTACAAGCTCCATTGTACCGTTGGGCGGAGAGACAAGCTCCGGCTGCGATGGCACTGTGATAAGATCGATTACAATAGTATCCGAAGACACACAGCCATATCCATCCACAACCGTTACGATGTATACAGTCGTATCCAATGGCGTTGCTGTGGGATTCGGCGATGAGGGATCGTCGAGGGTGGAAGACGGACTCCAGCTATATACCAGAGAGCCATATCCGCCTGAACCCGTAGGATCACCACCGAGTTCAATCGATTCCCCTGCGCAGAGCACAGTGTCGTTCCCTGCGTCTACAAAGGTTTCGGGAGATACCTCAATTGTCACAAAATCGCTGTCAGAGCATCCGGCAACATCCGTAACCCTGAGCATATATGTTGTTGTGGTGTCGGGTGTTGCCCCTGTTCTTGCAAGATCCGGGTCGGTGAGTCCGTCTGTAGGTGTCCATTCGATTGTATAGGGTTCGATTCCGCCTGTTATTCCACCAGGAATACCAAGGCTGCCCTCTTCACCGGGGCAGAGTGTAATGCCAGGACCGGCATCGACAACCAGTTCAGGAGAGACAACAATGGTAACCGAATCAATAGCAACACAGCCGAGTTCATCTGTGATGGTGACACGATATGTTGTCGTGGTGGTGGGGAAGGCATTGGGATTGGGATCATATGGGTTGTCTACAGTTGTCATCGGTGTCCACTCGTACATCAGATCGCCTGTTCCGCCTGAGCCTGTCGGTGAACCGCCAATATCTACAGAGGAGCCTTCACAGATCGTGTCCTGCTCTCCCGCTTCAGCTATGATCTCCGGAGATACTGTGATATAGACTGTATCGATATCGACACATCCGGCGATATCGGTCACTGTAACGATATATTCGGTATTGACAAGGGGATCGGCATCGGGATTTGAAACAGCAGGGTCAGAAAGACCTGTGGCGGGAGTCCACAGATAGGTATAGCCGGGAATGCCGCCGCTCGCCGTTGGTGTGCCGCCGAGACGACCGGTTTCGCCATAGCAGAGTGTGTCGTCTTCCCCTGCATCTGCTGTCAATGTTGGGGAGACGGTAAGAACAATCGTCTGCTCCTCAAAACATCCCAGCTCATCGGTCACTGTCAGTGTATATGTCGTTGAAACTGTCGGGTCTGCAATCGGGTTGGGACTGGATGGATCGGATAGCCCTGTTGTCGGTGTCCAGGAATATGTCAGATCACCGAGACCGCCTGTAGCTGTGGGGCTGCCTCCGAGTGTAGTCGAAGAACCCTCGCAGATGGTATCCGGTGGATCGAGGTTGATTACTATTGGCGGTGCAACAGTGATCACAACGGTGTCATAGTCCACACAGCCTGCAGCATCGGTCACGCTGACGATATATTGCGATGTTGTGTCAGGTCGCGGCGCAGGATTGGGCAATGTTGGATCTGAGAAAAGCCCTGCAGGTTCCCAGTAATAGGAGAGACTGCCCAGACCGCCGGAGCCTGTGGGGCTGCCGCCCAGGGTCACGGCCTCTGCAGCACATATAGAATCAACCGGACCGGCATTTGCCACAACAGGTGGAGCAATGACAACTGTAACATCGTCGTCGTAGACACAGCCGAGAGAATCAGTCACTGTCACAGTATATGTTGTTGTCATCGCCGGATCTGCCTCGGGATTGGGTGATGTCGGATCGGAAAGTCCGGCTGTCGGTGTCCAGGAATATGTAAGATCGCCTATGCCGCCGGAAGCTGTTGGTGTTCCTCCGAGTATGACTGTCTCGCCCTCGCATAGTGTGTCGTCAGGACCTGCATCCACAACGATTTCCGGGGCTATGGTCACTGTGACATCATCCTCGTCAAAGCAGCCGAAAATATCGGTGACTGTAACAGTATATGTTGTTGTGGTTGTTGGCGATGCCGTTGGATTGGAGGAATTGGGATCTGAAAGCCCTGTTGTCGGTGTCCATGAATAGCTTAGAGTGCCTGTGCCGCCGGTTCCTGTCGGGCTACCGCCGAGTGTCCAGGAATGGGTCAAACAGATTGTTGTATCGCTTCCTGCATCTGCTATAATATCGGGGGAAATGGTAATCGTAACATCGTCCTCATCAAGACAGCCCAGTTCATCTGTAACTGTGACTGTATATGTTGTTGTCGATGTTGGCGTTGCATCCGGGTTTGGTGATGTCGGGTCAGAGAGTCCCGTTGTGGGAGACCAGCTGTAGCTCAGATCGCCGTATCCGCCGGAGCCAGTGGGGCTGCCGCCCAGCTCCCATGTCTCGCCATCGCAGACTATCTCGTCAGGGCCTGCATCTGCTATGACCACCGGGGCAATGTCTATGAAAACTGTGTCAACATCAGTACATCCGGCGGCATCGGTTACTGTTACAATATATTCAGTAGGTACTGTCGGTGTTGCTGTCGGGTTCGGGGATGTTGTCGAAGATAGACCTGTGGCAGGTGTCCATGAATATTCAAGGGGGTCTGTGCCACCTGAGCCAGTTGGGCTGCCACCTATTGCTATAGATTCACCGAGACAGATGATATCGTCTGTGCCTGCATTGGCTGTGATCTCCGGAGAGACGGTTACAGTAACTGTTGCTTCCTCAAAACAGTCCAGATCGTCGGTAACGGTAACGGTATATGTCGTTGTTACCGTAGGGTCTGCCTCAGGATTTGGTGATGTCGGGTCGGAAAGGCCGGTAGTCGGTGACCATGAATATCTCAATGTCCCGTAACCGCCGGAGCCTGTGGGGGAGCCACCGAGTATTATCGACTCGCCTTCGCATATGATCTCACCGGATCCGGGATCCACTACTATCGGTGCACCGATGGTTATTGTCACAATATCTGTGGCAACACAGCCATATGCGTCTGTGACTGTGAGGGAATATGTCTCTGTCCCGGAGGGGGATGCCTCTGGATTCGGTGATGTTGGATCGGAAAGTCCGGCTGTCGGTGTCCATGAGTAGGTATAAGGTCCTGTTCCACCCGTTACAACAGGACTGCCGCCGAGAGTGACACTCTCTCCGCTGCATATATCGGCAGGATCGCCTGCATCGGCTGTCATCTCAGGGGATATTGTTATTGTAACCTCGTCGGTCTGTTCACAACCTGCATCGTCGGTTACTGTTACTGTATAGGTCGTTGTTGTTGTAGGGTCAGCCTCGGGGTTGGGGTTTGTTGTGCTTGAGAGGCCTGTTGCCGGTGACCAGCTGTAGGTCAGTGGTGCTGTTCCGCCGGTGGCTGTTGGTGAGCCGCCAATTGTGACAGCTTCGCCCTCACACAGTGTGGTATCCCTGCCGGCATCGACAGTGATTTCAGGGGATATCTCGACCAGAACGGTATCAACCATCTCACAGTCGAATTCATCTGTCACTGTCACAATATATTCCGTGTCTGTGGAAGGGGTAGCAACAGGATTGGGCGATGTCGGATCCGATAATCCAGTGGCTGGCGACCATGAATAGGTCAGATCACCGTATCCACCGTCCCCTGTGGGTGAACCGCCTATTGTTATGCTCTCGCCTTCGCAGATAAGATGGTCAGGGCCTGCATCTGCGGTAATCTCGGGGGAAATGGTTACTGTAACCTCATCAATGGCTTCACAGCCTGCCTCATCTGTAACTGTTACCTGATATGTGACCATTGTCGAGATAGTAACAGAGGGATTGGGTGATGTGGGATCGGACAGACCTGTTGTCGGATTCCAGGAATAGCTCAAAGCACCATAACCGCCTGAGCCTGTCGGGCTGCCGCCGATCGTTGCTGAGCCACCTCCGCATATCTGCTGATCTTCACCTGCATCTGCGGTAATGGGCGGTGCAACCTCAACCGTCACCTCATCGGTTGCTATGCAGTCGTCGCCGTCTGTGACTGTGACTGTATATGTCGTTGTAGTTGATGGACATGCTGTTGGAGTTGCCGTTCCAGCCCCTGTAAGGCCTGTCGTCGGTGTCCAGGAGTAGGAAAGGGACATAGTGTCCGGCTCATGGGTTGCAGAAAGATTTGCGCATTCACCGGCGCATATCACAGGTGGATCGGATTCTGCTGTGACAGTGGGCATCACATGGAGGTCGGGAATATCAATGCAGAATGTATCTACAACAGGGGGTCCTTCGGCATGTGTAACGGTCAGGACATAGCATTGTTCCGTTCCATATGCTGCCTCAGGTATATTAATATTCCAGTTGAGGGTATGATTGTCTCCGGAATGGTCGAGCACGCCGATATTGAATGGATTGGCATCGCCACCTGCCAGGGTCAGAGCTGAACCTGCAAGGCTGAGAGTTGCCACGACCTCTGTGGCAGGTCTGATACCGTCATTTGTAACAGTGAAGCTCATTGGAACAGGGTTGGGTCTTACCTCCAGACATGAGGAGGTCAGAAGCGGGGTTGGATGCTCCAGCACAATATCTGTATAGCCGAAACAGGAGTCATCCGTGGTACAGCCATAGATGGTATCCTCCTCACCACATCCCCACAATCGAAGGGTAAAACATCGTTCTGCACCTGAACATGAAGAAGAGTCTACTGTCACCTGCCATGAGAAGTAATGCATAGCACCCACCGGAACAGAGACCGTTGAGGATACAGGATTTGGTGAGAGCATTCTTACACAGGCGGGGTTATTGGGTATCAAAAATGCATTCATGACACAGGCTGAGCCAGTATTGTTCGTTATCTCTGCTCCGATTGCCACATATGTGTCCAGAAGATCGAGAACAGCATCCAGCACGGGGTCAAATGTCACAGGATACAGATCAGAGAAGAATTCACCGCCGGATTCCTCTGCAATCCAGAGCATACTGTCGAGATGTTCGGCGGGAATGGGAGAACCGGTTCCCGCAGGCCTGCTCTCGGCATTTACGAACAGAACGGTACCGCTTCCCAGGAGCAGGGTATGAACGCTGGAAAATGTCTCGTCTGCATGTCCGTCACCATCGCCGAGATAGTGGGAACCTTCATTGGTAAACATTATTATTACATGAACCGCCTCTGGTCGCCAGTCATAGAGGTTGATGGCATCTGCAATCGCATCTAAAGATACCTCCCATCTCTCGGCTACAGGTGGAGCTTCTCCCGTTGATGCGAGCCATGTTTCGAATACTGTTGCATCGTCTGTCATCTGATTTCCGGGGATACCGCCGTCGAAGTCCCAAACGTTGGCTGTGTTCTCGAAGGTCACACCGCCCAGGTGATAGTCATATCTTCGGACTTCAAGCTCCGTTACAAAGCCCGATATCTCGGTACGCAGCCTGTCGATGATCGGTCCCATTGAGCCGGATGTATCCATGGCAAAGACGATGTCCACAGCCGCCGTATCCAGGCGGCAGAACATGTCATTCCCATATTCCAGTGCATCCATTGTACGGAAGAAACGGGACAGCCCCGACTGGCTGTATTCGATGTAATCTGCGGAGAAACCCGGTTTGATGTCTACAGACTGACCATAGTCTGCGATCTCAAGAGGATCTGCATTCAATGTTAGAATGATTGATAGAACGAATAGAAGCGTAAATTTCTTCATATGACCCCTGCTCTCTCTTTTTATGGCAACACACTATGGTATCGGCTGTAATCCCACCGAAAAGAGCAGTAAAGAGTACCTGCCCTCAGATGGGTATAAAGATATAAATGCCATCTATCAACATGAAGATGGAATAGCCACACCTCAGTGTGAGTGACCTATGTGTTACAACCAAATCAAGAAGCAGTGGGTCAATTCTTACGCCTCCGGCTTATTTTTCCCCCCACTTTTTCTATTATATAGAAAAAAAATGGCTTAGCAACCACAATATAAAATTTTAACTGAAAATAAACATTTTTTTGTTAATCACTGAAAAATACTAAAACATTGGTTTTTTTGAAAACTGCTACTTTTTTTATCAAAATTATTGTCTGACAAGAATTTATTTTTATTGATAACTCCTTTATTATATTATTCTTAAGGCGTTTATACTTGTCTTCATTCTTTCTCTTGTGTTCTTTTTATTCCTATTTATTATTTATATTTCAGAGCAGTTTAAAAAACATAATCCCCAACACTTCACTTAAAAAGCCTATATAATTCCCTTCTAATATGCCGTTCAGCTAACATACCGGACTCATCGATGTTCCAATATTTAATTTTTTTAATTCACACCTTGAAGTAGAACTTATTTTTTACTATACTTACTTGAATAGGAATAAGATAAGGAGTATTTATGAAGAGTATTTTTACTTTAATTGTGCTATTTTTAACTATCACAGTTTCAGGGTCAACAGTGCAGTTTTCTGTTGACAAGAAAAATGTCACCACTGATATATCTATGGTTTTTTATTCGGGTATGGATACCGCCCACCCGGTCTATCGCCATAGCTTTGGTACAAAGACTATTGCTGATGACGGCTATCTGGAGCTGGACATCACTGCACTTTTATATGACCTTCGTTCAGAAGGGCTGGAGGATATCTTCTATGAGATACATACAAATGAAGGGCGCATTGCAGGGAGAGGCCCCTTTGAATTTTCCCTTTCATCGGAACGCCCCACATCTCTGCGGAGAGTCTCTTCCCCCTCTGAGACAGGTGAAACTACAGACGACCTCGTAGTAGGCCTTGAACTCGGTCTTTCGGGGGAGGATGTCAACTTCATAGGTGATAACTTCGGCATTCACACAGACACACCCGATGGCGACCTTGACGTGACAAGCACAACAACCCCACAGGTCTACATTCAGACAAGCGCGGCCAGCAGCCAGGACGCTGCACTCCATATCAGAGGAGCGAGGACAACAAGCACAACATCTGATATAGCTCAGCTTCATTTCGAGGACAATGCCAACGGCGACCTTGCCTCGATCACAGCACGGAAGCAGACAGCAAGCACAAATCAGGGCAATCTACTTTTCTGGACCACAACCACAGATGGCGGAACCCCCACAGAGAAGATGCGACTGGACAGGGACGGCAATCTCGGCATAGGCACATCAACGCCCTCGGAAAAGCTGGATGTGGTAGGCAATGCTGTTCTGGGAACAACCTCACCGGAGCCCCATCTTTCCTTCAAAAGGGCTGGCTATAACTATATCTGGGCACCCGCCAGCGGTACGATTGCCTTTCTCACCAATGGAAGAACAGCAGGGGAATCGACGAGCAATCTCGTTCTTCAAAACGATCAGAACTCCCATTTCAACGGATACCTTGGCATTGGTACTGATGTTCCTGGTTATGACCTGCATGTTGTCGGTGATCAGTATCTGACTGGAAATATCGGGATAGGCACTACTCCGACGGGCAGCTACAATATCAATGTATACGAGAACACCGACGGCAATACAATGCTTCATCTCCGTGACGACGACAGCGGAGTGAGTACTTCCTTTGGTCGTAATTTCATAAGGCAGAGGGGCAGCAATCTGGATATCACCACATGGGAAGGGAGCATCAGCTTCGGCACAACCTCATCTGAAACCGAAAGAATGCGAATAAACAATGGCGGATCTGTTGACTTTTTCACGACTATAGACATGAACTCCTACAGAATCAACAACCTCACAGACCCTGCCGCTGCTCAGGACGCAGCCACAAAAGCATATGTGGACGCAGCAGCGGCCTCTGCCGGCGATAATCTCGGCGACCACACAGCTACAACAGACATCGACATGAGCAATAATGACATCAACAATATCTACTCCCTCGAATTTGAGAACACCGAATACGAATATCACCCATTGGTCAGCGGCAGACTCTTCTTCGACGAGAACTTCTATCCTGCAGGTGAACCCGGCGAAGGCAGCTTTATCGACAATGGTGGTGGACTTTCCATATATAACGAAGACGGTTGGGGTGCAATTGTAACAGACGAGAACATGGAATATCTCAGCATGGATCTTCACAGCCTCCATGTCGGTGGAACATCCAATCCAGGTGCCGACAATGCTGTCATCGACGGAACACTCGGAGTGGGGACAACAACTCCTGCGGGAAAGGTCCATATAGAACACACAGGTACAATCGGCACAACCTCATATAATATGGGCAATGCCTGGCTTCGGGTGGGCGATCTAGGCTTCGATCCAAACGAGGTAACAACGACCGGAGACCTATACATTACAGGACAGAACTTTGTACGCCTCGGCTCTGGTTCCAATAACTCCATTGTTCATGTTGATCCATCGGGAAATGTGGGCATCGGAACAACATCACCCGCATCTGATCTGTCTGTTGGCGGAACCGGCAGCGCGCTATACAAGACATACTCATATCAGGCTACGACATCCACTAGTGGGGCAGCGGGAATCTATGGTGGAGCAGCACAGCCATCTGTTGATCTGGCAGGGCACTATGCCTACGGCGTTCATGGACACACTGCCAGCGGCAATGGACACTCTGTCGGTGTTTATGGCTCGGCCTCAGGGGGTACGGGAGCAGCCGGAAGGAGCATGGGCGTTCGTGGATATGCTACAGGCTCCACCGCAGGCTATAATCACGGTGTTGTCGGAGAGATACCCAGCGGAACCTTTGGCTCTGCCCTTGTCGGTGTGGACAGGAATGAAGGCACATGGGGCGGAAGCTCGGGAAGTGGCTCCTCCTATGCAGGCTATTTCTACGGCGATGTTAATGTCACTGGCGATCTGAATGTCTCCGGAAACATCACCGGCTCGGTGACAGACAACTGGGTCAACGAATCAGGCGATATCATGACAGGCAATCTGAACATGGGTGATAATATGCTTGTCATAGACGGAACAAGCCCAAGAATAAGCGGAAGAGGTCTTGAGCTCTATGGCAGCACATCCAGCGCACTGCTTGCAACTCAGGACGGTAATGGAAGAATACAGCTCAAATGGAACGCCACCCACGGAACAGGCGAGACCTATCTTGCCAGCTCAGAGCCCGCTTTCTTCTGGGACATGACAATATCGAGCGATCCAATATGGGAAATGAAATACGCAGGAAGCGGCACAGCAGGTGCTGCAATACCCTGGAATACACTTGTTGCTTTGGAAAGCAACGGTGATTTCGGTATTGGGACAAATGCCCCTGAAGACAGACTGGAGGTCTCAGGTGGAGGAATAACGGTTTCTGACGGCACAGATCAGGGCTTCATCGATTTCCGAACAGACAGGAATGACTCGAGAATCTACGAGAACAGCTATGCCCTCTATTCACAGTCTGCCAATGGCCTTGGCTTTGAGATCGACCCAAACAACAATGACGGTGGATTCTTCAATGTCACAGATAGAGGTGTATCAAGACTCTATATCAACGATGTGTCAGGCAATGTGGGACTTGGGACGACGGGCCCAAGCCAAACCCTCGATGTCAACGGACGCACTGCCACAAATGGCATGACCAATGACGGCGATTTCGATCAGAACGGAACAGCAGATTTCTCCACAACCGTCGATATTCACGGCACTCTGGACATGAACGACAACCGTATCTATCGCACCAATTACGTCGACATATCCGACGGCGATGATAATGGCATCCGCTTCTGGAACGGAAGCACCAACTACACCTTCACGATGGGAGACGACCAGCAGGACTATGGCTGGGTAACAGACTATTCCATGCATATGAACATGGGAACAACCGACAACCGAGGTTTTACCTGGGGCTATTCCGATGTGAACGTGGTCGCTTCCCTTGAGGCAGAGACAGGGCATTTCCGAACAAGGGGTGTGCTCTATGCAGAGAACTATGTAAATACCAACAATGACTATCGCATGGACGGCTCGACAATAATCAATTCCAGCGGACAGCTTGCAGGAAATCTGCTCGCATATTGTGACGCAAGATACGCTGGTTCAGGGGGTGATGGCGACTGGACTATAGGCTCGGGAGTGATATACAACACATCCGATGAGGTCGCAGTCGGGACTTCCACTTCCGATGGATATGGCCTGAATGTACAGCATTATACATCCGGAAAGGCGGCAATACGCGGAACAGACGAGAGTACCTATATCTATGCAGAAGGGCAACTGGGCGTTCTAAGCTGGACGGATGGACCACTTGATGTTACAAATATTGGCGTTCTGGGTATAAAGCCCAATCAGGGTGGCAATGGAGTTGCTGTATATGCCTGGAACAATGACGACAACTCAACAAACTATGGAATGTATACCAACTCAAACGGTGCCGGTACAACAAACTATGGCATATATGCAGCAGCCTCTGGCGCATCGACAAACTGGGCAGGATATTTCAACGGAAATGTGAATATCACCGGCAATCTCTCCGTATCAGGCACTGTTCCCGGGGACAATCTCGGAAATCATATCGCCACCACAAATCTGAATGTAAACTCCCACGATATCTATATAAGCAGTGGTCGATCAATAGGTGTCGCCGGCGATAATAATATCATTTTCGATGACGGCAATCCTACATGGTACAGTCAGAGCTATGGAGGGATAATCAAGATTTATGGTGATAACGGCTCAGACCGGGGTAAGCTCGAAGTAGGCGGCATAGAAGTCTATAACGACATTGAGGTCGAGGAGCAGATCTATTTTGTTGATGTCAATACCTATCTCCAAGAAGGAGCAAGCAATTCTGTGAGAGTGGGAACTAACTCCGGCTATATGGACATAGGCCCAAAGAACACAGGATGGTGCCACTTTTCTACCGACAGACCTAGATACTATTTTGATAAAGGCATAACAGTAGATCAGGGTCTGATTGGCAGCTATGACGAAAATCTCAGCCTTCAGACTTCGGGCACAACAAGGATGACACTCAATACTTCCGGAAATGTAGGAATTGCCACAACAACACCAGACAATAGACTGGATGTTAACGGAAAAATCTCTGTGACCCAGTCTGCAGGGGACGAAATGGTCATAATTAACGACGATCTTTGGACACATGGCTCAGGCAGTAAGGATTTCGGAGATGGGGGTGATCATTTTCTCATGGCATCCCGTGAAAGCTCCTATGAGAGTGCGGGAATATACGGCGATGGAGACCATCTAACACTCTGGTCGCCTGGAGACGGAGCACCTGGACAGTCCTCTGCATTGCTCTACATTCTCGATGAGGACTATTTCTCCAGTTCCAGTACCGATCCTTTCTATGGAAGTGCAGTCAGGGCTTATGTAAATACCAGCGGATACTGGACTACATCTGACAGAAATAAAAAGCAGGACCTGAATCTGATCGACAATCCCATTGAGGCAATAAAGAATATTAATGGATATTCCTTCACCTTTAAGATAAACGAAGTCGAAAGACAGAAGGGTCAGATACCGGAGAAATCATACGGTGTTATTGCCCAGGAACTTGAACAGGTTTTGCCTTACGCAGTCCAGACAAATGGAGCAGGGGATAAATATGTTAACTACAGCTCAATAATTCCTTTGTTGATCGAGGGCATCAAGAGCCAACAGGATATGTTAGATGAACAGAAATCCCGCATAGACAGACTCGAAGCAAAACTCAGGAAGTATGAGACTTTACTCGAAGGAAATCAATAGACCAATACATGCAGAGAATCCTGATTTGTAACGGAATAACTTCTTCAATAAGTTGCACTTACAGCAATAGATCATCGCAGTTTTTTAACTCAATCAATATATTATTACCTTTCTGTGTGTTTACAGCCTGAAATACCCTTGCATCGTCTCCATCTATAAATATAGCATCCTGATTTTTATACCCACCCTATTGACCTGTGGGTTAGATTCTATCTGACTGTCATTCAATATATTAAGCATTTCAGCTTCACTGGTCACAAACAGCTTTTTTACTTGAATTTAAAGATTTTATTATCTATAATGTAATGGATTATAACACAAGGAGTAACGATGAAGATATCGAGAGTTTTTCTCGCAGTAGCCATAACAATATTGGGGGCTCAACTGACACAATTTCAGACAGATATAGACAATCAGAAAACAGAGATCGAATTCTGTTTCTTTGAGGACATGGATTCGGAGATTGTGGTCAAAAGACATTCCTTTGGAACACAGACAACAGCGCAAGATGGCAGCCTTGATCTGGATATAAATGCCCTCCTCTATGATCTCAAGGCAGAAGGTCTTGGGGATCTTTTTTATGAGATACATACCCCTCTTGGCAGAATATCACCAAGACTGCCCTTTGAACATTCACTTTCTGAAGATCACCGAGCAACGCTCAGACGCTCAATGCCAGGCTCGGAAACAGCAGAATCATCCGAGACAAGCGAGATTATGGACGACCTTGTCGTGGGACTGGAGCTGGGATTTACAGGAGAAGATCTGAACTTTGTCGGCAATAAATTCGGGCTGGGCACTGCCACGCCTGCCTCTAAGTTGACAGTTGTCTCAACAGACTTCGACGATCATCTTCTCGTACAGAGATCTGGTGCGCCCGACGGTCATCTATCTACCAGTACAGGCGGATGGGTCAGCCTCTGGCCCGGCAGCGGTACAGATTACAATACCAAGGGCATTCGTCTCTTTGACTCAGGGGTTACAAGGATCAACAATCTATCGGGCTCAGGATCGAGGATGGTGGTCGCAAATGCTGACGGTGATCTCAGCACTATGGCCATTCCCGGTGGAACCATCACAGGCTCCGGTACTGCCACGAGGGTTGCCTTCTGGGATGGGGCGACATCACTGTCATCCAACAGCAATCTATACTGGAACAACGCAACCTCCTCTCTCGGCATCGGAACGACCAGCCCCTCTTACAGGCTCGATGTTGCAGGTGACACCAGAACAACCGGGAAGTTCTTTGGCAATCTGAATGTAGAGGACACAAGGTCAGTAGACTCCCCACCTACATCCTATAACAAGGAAATGGCTCTGGATTTCAAATACAGGTCCACAGTCGGTGTCGGCGGCTCGGGAACATATTCGGGCCTCATCACCATTGCCCCATGGGGAGACGACTCCGGTGACATGTCCCATCAGCTCAACCTTAACAACGGCGGCCTCTTCTGGAGAACTGGATGGCCAAATTCCTCTTCCTGGGGAAGCTGGAACAGGATATGGACACAGAATACCGACGGCTCCGGCTCCGGGCTGGACGCCGATCTGCTTGACGGGTTGCACTCCAGCAGCTTTGCCGGCGTCGGTCATACACACGCAATACTCACTGCTGGCACAGGCCTCTCCGGCTCTTCATACAACGGCTCTACTCCAAGGACTTGGAGTGTCGACTTCGGCAATTCCAGCACCGGCGGCACAAGGGCACAGGGCAATTTCGGGCAGTTCAATGTCCACAGCACCTATACTGACTTCAATACAACACCCGGTTACTGGGGCTGGAACTATGTGCAGAGCACGACAAATGCACCCAATGGACTTTCATCCCAATGGTATAGAAATGTTGTAAGCCTTGGAGCGGACTATCCCGCCCGTGGTTCCGGCGGCTATTCAATGGAGCTGGCCTTCCCGAGATACAATCACTCCACAGCCGGTGTCTGGATGCGCACAATCGAAAATGGCTCAATAGGTGGATGGACAAGAATAGACGGGGGTGCAGCAGTCAGTGGAAGCGGAACTGCAAACTACCTACCAAAATGGTCAGGCGGGACGTCTCTGAACAATTCGGCCATCTATCAGGATGGCTCGGCTATTGCAATTGGAACCACTGATGCCGAAACACACGGTCTCAATGTGGAGTACTACAATGACGCCGCAATCCGCGGTGCCGACCAAAACGGATCAAATATTTATGCAGAGGGCATGTTGGGCGTCCTCACCTACTCGGGACTGCCCACATCACCAACCAATATCGGAGTGTTGGGGATCAAGACAAACAATGGCTCAAGCGGCGTGGGTGTATATGCCTGGAATAATCAGAACTACTCTGATAATTTGAACTACGCAATTTACGCCAATGCAAATGGCGTTGGATCATACACAAATTACGGTATATACTCCACTGCATCAGGAGGTGGTACCAACTGGGCGGGATACTTTAATGGCAATGTCAATATAACCGGTAATCTCACTGTTTCCGGCTCAGTCCCCGGAGACAACCTCGGCAATCATACAGCCACGACCACCTTGAATATGACAAATCATATTGTCGACAATGCAATATATTATGACGTAACCGCTGCTAATGGCTATGGAGTCCGGTTCTGGGGCAGTGACAGCTACAAGATACATATGGGCAATGCTGCCGAAAATCACTATGGCCCTGTGACCGACTACAGCATAAAGATGAATATGAACAATCAGGCAGGACGCGGTTGGACATGGGGTGTTGAAGGTGCTACGCCTGTTGCTGCCCTTGAGGCCACAGCTGGCAACTATCAGATTGCCGGCTACATGAGTTTCGGCGGTACAAATGGTATTGTTCACCACAGCAATACAGGTACAAAGGGACAGGCAAGCGGTTGGACTCCTCCAAACTCTGCTGGACAAGGTGTCTGGCTCGAAAGCGGGTATTCTGAGGGCGGGGGCTTCTATGCAGATGGCAATGTTGCCTGTATCTGGTCACCTGACTATGGAATACGTTTTTACGATGAAGATGTACTGCCTGGGGGTTCTCACAATGCAGCGGTTGAAAACAACGGATATATGACCTCCCCGCGCTTTCAGGATATAGACAATACAGGCTACTATGTAGACCCTGCAAGCACAACTAATCTCTATAGAATTCAAGCAAATGCCGATATCTATAATGCCGGCTGGTACAGAGGCGGTACAGCTGACAATGGATATGTTAGACTCTATGGAAATACGAGACAGATGGTCTTCCGCACAGATGGAACAAGCCAGTATTCCGATAATGGCAGCTATCCCTTTGTTTGGCTCTATGGCGGTGATTCCTCGGGGAACAGGAGAATGATTCTCAATTCCTCAGGACAGCTCTGGCTCTCCAACTATGGCTGGCTTCACGACTATATTGGCTCCCACGGCGATAATCTCGGAGACCACACAGCAACAACAACACTGAATATGAACAATAATCAGCTGGTTGTAAAACCAAATGTCACAGTTGACTCTGGAAACACTGGAATACACTGGCATGGGGCAGGCGACTTCTCCTATGCCATCTATCAGGAAAGTGGCTCATGGACTAGCCCATATCCCGACATGATGATCAGATTTCACACTGGTCTGAAGCTCTCAGCCGATTCAGAATATGGCGGAGTCAAGATATATGCCGGCTCAGCTGAGGAACAGACTGCACAGTTCGACAATAATGGTTTGAGGATTAACAGGACAAATCTCTATTTTGATGCCTCAAATCCATATATCTATTCAGGCGGCTCTTATGTTGTTATTCCCAACGGACTCTATGTTTCCGGCGGAACAGCATATATTCAGAACTCACTGAGGACAAGGGGATATATTCAGAACGATGGAAGCTCATATAGCGGCTATGTCCGTATTGAAGATGATCTTCATGTCGCCAACTGGGTACGTACCGACGGCTCCAGCGGCATCTATTTTCAGAGCTATGGCGGCGGCTGGCACATGACAGACGGGACATGGATAAGGGCTTACAACAACAAGCCAGTATATGCAGATGCAGAGATCCGCTCTGGCAATAACATGCGCGCACCGATTTTCTATGACCTCAACAGCAGCTCTTATTATCTGGACCCCAACAGCACGAGCAATCTCTATCAAGTGAGAGCCCGCTACTATCGGGACAATGGTGGCGGCTATCTCCTCAATGCAGGAAGTGGCATATCGATTTCTGAGCAAACTGATGGGTCATATACCATAAGTGCAATTATTCCATGTGACCATGAGATAAGATTGTACGACACATATGGTGATGGATGGAATGGTGGAAGTGTTGATGTCTATGTTGACGGAGTCCTTGTCATTAACGATGGCACCCTATCTTCCGGCTATGGTCCTGCTACTTATACATTTTCTGCTGCAAGCGGGAGTAGCATTCAGGTCTACTACACAGCCGGCGGTTGGGCATATGAAAACTACTATGACGTTATCTCCGGCGGTGGGTCATATCTTGTCAATGACTGGTATCCATCATCAAGCGGTACATGGACAGGTACTGGTAACTGCTCTTCTTTGATGAGAAGAATCGAGGAAGAAGAATCAGCCCCGGCTGACAACCTTCTTTCGAGAATGGGAACAGCACAACTACGTGAAGGAAGGGCTGCAATTGCCTTTGATCGCGTCTTTAGCTCCAACATAGGTGACGGTTCTCCAACGGTTGTTGTCACTCCCCTTGCGCCTGCAACGAATCTCTATGTGTCAGATATTGACTCGACAGGTTTCAAGGTCATTGAGCACGAGGGTAGCTCTTCTGTCAGCTTCAACTGGATAGCCATGATCGATATGGCCAATCCAACTGGATATGATGGCGTTGTTAATGGTAATGAATATAGAGATCTCAAGAACAGCTTCCTCTCTGACCCGAGAAAAAATGACTATATTGAATGGAAGAGACTATTCGAGGAGATTGGCGGCTATTTCCCTGAAAGAGAAACATACCTTGAATATATCAATGGCTCAAACCTCTTTGATCCGATTGGTGACAGCAGTAACGACCGTTAAATAAGGCTGTAGCGCCTGATATGTCTTGGTTCTCTCGAGAGAATCGCCAAATCCTTTTATGAAGTACTTTTTCGACTTCTTTATATCTTATTTCTTTTCTCCAAAGGCTTGCAGAAGGTTTCCTCTTGATGTATATTTTTACAGGTTAACAGAAGGGATCTGATTTGGGGTTTGAAGAAAAAGAGCAGAGACTGAAGCAGCGGATCGATGAGCTGGAAAGGGACAAGAAATCCCTTGAGAGACAGCTTGCTACAATGCGCTCGATGATGGAGCTTTCAGGCGGTGGAATCAAGAGAATACTCCACAGCCTGCCGGAGGCTGTGACAATCTGCACACTTGAGGGTATTATCACTGATATCTCCGAGTTCGACAGGCTGCTCTTTGGCCTGGAGCACAAGTCCCAGGCCATAGGCATGAACATAATCGACTGGGTTCATGACGACGACAGAGCAGCTGCAAGGCAGCTTTTTCTCGAATACAGAGACGGACGAAAGCCCCAGAAGGCTGAGTTCCGCCTGAAAAGAGGCAGAGACTTCTTCTGGGCCTCTGTCAAGGCCAGCGTCATGAAGGATGTTCTCGAGCGACCAATGGCCATAATCATCACCATCACAGATATCACAGATCAGAAAAATGCCATCAAAATGGTTATGGACTCCGAGATGCGGCTCAAGAGCATACTCGAATCGACAATTGTCGGCCTGGGGCTCGCCCGGGGTCGTGAGATAGTATATGCAAACAAAGCCCTTGCAGATATACTCGGCTATGACAGCTATGAGGAGCTTCTTGGTACAGACTTTCTAGAACACATAGCCCCGGAGTCCCGCGAGAACGCCCTTGCAAGAATTGGTGAGAGCATGAAATCCCAAAACCAATCGCCAGTCTTCACACAGAACATGCTCCGAAAGGATGGCTCTGTTATAGATGTTGAGATATATGTTGCCACTGTTATGATAGAGAATGAGATGAACTTTCAGGTGGTGATCAGGGATATCACAGAATCCCATCAGATGGAGCAGATGCTCAGAAAAAGCGAGAGGCGTTTCCGCGAGCTGACAGAAAGCCTTCCTGAAACAGTTTTTGAGTGCGATGAAAAGGGAACCTTGACCTTTGTCAATAAAACCGGAATTGAGCTTTTTGGATACAATCAGGAGGATTTCAAAGGCGGCATCAACATTATAGATACGATACACCCCGTCGACAGATCGAGGATGAGGGAAAGGGTTCCCATGTTGATGGCCGGAAAAACAAGGACACCCTCCCACTACAGGTGCATGAAAAAGGACGGCTCAACATTCCCGGCTCTGATTTTCGCAAAGCCATATGAAATCGAGGCCGGTTCTTACGGCATGCGTGGTTTTGTTACCGATATTTCTCTTCTCGAGGAAAAGGAAAGAGCGCTTAGGGAATCCGAAGAAAAGTTCAGGGCAATGGCGGAACAGAGCCTTGTTGGAATATTCATCTTCCAGGAGGGCAAGATCATATATGCCAATGAGCAGATAGAGAAGATGACAGGATTTACATTTGAAGAGATGTCCTCCTGGGGACCATATGAATATCACAATATCGTATCCGAGAACCACAGGGATTTCGTAACCGAGCAGGCAAGGATGAAGATGGGCGGCTCAAAGGATTACATACAGAACTATCGTTTCATAGGCCTGACAAGGGATGGTGAAGAAAAGTGGGTTGAACTCTGGTCAAAACCGATTGAACTGAAGGGAAAGACCGCCGATCTGACTTTCCTGATAGATGTGGACAGAGAGGTCCGAGATCACGCAGCCCTGCAGAAGAGCGAGCAGAGATTCAGGGATATGGCTGATCTGATGCCCCAGTCTATATACGAAACAGATGAGAACTTCGTCTTCACCTTCCTCAATCGTTTTGCCCTTGAAAACTATGGCTACACGCAGGAGGACTTCGAGAAGGGAATACGCATTCTCGATCTTTTCGACGAGAAAGAGGCGATAAGGGCCATGGACAATATACAGGAGTTGATTAAAGGCAATACACCGGGAAAGCCCGAGTACATAATACGCAAGAAAACCGGTGAGAAGGTAAATGTCCTCATATATGCATCACGAATACTCGAAGATGGGCAGTTCAAGGGTTTGAGAGGTATGGTTCTTGATATCACCGAGATGAAAAAAACCGAGCAGGACAGGGAATTGCTGAAAAAGAGAATGATACAGTCCCAGCGTATGGAATCCCTCGGAACGCTGGCAGGAGGAATCGCCCATGATTTCAACAATATACTGTCCCCAGTTCTCGGCTTTGCAGAGGTATCCCGAGAGCTTGTCGATAAGGACTCTGTTCTCGAAAAGAATCTGAACATAATCATAAACAGCGTGAAAAGGGCAAGGGAACTTGTACAGCAGATACTCATTTTCTCCGGCAAGGACGGAGACAGCCCGAAACCCCTTTCCCTCGATATTTTCGCCAAGGAAGCCATCAAGCTCCTGCGCTCTTCAATCCCAGAGACAGCTGATATTATCACAGATCTAAAAAAGCTCCCCCATCCTGTACTCGCAGACCCCGCCAGAATACACAGAATACTACTGAATCTCGTTAAGAATGCCTTCGATGCCCTTGAGGACGGAAGGGGGGAGATCAGGATAACGCTGAGAGATATTAGTAACCCCCAGGCAATGAAGGAATTTGAGATATCAGAGCCATCTGCCCTCCTCACCATCGAGGACACAGGGCAAGGCATAGACCCAAGCATAGTCGATCTTGTATTCGAGCCATTTTTCTCAACAAAGGAAGTGGGGAAAGGCACGGGCCTGGGTCTTTCTGTTGTCCATGGCATTGTCGACAATATGGAAGGCTCTATCGAGATAAGCAATACAGAACGTGGTGCACAGGTTAAGGTTCTTTTGCCATATTACATTGAGCGTGCTCTGTCACTTAAGATAATGATTGTTGACGATGAGAAAGACATAGCCGAGATGCTTGAGCAGCTTGTCAATGTCATCGGCCATGAGGGCACTTACTTCACATCGCCCGACGATGCGCTGAGGGAATTCGAGAAAAATTCCGATTATTATGATATTCTCATCACCGATCAGAACATGCACTCTAAGACAGGCCTTGAACTCGCCAGAACATTCAGAGCACACAAGGACATTCCGATAATCTTCATCACAGGATTCTCGCAGGATCTTGAAAGCCTCATAGAGGACGGCGATATCCATAACCTGCAGATACTCAAGAAACCCCCAACACTCGCCTCACTGAAAAAGGCGTTAGAAAAGGCATATGATGATAGTAATATTTGACCTCGACGGAACAATCTCCAATACAGACCACAGAATGCATTTCATCGAAAAAAGCCCAAAGGATTTCGATGCTTTCACCGATGCTTCCAGGGACGACTCGGTCAACGAATATGTCGCCGAGGTTCTGCGCGCCCTTAAAGCACAAGGTCACAGCATACACATATTCACCGGGCGCAATGACCGTGTACGTCAGGAGACAGAGGACTGGTTCAAGACCAATGACATCCCATATGATGTCCTCAGGATGCGCTCGGACAGTACAGACCGCTACACAAAGGACACAGTACTCAAGGAGAAATGGCTCTCCGAGATGGACATCTCCGAGATTCTCTGCGCCTTCGACGACAGGGATCGCTCTGTCAAGTTCTGGCGGGACATGGGCATCCCATGTTTTCAGGTGGCAGAGGGTCATTTCTGATCTATGCTCCCCGATTCACTGAAACTGAACATAGCGAGGGCTTCCGAGCTGATCCTTACATCGGAGCTTACCGTAGCATTCACAGGGGCAGGCATATCCGTAGAGAGCGGCATACCTCCATTCCGGGGCGAGGATGGCCTTTGGAGCAAGCATGACCCGTCTTTCCTTGAGATAGATTTTTTCCACAGCCACCCGAAGAGGAGCTGGCAGAAGATAGTCGAGCTTTTCTACGACAATCTCCTCGACACAGAGCCAAATCCTGCACACTATGCCCTCGCAGAGCTTGAGAATATGGGTCTTGTGGAGGCAGTCATCACCCAGAACATAGATGATCTCCACAGAAGGGCAGGCAGCAGGAATATCCATGAGTTCCACGGCACAGCAGGTCGTTTTATCTGCGAGGGCTGCGGAATGAAGACCGATGACATTGATATGTCGATTCTGCCGCCGAGATGCACAGCCTGCAACTCTGTCATGAAGCCAGACTTTATCTTCTTTGGCGAGCCGATACCCGAAGATGCAAGGGAGATGTCCTTCCGGCTGGCGGAGGCCTGCGATGTCATGATTCTGGTCGGCACATCCGGCTTTGTTGTCCCTGCATCCTATGTCCCGGCAATAGCAAAACAGTCCGGCGCACAGATCATAGAGATCAATCTCCACCCCTCGACATATACAAACACAATCACCGATATTTTCCTTGAGGGCAGGGCATCGGAGGTGTTGGGGGGGATAATGGAAAGAATCAAGGGATACAAAAGCTCTCTGTAAGAATAGAACAATGCGTCCCTACCTCCAGAGTTAAAACCCCGAGTTTTCACAAAATGCGCGCCTTTAGTGTGCAAAATTGAAAAAGTTGATATGCATTTTTGTAAAAGTCCAACGCCTCTATGAATTTAGGGACGAAGCAAAGCCCCAAAGGGGCGATATTGGTTAGCCCAGGGTGAAGCCCTGGGACAAAAGCCGATATTCACCCATACCCAGGGTTTCACCCTGGGCTGATGAGTTGCACCCCTTCAGGGTGCAAAGATGTGAGAATCAGGATTCA
>NPID01000307.1_pt2 | contig 90501 bp, 89 predicted proteins | sample 8637491 | NCBI WGS metagenome assembly NPID01 (sample SAMN07420843, study PRJNA396082) | bioreactor metagenome | isolation source: sample BA6 brine-fed electro-methanogenic bioreactor BA | place: Japan: Kochi | collected 2016-06-14 | reverse complement strand
GTCTCGATGCATTTTCTCGTAACATCAGAAAGTCTGAAAAACAGTAATCTCAAATGGTTAGGTGATAGTCACTCTCTTTGACTCTTTTGAGAGATTCTCCTTGTTTTCATACATCTTTTCGTCGGCTACGATCAGCAATTCTCTAATCGTCTTCCCATCATCAGGAAATACTGCAATACCGACACTGGCAGTCAGTTTCAAGCCTCTTCCCTTGACAGAAAAGGGGTCTTCAAAGGCTTGATGGATTCTCGTTTCTGCTTCTCTAGACCCTTCCTTTCCCGTTGAAGGCAGTATGAACACAAATTCGTCGCCGCCCATTCTTGCAATGAGATCACTTTTGCGGCAGACGTTACTCAGGCGCTTGCCAACGCTTTTTAGAAGCTCATCACCAAAGTCATGTCCAAGAGTGTCATTGACTCCTTTGAAATCATTGAGATCGAGATAAAGGATAGCCATTTCTTCCCCGTTCCGTCTTGAGAGCTCTATTTGCCTCATCGCGCAATCGAAGAAGGCCCTGCGATTCGGAAGACCTGTCAGATGATCTTCCATCGACAGTCTTTCCATTAATTCTCTTTGTCTTCTAAGCTCGTTTACCGTGTTAATTCTCCAAAGAAGAACCGATATAGCCTTTCCAAATCCAATCGCGGTATTCATAATTTCCTCATCATCAAAGGCGGTTGAAGAACTGAAACTGTCTAGATTGAAGTACATCTTGACATCGCCATCTATCTTTATTGGGATGGAGAGAGTGCTCTTTATCTCCAATAACCTTCCTCCCTTGATGATCCTCTTCAACCGCTCACTATCCATTTTATAGTCAACGCTGTAATCCTTTACGATCACCACCTCGTCGCTGCTCTTCCGAATAAGCTCCTCCGGAGCAAAAGAGATCGGCTTCAGTTCTTCAAAATCATAGTTGTAGGTAGCTACGAAGTGAAAGCGATTGTCATCCTCTCTGAGCAGAAAGGCGGCTGCATCGGCCCTGGGAAAAGACTGAACGCACTTCATGAGAAAGTACTTGTAGGTCTCTTCATCGAAATCACTTTCGAGCACTTCCGTAATTAACTCGTTGAGAACTTTCTGGAATCTGTTCTGCTCAACAAGAGCCGATTCGATTCTTCTCACATGCGTTACGTCTTTGAAGGTCAGTATAATCGAATCAGGATCTTCATTTGCATTCCTCCCAATCACCAGACTAATCTCAGCAACGAGTTGTGATTCGCCGGACGTAATCAGCTCGACTTCAAATGCAGATACATTCTGGCCTGCGAAGAGAGAAGATCTTGCTTCTCTGAATTTTCTCTCGCCCTCTTCAGAAAGAAAGTCCGAAAGCTTTTTCATCTTAAGTTGCTCTTCGTTGTATCCCAGTAGATCACATGCGGTTTTGTTCGTATAAAGAACATTTTCAGATAGGTCTAGCAGGAGAATACCGTCCAAAGAGTTACTCAAGACTGCGCTGAATTCGGACATTCTTTTCTTTCGCTCCCTGATGTGATAAATTGAACTTACCAGAAGAATAGGAAAGCCCACAGCTAAGAGAGTCACGGAAATGAACTCATAGTAATTCATTCCTGTAAGCGCTTCAAGTAAATCGAAATATGTAGAAAGTGACAGCAGAATGAGTCCAAGCGGTATTCCCCTATGAAGCTCCCTGTTCCCGAGAAGATAAGCTGCAACGAGCGAAACCCCAATAATGACCATTTCGCTCAGTACTGCCAGCAGCCTGACCGGCTGAAAAGTATGCATTGGAAATACTATTGCCGAAACAACTATGATCAAAATTGATGTCAGATATACTTGCAGCTTACCTCCCGGAATAGTCAACTAAGGATCACCTCAGTTATATTATACAGTCGCATGGTAATTCAAGAGATCATCGCACACAGATATTGTAGGCTTTATAATCTACCGCTGATTTCTCGCCTTCCCATGATCTAAAATATCTAAAAACAATTGCTGAATTGCCACCATCTACCGCCTGGAAAGTCCAGGTGACTTTCGAAGGGGCTCCGACTTTCCCGCTCTCATCAGCCAGGACTTTCTTACCGATTTCACTGATACCGTCTCCAAGTATCTGATACTGCCATGAGTATCCCGTGCTGGCATTCTCTTCGAGAGTTACAGTGAAGGTTGAGCCGAGGGAAACTTCGTTAATGAGAATATCGAAATCAACCTGGCCTTTTTCCTCACCAGTTACATCAACGGTCAATGCCCTGAAGTCTATCGATTGCTTTTCCCCTTCCCACTCCCTGAAGAGTCTTAAGGTGATCAGCGCTTTCCCCTCTCTTGCTGCAGTCATTATCCAACCTTTGACAGAAGGAGCACCCGGCATCATACTGGGTGCGCTGTGCTCTTCAAGGAAGTTTCTCAGCACACCTGTCGGCTCCGCGAAAATATGCCAAAGATATCCCGTGGAAGGATTCTCCTGAATCTCGAGTATGGCAAGATCAGTTACACCCATTGAATTAGCTGACTCCTTCAACTCAATCGCAAGCCCCGATGTGATTATCAATGCGATATAGCAAATTGCTATCAGTGCTTTCTTCATGGTTCACACCTCCTATATTAGAAAAAGCTCTTCCTGCCTTCCATCCAGATAGTCGATCTCGTTGTTTCTGAAAGCGACAGTCTCCTCCAAGAACCCATAAACTGGCTGCCCGCTCCAAGAAGTCACTGGAGATCTGTTGTTCAACTCTATGGCAAAACAAGTCGAATTCCTGATTTTGAGATCCCCGGTTCCCTTTATTTCTTCCTGATTATTCCAAAGTCCAATGATTGGCCCCGCACCGTGTCCATGATAACCGACCGGATGAGAATAAATCGTCGCATCCAGATCTCTTTCCGCTGCGTCTTTCAATGACACTCTTAACAGCTCGTTCCCGCTAATACCCTCAATGAAATTTCGTGCCAGAATGTCCTGAACCTCGTTTGTCCTGGAAACAACATCTTGCAGCCCTTCCGGTATACTACTTCTACTTTTCCTTTTCAGGTAGAACATTTGCTGTGTATCTGTCGCAAGACCATTACAGATGAAACCAAAATCGCAGTGCAGAAGATCTCCCTCCTCTACCACTCCTGTACTTCTTGGGTCTTCCACTCCGCGTCTTTGAAAGTCAACATCCGGCCCAAACCATGTTCTTAATCCAATATCTGATGCTAGTCTCTTTAGTATAAGCTCAACATCCCGAGTCGTCGTCATGCCAGACAATATATTCTCTCTAGAAAACGCATTCCGGATTATTATGTGTGCAATTCTGTCGAGATGTCTGTATATTTCAATCTCCCTGTCCGTTCTGGTTTGCAGCCAGTTGATCGCGATGTTCTCGGCACTAACCAGATTCACTTGCCCACTTAGTTGCTTTCTTAGCGACTCGAATAGTGAATGAGTAATCCCGTCGGCGAGTGCGAAATTCTCCGAATAGTCTACTCCTAGAGTCTTTACCCTTAAGTCCATCAACAGCTTCCCTATTGAATCGAAGATATCTCCGTCTTCAACTTTCCACGCAGATTCATAGTAGTCGCTCATCTGACTACCATATGGAGACAAAACAAATCTATTATTCTTCGTGAATAAGAAGGCTGTTATTCTGCTGGCTCCGTAAAGCGAACCGGGAAGAAGCGTACTTATGATGGGATCTTCGTTATTTTCCCTTCCGATGACCATCCAGCCATCGAAATCTTCTTCTTCAAGAAGACCCGGCATAATATAATCCAGTCTATCAAGCAGAACCTCGTTGTGTTCACTGATTCTCTCTTCCTCAGAGGGCATGTTGGCAGCTATCTCTTCATATTCATCTGCAAATCTATTCATCGGCTCCTCCGTTATCCTTTCCAATGGGGATATCGACTTCCGACTTTTCGAGAAGCTTCTTCAGATAATCCGCATTCTTTTCCAAAAAGCTCTCTTCGGTCGCCAGATGAATGCCGACCGGACCTTTGGTTCTGATTCGCAGTCTCTTGTGGGAGCTCTTCTGACGACTTATGAGCCTGTAGGTAATCCCGTCAATTTCAACAAACCCTTTGATCTCCAATTTGTCACCTCCTGAGATAATCTATCATGTATACTCCGCAAAACAAAGAACAGTGCAAGTCTTCTTGCTTTGCAGATGAGATCCAGAGTAAAATTGAGGAACCGAAATTGGAGGAGATAGTGTTGTTGGTTAAGATCGAACCGGAGAAATTCCAGAGTCTGGAGACTATCGATGAGGAACTTGGCCAGAACCTTATGTCTTTGTCTGTCATCGAATTGTATACGAGGGGAGCCGTTTACGTCGATGATCCCGAAAAACCAAATATCTCACTAATCTGGAACTGCTGTGATTCGGTCCTAGTTGGAGGCATGATTGAAGAGAATTCGCTCATCCCCTTGCGCGATCTCTTTTCTAAAACTCTTATGGTGCTGGCAAGAGAGTCAGGAATTCCTCTTCTTAATTTCTATTCAACTCCGGCCACGTTTGAAAGACTTGGAAACATCCTAATTACTTTGAATCCCAGGCAGGTGAGAAGATCTCCATTCCAAACGCAATCTTTGAAGGACCTGAAAACAGAAAGTCGCAACATTGATAACACTCCCAGAAGAATAACGAGCGAAATGCTTGAGATGGGACTGGTTAACACCCAATTGCTTGAAGGCTGGATATACTCTTTTTGGAAAGATGTGGATTTCTTCATAAGTAATAGCGGTGGTTATACAGTAGTCAGAAATGGTACGATCCTAAGTTGGTGCATCGGTGTGTAGAGATCTGCCGATAGAAATGAGGTGGGTCTGGAGACAGTCGAAAAATCTAGAGATCAGGGGTTCGGGCTGGCTGTTGCAAGAGCATGTATAAATGAATTCTTATCGAACGGATTGACAGTTGACTGGCATTGCGACTCGACGAACCGCCCTTCGCTCTCAATTGCCAGAAAACTCGGATTTCAAGAAATACTTGAATACAGTATCTATCAGATAGACACTTGAAAGGAGCGAAACAATGAGATCATTAGGACTAATATGCACCGCTTGCGGAAAGGAGTACTCGGATGAACATTTTCGCTGCGAATGCGGTGAACCTCTTGAAGTAGTTATTGAAAAGAAGAAGACTGTGAAAATAGGGTTCAACCGATCTGGTATTCTAAATAGCTTCTCAGATCTCCTTCCTGGACTAGAAGACAAAAACTCCCTTTCTTTGGGCGAGGGGTTCACCCCGCTGACCAGACTCGGTGACACAGACTCTTCAGGGATGGAACTGTACGCCAAAAATGAATCCGTCAATCCAACATGGTCATTCAAGGACAGGGGAAGCTATTTAGCTGTCCTCGATGCTATTCGCAGAGGCTACAACCATATTGGAACGGTATCTACCGGAAACATGGCTGCTTCAGTTGCTGCCTACGGTAAGAGAGCGGGATTGGAAACCACGATTCTTGTCTCCGATTCGATTCCAGATGAAAAGGTCTCTCCAATTTCGATATACGGTTGCAGAATTATCAAGGTTGCAGGTGATTATAGCCAGCTGTACTACAATTCTCTTGAAGCCGGAAGGAATAGTGGAATCTACTTTGCAAACTCCGACGTTCCAATGAGGGTTGAGGGATCGAAAACTATTGCCTTCGAAGTATTTCTTCAGTTAGGAGAAAGGGTTCCTGACTTCGTTGTTGTTCCGACTAGTTCTGGAGGCAATTTAAGGGGAATTGAAAAGGGCTTCCGCGAGTTGAGGGATTCTGGACTGTCAGCCAGTATCCCACGATTGATCGTTGCGCAGGCCAAAGGTTGCTGCCCAATTGACCTTGCTTTTTCATCTCGCGCTTCCAAAATCACGAGATTTCACCATCCCAAAACCATGGCTCATGCAATTGAGAATCCTTTCCCGCCAAGTGGAAACGCGGTCTTAAGAATACTCAAGAAAAATGATGGAATGACTGTAGCAATAGATGAAGCGAGTATCCTAAAAGCCCAAAGAAGCCTCGCAAACAACGGGCTCTTCGTGCAGCCAGCAAGCGCCGTTGCTTATGCAGCTCTTTCCAAACTACGGGGAGAGATGGATTTGAGAAAAGCGATAGTGGTAGCTGTTTTGACAGGCTCAGGTCTCAAATATCCTGCGATACTTACGGAACATTCTTCCTACGCTGAGTCAACCGCTCTTGCATCTCTTGAAGAAGTTCTGAAAAAGAGACCAACGCTTCATTGACCAAGAATTCTACTTGAAGTCCAGTTCCTCTTCAGATAGCCGCACTTAACAGAAACTACTGGAGAGTCCTGGGTAACATATGGCAAAAAACCTCACAAAATTCTAATTCTGTTATCAGTCTATGACTAAGAACGCTATACAATTGGCTTACGATATTATTTAGCGATTCTCATACCCTATTATATAAGCACTATAGAGATGTCACAACTTACAATAATCTTGTTGACAGGTTGATTTCTCTTGCCTATAATAGTGTTGTAGAAGTTAAGTTGGTGGTAAGGAGGGAAATCAAATGGCAAACAAAGAATACACAGTTGGTATCGACCTTGGAACTACAAATTCAGTAATTTCCTGGGTAAAGCCTGACGGCAACGTTGAGGTTATTCCAAATGCAGAAGGTAATCGGACAACCCCTTCGATAGTTTCATTCAGCAAGACAGGCGAAATCATTGTTGGCGAACCTGCGAAGAGGCAGTCAATATTGAACGCTGATAGAACGGTACGATCAATTAAAAGGAAGATGGGTTCTGATTTCACAGTAAGGATTGATGACAAGGAATACTCTCCTCAGGAAATCAGTGCCTATATTCTCAAGAAGATGAAGACCGACGCCGAGGCTTACCTCGGAGGAAAGATAACACAGGCAGTCATTACTTGTCCCGCATATTTCAACGATGCTCAGAGACAGGCCACAAAAGAGGCAGGTATAATTGCTGGGCTGGAAGTCCAGAGGATCATTAACGAACCGACAGCAGCTGCAGTAGCTTACGGAATCGATAAGAAACGTGGAGATAAGAAGATCATAGTATACGATTTGGGTGGAGGAACCTTCGATGTTTCCGTTCTAGACATAGGTGACGGAGTAGTTGAAGTTTTATCAACTTCGGGCAACAACCACCTCGGTGGAGATGACTTCGATCAGAGGTTGATAGATCATATAGCAGAAGACTTCAGAAAGAAGAACAACGTTGATCTTCGAAAAGACAAACAAGCGTTCCAGAGGCTGAAGGACGCCGCGGAAAGAGCCAAGATCGAGCTTTCTTCAAAGTATGAAACTGAGATTTCCCTGCCTTTTATAACTGCAACGGCTGATGGGCCACTGCATCTCGAAATGAAGATAACGAGATCTACATTTGAATCCCTAATAAAAGATCTTGTGGAAGGCACCAGGGAACAGATAGAAAGAGCAATGAGCGACGCAAAGCTTTCACCAAAAGAGGTTGATGAAGTGCTACTTGTCGGAGGTTCTACTAGAATTCCAATGGTTCAGAGTTTCATCAAGTCGATCTTCGGCAAAGACCCTAACAAGAACATCAACCCAGACGAAGCCGTAGCAATTGGTGCAGCGCTTCAGAGCGGTATTCTTTCAGGCAGCGTGGAAAGCGATCTGGTGCTCGTAGACGTTACGCCTCTCACTTTAGGAGTCGAGGTCATGGGCGGTTTGATGGAACCGATAATCGAAAGAAACTCCACGGTCCCCGTGAAAAAATCTAAGGTTTTCACAACCGCGGCAGACGGTCAGACCGAAGTAGAGGTGGCAGTGTTCCAGGGAGAAAGAACCATGGCCAGAGACAACATGTCTCTAGGAAGCTTCAAGCTTACAGGAATTGCACCGGCACCTAGGGGAGTACCTCAAATTGAAGTGACTTTCGACATAGACAGCGACGGCATAGTTCATGTTTCCGCAAAAGACCTGGGAACTAATAGAGAACAATCAATGGTAGTAAGCGGAAGGCAAAAGATGTCGGAAGAAGAGATAAAGAGAGTGGTAGAGGAAGCAAAGAAATACGAAGAACAGGACAAACAAAAGAAACAGGAGATTGAGCTGAAAAATCAAGCTGACCAGCTCGCATATAGCATCGACAAACTCCTTAGCGAGAGCGGCGACAAGATTTCATCCGAAGACAGGGGTAAACTTGAAAGCCTCGTGAAGGACCTAAGGGATGCAATCAACGAAGACAATATGCAGAGGGTGAAGCTTCTGTTTGATCAACTTCAAAAAGAGAGCATGAGAGTTGGACAGAGTGTTTACGAGAAAGCACAGGCTCAAACTCCTGCAGACGGAGTCCCACAGGAAGGTGATAACAATGACAATGGCAGTGACAGTGGTACCGAGTATATACCGCCGGAAGACAGCAAGTAACAGAATCTATAGAAATCCAGAGAATGGAGGTGTTAATATGTTGGCAATCAGAAGAGGAAGCGATCTTTTCAGACCGTTTGAGGAGATTCAAAGAGAAATGGACAGACTCTTTAACGACGCCTTCAAAGGGCTGAGCGACCAGTCGAGAGAACCATCGATGTTTAGTCCTGAAGTTGACATCTACGAGAAGGACAACTCTGTCTTCATTGAAATGGACATCCCGGGAATCAAGAAAGATGAACTCGAAATCAAGGTAGAAGATGATGTTCTCTCAATTAAAGGCGAGAAAAAGCTTGAAAGAGAGGAAAAGGAAAGAGACTACCACCGCTACGAGAGATATAGCGGAGCATTCCAGAGAATATTCAGACTTCCTGAATACGTGAAGAGTGATGATGTCAAGGCGAAATACGAAGACGGTGTCCTTAAACTCGAGCTCCCCAAAAAAGAAGAAGTCAAGAAAGAAGCTATTCAAGTAAAGATCGACTAACGTTAGAAAGAAACTAAGAGGGCGCTTTCGGGCGCCCTTTTTTTGGAGGTGCAATGATGATTAACTATGAAGAGTACACCGAGAAGGCAAAGAAAATCCTCATGGATGTTCAAGACATCCTAATGAGATACAGGCAAAATCAACTTGCATCGGAGCACATTCTTCTTTCCATGCTCGAGGACGGTGATAATATCGCCATCGAGATACTGAACGAGAAGAACATTAGCACAGATTCTCTGAAGAAAGATGTTGAAGAAGTCATCGGCCGTTACGGAAGTAGCCGCGAGTCCACCAACCAGATATACATCACCCCCGAGGCCAGGCACATCCTTGAGAATGCCCGAAGTGAAGCGAGAAGAATGCATGATTCGAAAACCGGAACCGAGCATATACTTCTGGCAATGGTACGGGAGACCTCTGCTGTTGCGAGCAGACTCTTGTCTAAGTACGGGATCAATTTGGATAACATATATACATTGATTCTCAAGGGCCGCACAAAAATCGGAGCAGAAGAGGATGAGAATCTTTCTTCCTTGAAGAAGTTCACAATCGACCTTACTCAGCTTGCAAAGGAAGGCAAGCTGATGCCCGTTATAGGTAGAGAGGAAGAAGTCAGAAGGGTAATACAGATTGTTGGAAGAAAGACCAAGAACAACCCCGCGCTCGTCGGAGAACCAGGAGTTGGAAAGACAGCAATTGTAGAAGGTCTGGCTCAACGTATTGTGAGTGGCGATGTCCCTGAATACTTGAATAACAAGAGTGTCCTGGCACTGGATATGGGCAGACTGGTCGCAGGAACGAAATTCAGAGGCGAATTTGAGGAGAGAATGAAAGACATCATCGATTCAGTGAGAAAACTCTCTGGCGAAGTGATCCTATTCATCGACGAGATCCATAGCGTTGTAGGAGCTGGCTCAGCCGAGGGATCTATGGATGCCGCGAATCTCTTGAAGCCGGCTCTTGCCAGGGGCGAACTGCAATGCATCGGTGCAACCACTCTTGATGAATACAGGAAGTACATCGAGAAAGACAGAGCTCTTGAAAGACGTTTCCAGCCAGTAATGGTCGATCAACCGACCCCTGAGGAAACCTACAGAATTCTGGAAGGACTGAAATCTACTTACGAAAAGCATCACGAGATAAAAATCGAAGATGATGCTCTAAGAACAGCCGTCGATCTTAGCGTAAAGTACATAACAGACCGTTATCTTCCGGACAAAGCAATAGATCTTGTTGACGAAGCGGCTTCATTTGTGAGACTTCAAACGGGTTACATGCCTGAAAGGCTAAGACTTCTTGACCGCCAGCTCAAGGATCTCGACTCTCAAATAACCTCACTTGCAGAAAAGGGAGAGTATCAGGCTGCTGCAGAGTTGAAGATGGAGGCCGAGAGAAAGAGTAAAGAGTTTCGTGAAGAGAAAAAGAAATGGGAATCAGATGAGTCGTTTGGAAAGGCCGTGACGCCTGCTGTGGTAGCTTCTGTAGTTGAACAGTGGACGGGAATTCCTGCCGGAAAGATGCTTCAATCCGAGCGTGAAAAGCTTCGCGATCTTGAGTCAATAATCCATGAGAGATTCATGGACCAAGAAGAGGCAGTAAGAACTGTCTCTCAAACAATAAGACGCGCTAGAGCAGGGTTAAATGCCCCTCACCGACCGTGGGGTTCCTTCTTGTTTGTGGGACCAACCGGAGTCGGAAAAACTGAGCTTGCTAAGAGCCTCGCCTTCATCCTTTTCGGCAGCGAAGATGCGATGATCAGGATCGACATGTCGGAATACATGGAGAAACACACCGTCTCCAGGCTTATCGGTGCACCTCCCGGCTATGTTGGGTACGAAGAAGGAGGCCAACTAACCGAAGCAGTTAGGAGGAGGCCTTACTCAGTTGTGCTTCTCGATGAGGTTGAAAAGGCACATAAAGAAGTACATAATGTGCTGCTCCAAATCATGGATGACGGACGTCTAACTGATGGAAAAGGAAAGACAGTATCATTTTCAAACACAATAGTAATCATGACCAGCAATGTAGCCTCGGAACAACTATCTACTGTAACCGATAAGGACCAAGTCCATGCAGTTGTGGAAGAAGGTCTGCGTAGAGCTTTTAGACCTGAATTCATTAACAGATTGGATTCAGTTGTGCTTTTCAGACCTCTGGATGACAAAGCTATGCAAGGTATCGTCAAGATGAGGATATCGGAAATGGAGAGAAGGCTTTCAGATCAGAGGATTTCTGTAGAGATCAGCAAGGAAGCGCTTGAGTATCTAGCTAAAGAAGGTTATGACAGGGAATACGGTGCTAGACCGGTTCGAAGGTTGATTGAAAAATCTGTAGAGGGTCCGATTGCCGATATGATTATCGACGGATCTCTGGAGGAAGGAATGAAAGTGATAGTTGATTCTGACACCTCGGAAATTTCAATAAGAGCCGAAAAAGGATCGGAGAGATAGCTCCTTCCGATCCTCGTTGTCGGCAATGATGTTATCATTTTCGTAGGAGGTGCTTAATGGACAAAATCTTCTTCACTTACAAAATCCCTGATGAAGGAATGCTTCTGCTAAAGAAATTCGATGTTGAAGTGAACACGGAGGATAGGTTCCTTCCAAAAGAAGAGATTATTCAGAAAGCTAAAGATGCGGCGGCACTGGTAACATTGTTATCAGATAAGATTGACGCCGAGGTTCTCGAATCACTTCCGAAGCTAAAGATAATAGCGAATTATGCTGTCGGATACAACAACATCGACATCGACGAAGCGCGCAAGAGGGGAATAAGAGTAACGAACACACCTGAAGTACTCACCGATGCCACGGCGGATTTGACGATGTCATTAATCCTGGCTGCCAGCAGAAGAATTGTGGAAGCTGACAGATTTGTGAGAGAGCACAGATTTGTTGGATGGAAGCCTGATCTGTTCACCGGCCCCTCTCTTTCGGGAAAAACTTTGGGAATAATAGGCCTCGGAAGAATCGGGAAAGCTGTTGCAAAAAGAGCAAAGGCATTTGGAATGAATGTTGTATATTGCAGCAGGAAACCACTATTGCCGAATGAAGAAGAGAAGCTTAACGTAAGTCACTTAAGCCTTGAAGAGTTGCTAAGAAGCTCTGATTTCATATCTCTTCATGTTCCACTGACTCAAGAGACGTATCATCTGTTAAACGAAAAGAGGCTCTCTATGCTAAAAGCCGGAGCTGTTCTGATAAATACGGCAAGGGGACCAATTGTCGATGAGACTGCGCTGATAAAGGCCCTCAGGAGCGGCAGGTTAGCCGCTGCAGGTCTCGATGTCTATGAAGAGGAACCTGATGTACCTCAGGAGTTGATTGATCTCGACAACGTTGTTCTTCTTCCGCATATTGGATCTGCCACGAAGGAAGCAAGAATCGAGATGGCAATGATGGTAGGGCGAAATGTGGCCGCTGTTCTTGAAGGAAAGGAACCTCCAAATCCAGTGGTATGATCATCTCGTTTCAAAATACCATATTGGACCGTGATATCTATTTCCAGTTTTGTCAATTGCCACGATCTGCCAGTAATAGACTGTCTCAGGCGAGAGCCTTTCGACGAAGTAGCTATTTGAACTCGTTGTCGCGTAAAGTTGAGGAGTCGGAGATGTCCCAAGGTAGAGATTGTAGCTGACAAGTTCAATAAACGGAGATGATTTTAGACCGACTCTTGCTCCGGAATCTTTGTTGGAAATCCATATATCAATGTTGCTCAGTGCAACATTGTTGTTCCTGACAACGACGTCCCAGCTAAGCAATGCGCTATCACCATAGACAAGGGTTCCGTCCTGCATGTTGTTGGCGAAAGTGGCTTGTGGATCTTGATACAGCGCGTTTGCAGCGGCTACAATAAACAAGGTGAAGAGAACCGCGAAAAATACTCTTTCCATTGTCTGCACCTCCAAGTGATTTGACTGTGGATTAGACAACAAGGTTTTCAATTAAAAAGGAGAGTGGAATCATGAAGGTTAAAAACGTTGGTGAAGTCTACAGATGCGAGATTTGCGGAAATGTGGTTGAAGTGAAGGAAGCAGGCGGCGGAGAGCTGATCTGCTGTGGTGAGCCTATGAAGCTCGTACAAAAATAATAAAAGCCCCTTAACGGGGCTTTTATTTAGAAATACATATCGAATCCAAGAAACACTGGAATAGGCCAGAAGAACAAGGAAAACTCAAACCTATCTGTCATCTTGGTTACATCGATGAAGTTGATCTCCGGAGAGAGCCTCGTCTTGAATTTCTCGGTAGGCTGGAAGAGTACATGGCCTGCCCTCTCAACCAAAGGGCAAGCATAAATCTCCTCCCAAACAGGTTAAAAGATAGATTTTCAACCCCGATAAGGATTCGAGCATCAAGTCCCGCTTTAGACCAGAGATTCGTCCGAACGCACCGGAATATGAGACTGTAGGACCAACGTATAACATATAGGTGTGAAACTCAAATTTCCGGTTCGAGAAGCATTGAAGACCTCGAAACCCATTCTCTAGTTACTGAGCAAATTCCGAAAAGCAAAGGAAAAGAAATGTCGGATCCTCCAACATTGTTTGCATTGAAGTAGTCTCCAAAAGAAACTGTGGCGACGATCAACAACGAATCAGAATTACCGCTAGCTTCCGCTTCACTAGACCACCTCTTACATTACTTTTTCACGCTTAATTACATTTCAATATCTGCCTGGAAAAACCTTGAGAAACTAGCGCTTTGTCGTCACTGCTTGCCTGAAGAAGCGAAAATGAGATTCCCATGTTTCCTTTAGCTTCTAAAACTTTCCATCGTTGGACACTTCTTTTCCGATTGTCAAGAGAATATACCTTACACAAAAGGAATTTCTTCTTCAAGAAACGGATACAGAAATAGTTGATCATAGTACCATATACTTGCTGGAGGTTGATCAATGGGTGAAGTCATTCTTTCCAGAAAAGAGATTTTCTCCTCCCTCGAAGAAGCCGTAAAGAGCAGAGGTTCCGTTATGGACAACGGTATTCTAAAGGTGGATTCCTTCTTGAATCATCAGATTGACCCGCTGCTTATGAAGAGCGCGGGTGAGTTGATAGCGGACTTTTTCAGAGGCTTCGGAGTGACAAAGGTTTTGACTGCCGAGAGTTCGGGAATTGCTCCCGCCTTAATGGCTGCCAGCAGCCTGGGAGCTCAGCTGGTCTTCGCGCGAAAGCGGAGACCGATTACCATGCAAAGATATCTGAGTGAATCCGCCCCTTCGCACACTAAGGGTGGAATTGTGGAACTGAACATCTCCATGGATTATCTCGGTAGTGAGGACAGAGTAATCATTGTTGATGACTTTCTTGCAAGCGGTAAAACAATAGAGGCTCTGGCCAGACTTTCGAACAAGACGGGAGCTTCTCTTGTAGGCTTTGCAGCAATAATTGAAAAGACATTCGAAGAGGGGAGGTCATTACTTGAAAAGTTCGGCGTTCCGGTTCTGGGAATAGTGAGAATCTCTTCACTCGACCCACTCTCTTTTGTAGAAAATGAAATCTAAAAACTAGAACTAAACTGAGCGCCAAAATTCATAAAAGAAAGAGTCAGCCGATTCTGATCAAAAGAATTCGTGGCAGACAAGTATCTGGAACCAACTCTGATGTAGTAAAACGGACCTGCAAAGTGAAGTCCTGCAAAAACATCAACGAACCCATTCCCTTTTCCAAGTCCTGTCGATATCTCCAGACCAACGAAGACCCGATCGTTCATCTTAAGCCTAATATCAGCCGCCGGCCCAAAAGAAAAATCCGTTAGCTTGTGATCGTATTCTTTTGAACCCGAAAGAGTGATCCTCTTGAATGATAGCCTTCCCTGAACACCCAGTTGAAGAGAGAAACGATCCAGATCAGGCAGGATGTAACGGTAAGTCAGTAAAATAGTGTCCTGCCTGAACGCCGATTCATATTGATAGGGAACTTCCGTATTTGTTGCTTCAAACGAGCTGCTTACAGTGAAGTGAGATAGACTAAATTCTATCAAGTGTTCTTGAGAAAGCCCATATCCCACAGTCGGCACAAAGTATGCACGGAAGCTATTTCTATCAAGAAGCTCTGTACTTTCCGAACCTTCCATTTCAAGAGATCCGTTCCATGGCATCGAAACACCGCTTTCAACCTTGAGATCAAATTTCGCAGAAGAAAACGCTGCGATTGACAACAGGAGGAGTATTAGGCATATTCGCCTCAAGCTCATGATCTTAATAGCCCTCTCTCTATCATCCAGCCAGTAAGCACCCTCACTTTCTCTATTTCAACTTCATAATGTACACTAGCGAGAAGCTCAACAGCCTCTCTTCCTCCAACGACAGCAGCACCTCCTACAACGAAGTCTGCGATACTTGTAAAATCTATCCCAAGCTCGACTTTGAGATTCTGAGGAAACGTCTTGATCCATTCAAGACCCAGAGAACTTTCAAAAGCAGGCTCCAGTGGACTTAACGAAGGCAAATTATCTGAATCATTGAAGATCCTTCTTAAAACCTCTCCCTCGTAATTCGAGATGAGAAGATCGAACAAATCGTCACTTCCCTCTCTGCCGGCTATCATTTTCAGGATACGATAAAGCTCGCCAATCATCTTTCCCTTAACTCCTAGAAGCAAATCAGGATCCGGCTTGATTAACTGATCCAGAGTATTGAGAGCCGACAGTCCTACCCATTCAAGTTCTGCTTCATCCATCATCTGAGGCGTATCAAAATCGGAGTGATAGAATCTATCAGGAAGATGACCCATGAACGGAGAAGGTATTCCAAGAGTAGTGAAGGCGCAGTGATCGGACCCTGCCATGAAGGGTATCTCTCCGAATCTCTTCAGTGGATATCCTGAGTTTGAAGGCAATAGTCTTCTGATATTGAGTTCAAGGATTCGACCCCATCTCTGCGGAAGATAAGGCGGTACTTCAGAAAGGATAAAAGTTGAACCGGTCTTATCCTGATCGGCACCAACCATGTCGAGATTTATCGTATACATTGGAAGCCTGTTCTCTTCCTTAAGCTGAAGCGCGTAGGGAACACTACCCAAATACTCGGGAACAAGAGCAATCTTCACAGAATAAGGAAATCTCTCATCATTAAGAATCCTCGCTATTTCCGTGGCAAGAGCCGCACCACTTGCATTATCATCGGCTCCAGGCGAAGGATGACACAAATGTGCAGTTATCAGCACGTCCGGACCTTCTTTGAAACCAGTAGCATCTATCTGGAGTACCTCAAAATTGCCTTGTGACATCTTAGTTTCGACTCTGTATCCTACCGCTGCATTCCCGCTTTTCGCGTTATTAAGGAGGATGTCGAACTTTTCCTTGGTAACGGAAAAGGCTACGGCATTTAGATCGGCGGATTCCCTGTCATAAGGAATTGTCAAGTAGTTAGTCATATGAGGCAAATCATTCAAACTGCGGCCAATTTCCTCAAAGGCCTTTCTCATATGGCACAATACGAGACACCTTGCTCCGCCCTCGACCACCGCATTCTGAAAGACCTTTACTGGATCATCGTTTGCAAGGACTGCTTTCCCGGAGTAGTCACCCTTGCCTTTATATATTGCAAGGGGGGACAATTCCCAGCCATCACTGCTTCCACTTCCCGAAACAAGGGAGACTTTCGTCACTGCCGTTGAAGTTACGAAAACCCTTTCGGGCTCTTCCAACCAGAGTTCTCCAAATACTGGTTCCCATGCCAGTGTAGATAGAATGTTTCCGGTTTTGGTGACTCCGTCGGCAGGATACTCGAATACCTTGAATCTCTCCTTCGGGAATCCGGCACGAATAAGGTAGTCCATCAAGGAATACATAGATTCGCTATAGTCCTTACTTCCCCTCATCCTATGGTAGCCCGAAAGCATCTCAATGAGAGACTTGACCTTTCTTCCATCTAGTCTTCGGCTCAAGTTCATCCACCCCTATTCAACATGAATCATCTTTCTTATCGTTCCACCGTCTAAAACAAGATTCACACCTGTGACAAAAAAGCCCTCATCTCCGCTTCGAAAGAGACTGGTTTCCACCACATCTTCCGGCCTGCCGACTCTGCCTGTGGGACTTTGATTGTGCACGATATCGCTCAACCTGGAAAATCTTACTACGGACTTATGGTCATGACATGCGACATCATTCCAGCAAGGACTCACGGCCTAACCTTATCCTTGGTCACAAACTAACCGACAGTGAATGTCTCAAGACCAAAAGGCCACCCTTTGAAGCCCAATATGGTTCCGTGAATCATTCTTCGACATCAACGCTCTTGTCGATGCAGTGTCAAATATACTAGAGCGTCAGAAGCCAAAAGATAATGAACACAACATTTAATAATCAAATACGGAGGGTAGGATTGGCGTCAATTACTCTTTTCCAGTCATCGATAGCCCTTTCAAAAAGGGTTCCCTTCCAACCAATGCCGGCGGGATTGTCAATAAAAACGTTGATTGACCTGCTTGCCTCACATTAAACTGTACAACTTCCCTTACATCACCCTAAGAAGAAACATTCTCTCGAATTAGAAACGCTTCGTCCCTATTTGCGCTATCTGCTGCAGTATTACGTCGTCCGCTTCTTCATCTATGTCCATTATCATGACCAGCGAATCCGACGGAGCAAAGCAAAGAGATTTGTTTCCCCTAATTCCTTTGCTCCAATGATAACCGGTACTGCTCTTTCGGAGAATCTCAAATCGCACCCCCCGAAACATGACGACCGATACAGTTACTATGAACCTAAACACCGGTCAATCTTTCCGCATGTATCATCGCACATTTCTCAATAGCAGTAAGCTTCACCTCTTGCTCTTCGAAAGTCTCTGCAATTGTATGATAGTGATCGTATGCCTTCTTCCAAAAGATCGACGCTTTATCGGGATCACTCTCGTTTCTTGCGATCTTCTCCAGAGTCATTCCTTTCACAAGCCAAAGAGATATGTCATCGCTCTTCAGCTTCAACCCTTCTTCAAAGACCTCAAGCGCTCTGTAGTACTCTTCGAGACGGTCCCTGAGCAAAGTTCCCAATTTCCTGATATAAATTAGCTTCTCTTCGGTTGATTGAACGGCTTCGATAAGTCTTTCATAATCTCTTATGAGGATTTGAAGATCCGCCTTGCTCGCATCCTTTGATTTGGCCTTCAATTCGGACGAAGTACAATTCTTCTTCAACGCCCCAATATCATTAGCCTCTTCAGAAGAATCTGCATACTTCTCATATCTCTTGTCGGAAACCTGCCGCGAGATATCCCTCATTTTCTTAAGTAGAAGTCTCCTTGCTTCAACCTCTTGAATCTTCGGCAAGATGGCGTCCAGTTTGTCAAGTAACAACTCCTCTTTCCCTACAAAAAGAACGATATATCTGTCAATTCTCCCAACCAGATCGCTGACAACTTCGGCTGAATCTCTCTCCACTGAGGAAAGGATTATATACTTGACTGCAAAATCCAGGTACATCATTTCGTCACCGATCGTCGAGCGGGTAAAGTGAATAGCTCTTTCAAGAAGATCCAGTTGATCCTCCCTTGAGATCTCACCTGCCTCAGTAATTACCGTCACATAGATCTCTTTCATTTTAGAGAGCGCTTCTGCACTTTCACCTCTAAGGGTTTCCTCAATCTTCTCGAGGGCCGCTTGAGCGAAAATCAATCTATGAGAAACTCTGTAGCACTCTAGAGCCAAATCTATAGCCGGTTTAGAATCCTCGCTTGAATACCTGATAACCATTCTTTCCCAGCGGCAATCGTCGAATTCTCCAGCAAATCGAGCAATTTCCTTTGAAAAAGCATGCCTTATGGAGTCATCTACCTTTCCACAAATATCGATTAGTTCTTCAAACGTCTCGTTACCCATGGAAATTTCGAGTCTCTCTATTATTGCCCTTATGGCACCATCGAAATCTCCTTTTTTTTCTTTTAGGCGGCCCAATTCTATCAGAAGTCTTTCCTTTTCTTTGTCATTCTGAGATTTCGAAATTCTTCCTTCTGTCTTTGTTATCTTCTTTTCCCTTCTTCTTTCACTCATTTTTTTCAATAACATCATTTCCTCCGGCAACAACTGAATGAAATACCTTCAATAAAAGGATACCAGAAAACCCCATACAAAAAACGAGAACTTCTGTATGAGAAGTGCTCGGAGCGATGACTATCGTCATCAAAGAGATTATATAGCTACAACGAGTAAACTTATACTAAAACAACTACTGTGCAGGAAAAGTCTCACTTGAAACACTGCTACATTTCACACTGATACAGAGGAAATATCCATACCTAGAATCAAATCTATCAAAGATCTGCCCCATTCGATCTTGTAACCCCATATTGTTCTCTGTAGAAAGTATATTCGTGCTCCGCTGAACTCGCTGAAAACGCTTTGATCAGACGATTTTGGAATGAATATCACACAGTAACTTTCAGGGTCGTCCTGTAGCTCGTACTGTTCAAGATATCCACCGTACTCCGGATCATCTTGAGTATATATCGAACCAGACAGCCCATTTTCAAACCAGTTACTAGAAAGGCGCGCATACTGGATGTAATGACGCTGCATTACGGACCAATCTCTCCGGAAATCTAGAATTAGGTTTTTCATGTCTCCTTCAAGCTCGACAATTGCCATCTCTCTTAGAAGAACGATTTCGTGACCGCTAAGACCGACCCGTGAACCGGCCTCTTGTTGAAGACGAATCTGAGAAGCGTAATCCAGCATCGCCTTCTCATATTGCAGAAAGACTTGATCTGGGCTTCTGAAGAAACTGAATCCCCAAATGTATGATATCGCCAGAAATGCTGTAAGAGCAATAAGAAAAGGAAGCCAGAGCTTCAAACTAATGCACCACCCGATTATTTCACATAATCAAAGATAGCACATGTTTAGCAAGCGTGATCTCTATTAGAAAGTCCCTTCCTCAAAATAGATTCAGATGTTGTATCATTGTGACTGACTGAGAATGAGAAAGGGAACTCTATGCTGATAACTTTGAGTAAGGTAGGACATGATTATGGCCAGGACTTTCTGTTCGACGAAGTCTCAACCTCGATCGACAAGAAAGACAAGATAATCCTTCTTGGGAAGAACGGCAGCGGAAAATCAACTCTCATGAGAATAATTTCTGGTGACCTTCTGCCGACTGAAGGAGAGATCTTTCACTCCACAAGTGTACGGATCGGATATCAGATTCAAAGCAGAATCCCAGATGGACAATTGAGTCTTATGGACTATTATATGCAGGATAAATCCAGCATTCCTCCAGACACGGAGGAATACTACTCCTACGAAAGAAGAGTTAGAAGCATCCTGGTGGGACTGGAATTCTCTGAACAAGACTGGGAAAGGCGTCTCGAAACCTTTAGTGGGGGAGAACTCACAAGAATTTCTCTTGGAAAACTCTTCCTTGTCGACTACGATCTTCTGTTACTGGATGAACCCACAAATCATCTCGATCTTGAATCGACAGAGTGGCTTGTGAATTTCTTGAAAAACTATAAAGGCGCTTTGCTGGTAGTAACTCATGACAGATATCTTATCAGAAACATTGGGAACAGATTCTGGGAGTTGAATGGTGGCTCGCTATGGGATTTTACCGGAACCTATGACAAGTATCAGTCAGATAGAGAGATTATGGTCAAAAGCGGCTTAAGAACCAGAGAGAATCTTCTGAAAGAAATCGAAAGACTGGACGCCGTCGCAAAACGCTATAGACTCTGGGGTCAGGAAAAATTCATTAAGCAGGCTATTAACAAAGAGAAGCAAAGAGACAGGCTCAAAGAGCAGCTGGAATCAGTAGATATTCCAGATGAAGAGATAAGACCGACCAAGTTCAGACTGCCTCAGCCAGATAGGACAGGCTATTCGGTCTTGAAGATAGAAGGACTGTCATTCGGCTTTGGAAACAGGAAACTCTTCAGTAGCTCTTCTGCAGAAATCCACAGACGAACCAAGATCGGCCTCCTGGGTCCTAACGGTAGCGGGAAGACAACTCTGCTGAAAATAATAACAGAGAATCTTGAGGGGTACGTAGGAGAGATTACATGGGGCCACAACGTTCGTTGGGGTTATCTTTCTCAGCTGACTGAAGATCTTAATTCGTCGAATGATGTGATCACCGAGATTTGGCAAATGATGCGTGGCCAACCCGATTACGAAGTAAGAAAGTATATAGGAAGGTTCGGTTTCCCAGGTGATGACGTGTTCAAACCGATTTCATCGTTGAGCGGGGGAGAAAGAACCAAACTGGCCCTGGCTAAACTAATTCTCTCTCGACCAAACGTTCTGGTCATGGATGAGCCAACAAACAATCTTGATATCTGGTCAATTGAGAGTCTTGAAGAGGTATTGAAGGAATACGAAGGCTGCATAATCCTTGTTTCACACGACAGAGAGTTTGTGCAAAATGTGTGTGATCACTTTCTCATGATAGACAGACAGAAGTTAAGATTTGTATCCTCAGTGGAAGAGTATCTTAGGAGGAACCAGAGATACGTCAACTCAGCGGGCAATGAAGAGGCTAGGCTCAGTTTTCAGGAGAAGCGGAGACTATCCAACAAGAAGAAAACAATTCTCGAAAAGCTTCAACAACTGAGGAACGAGGAGGAAACATTATCAAAGGATGTAGAAAGCGCCCATTTGAAGATGGAACTTTATGCGACTGACTATGAGAAGCTTCAACTACTACAGCGGAACGTCGAGCAGACAGAAGGAAGACTTCTGGAGATAATTGAAGAACGAGAGATTTTGGAGAATGATCTTCAGGAACTCTCAATAATGCTGGAAGAACAATCACGGTACTAGAAAAGCCGCCGAAACTATTGAAAGGCTTATAAAGAGATCGGCGAAGACCAGGTATCTTTCGAAATTCTGCTTATCAACTTCAACAATTGATCTGGGATCACTGGCTCCTCTTCTTATAACTTTGTCCGCACTGAACCAGAGAAACGAAGTGAGCGCTACAGAAATGAAGAACATCAGACTCCATATAAAGGAAGCCGAATTTAAGAATATAATTGAGACCGCGGCGCCCACGACAACCAATGTCATCGCTATCGCTGAAATTCTGATTGTCTCCCAGAAAGTATAGAGATAACCCTGCACTTGAGCTTCAGTTCTGGGGTCTCGCATCGGCAACATAAATACTGAGACAAGCAACCCTCCACCCGCCCACAGGACATAAGAAAAGACAAAGATTACCTTGCTTACACCTTCGAATAATCCCATAGAAATCACTCCAAAAAATCCCGCTAGTCTGGTTTATTTGCTGAAAACAACAAATAAGTCTATCCGAAAACGAACTCACTTTTCAAGCATGTTCTACAATAATCATTATATCAGATATGGTAATAACGCTAGATCCAGGGTTCCGACCAGCAAATCGAGAAAAAGGACTGCACAGATCTAAGAAGTGCGAGGATAGAGGTGTGAAAATCAAGATACCAGCATAGGTGGGACGTTATTTGGAAGCCAGTCAGGCTGCGCCTGGCCAGTCTCGCCTTCGGCGAGGCCAGCGCCGCTTCGCGGGCAGAAAAATCCGCTTGTCTAGAAAACGCTGAACGCTTATGAAACCACGTTGACAGTCAACTGTCCACCGTTCTCCGNNTCCGGAAGGACGGTTTTTGGAGGAAAGATGCTCAACGAATCTCTGTTTACGGGGTGGCGATCTTCAAGAAATGAGAACGGCTGCTCGCAAACTCTCATTTGACCAACATCCTCAGCATGATTCTTAATCTGAAGCCACACAGATTCTAAGCAAGCCTGATCATAGTACTTTGAGGTTCTGCAACGCTAAATCACTCTTTGCAATTACCGGTACTTATATTCTGCAGCAAACAGCTAAACCCGAATTTCTCATATAGTGAGTGCGCATCCTTTGTATTTAGCATTCCCCTGAGTCCTCTCAGTTTCTCATGAGCCGGAACACATTCTACCAACCATTTTCCTAGACCATTTCCTCTGAATTCTTCCAACACAAACACATCTGCGAGATAGTCAAAGTATCAAAATCGCTTATCACTCTCGCAAATCCATTCTGTTCGATATTTTGAAGCAGCGATAACTATCGATCGATATATCAGTCTGCTCCTCGGCTCGATTTTTCCCAAGTACGAATCATCAAGAATGTATCATTTGACCAGATCTCTCCGAACCATTTTTTTATTGTCTGTTACTGCGTAATCACCTTTCCGGGAGCGATCCACCAGCTACAAGAGATTCACTTACAATCCGTATCGTGGTTGTCAACACGCATGTATCTACTGCGATTCTCGCAGTCTGTGTTATGGAATTGATGATTTCGAAGACGTCGCCTACAAGTCAAATGCTGTCTAGCTCTTAGAAACTGAAACGAAAAGAAAGAGAAAGAAGGGCGCAATTTACACTGGATCAATGAGCGACCCCTATTTGCCGGCAGAAGAAGACCGAGAGACTACAAGGAGATCTCTCGAGGTCATTCGTGACTGTGGGTTCGAGGTGCAAATAACCACGAAGAGCGACCTGATAGTGAGAGATCTGGATTTACTGAAAGACATTTCTATGCGGTACTGCTCAGTGGTCTTCACGCTCACTACAACAGATGAAGTGTTGGTAAACAGGGTTGAAGCAGCGGCACCTTCACCTTCCACAAGGATTACAGCTATCCAAGCTCTTGTTGATGAGGGTATCCATGTGGGAATTGCCATGACGCCAATCCTACCGTTCATTGAAGATGACATGGACAATCTTTCGTCTATACTTACAAATGCAAGAAATGCAGGTGCAAGCTTCGTGTATGCTCAACCGAAATGACTTTGAGAGATAGACAGGGAGAGTATTACTACAAGAGTCTCGATCAGTATTTTCCAGGCCTGACCGAAATGTATAGAAGAACTTTCGGAGAGCTGTATTCCTGTAGCTCCCCAAGAACCCGTGAGTTAAAGAACTTCATCAAGGCTAAAGCGAACTTGCTTGGCATCAAACTTCTTGCATTTGGCGAATCGATTGTTTGCCCTGATTTTGACTCACAGAGAACGCTATTTTAGCATACGATCGCTTGCCACTAAACTCGTCAAACACTACAAACTCTATACAGCGAGAATACTCTTTTCTGCAACCTGAAAGAGGACTTCTTCAGAATAGCCTTCTAACAATGGCTGAAGAGGTTTATTATGTGGTAAAATATCCTCGAGTTAACCCTTAGACCGCTTCGCTGTCCTTACAAGGGCAGCGTTTTTTATTCTATCGATTGCTGATCAAACTACTTGCCTTTTCTCATTGAAATTCTCTTCTTCATCCAGACTCTCAATATCACTGGTTGCTCCCAGAGAAAAACTCTTCGTCTGACCTCCCTTGAGAGGCCCGAAAATAGCTGTATATAACATAGACACGAGCATGACGAAAAAAGGTGCTGGATCGCGCACATCCCAGGAATCATCCTTAAGTTTCTTTCTGCTTCTGAAGAAGCTTTTCAGATTACCGAACTTCCCTTTGAATAGCGTGCTGAAAAACCAACCAATCTCCATGGCGGTCGTGTATGTTCCGTTTCCGGTTTCCAAAGGGGAGAGTCGGACAACCTTGTTTTTGATCACCAAATCGATGTAGGCGCTTACCATATCTACTCCAGAAGTGTACGCTACCAGTAATCCGGGACTCATTCTGGGATTGACGTCAACAAGATAATATGCATTGCTATTTCTGTCGTGTAGAAAATCCATTGATATGAACCCTGAATAGTTAAGATCACTGACAATCTTCTTTACATTGCTAAGCACCTCTTCACACTCTATAGAGATTCTGCAAGTGCCTATTCCACCTGATTCCGGATACTCTCTCAAATTGTGATAGATGACATTCCCTATTAACTGGCCATTGTAAGCCAAACCACTTGTACATATTTGGTAGGGATGCTTCCACTCCTGGACAAGATACTTGTCACCATCAAGGTCCTTCGAACACTTAATGAATTCATCCTGGGAGTTGACTTTTGAAACGCCTTCAGCAGAGCGAAGATTTCTAGGTTTTATTACTACCGGGAAGATACTGCTGGTAGGTTCGAAGTTCTCCAGAAGCGTCGTCCTGGGAACGCTTATCCCGAGAGACCTGGCGTAATTGGTCATGGAAAATTTGTCGTGTAAGAGCCTAATATGCTGATAAGAAGGAACAATCATCTTAACTCGCCCCTGTAGCAAATCCGAATGCTTGCTAAATACAAAGCCCTCTTCAAAAGTTGGACATAACACGTCAATTTCCATTTCTTCTATCTTTTCCATAACGAAACGAACGAAAGCTTCGCCATTCTCACTTACTGAAGGATAGATGAACTTACCTTTGAGGTGCCTTGAATAAAGCCCCCCACTTAACTTGTTGCTGTCGGCGGCGAAGACTTCATGGCCGCCTTCAGCCAGAAGCCTTATGGTGTTAATTGCGTACCACATTCTGGCACCAGTTACTAGAACCCTCAAACTTCATACCTCCCGCCAAGCGAATTGAACACAGGATTTTCTCAAAACCATATTAAGCTAAAAAGGTAACAGCCATATTGTCTATCGGATTTCATTGATTCTGCTTCTAACAGTCCTTGTGCCTTATAACATAACGTTTTGGAATACGAATATAGATCAATGCCATTCAGGTGTGACTCAATTTGCACATCCATTTACATAACAAATACGGTTTGGTTTCTTTGAGAATAAATTGTATAATATCTCTGAAAGGTTGACGGTTAACTTCAGTCACAATGTATTCATAATGCACTCGATGACATAGTACAGTTAGCCGCAATCCGGACAACTCCTCGTTTCGTAGCAATTCCCCCTTCGATTCCTGACGCCAGTCAGGAATCCTTTTTTCGAAGACCATCTTTTCATCTTCTTAGATAATGAAAAGGCCGCCCAAGGGCGACCTCGCTAGCTACTATCACTACTTAAGGCTGTCTATTAATGATGAAATAGAATCCGCTGCTTCTTGCGGTACTCTGTCGAAACCCCCTCTCTCCACTTCTCTAGAGCGAAGGAAGTTCAACCTGTCAACCAGTCTGTCCCTAACGAGCTTCCTGTAATCTTCGTCAGACAAATCAGGCTGAAAACCCTCGATCTCCATTACTTCAAGTTCCTGGAAGGGTTCCCAAGAAACGAATTCAGCGCGATTTTCAACTATTGATTCCAGAATTCGGAGAGTAAGTTCTTTTGGAACCTTAGTTTGACCGAAGTGTCCAGTATTGAATATGTAACATTCAATATTTCTTCTGGCGAATAATTCAAGATAACGGTTAAAATCGTCAGATAGTGGATATGTTCTGAACGGGTTGGCATAAGGCTCTATAACAAGGGCATCGGGATCAACTCCCGGTGCCAACCGCTCGGCAGAGGTTCGCTTTGTTGCTAGAGTAGCACCCATGGCTGATGCTAGAACAGGATCTTCAACCTTGATAACAGGAGGAATTGATGGGTCCTTCATCAACCAGATAATAGCGTCCACAGGCTCGGCAAATTTGTCTGCTCTATTTGGAGACCAAAGCTTTGATTTGATTGCCCGTCCATTACCATTGCGAAGATCTTCAGTCACAACAACAACTTTTCCCTCATCGTCTTGGGTTGCGCCGACATTCTGAACAGACAGAAGGAATTTGTTGTCTTCGCAGCTCAAAGGATAATCCGAAGTCTTGTCAAAGTAGGAAGGTTCGAGCGCCACGGAGGACCCATCGGAAGAAGATATCACGAACGCATCGTCATGTAATACCGTTACGTCATACTTTTCTCCATGTTTGGCATGCGTCAGTGTGGATTTTCCAGACCCGGAGAGGCCAAAGAATCCCACAACGAATTTCTTGTCCTTCAAATTGTACCTCTTCTGCCCACCGTGACAAGCAGCAAAACCCTGCCTATTGGCGCATCCCCACGCTAAGGTGAGGGTTCCTTTCTTGAATTCGCCAAAGTACCTCATTCCAAGAATAGCTGCGCAGTTGTGCTCCGGATCGAAGAATGAAAGACCCAATGGATGGTCGGGATGTTGCCAATCTGGATTGGAAAAAACAAAGATGTCTCCTTCATTTTCGCATCTTTCCGAAGACTCATACATTTCATTGTAGAACTCGTTGATAGGTTGAAAGTTCAACAACCAATTGTAGATTAAGTTCTCATGAGTTTCGGGAACAAGTAGATGGGCCTTGACCATGAAATCTCTGTCGAGCCCTATATAAGCCTGAGCGTGATACATCTTCAGTCTTCTGGTATTGTAGATCGCTTCTCTAATCTTAGCTCCATATTCTGCTTCGTTTACTCCAGGCTCTCCGATGATTCTTCTCGCGGATGCACATCTTCCCGTCACAGCACCATCGTTGAAGAGGAGCACTTTTGAATTGGATTCAAGTCCAATTTTCTCAGGTTTGTAAACCGGAAGATCTGTAACTATTGTACCTGGAGAGCTTTTAGCCAGCTTGTATGCTTCACTTGGTGAAAAGACCGGCACAACGTTATTTCCGTAGAAGGCAGTTTCTATTGTTACCCTAGACATTGAGAAGAGGGGATTGTCTCTTCCAATTTTACCCCTTATGAATCTGGACCCTGTTGACATTCTTCACCTCCAGAGACCAAAAAGATTAGCAGATTCTTCGGCAGAAGGTCTCTCTCTTGAGTAGATTTAATTATGATGCATTACGTCTACCGTAAGAATTAGAAAAGCTCGCATAATCAACATAGATTGTGCGAATCACGATTAATCTAGCATCTTCGACCAAGAAAGGGGAAATCGGGATAAGACTCTTTACGAAAAATACTGTAGAGTTATTATGGGTTAAGGTAACCAATCAGCGAGCCACCATTCTTGAACTCACACCACTATTCTTCACAAAGCCGATTTTCGGCTTTTCCAGTTTTCCTCTCTTGAGAAAAGCTCCGCGATCTTCACAATTACCGTAACTGCCTTGTCCATTGAACTAATAGGAATGTATTCATATCTTCCATGAAAATTATGGCCCCCAGTGAAGATATTAGGTGTCGGAAGTCCCATAAAAGAAAGGTGGGCTCCGTCTGTCCCTCCTCTTACAGGCTCTATTCTTGGCTCTATTGAGAGACTCTCCATGGCCTTTTTGGCAATCTCTACAACGATCATCTCTTCTTCTATCTTCTCTTTCATATTGTAATAGGAGTCTTTCATATTGAAAGCTACCGTGTCTTCTCCGTACTTTGAATTCAGGAAAGCTGATATCTCCGCAATCAATCTCTTCTTTTTTTCGAACTTCTCTTTCGAATGATCCCGGATTATGTACTTGAGGACTGTTTCCTCCACAGATCCCTTTATGCTTCCCAAATGAAAGAACCCTTCCCGCTCTTCGGTTACAGCCGGTACTTCGTTTGAAGGCAGCATGCCGTTGAACTCGCATGCAATCAGAAGGGAATTCTTCATCCTACCTTTGGCGCTTCCTGGATGAATGTTCAATCCTTTGACAACAACTTCGGCACTGGCTGCGTTGAATGTCTCGTATTGAAGCTCTCCAAGAGCCCCTCCATCAACGGTATAAGCGTAATCGGCTCCAAATTTCTCTATACTGAAATGCTCTGTTCCTTTTCCAATCTCCTCATCCGGCGTAAATGCAATTCTTATCTTGCCATGCTTGATTTGAGGATTTGAGATCAAGTACTCCATAGCTGTGATGATTTCTGCGACTCCTGCTTTGTCATCGGCTCCAAGCAGAGTAGTTCCATCCGTAACAATAAGCCTCTCCCCAACGTAGTTATAGATCTCCGGATAGAGATCAGGATCAATATAGATATTTTTCTCTTCGTTGATCGGTATCTTTCCTCCTTGATAGTCAATAATCGAAGGTTTGATGTCTTTTCCGCTCATATCGGGGCTGGTATCCATGTGGGCAATAAATCCAATAACAGGGATGTCGGACTCGATATTTGATGGCAAGGTCCCCATTACATACCCATAATCATCCAGAACAACTTCTTTCAATCCTATTGACTCCATCTCTTCTTTAAGAATTCTGGCGAGTCCCATTTGAGTATTCGTTGAAGGAAATGTCTTAGATTCAAAACTGGAAGTAGTCTCTACGGACACATACTTTAGAAATCTCGCAATTAGTCTTTCCACAGTCATTCTCCTTTCTCTGTCTTGACTTGTTCTTATGTATGAGAACTTAGATCAACTCTCTCGGTCTTGCCGCAAATCGATTAGTTAAGACGGCTGCAGAATTGAAGACCATTCCGGACACAGATACTACTTTTCTAGTCTTAACTCTCTTTAAGAGTATCAGAGAGATTCCTCTAAGAACGAAGGTAACAAGAAAAAGGATCTGAATTCCAAAGAATTGATGCCCGCTGAAGGTCCAGCTATATCTTATGATGCAAGAAATCCGCCCGCAAGTGAACCGGCAAGAGCGGAGGTGCCATTTGCGAATGAGAGCAATGCATAATAAGACTGCACATCCACTCCTCTGAGCAGCTCAAGCATGGTAGTAAATAGACACAGGTTAATAGCACTCCACGAAGCAGTCCCAATCAACGTGTCGATGTACAAAAGATATACCGTTCCACTATCCATGAACACCCACAGTAAGGTTTTCAAAAACGCTCCAAAGACTCCGAACTCTAAAACCGCCTGCCCTCCAATTCTATCAGCCATCTTCCCCCACAATAGATAGAATAACATTGTTAAAAGCGAACTAAAAACGTTGAGAAAACTCAGAAAGGAATAGTCCAGCTTCATATTGACCAACTCATGATAAGAGAAAAACGGTGAAGTGATTGCTATCGAGAAACTCCAGAAAGAATAGAAACGCAGATATTGCATGAACTTCTTGTCTCCAGCAACGGCCTTGAATAAGCCTCTTCCATAGCTTATTTCATGCGGAGGATCGTAATCGAAACCCAGCAATAATAAGCTTATCACCGCGCTGATTACTCCAAGAGTAGTGATGGCTAAAAATCCCGTTCTTCCAGGAAATGAATCAACAATGAATGAGTACAGAAGCGTTATAAGTATATTTGTAATTGTGAATGTCACGTTTCTCATGCTGAAAAACTTGGCAGAGCCTGTAGAGGGGACGACATCTCTAATGATTGATACCCAGAAATTGCCTGCAAGACTTGCAGAAAGCGAAAAGAAAGAAAGAATGACTAGCAGAAGAGACTGTCTGTTTATTCCTAAAGCAAGTGTGACCGGAATGAATGCCGTAGATAATCTTCCTGCAGAAGCACAGATCATCATTGCTCGCTTTCTGCTTCCCGCGGCTCTCAAAATCGAAGGAGCAATCAGCTGAACAAACTGTGAGACAGAGGGAAGAACTCCGATTAAAGCTATAACCGGTTCAGAGGCTCCAAATTCGAGAGCAAGCCCGGTCCCAAGGAAGCCCTGAGTAATCAAGAAGAAACCATTATAGATAGCACCCTCAAAAACCGACAAGACCCTCGTTTGACTATTTTTATCCAATTAATTCATCTACGGCTATGAGTATGTTGGAACAGGTATTTTCCATTTGCAAAGTTTCAAACAAAACCGTTCACCAGAAAAGGTTTCATTTGGCAAGAATCAGTTTCGGAATCAGCAGGATTTCAAGTTAACAAAATGTTTACAAATAAAAGCCGATAATCCTGCTCTACTATATTGACAAACCCGACTTCTTTGGGTAGAATTAAATCAAATAGATAAGTAACCCTTGAAACCCCGAAAGCTCGAACGGTCAATAAAAAAGGCAAAGTACATGAGACCAATATGCAAGTCCCCATCACCCCCCAAGTATGGATGAAGGACAGGCATGTTGAAACCCCCTGGAATATCCCGATTTAAGCCGCCACACTGGCGGCTTTTTTTTACTCAAAGATTGCGGCAACACCAATTAAGCCGGGGCCTGTGTGACAAACAAGTGATTGGGAGATCTGACCCGTGATTATTTCACTTATTCCTGCTGCCTCAATCTCGTCTACAGCCATCTTGAAAAACTCTCTAGTCTTCTCACTTTTGTCCGATGTATAAGCGGCAATGTTCAGCAATTTTTTGCCCTCAATGAAATGCAAGAGTTTATTCACCGAAGCTTTAACGGCCCTCTTCATGCCTCTTTCTTTTGAAACGCTGTGATAGACCCCATCTTCGCCAACGGTTATTACAGGCTTCAGATCGAGAAAATCCCCGATTGTTGCGGTAACCTTTCCAATTCGTCCTCCAGCCTTAAGAAACTTTAGGACAGGTATGCAGAAGAAGACCTTGGATTTACTCACAGAATCGCGGATCTCGCTCACTACCTCTTCAAAGGCCAACCCTCGCCGGATCAGATCAATCCCCTTCATAGCAAGCAGTCCTGAACCAATCGAAATGTTCTTTGAGTCTACTACCTCGACATTCACATCGGAATGCTTTTCGGAGAAGTCTCTGACAAAAGTCTTCACTTGCCCCAGAGTCCCGCTTAGACCGCTAGATATTCCAATATAAAGGAACTCCCTGAATCCCTTCTCGTAAAGGCTGTCAAAAGCCTCCCCGATTTCCGACTGTCTTGGAAGCGATGTCTTTGGAAATTTGTCTTCCATGTACTGAAGAAGGTCTGAAGTAGTGATATCAATGTTGTCTCTATATTCCTTACCATCGAGAATTATCTTCAGTGGAATGACTCTAACGTTATCTCTTTCTTTCATCGAATCAGGAAGATCACATCCTGAATCCACTATGACTCCAATCATTTGGCAAACCCCCTGTCAAAAAAGGTCTCTCTTTGCTTTCACAAGACCGCTGTTCTCGCCAATCTGTTTAGAAAGGCTTCCTATGGACAACATATTGAACAACCCAACACTAATTACCATTCATGTGCAGCACGCTTCACCACGTTTTAATGAAATCCCTGTAGTATTCAAAACTCGTCTTTGGGATGCTTTTCAGATCATTATTATTATAATCCACAAACACCAGGCCAACTCTCTTAGAATAACCACGCGCCCATTCAAAATTATCCATCAAAGTCCAGACAAAGTAACCTCTTAAATTCACCCCTCCTTTTATTGCATTAAGAGCAGCGGAAAAATGCTGTCTCAGATACTCAATTCTACAATAATCATCAACGGAGCCATACAACAATGTATCTTTACCCGCAATACCCTTCTCGGTAACGTATATCGGTTTCTTGCCAAACTCTTTGTAGGTCCTGAAGAGAAAAGCTTCAAGGCCCTCCGGGTAGATCTCCCAACTCATCTCGCTCTTCTGTAGTTCTCATTGAGCGACTTCGCTGCCAAGCATGCTTGATTCTTCTCTTCTAACGAGGTTTCTTGTGCAATAATTCACTCCCCAGAAATCAAACGGCGTCGATATGATTCCCATATCTTCGCTTTGGATAATTTGCTCCAGTCCGGCATTTTCAAAGATAACAAAGAGTTCAGAGGGATATTTACCAGCTAGCAAAGTTTCAAAGAACAAACCGTTAATGAACTGATCATAGATTTTCGCATCACGGAGATCTTTTTTAGAATCAATCACAGGCTCAACAAAAGTGGAAACATTCGCAAGACCGATCAGGCCATCTTTTACGCTATCTCTGAAACGTCCCACATTGAAGGACCTTTACCTTCTTCAAGATCGGCTCCTTCTATCTGATAACCCGCCGCTGCAACACCCCATAGAAAGTCCTCAGGGAAACCCGCTGCCAAGGTATTTCCCTCCTCAGTTCATCTCAACAGACAAATCCTACCATACCATTGGAGTTATCAAGTTGAGCAAGAAAGTCTTGAAAGAAAACCCCAAAACCTTTTTGTTCTGATCAAAAGGGATACGGATTGTATTAATATTGTATGTGATGAAGCGGTTCCGAATCCGTAGTGTTTTTTGATTCTCCGCGCTCGAGAGATGACTTCAAATCTGGGAGGCAGCATCGATGAATTTGCTATCGAATTTTTTGGTCCCCGCGGGAAATCTCATTATGTTTGCAATAGGTGGAGTTCTGATCTTCCTGGCGATAAAGAAACAATATGAACCGATGTTACTTCTGCCGATAGGCTTCGGGGCAATTCTCACGAATATTCCGGGATCCTCGGCCATCGGAGAGCACGGTGTGCTCACAATTCTCTATGAAGCCGGCATAGCAAATGAACTCTTTCCTGCTCTAATCTTCATTGGAATAGGAGCGATGATCGATTTCGGACCTCTCCTGCAAAAGCCTGTGATGTTCTTTTATGGAGCAGCGGCACAGCTGGGGATCTTTCTCACGATAATCGTAGCAGCCCTACTTGGATTCGACATCAAAGAAGCGATATCCATCGGTATCATTGGCACTGCGGACGGCCCTACATCCATATATGTTGCAAGTAGACTTGCCATACATATGCTTGGCCCGATTTCAGTCGCCGCATACTCATACATGGCTCTAGTGCCTGTAGTTCAGCCACCTATCATCAAGTTGCTTACTACGAAAGAAGAGAGAAGGATCAGAATGGATAACAGAACCGAGAAGGTTCCCAAGTATGTTAGGATACTCTTCCCAATACTCGTTACCCTTCTGGCCGGAATTATTGCTCCGGTAAGTGTTGCATTGATCGGAATGCTCATGTTCGGAAATTTGATAAGAGAATCAGGAGTCCTGAACAAACTTAGTAATGCTGCCCAGAATGAGCTTTCCAACATTATCACTCTCTTTTTGGGGATCGCTATTGGTTCAACGATGACGGCAAGCGCGTTTCTAAATCAAAGTACCCTGCTGATCCTTCTCATGGGACTCGTTGCTTTTATACTCGATACCATGGGTGGAATCCTCTTTGCAAAAACATTCAACCTCTTCAGAAAACAGAAGATAAATCCCATGATAGGTGCAGCGGGAATATCTGCCTTTCCGATGTCCGCCAGGGTTGTTCACAGGATGGGGCTTGAAGAAGATCCAAATAACTTCCTGATAATGTATGCAACTGGCGCAAACGTTGCCGGACAGATAGGTTCTGTTCTGGCTGGCAGTATAGTACTCGCACTCTTTCTATGAATGAAAGGAGCTTGAACGATGAGCGAAGCCGTTTCGAAGAGTATCATGATTTTTCTTGAAGGTTATCCAACAACATTTCTGGCTACGATCGCTTTCTTCATAATGATAAAATTGCTTATGAAGTCTGCCTCAAGAAGGAATGGGGAGTAGGTCTCTCTATTACGATACTCGACTAAAAAGACTTCAATAACCTTCAGTGAGGAGAATTACAATGATTGAAGGGAAGAGTGGCAGTTATCCGATCCTTTCCGAAATCCTAAGGGAGTATGATGCTTCTTCTGACAGGGTTGAGAATTTCGTCAATTCAAAGCAAGGCTTTTTTTTCATATTTGGTGCCAAAAAGGTCGAGGGGAGCAGGGGCCCTTACTATGATTGTATGGTTGGAGACTACAAAAATAGGAAGGAAGCAAAAGCATGGATTAGTGAATCGGGGTGCCTGGAACCGGTTGCCGGTACTGTGGCTCTTGCGGACTATCTAGTAGATGATAGATTCGGATTAAGTATCAAAATCAGAAGGATCTTCTCAATAGAGGAGATGAAAAGCTACAGTTCTGATTCGATTTCACAGTTACTGCCCGTCGTTAAAGACCTCGAAAGAATTAAGTCTGAAGTTTCGGCACTGATAGAGTCAGTAGAAGATAACTATATGAAAACTCTTGCGAAGCGGCTCATTTCGGATGACGGGGTCTGCCCGGGCTTCTTCGAAGCTCCTGCGGCAAAGATGTATCATCATGCCAGAATCGGTGGTCTTGCAGAACATAGCCTCTCTGTGGTCAGATATGCACTTGCATTGACAGAGGTATCAGATTCCAGAGCAAACATCGACAGAGACCTCGTTGTCATTGGTGGACTCTTTCACGACATTGGAAAGGTAAAAACTTATACCACTGAAGCTTTCGAGTTTGATTACTCCGATGACGGTTACCTGGAGGAACATATCTCCATTGGAGCAAGACTGATTGATTTGGAAATTTCCAGTATCGAAGGCTTTCCAGAAGAAACCAGAAGGAAGTTGATTCACATAGTGCTCAGTCATCATGGAGAAGTACAGTTCGGTTCACCTGTAACGCCGAAGACCCGTGAATCAATAATAATCTGGCTCTGTGACAATCTAGACTCAAGGCTTGACAATTTTGAAACCCATGCCTTGATGACTTCAAACGAAAGCAAGTGGACGGACTTCTCGAAGATGTTCCAGAGCAGACTCTACCTGGGTGAACGTAAAAAATGCGACTAAAGGAAGAACTGGATAATCGCATTAAGGGTATTTGGATCGATCAAATCTTTTTGCCAATGTCTCAAAATTCGGTTCTTACAAATATGAGAATAAGGAAAGGGTGATTTGATGAAAAGCTTTGCCATTATTGTGTTGCTCATTTTGGCATCGATTGCCTTGATGGGCAACGAACTCAATCTCTACTTTGGAAATCCTCATTCTCACACTTCTTACTCAGACGGCACGGGTTTCCCGGAAGAAGCCTACTCATTCGCCAGAGAAGTACCCAATCTTGACTTCCTTGCAGTTACCGATCATGCCTACTATTTTGCCCAGAAGCTCCCGGACGGGAGGGACAAGTTAGCCGCAACAATAGAGGCTGCGAAGGAAGCCTCATCTCATCTCTTTGCTGCATTCGCGGGTTTTGAGTGGACAGCAACCGGTACCGGACACATAAACGTGTACGGCACAAGTGACTGGACCGATAGAGTTAAGTCTGATCTCTGGGATCTGTATGACTGGATAATAGAGCGCGGTGCAGTCGGCCAGTTCAACCATCCGGTGAGAGATTTCGGAGACAATTTCAAGGAGTTCCAGTATTCTCCTGAAGCAGATCTCTGTATGAATCTGATTGAAGTTGGCAATGGAAACTGGTGGGAAAACGACACAATTAACGATGAGATGTTCTCAGCCTATATTGATGCACTCGGAAAGGGATGGCACATTGGTGCGACTCTCGGTCAGGACAACCACAAACCCAACTGGGGAGGAGCAAACGATTCAAGAACAGCCGTTTATGCTACTGATCTAGGCGAAGAAACCATACTGGAAGCATTTATGAAAAGAAGAACATATGCAACTGAAGATAAGAACATCAAGATTCACTTTTCTACCGAAGAAGCGTTCATGGGAGATGTTGTTTATGACGTCGATCAAGTGGAGCTGAGAATTCTAATCGAAGACACTGCTTACGATCCTCTGGAGACAGTGAAGATTTTTTCTCGGGATGGTCTATTTGCACAGTTCCTGGTCGACAGTCATGAGTTAGATCTCAGGATCAGAGCGAACATTGAAACCGGGTTCCAGTATTTCTTCATTTACGTAAAGGGAAGCGACGGCGAGGAAGCGGTATCTTCACCCATTTGGTTTCAAAGATCAAACCCTGTGCACCTCTACAATCCCAGCGCGTATCCTGAGAGCGTTAAGCCCGGTGAAAACCTCACACTCTCTTTCCAGATCTCGAATCTTTCAACCGAAGAAGCTTCCTCAATGATTCAAATAACCAATCTCAGCGGTGAAATATATAGTGAGACAGTCATGCTGGAGAAATTCGAATCTAAGATTGTGAATCTGCAGCGCACAGTAGAAGCGCACGATGGAGTCATCTCCTTCTTTCTTGATTCAGTCCCATACTCAAGCATCAAACTTAACATAAGGAGCAAAGATTCATTGAATGTTTTGCTCGATAGGAGTCACGTCAACTATGCCAGCGATAGAAGAGGCAAATTCGAAGCGCTTCTTGAGGAAAATGGTCACAAGTATTCGACTGCCGACAGGATTTTTAAGGAAGGTGAACTGAATACAATCGATGTTCTCATAATTCCACTGCCCGGAGCTGGCGGAAGTTTTGAACGACTGAAGATGCTCATGCCGCAACAGGCTGAGATAATTAAGCAGTTTGTTTTGAACGGGGGAACACTCATCATAACTGGGAGCGGTGATGAAATCAGCAGTGATGTTTTAGCCACATACAACAAGCTTATCGAAGAAATGGGTATTTCTAACAGGTACGAGGCTACAATAACAGGCGAAGAAACTGAACTTGATGGAATTCTATTCGATGGACTATCAGATTTGCAAGGAGAGTCAATAGATCATGAATACGGACAGGGCAGGGTTTTCCTGTTCCCCGGGGATCCTTTTACTGACGATGTAATAGATCACAACAGCGAACTTATCTACCGGCTGTTCAGATAAGGATCTTCCCTTATCCCTTTTCGTTCGCAGTCGTTCCGGAAGAACCGAAGTACCTTTTGAGTCCACGAAGTTTTCCACCTTTCTAGGATTCACGATTCGCTGCTCTAATCTACAATTATTAAGCATATGACAAAATAAGGTTGTCACAATTAAGATTGATTTTAGAAAATCTTAGACAAATTGCTTTGAATTGCTTATTCACTGTGCTATAATTTCTCAGCGATAGAGACTTATTTGGAAGGAGGCATAGTTTTATGACCATTAGAATGAGAGTTCCGGCAACCGTTTCCCTTAACCGGGTATCCGGTGATGCCGTACTGTGCCACGCCTTCTTCCGTCGTGTGAGGTATAAGATCGTATAACGATAAGGAAGTATGAAGGACCGTGGCGAGTAGAAGCCACGGTCCTTTTTTTTGGCTGTTGGGAGGTGAGCAGAATGCTTGAAAGAGTTTCTGATGAAAGGAATACGGGAAATCAAAGAGAAGAGTTAGAGACACCGAAAGAGAGGGGAACTAGGCGCAACAACCACTGGAAGGCTCGATCATTATAAGGGGCCATGTTCTCCGGAAGATCAAGGGGGTAAATATGTTGATAGTAATAAGTTCACCGAGAAAAAAGAGAGAAAGCGACGTCGCAGCACTTCCACCCGTCATATACAGACCGGAAAGTTTCATGGACTTCCCGAATTGAAGTATCTTACAGGAGGAGAATCATATAATGAAGAGATTACGAGGTTCAAAGAACGTTTTTATAGATGGACTAGTTGAAAGACAGAAAGTGGAAATTGAGAGCAAATTCAGCAAACCTCATTATCTTTAAGAAGGTGAGAAAATGGCAGACGCTTTGCTTGCCAATAATATTGTTAAGACTTTCAAGAAGAATCGAAAGGAAGTAAGAGCACTAAAGGGAGTCAATTTGAGAATAAAGGAAGGAGAGATATACGGTCTTCTCGGCCCCAACGGTTCGGGAAAGTCCACCTTCATTAGAATCGCCTCCACTCTTCTGATACCCGATAGGGGAAGTATATCCATTTTCGGATTCGATTCGGTCGGCGATTCCGTGGCCATTCAGAGAATGATAAACAGGGTCTCAGTAGAGGCCAGCTTCTTTAGAAAGCTTTCAGCCGTAGAGAACCTCAGTTTTTCTGCAGGCCTTTACGGAATACCGAGACGTGAAGCTTTGAAGAAGATAAACTGTCTGTCCGAGAAATTCGGCCTGGATCTCAAGAGGCTCAAGGATCCGCTCGAAGATTTCTCGAGAGGGATGCAGCAGAAGGTGGCAATCGTGAGAGCCTTTATGACAGATCCCAAAATGCTCTTGCTTGACGAGCCAACCACAGGCCTCGATCCCAGAGCAAAGAGAGATGTGCAGAATCTGATTAGAGATGTCAAACAAACAATGAATACTACTATGCTTCTCACAACACACGACATGGATGAAGCTGAGAAACTTTGCGATTACGTGGCTATCATTCATCTTGGAAGAATCGTTGCTTCGGGGCGACCGGCCGAATTGAAAAAACAGCTTCTTGGAAAGGTCGATAATCCAAGCTTTGAAGATGTATTTCTGGAGTTTACCGGTATGAGTATCGAGGAGGCCGAATATCAGGAGGTAGAATCGGAATGAGTGGAAAGGCACTCGCCCAAGAGCTTCGCGCCTCCTGGGCCTTTATCGAGCGCAATTTTAACTTCACTAAGAGGTACTGGAAATGGGAAGTTGTTTTCTTTGTCTACACTATTGCAAACTCCGTGACTATGGGCTTCATCGGAAAAGGAGTTGAGTCGTTTTCGGGAATTGAGCTTAACACGAGCTATTTGATCCTCTATATGTTACTTGGTTCCATACTCTGGGGATATCTCTCCATTCTCTTCGAAATAGTGGCAGAAACCGTCGCCTGGGAAAGATGGGAAGAGACAATCGAGTACACTTTTATGGCACCTGTTAGGAGGGCAACACATCTACTAAGTACTTGCGGCTATGCCATTCTCTATGGAATACTGAGAAGTGGACTCATTCTGCTCGTTGTCTCGGTCTTCTTTGATCTGGATCTGAGTAGTGCCAATCTCCTGTCAGCAGCTGGAATTCTTGCAGTATCAAGCTTCTCATTTGTGGGATTGGGAATAGTTGCTGCAGTATTGCCGTTGATTTCTCCGGAAAAGGGAGTGCAGGTTGTGCACATTTTTCAAGCCTTGCTTCTGATGTTCTCGGGAGTCTACTATGAAATCGACGTTCTGCCAGTTTGGATGCAGCAGGTCGGAAAGCTATCTCCCGCTACTTACGCGCTGAGAGGCATGCGTGCATCGATTCTTGAAGGTAAAACCATGCTCGAGATGAGTAATGATGTTTGGCCCTTAATCTTTCTAGGTGCTCTTCTCCTGCCGTCAGGTCTTCTCTTCTTCAGAAGAATGGAATCATGGGCGAAGAGAAAAGGTGTGCTGAAAAGAAGTGGCTAGAGTCAATCGTGTAAAGCTTTGTGGCAAAGATTGTCTAAAGAAGGGCATCCTTTAAAAAAGGAAGCCCTTCATCTTTGAAGTGGGTCGTACTTTTCGTAGATAATTTCTGGCATCGACAAAGTCAAATCTTAGTCTGACAACCGTCTTCAAATCAAGCAAAACGGCTGTTTATTCCTGTAAACTAATCCTTTAGCTTCAGTTTCCCTACAGCTTCCAGTCCAGAATTGGTCCAGGTACCTTCAAAGAGAAGTGTGCTGCCTTCGTTTACTTTCAGATGAATCTCGGAAGTCAACGACTCGTCGATCTTGCCACTCATACTGCCCTGTACCGGTGAAATAAGCTGCGCACCAGAAGTTTTCCTGGCATCCACATGTATCGTAAATTCTCTCTGCTTCAACTCAACTGCAATCCTATCTACAGATGTATCAACTCTTTTGATTCTTACTCCCTTATAGGTAGTGAATCTGTGAAGTTCTCCTTTACAAAGAAAGGCACACAGACAACCAGTAAAACTTTTACCCAACCAAGGAATCGTTGCTATCGATAACATAAACGACGTCCCGGCATGATCGAAGTTGCTGCTCTGCATCCAGACCCAGGCTTCTGGAAAGGATCTTCCCCAATCCTTCTCTATATAACCCCTCCCTCCATTTAGATCTATATCTTCTCCATTCACTTCAACTTCTCCATCTAGAGAATGGTCCATGCTCACACACCGTGATAGCACTCCATGAAAGGCACAAATGAAAACGGCCCCATAATTCCCGGGGAGTAGAATCTGACGGGCCAGAGGTAAGGGTGTACTATCTTGATCTCTCCAGCGATCTTGACTTTCTCATACTTCATACTGAGACTCACTCTTTCTGCCGAAAAGTGGTTATCTCCGATTTCGACGGCAAATCGCTTTGTGTCGGAATGAAAATCCATGAAGGGATAAGTGAAATTTCCTGATTCATTTCTGTTGCCTGAAGGGAACTGGATAAAAGAATGCGATTCGTTTTTTGAGGAACCCGTTGAGACGCCAGGAATTACTGCAAACGACTTTTCCTTTCTCTTGTCAACAAACTTGAAATACCACCACTCAAAGAAGCGCTTCTTCAGAGAATTGCCATGATATAGATATGAATTGAACAGCGCACCGAGACTTATAAGGCACCTCCCAGAGAGTATTTTACCTTTGACTTCGAGCATTGCGTTAAGTTAGCCAGTGTACAACTTCTTCTGGACAGCTGAATGCTAAGATTGATTATCATTAAGCAATTCGCTCGCAGTGCGGTTAGGCCATCTGAAATAGATATCAACTGTATCTCTTCTCTTGTGGTCTTTTCTATTTGACAGCTGTTTTGGACGATGTTGGTTTACTCAATGTAGTTCATCTCAACCAAAGGAGGTACGAAATGGGAAGCAAAGTTCATGTGAAGGTTGAGTTCACGGAAGGCTTCACTGGGACAGGAATAACGGATTCCGACTACAAAGTGAAAATCGGTTCAGATGGTGCGGCACCTTACGACCTGCTGCTAATGAGTTTGGTATCGTGCTTACATGCTACATTCCTTGGTATTCTAGACAAAAAGAGAATTGCCTTCACTGCTGCAAATATTGAAGTAAGTGGAGAAAAGAGAGAACAAGTCCCCACCACTCTCAAACTATGCGAGATAAAGGTCGGGATCAAGGGAGTAGATCTATCTCACAGAAGTTCGGTTGAGAAGTCTTTTGAGCTTGCAACAAAATACTGTTCAGTATACAAAACCGTTTCCAGCGTGGCAGAAATAGTCTGGGAAGTAAGTTTTGACTGATAGGCGACAATCTTGTCGAGAGGTGGGATCTTATGAAGAAAATGGGTGAGATGCTCTTGTCTCCAAATAGCGGTTCAGAAATTATGATGGGAAACACCGCGGTTGTGAGAGGTATGCTGGAAGCGGGAGTCAGGGCGGTAACGTCATATCCCGGCTCTCCCACTCCAGAGATTGCAGCTGCAATAGCTTCGATCCCCGCGGAAAGAAATCCGATGTACTTCGAGTTTTCAGTAAACGAGAAGGTTGCCACCGAGGTTGCCTTTGGAGCTTCTATCAATGGTCATCTGTCGTGTGTGTTCTTCAAGAGCGTCGGATTAAACGTGGCTGCCGATACTTTCGTTCAACTCTCTTTGATGGAACTTATCGGAGGCATGGTCGTTGTGCTTGGTGATGATCCCGGAGCAAATTCATCCCAAAACGAACAGGACAATCGTCATATAGCTCATCTTTCCTATGTACCAGTTCTGGAACCCTCAACTCCTTCAGAAGCCTACTCAATGTTTATCGAAGCGGTGAGACTTTCGCAAAAGATGCATATGCCGATTATCGTGAGGCTTTCAACTCACGTGTGTCATGCCAAAGAGAGGGTATCGTTTGGAAAGCTGAATTTTCATGACCGAGATAATAAGCCAAAATTTGGAGTTGAAAATGGGCCGTATATTCCAATTACCGCCGATGCTCTGAAAATGAAACGACGAGCACTCAAAAAACTCGAAGAATTTCGAAGAATCGCTCAAGATTCTTATTTGAACAGAATCATAGAAGGCACTGACACTTCAAGAGGAATAATAACAGCTGGGGCTCCTTACCTATCGCTTCTAGACGTTATTGGCTCGTCAGATACTCGACCCGACATACTTAAATTAGGAATTGTTCATCCACTTCCGGAAAAGGAAATTGTGGATTTTCTCTCTTCTCACGAAGAGGTCAAAATACTTGAAGAGCTTGACAATCTGATTGAGAAAGAAGCCAAAGCCATTGCTTATGACAACGAACTGAAGACTAAAATCATCGGGAAGTTGGACATTGAAGATTGGATCGGAGAGTACACTCCTAATAAGGTTGAAGAAGTCCTGTCAAAAACCTGGCAAGATTTTGTTGAACCTTCCAAACCAAAAATCGAAGGAGTTGAACTGAAACCAAGACCGGCACAGATGTGCCCGGGTTGTGGCCACCGATCGGCATTCCATTCAATAAAGAAGGCGCTGAAAGACTCCGACATCACAGTAGCAGATATCGGATGTCACACACTGGGTTACCTGGAGCCTTACAGAATCGGCCAAGTGCTACTCTGCATGGGTCATTCAAGCGGAACGGCTTCCGGCCTTTCCCTGTTCAACAATTCTAGAAGAGTTGTTGCTTTTCTCGGAGATTCAACTTTCTTCCACGCAGGATTGCCGGGAATAATAAACGCCATTTTCAACAAGCACAATTTCACGCTGATAATTATGGAGAATGGCACAACAGCCATGACGGGCCATCAAGATCACCCGGCTGTCGGCCGCAATTTTAGAGAAGTGACCCAAAAAATCCCTGTCAGACAGGTTCTGGAGGGGCTTGGAGTTGAGAATATCCGAGAAGTCGATACTTACAACCAGTCAAAGTTAACTCAGTTAGTTGAAGAAGCTCTTGAAGAAGAGGGATTCAAGGTGATCATCGCAAAGCATCCCTGTATGCTGAAATTCTCTCGTGAACTTCGAAGAAAGGGCCGACTTCTTCCGAACCCTGTCCGGGTAAACGAGAAATGCAATCGAAAACATGTTTGCGTCAGTGACTTCGCATGCCCCAGCTACCAGATAGCCGACGATGGATCAATTTGGGTTCAAAAAGATCTCTGCATTGGAGACAGATCGTGTATTCAGACTTGCCCATCAGAAGCAATAGTCCCCGATGACAAGTGAAGGATGTGAGAGGATGGAGAAACTTGATATTTACATTACTGGAGTTGGTGGTCAGGGAATAGGATTGCTTAGCGAGGCATTGCTTAGAGCAGTTGATTACTCTGGACAAAGAGCTATAGGTGCCGATACCCATGGATTGGCACAAAGAGGTGGAATGGTCTCTTCCCACCTCAGAATCGGGAGTAGCGTTAACTCCGTTCTGATAATGAAGCATACTGCTGATATGGTAATAGCCCTTGAACGTCATGAGGCTCTTAGGGGTATGGTGGATTACTTGAAAGAAAAGGGAACTCTTGTATACTATGACACCGTCTGGCAGCCACTAGACGTAAGACTGAGAAAGGCGAGAGAGATCAAGAATGAGGATATCGAAAGAGAATCCCGCAAGAGAGATGTAAGGGTGATTCGGGAACTTGAAGAGGGTTTGAAGGATGCTCGAATGCAAAATGTAGTGTTAATGGGAAGAATAGCCCGTGACGGTCTTATTCCAGGAGTTTCCGTTGATCACTATGAACGTTCTCTCTCAGACCTTATGGATGGAGATCTACTGACGAAGAACCTTAAGCTTTTCAGAAGGCTTTCCAGACGAGAGTAATTGAATATGGTTTTCGATGCTGCTGTAATCGGAGCTATTGGAATCGATACAAACGTCTATCTATCGGGAAACGAAGTTGATCTCTCGGCAGAGACGAGTTTCGGAGAGAATCTCGACTTTATTGGGCAATCCGGAGGATATTCATCCCAGAGTTTCAGAAGACTCGGCCACAAAGTCTGTTTCATCGGTTATGTGGGAAAAGACTATTCTGGAGAGCACATCCGAGAGGTACTCCTCGATCAGGGTATCGATATCTCTCTGTTGGGAATTGATCCACTGGGAACAAAGAGAAGCGTAAATCTTATGTACAAGGACGGGGGACGAAAGAGTTTCTATGACGGTAAGGGGTCTATGATCCTTGAAGTCGACGCGGAAACTGTTGTATCCTATCTCTCTGGAACAAAGCTGGCTCACATTAACATCGTCAACTGGACCAGACATCTCCTTAGGCCTCTAAAGAAAGCCGGGTTGACTCTGTCGGTAGATATTCAAGACGTAATCGATCCAGACGATTTCTACAGAGAAGATTACGTTAGAGAGGCCGATGTACTATTCTTTTCTTCAACAAACTTTAGCGATCCCTCCTTCCTCATCGAGAAATATCTTGAGATCCGAAGCGATAGAATCGTGATCTGTGGATTGGGAAATAAAGGTTGTGTCGTAGGTAATGAGAAAGGGATCGAACATTTCGATCCTATTGAGCTAGCCGAGCCAGTCGTCGACACAAATGGCGCAGGCGACAGTTTCGCTGCAGGGTTCCTGTCTAGTTATATTCTCGAAGGATATTCTATAAGAGAAGCTGTTTTGAGAGGTCACATAGCTGCCCGATATTGTTGCACAAAGAAAGGGGTATCTTCGGAACTAACAACAAAGGATCATCTTGATCTGCTCTTTGAAGAAAAAAGTGAAGTTTCGGGACAATTGCCGTGAGTGCACGGCAAAGATTTGTCTCAGATAACAAGCTAGAATGCCGGCTCTACGCCGGCATTCTTCGGCTCTATTCAGGTCTTACATCTGGAAAAATCAAAACATCCCTACTAGGAGAGCTCTCGAAGAGAACCTCATTTGTTGTGTAATCAAGTACTACTATCCGGTGCAAACCTTCAAGATCTGTCTCGGTGAAGTAGAGGAGACTTCCTTCTATCTTAAGAGATGGCACGGGAGCATCAATAAACAGAGCCCTGTCCGACACTATTCTGTCTTCACCCGTATTAAGATCAAAAACGTGGAGTGAATCATAGGAGAAATCAATGTACTCTTCGGGGTATTCGAAGTAGATGATCTTGTCATTATCTCCAAATCCAGCCCATAAGGCTGGGGCATCTGTGTCCAAAGTAGACTCGTCTTCAAGTCTTACGATATTTCCGTCGTAATCGATTGCGTACATTTCTTCATCAGACAAGAAAACAAGATCATAGTAGCTCTCGAGCGCTTCGATAACCTCTCCCGATTCCACATCTATTATTGAGTAAACATCCCAGCCAGTCGATATTGCAATTCTCGATCCATCCGGGGACCAGGCAACCGGAATCATTGAATACTCTGCAGGTATTGACCACAGGATACTCATATCGCTATTTACCATGGAGATAGTCTCTCCCCAGGTATCCATAATCAAGAACCTGCTCCTATCAGGCGAGAGTGAATAGACATCAAATCCATCAAATCTTGCCTTTCTCTCTCCTTCTACAAAGACCCCTTCCATGTTTTCGGAGATATAAACATAGGTTCTGGCATCTAAAAACTGCCCATAGATAGCGTTGGCTACATTACCCTGAAGTATTCCTGCAATATCGTAGAACCCAATACTTATCTTTTCCATATCGAAATTTACTGAATTGTATGAAATCACCGCTTCTTCCTCGGAGAGTATCTCTACCAATCTCTTAGGTTCCGCCACTCTCGAAATCCAGGAGAAGATCCAGGGAAGTTCCTCATAGTAAACCATGAACTCCTGAATGTTTGAGATTAGCGAAGCTTCATCATCAGCAAGGACAATGGCTCTGAATAATGCGCTTACATGCTCCGGAATATAAAGATAATAGTAGATCAGCGACAACGCATCATGAATATCCGATCCATCATCAAAAGCTTTGCCCTGTAGAAACCAATCGACGGCATCGTCGTAGTAGCCACCCTCCAGATCTAAAATTCCATTGAGGTAATAGAACATTGGCTCTGAATAGAGCAGTTCTGAGTTCTCGTTCAAAAGGGTTCTCGCCGTTGAAAAATCGTAGTCATCCAGCAATCCAACAATATAAGGTATCAGATAATCTGTTTCTCCAAAATCCTCCACCAGAATTCTTGATACTATTAACTGCAGTTCAGCTGGATAAAGCTCGACAGACTCATCGTGCAGAAAGACGTAGGTATCGACTTGATCTTCTTCAAGCCTACCTACGGCTTCTCTAACTATCTCTTCCGACAGGCTCCAGTAGCTGTTCAGTGTTTTCAAGTAGAGTAAAAGCGAATCTCGTTTTGGTTCAAGACCATATAGCCTTTCCGATATCTCCTCGGCATAGTCTAAGTAGTAGTTATCGATGAGTTTCTCTATTCCTTCTTTGATCACTTGATACATGGTTTCGGGTATTTCATCTACCGACGAAACTACCTCTTTCAAGATTGTTCCATAGCTCTCTAAATCATAATCTTCATCATAGATTTTCAAGAGGGCCTGAAGGCTCTCGAAATCCAGAGGATTCTCAGCTAGCTTGGCTTTCAATTCTTCAACCTGTGCTATTCCAACTAAGGGAATAATTAGCAGCAAAATTACAAAGACTAATCTCTTCATATAAACACCTCCTCGGCCAATTGTAACGCGGTCGTTGATGGTGAGCTACCAGAGGGAAGTGTCTATTATCGCAAAAACACAGAACCATTTACAGAGACACTAGCTCGCTCCCGACGAAATGAACGAGTTCCGACAGGTGTTTCTCCGAGAAATCAAATTCTATTCCTGCGATTTCGAATAACTCATCGAGGGGCCTTGAGTAACCCATGGAAAGAAATTTCTTATACTCTTCGATGGCTTCAGGACCCCGCTCCCTGTAGTTTTTGTAGATCGCAAGTGCTCCAAGTTGAGCTATGCCGTATTCAATGTAGTAGAATGGGTTCGTAAATATGTGAGGTTGAAGGAGCCATCGAATCTCCTTCATATCTTCCAAACCTGCCCACTCAACACCCGTGTTGAAACGGTCAAAAACCTCCGCAAATTTCCTATCCCTTTCTTTGGGAGAGTGCTCTGGGTTCGTATAGATCCACTGCTGGAAAGAATCGACAACCATACACCAAGGCAGGAAGCTCAAAGTGCCGGTTAACTCCTCTAGTCTGGCAATCCTAACCTCATCGGCCGAGTAGTATTCATCCCAGTGATCCATCGTCAAAAGCTCCATCGACATTGAAGCAAGTTCGGCAGCTTCATGTGTTGCATGTCTGTAAGCAATCAACTTCTCATTAGCGGTTGCAAATGAATGCATAGCATGGCCCGACTCATGAAGTATTGTCCTGACATTCGCCGGCGTTCCCGTTGCGTTCATGAAAATGAAGGGGGCACCGGTTTCGTCAAGCGGGTAATTATAACCACCGGGAGCCTTCCCCTTTCGGTTTTCAAGATCAAGCAAACCATTTTCCTTCATCTTGAATAGATTCCTGCCGAATTCGGGGTCAACTTTCTCAAGAATTCTGATCGCCTTTTGAACAAACTCCTCCATCGTTCTGAAGGGTTTTAGTACTTTTCCAGAGGGATCAACACTCAAGTCCCAGGGTCTCAACCTTTGCAGGCCAAGCTGTTTCCTTCTTTTTTCGTTGAGCTCCGCAACAAATGGTACTACGATTTTTTCCACCGATTCATGAAACCTAATAATGTCGTCAACCGAGTAAACAAACCTGTTCTTCTTCCGGTGCATATAGTCCCTATAACTGCTAAATCCTGCATTTTCGGCTTGTGGTACTCTGATCGCCAGAAGTCTGTCAAAGAGTTCTTCCAGATTCTTGTGCACTTCTTTCAACTTGCTCATGGAAAGCCGCCACGCTTCTTCCCTCACCGAACGGTCAGGCTCGAGCTGAAACTTAGAGAGCTGCGATAGTGTATACTCATGATCTCTATAATCAACCGTTAGAGAACCAATAATGGCCGCATATTCAGAAGCCAGCTTCTTCTCCTCAATCTCCAGAGAGAGATTCTCTTCTCTGAAAAGCTCCACGGTATTCGACACTATGGCATCAAAGTTCTCATATCTATAGCTGTCCAGATCCTTTCTGAAGGGGCTGCAGTAATACTTATTCATTAACTTGATCTTGTAAGGCTCCGATCTCGAATAGACCTCTGCGTAGAATCTTGAATATTCGAGTCTCTTGTCTTCGTTGTCGGCGAATCTAGTCATGTCAATGTATTTCCATGCGAGTTGTTCTTGAAGGATCATAAAGAGCTCGCTCCAATAATAGAGGAAATCCTCAAGCGAATCGCCGTCAACAATTTCGAATTTTTCCAGTTTCTTCAACTCTCTTTCTAAATTCTCCCATACAGACAGATCAAGATCTTCAGCAACATATCTTCTCTTAAGCTTTTCAATGGTGGATTTGAACATTTACTAACCTCCCGTCTCAAATATATGTATTCAGTGTTAACTTAATTATACTATAAATTGCCTTGCTGGCTGAGCAACAATCTCTAGGAGGCAATTTCCAGGCAGATTCTGGAGTAGTTGCTCGAAATTCCATTTGTAATGATAGACTTATCAATGAAGGAGGCGTTGAATTGTCAAGAGTCGCAGTCGTAGGTGAACTGCTTATCGACCTGATATCGAGCAGCGTCGTGAGGGATCTTGGCGAAGCAACTTCTTTTAGAAGATTCTTCGCGGGTTCTCCCGGAAACCTTGTCTCGAATCTTCACGATCTTGGTGTAGATACAGCTCTTCTCTCAAGGGTGGGCGACGATTTCTTTGGAAGAGCGTATCTGGAACATCTGCGCTCCAGAGGTATCGATACCTCATTTGTTCAGCTAGACCCCGAAGCTCATACTTCGGTAGTGTTTGTTTCGAAGTCACAATCGACTCCTCAGTTCATGGCAATTAGAGGGGCCGACTGTTTTCTCGAGGAACCACATGAAATCCACAGTTTTCTGAAGAATGTCGAATTCATTCATTTTACGTCATGGCCGCTCTCAAGGGAGAGAACAAGAGCTGTCTCCATGAAATTGGTCGCTCTTGCTTTGAAAATGGGAATTAAGATTGCATTCGATCCTAATTACAGAGAAGTGCTGTGGGAAACAAGCCACGACGGCAAAGCTTTCACTAGAGAATTCGTGAAGCACTGCTTTATCGTTAAGCCCTCTGAGGATGATTCCTATCACATTTTCGGCCCTGGGAAACCTCTGGACTACATAAGCAAATTCCATGAGGCCGGCGCAAAGAACGTCATTCTAACTCTCGGCCACAAAGGTACGATTATATCTGACGGAAGTAGAATTGAAACACTGCCCCCTTGCGCTAGAAGAGTCGTGGACACCACAGGTGCAGGAGATGCTTTTTGGTCGGGGATTCTCTTCGGATTGCTTAATGGAAAGGACATATTCGAATCGGCTGTTTATGGGAACTACTGTGCGGCTTTCAGAATCGAACATGAGGGAAAAGATGTAATCTTGCCTTCTGTGGAAGCACTGAAGGCCATTTTCGAGGCAGGTGATGATTAATGAGAGTTGCGTTCATAAATCCCCAGGGAAATTTCGATAAGAACGACAGTTACTGGACGACACATCCTGACTTTGGAGGGCAATTAGTCTATGTCAAGGAGATCGCGTCGGCCATGTCGGAGATGGGAATCAACTGTGACATTGTTACAAGGAAGATAGTCGACGATAAGTGGCCGGAGTTTGCCGAAGAATTCGATTCTTACCCGGGAAGAAACAACCTGAGAATCGTTCGAATCCCCTTCGGTCCTGAAGGGTTTTTGAGGAAAGAAAAACTCTGGCCTCATTTGGGTGAGTTCGCAAAAAGAATAATAGAGTTCTACCATGCAGAACGCACACTACCGAATTTCGTAACAACTCATTATGGAGATGGCGGGTTGACTGGAGCAATGCTATTTAAAGAGACTGGAATTCCTTACTCCTTCACAGCTCACTCTCTGGGTGCTCAAAAACTCGATAAACTGCTTCAAACAGGAGCAGACAGAGTCCAAGTCGAAAGAGAGTTTAACTTCTCCTTCAGGATTGCAGCCGAACGAATTGCAATGAAGTATTCAGCAGTCAACTTCGTTTCTACATCGATGGAGAGGTTTCAGCAGTACAGCCACAGACTCTACCGGGACTTCTCTGACGTTGGAAACGACTCAAGGTACTTTGTCGTTCCTCCAGGAGTCAATACAGATATATTTACCACGAACTCAACTGAACTAGATGGAATTATCGAAAAAAGATTCAAGGAAGCCATCGAAAGATTCTCCGATCTGTCCCGACTTCAACTTCCCATGATTATTGTTGCAAGCAGACTTGAGCAAAAAAAGAATCATATTGGAGTAGTGCGGGCATTTGTGAAAGACAGAGAACTGAACAGCAACAGCAACCTGGTGATTGTTACTCGTGGCCTGCATAATCCATACGAGGAGTACAGTTCACTTCAAGAACCGGACCGAGCAGTACTCGGAGAAATAGTAGATCAGATTTCGAGAAACGAGATGATTGACAGAGTAATCTTCATAGATATTGAAAACCAGCTTGAGCTGTCTGCTCTATATAGAATTGGATCGAAGAGAAGATCAGTATTCGCCCTAACTTCTCTCTATGAACCGTTTGGCCTCGCCCCGATTGAGGCAATGGCCTGTGGCCTGCCAGCGGTGGCAACGTCTAGCGGAGGCCCCGTCGAAACTCTCAGAGAGAATAACGTAGAATACGGAATACTTGTCGATCCGCTTGAAACCGAAGACATTGCTCGTGGAATCAAGAGAGCTCTCTTTAGCGGCAGCGATTTCTGGGAAGAGATGAGTTCCAGGGGAATTGATCGCGTCACTGAAAAGTATACATGGAAATCAGCTGCCGAAGGCTATCTCAATCAGATTATGGAAAAGATTAAGTACGGGCATCCCGAGCCGGAAATCCCGGACTATTTATTTACCGGAATCGATGTCCCTTTCATTGACTAATTGTGATTTTATGATTTTTCGTTCTTCCTGAGCTCTTTTGGATTAGATTTCCTTATGGATTATGCCCACAACTTTGAAGATGGAGGAAAGTAGTGAAGTACAACTTTGATAGAATTGTCGAAAGACGAGGAACGGACTGTATCAAATGGGACCATGCAGATCTCTTTTTTGGAAGAAATGATCTCTTGCCGATGTGGGTAGCCGATATGGATTTTGAATCACCGCCCGAAGTCGTAGAAGCGATTGTTTCCAGGGCCAAACACGGTATCTACGGATATACCGCACGATCTGACAACTATTATGAGTCGATTGTAAGCTGGCTTTCCAGAAGGCATGGATGGGAAGTAGAAAAGGAGTGGATTTCACATGCACCCGGCGTAGTCGCGGCAGTTCATATTGCCGTTATGGCACTTTCACATCCTGGAGACAAGGTGATTGTGCAGACACCAGTATATTATCCTTTCTTCAGGGCAATTAAAGAAACGGGTCGACAGATGATTCTCAACCCTTTGATGGAATCCGGCGGAAGGTACACAATGGATTTCGAAGATCTGGAAAGGAAAATTGACTCAAGAACAAAGATAATCATCCTTTGCAGTCCCCACAATCCAGTAGGAAGAGTTTGGACAAGAGATGAGCTCTCAAGACTGGGAGAGATCTGTTTGAACAGAAACATTAAGATTATTTCTGATGAGATTCATTCGGATCTTGTGTTTGGTGACAACAGACATATCCCGACCGCCACGATTTCTGAAGAAGTTTCTTCTATCACATTGACATGTGTGGCTCCGAGCAAGACCTTCAATCTCGCGGGACTTTCTTCCGCGGCGGTAATCTCATCTTCTAGTGTAATTTTAGGTGAATATTCAAACATGTTAAGCTCTGTCGGAGCCGGAATGTCTAATGTCTTTGGCACAGTCGCCCTCGAAGCAGCTTATAACAATGGAGAGCATTGGCTTGAAGAACTACTTAAATACATCAATGGAAACTTCGAGTATATGAGAGATTTTTTGAAAACCAACTTTCCTGAAACAAGAGTTACCGAGCTTGAAGGAACGTATCTTGCTTGGATTGATTTCAGAGGTACAGGCATGAGTGTTGAAGAGCTCAAGAGTTTCCTGTATGAAAAGGCGAAAGTTGGCTTTGAAGACGGCTCAATATTTGGCAAAGAAGGCGAAGGATTCATGAGAGTAAATCTTGCGTGTCCTAGAGCAATCGTTGAAGAGGCCATGAAAAGGTTAATCAATGCCAGAAAATCCAGTTGATTGTTCAATCACTACGAATATTGTAACTTAGTCTGATAGGGAGAAAAGAAGTACACGGATGCTTAATAAATAGTCACGCTGAGTTAATTGACATACATCTTGGATAGACTAGAATTAGTCTAAGAACATAGATACTGGTATGCAATATCGTGTTCTCCTGAGACAAGTTTCTTATTTGACTTGATCATACAAAAACAAACATGCTAGACCCCACCCCTGTTCGGAAATTCCCAAATTGAAAACAGACCCTTAAAAAGAGGGTCTGTTTTTACTTATAAATAATAACTAAAGAATTGACGTTATCCTTTCAGTCTGAACGAGGTATATCTCCTGTTGTCCGTGAATACCAAGTCAAGTCCGGTAATTCCTGAAATGACCTTCATAGTGTCGCCGGTAAAGAATGATATATGACTCATATCCCTAATATAATACCAGTCAAGAAATTCTTGATCATCCAAAGGATGAAAGAGAGTCATTATTGAAAGCAGCCCATCATCTTCGAGACAGCCTGCTAGCAATTTGAAATACTCCAAAGGATCACCAAGGTGTTCAAATACCTCGGTTGAGGTAATTAGATGATACTTCTTTCCCGAGAAAACCTTGTTTGGTGCGAAGAAAAGATCATAAATATCCATATCAAAACCATAATCTCTATCGAGTATCGTTGCCAATACCGGTGAGGGACCACTTCCAAAATCAAGCCCTCTTCTTCCATTAGAAACGAAATCAATCACAGCAGAATCGATGAAATCCTTGAAATATGCAACATATCGGGGATCGTCTATGCTGTTATTGTGCTTCCTATATATCTTCAACTCATCTTCTAAAGAGATTCGATTCTCCGCATCCTTTGAAATGAAGCCACACATATCGCAGTAGTGATATTTAAGACTAAATTTCTTTTGAAGAATTTCCCGAGTGGTGGAACCACATATTCCGCACTTACCCCTCATAACTCGATCATTCCATATACCTCCCGCCTTCATTTTTGATTATACATTTGAAAGTGAACTGATTTCCATGCTTTGAAGTTCAATTCGATTACTAGGCCATCTTCAGGTTCCATTGAGTATCAACTCCATATTATCAAAACAAATTGACAGTATTTCGATGCATTTGGCGGCTTATTGAGACAATATTCTTATCGAATTCTACAGTTTCTTCCCGTAAGAATTTACTGATTCTGTCCAATTCATTATTTAATTGATCAATAAAACAAATACTTATTCCGATAGAAGAAATAATTATAGTAATTGAAGAGATTTTCATTTTAGTGCTTGACTTTTCATTATTTTATGTGATATATTATGAATGTAGAACCACAGTTTAATAAAATGAGGTGAGAAAATGAGAAAAGTTAAGGACCCAGCTTCCATCGAAAGAGCAGTTCGAAAGTTCAAAGAGAAAGTAGCAAGAGAGTCCTTCCCACATTACCTATGAAGGAGGTGAGGAAGATGAAAGGAAGAGAGAAGAAGATTCACTACAGAGAAAGAGAGATCTACTCGAACATTGTTGAAGATTTACTAAGAGCAAGATTGATGAACATCCGATAAGAGGAGGAGATTGGATGAAATTCAGAGAGAAGAGAAACTTGAAGGCCATAGATAGATTGATCGAGAGTGAAAGAGACAGTGTATACATCAATCTGCTGATCAACCCAAGATTCTAATGAGGAAAAGACAAGAGGAGGAACGAATATGAAAAAGAGAAGCATGAAGGAAATAGACAGGATGGTTTCACAGTTAAGAGAGAGTACATACAGTTCTCTGATGACAAGCCCCAGGTTTTAACTTCAGAGATAGGGAGGTGAGATCATGAAAAAGAAAAGAGAGAATCTAGCAGATGTGGATAGATATATAGAGAAGATAAAGAGCGACGCTTTTAAGAGATACATGGCCTCTATCCACAACTGAAAAGAAGGAGAGGCGATCAAATTTGTTTTGGCAACTAGGAAATACAGTGCACGCCAAATAGCTGAAGACCTGTTCCATAACTTTCCAAAGGGTCTTCAGTTTTTTATTGCAGACTCTGTGGAAAGAGATGGCCGTTTCTCTGCTATGGCAGATCAGTCTCACTGAGAGCAGGGCTGAAAAACCGTTAGCCGTTAACGGTCCCCCGTTCTCTGGAGAGCAATTGCAGGTTGAAAGTTCCAAGTTGCAAGTTGAAGTCCCGAAAGCAGAGAAACATCACAGTCCATCACGCTGAAGCAAGAGCCGTCCTTCATCCCAGACCATGATTCCGTCCTCAAAAATCAACAATAGCAGAAGTGATGATGTTATAGAACACAAGACGCAAGGCTGCCTCAGGCAGGAAGTGAGGCTCGCTGGCACGAGGAATTGATGCTCGGAAGGACATCCGGGGAAGTGAAGCTGCTTCGCAGGAGGCAAAAGGAGCCAGTCTGCTGACGCAGGCCAGTTCCGACTACGTCGGGCAAAGAAGCAGCTTGCAATTGATCGCTGCTAAAACCACGTTGACGATCAACGATCCGCCGCTGATGTTTCAGACCCGCTTTTGTTCGCCAGACCCTAGACCCAAGACCCTAGACCCGATCATAATTCCGCTGTCATGCTGAACTTGATTCAGCATCTCGGTCCAAAGAACCGCTGTACGCTGCTGAGAAACCGTTTTTCGTCTATCTTCCCAAATCATGAACCTGTTCTTCGTTCCAGAGCAAAAATCACTTTTTCTTTCTTGGTCAGACCATTAATTCAGAGAGTAGAGAGAACAGGAAAACAAAGAGGGCAAGTAAGGATCTGGGATCTTGAAAAGCCTTGAAGAGCTCTTTTATCCGCTTTCGAGACGGAATTTTAGTCTTTTTGCCAGAGCTTGCAACTGCTCTTTCGAAGGACGGATTCATGGTTTTGGACGAAGGACCAAGGACGGCTCTTCACAGCGCGCAGCGTTTCCTAAGAAGCGGATCTCCAGCGTTAAGCGTCTCTTAGCAAGCAACCAGCGGATTCTTTTGGAGAACCATCAACGGACAACCAGTTTCTATTTGCCCCTGCCAGCTATCACGACCTATTCATTTTGCTCTTAGATTGCCCAGATGACTCCCAATAGATGTAATAATTGAGTCATGAAGGGAGATGAAGTGAATGGAACTGGAAAGGGTTCTTGTTGTTGATCCAGTAGATGGGGAATACACGGCAAATATCAGAATATCTGGAAGCAAAATTGAATCAGTTGCAAAGACGGGCGGAGAATTCAGCTCAATAGCTATGCCTGGCTTTGTCGATACACATTCGCATGGTGCAGTTGGAATTAACTGTATGACAATGAATACAGGAGATCTTGAAAGGTGGGAGGAATTCGTTGAGACTCACGGTGTAACTTCTCTAATTCCCACGACAGTCTCCGCCGACTCAAATGAAATGAAGAGAGTGGCTGACCTTGTCTCAAACTATGTGAGTGAAAGACCCAGAACGGCCGTTCGAGGAGTGCACTACGAGGGGCCATATATTAACCCTAAGAAGAAAGGGGCTCAGAATCCCTCAGTAATCAGACCAGCAACAATCAAGGAGCTCAGATCAGTGCTTTCCGATATCGTCGTACTGATAACAATGGCTCCAGAGATCGAGGGCTTTCTAGAGGTCCTTCCCGAAATATTCAAGAATGAGATTATTGTCTCAATTGGACACACAGATGCTACTTATTCTCAAATCAAAGAAGCTTATGAGTCTGGTTGTACAAGGATGACTCACTTTCCTAACGGTATGAATGTTCTTCACCACAGAGAGATAGGTTGTGTTGGGGCAGGATTCTTACTACCTATGAAGCTGGAGATGATAGTAGATGGAATTCACACTGCGCCGGAGTTTATCCAGATGGCCCACAAAATACGTGGCAGTGAAGCAATTATCTTGGTTACTGACTCTCTTGACGCAACCGGTCTCAATGATGGAATCTATGATCTCGGGGGTCTTAAAGTGGAAGTCAAAGGCAATGTGGCAACACTTGAAGACGGAACTCTTGCAGGAAGCACTCTCACTATGGAAAAGGCCGCTAATAACTTTCACAGTTGGACTGGCTGTAGTCTTCAAGAACTGGCTAAAGTGACTTCATATAACGCTCTTCAAAATCTTGGAATACACAACAGAGGCAGATTCAAAGAGGGATTCGTTGCTGATCTTGTACTACTTAACAGAGAACTGGAAGTTGAGGAAACGATTCTGGCAGGACAGTCAGTCTATAGAGCAAGAGAAGGTTGAGGATAATTCCGAACTTCTTGATAATAAAGGCTCATTAACAGGCTTAAAGTCCTGCAAGCAGGTTCACAAGGTGAATTAGCATCTGCAGATTTCCAAAGAGAATCTTTGTTGATTCAGAAAGGAGAGCCAAAATACTTCTCGATATAGAGACATACTTAACTGACTAAGGATAAGGGCTCAGCGGACTTGAGAAGGAACACATGAACCGGTGTTTGATTAAGTTGACTTAGTCTAGAAGTAACGACTATTTACCGTCTTAAGAGATGATTACGCACTATGACTGGAGTAAGGAATTTTCAATTCCTAATGCTATGCTGTAGAATGAAGATTGTGAAGGAGGTGCGTCTATGGAACTTCATTCATCAAGAATTGTTTACTCGCTGAACAGGAAGCTAGACTACTTCCTCTCGCTCCCTATGCAGTACGCCTCAGAAGAAGCCGACTGGCCTCTGATACTTTTTCTTCATGGCGCTGGCGAGAGAGGCGACAATCTGCAACTGCTTAGAAAACATGGAATCCCCAGGATTGTGAGTGAGATGGCTGATTTTCCATTCATTACGATCTCACCACAATGTCCGGAGAATGACTGGTGGCTTAACAGACTTCAAGATCTGAAATTCCTGCTGGATACTGTCGTAAAACAGTATAGAGTCGACACTTCTAAGATGTACCTCACAGGACTTTCAATGGGAGGGTTTGGAACCTGGCACATGGCTGTGGAGTATCCGGATCTCTTTGCGGCAATAGCACCGGTTTGCGGGGGCGGCCTGGGAATCCTGGGCTTCCCGGAGAGAGTGCTAGAAATCAAGGATTTACCTATTTGGGCCTTCCATGGCGGAAAGGACAACATAGTTTCAGTCGAAGAAAGCAGGACACTTATTAGAACACTGAAAGATGCCGGAGGAAAGCCCATGCTCAAGATATATCCTGAAGCCGGTCACGATTCATGGACAGAAACTTACTCGGATCCCGAACTGTATGAATGGTTTATGAGCAATCGGAAGTCAGGTTGATTTCATTCTTATGGGACTAACCTGAGATCTACTGAAAATCATTCCCGCTGGCTTCAGGTTTCTGCTTCTGAAACCGCTTTGGTTCTTCCTGATTTGTTTACGAGCCTCCATATAGACCTTCAGGGAGAGAATCCAAATTGCTCCTACCAGAACCCAGAAGGCTATCAATATTACTAAGAGCCATCCAAAACCGCTAAGTCTGTCTCCAGCACCAAAAAAAGCCGCAATTCCGTAAATCGACGCAGGTGTTACTATTGCAAAGAGAACCGATGCTCTTATGAAGTTGTTTCTAATGTGTCCTATTCTGGGCCTTTTGCTTCTCCTAACAGCAAAACCCATAAAATCACCACCTCAAGTTACTGATGTTCTGTGTACAATAATTATACACTTCTTGTTTTGCCTCGCCTTTAATTGCGCACTGATGGGGTTGAACTTTAATGTAACGCATTTACTAGGACCGGAAAGCATTGCATACGAGATAGCAAAAAATGTTTAGCTCGAAAAGAGGCTCTCAAGTTGAAGTTGAACTAAATTCAAGGAGTCGCAATATGATTCGATTCCTCTGTTTTCTTGTGTAGAATACTTGTGTAACATTTAGATCCAGGAGATCTCTACTGATTAAGAAGATAGAAAGCTCAGATCTGAGAGAGAGTTCATTGAGTACTGCCGGGTGTTCGGCCCCTAACACGATGATTCATATCTTGCATCGGCTGAGTTTGTCGCAGATGAGGATCATCCTCCCGTAATACTTTCGAGGGAAGACGGAAGTCTCTCGGAGCAGCTTCACTAATACTTGAAGAGCACTAAAGAAAGGCGAGAAAGGGAAGATTCATGATCTTTCATTCTGTAACTTCACATGTGGAAGCCTACAGATCTCTACTAGGAGCCATGAAAGATATGATATCCGAAATCGATGAGGTCTATCTCTTCGTCTCACCTGAGCAACCTATTCAAAGAATCCTTGAGGAAATTGGTTTCTCTTTAGAATGGTACTCTTTTATCTTGAAGAGAAAGCGGGAGAAACTCTCTCTAGAAATTCCCTAGGAAATCCATTTCATAGATTTCGATCCTGAGATAGAGACTCACGGGAAAATCTACTGCAATATAACCAACTCGGCTTTCGCTTAAATAGCCGATCATCTAGATATCGATCAAGAGTAGTTGAGAAGATTTATCTTGAGAAGTAACATCCCGAGCTCTGGTATACAACTTCTGATCAAAGTTAACGAGCCAATTGGTATGTTCTTCTCGCAAATGAGTGAGGATGGACTTCTCGAGATAGGCCCTTTGGCAGTATAACCTAGTTTTCAGAGGCAGGGCTATGGAAGACTCTTGTTAAGAAAGGCATTACTTCTTTCTCTTGACTTGGGCCTCGAAAGTGTCCTTTCAGTAAACTCAGAAAACGAAAAGACCCTTTCTCTCCATATTGAAGAGGGATTTGAGAAAGCGCAGACAATGGTATACTATAAATTTGCTCTCTAAATCACTTCAGATTGCTGATGAAGTCAAGTACCTCTTCTGCATGACCTTTCGCTTTGACACCTCTGTACTCTTTGATTAGAATTCCCTTCTCATCAATAATGAATGTGGATCTCTCAGTTCCCAAGTATTCACGGCCATACATCTTTTTCGGCTTAATTACATCGAACATCTGATGAATCTCTCCGTTCTTATCGCTCAGAATAGAAAAGTTCAGATCAAGCTTAAGTGAGAAGCCTGCATGCGATTTCTGAGTATCTTTGCTAACTCCAATGATAACTGTGTTCTTATCTGCAAACTCGTCCTTCAGATCCCTAAAACCTTCTGCCTCAAGAGTGCACCCGGAGGTATTATCCTTGGGATAGAAATACAGCACGACTCGTTTGCCGGAAAACTTTGATAAAGACACTTCTTTCCCATTTTGGTCGAGCAACGAGAAATCCGGAACAGTCTTGTTTAAAGCGACTTCAGCCATCATTGCACCCCCTGAACTAAGAGATTATTGATCAACCCTTCGCACGATCGGCCACAAAAAACCATCACCATAACTCAGATTATATGGCAAAGAGTTCATGTTTCTTAGTTTATAATTCTCCTTCATTTCCAACTCCGAATTGTTGGTTGAACTGTTATGGTTTTTATGGTCCGGTTTCTGGGTACGGAAAATGGTAATAAATCAAATTTGACATTGGAAATTCTGTGAAGCTTACAGTAAGGATTGTACAGAACTGTTCGAAAGGAAAAAAGATACATCAGGTCATTTTGGCATAGATTTGCTTAAACTATTCAGTGGAGAAAATTCCACCCCTTATATCTCAAAAGAATAGCGGCCTCGAAGAAGAGGCCGCCTTTTTTCTAAATCTCTCCTGCTGCTATAATCGACTTGAGTCAGATTAGAATGGACATGGGAGGGGTAGACATGGAGTTTTTGGCAGCACAGCTTCCGGAAAAGATTAGCTATTTCGAATCAACTGGAGACTACAAGGGCGCTTTAGAGGAGATTGAGCGTCAACTCGGAGAGTATCTTCCCTCATTAGTGGAAAAAAGACTCTTGTGGGAGAAAGAGAGAATCCTCAGGCTTAAAGACAATTACCCGTACACATCAGAGAAGGCTTTTGATGTTCTCTCAGACATTTTCGTAGACTTCTCAAGAGAGGAGTTTGATTCCCTGAGTGATGCGAAGAAGCTTGACTCAATTGTCTTCGATGGCGAAGAACGTTTCGAAAGAAGATTCGACAAAAACCTTCTCTTTGTAATGCCCGAATACGAAAACAGATTGAAAAAGAAAGATACTGACAGGGAAGAAACCAGAGCCTCTCTTCACAGAGAGATAAACAGGCTAATAAGCGACAGACGACCCGCTAAGTATAAAATCAATGCAAGGTCGTCGATCGCAGTCCGAAGCTCTGAGGATAGTTTCTTTCGCTGCTGGCTTCCGGTGTCCAGAATTGGTGATCAAGTATCTTCAACCAAAATTATCAGGACAAGCCACAGCTGTTTCTTGTCTCCAGATGCCTATCCCCAAAGAACCGTGTATATGGAAGCAGATTCAAAGCATGACACATTGTTCAGTGTCGATTTCGAATACGAGATTTCTGAAATCTCATCTTCAATTAACCCCTATGAATGTACCGAACCCGACCGCAAGAGATTTCAAAGCTATTTAGGCGAAAAGGCTCCACATATTGTCTTTTCGCCCCTAATGAAATCTCTGGCAAAGGAGATTGCCGGGGGTGAAACTAATGCCTATTTCATAGCAAAGAGTTTCTACAACTGGATATGCGAAAACATCAAGTATACTTTCATGAGCGAATATGCGCTTTATCCAAACCTCTCTGAATTCGCCGCCATTAACCTTAGAGGAGACTGTGGAGTGAAAGCTCTCTTATTCATAACGCTTTGCAGAATCAAGGGCATTCCGGCAAGATGGCAGTCTGGATGGTTTGCAGCTCCCAAGGGGGCAAGTCCTCACGATTGGGCCCTGATCTGGCTAGAGCCCTTTGGCTGGATACCTGTGGACTGCTCATTTGGGGGCTCCAGGAAAGACATTCCTGCCTACAAGGAGTTCTATTTTGGCAACCTAGACGCATTCAGAATGATTTCAAATTCTGCTTTCATGTCACCGTTGATACCAGCGAAGAAATTCTACAGATCCGATCCATTTGACAATCAGGTCGGAGAGATCGAAATGGATTCCAGAGCAATGAGATCGTACGAGAGAGATTACTCTCTTGAGATACTCTCCTTTGAGAGAGTATCTTAGCGGATCCAGTGATTAACTGGCTGTACACAATGACACTTATAACTTCAGTCTTTGTGAGTGATCAACTTTCGTACTATCGGAATAAGTAGATCTCGAATCTTCCCGGATGATTTCGAACCTCAGAAGAACTGTCCTGTAGCCCCATTTAGAAGGAAAAGCATCCTTTATTTTTTTCGGAGTACTGCTGTTACTTCACTTCAGTACAGTTTCTAGTATCTTCAAAAGATCAAAAAAGCCCATCCAACTGATAGACTAATTTATATTGATTCCAATTAGGGGCCTTTGCTGAAAAGACGGTCATCTTCTTCTTCTCATGATAATAGTCTTTGCGGCTTCGACGTTCGCTCACATCCCAACATTTCTAGCGTCGGGAGACTTTGTGAATGGTGCATACCTTGTAAGAGACATAGATCTGTCTCAGATCTTCTACTACATTCTCTCAGAAGGGGAAAGAATTGTGATCACGTTTGAGGGCTCAATCGGGATGAAGTTTCATATGCTTTTCGGAGTTCCGAAGGAAATTGAGAGCATGGAAAGTACGAAGGATTTTCGACCTGAGCTTACTGTTTATGATCACAACGGGAATGTAAACGAAAGCTTCATGCTGGAGAGCATCGAAACCCGAGATAATGTACGAGTTTTTTGGAGACACTTACTCATATCTCTACGTTAGACGTGACTCGGCCCTCACAAAAGATGGCTTGTATTCCGTTGAGATTGAGGCAAAAGATCCAGGAAGAGTCTGGATAACTTTCGGCAGGAAAGAGAAGTTCACTGCTTCTCAAGTAGCTTCTATTCCAAAATGGATTAGAGAAATTAGAGAATTTCACTATTTGACTGGACTCGCTAAATGGGAAATATATGGACTTGGGATTGCAGGCATTCTATGTGGGGCCCTGATACTCTTGATCTTTCTCTGACTGCGCAAGAAGCGCAAGCTTAACTCTTATTAAGAAAGAAGACATCCATTTCGGATGTCTTAGTGTTTATTATATCACGGATATTTGTTAAAGTCAATTGCCTTGCACATTACCATGAAGTAAACTGCCTTTTCAAGAGACCAAGTCAAGCATTACGGCTGGAAAATACTTTCTGGTTCAAACACAACGCTCTCAACCATTTCAAACTGGAGAGCAGTTTTTTCTATCTGAGTTCGCAAAAGATTGACTCTGCATGATCCACCCGAAGTAAATCCCGATGGGTCGGAGAATTTCAGAAAAAGAACCCCGCCTTCAAGTCTGGCCCCGAGAAACTGAAGTTCCCTCCCGGGAAATTCTGTTCTGAATCCTAGATCTTCCTCGGCCTTTGTCAACTCTCCTCTTATTAGCAACCGTATAACATCGTTAATGGGCGACTGGGAATTAGGGATCGTTCGCCCAACAGGTACTACAGCTTCAGTATCGCATAGGACTTCTCCATTCATAAGTCTGTCGAGAAGCTCGTTGTAGTAATAGAGATTTACTTCCATCGTTCGCTGAACACCCGTAACTGCACTAAGTTCCAGCTCAAGTGCAGCTTGATGCCTTTCAAGGCTGGCTATTCTTGTTTCAAGACTCTTCACCTTCCCAGACTGAAAAAAACAAAAAACAAGAAGAAAAACCGAAAGTCCAAAAAAGGCAACAGTGACTACTCTAATAGTTGGGAAAGATTGCTGCTTTTTAACCCTCAACGAATCTCACCTCTCAATCGATATCCAACCAATTATACATTCTTCCTCCAAGACTCGGCTAAAATACATATATGAGGAGGTCACGTATGAAAATTGGGTATCCTTGCATAAACACGGCTCTTGACTGCAGCTCGGCAAGAACCTTCAGATTAGCATCCTACAGCGAAAGAAGACTGATCGAAACCGTTGCGGCTAATCTTGCATGTCTTGAGAGAATAATCGATTACAACAAAACGAGAAACATTCTCTTCTTCAGGATTACCTCGGATCTGGTCCCATTCGCTTCCCATCCAATCTGCAAGACAGATTGGGTAAAATTCTTCAGGAGTGACTTTGAAAATATCGGGAAGAAGATAAGAGGATACAACATGAGAGTGTCGATGCATCCTGATCAGTTCGTCTTGCTCAATTCTCCTAAGCGGGAGGTTGTACATAACAGCATCGCAGAGCTTGAGTATCATGCCAAGGTCTTAAACCTTATGAATCTTGACAGAAGTGCGAAAATCCAGATTCATGTAGGGGGAGTGTACGGAGAGAAAAAGATGGCCGTCAGCAGATTCATTGATGAGTTCAGAAAACTGTCCAGCGACATAAGACTTAGGCTGGTAATAGAGAATGATGAGAGACTTTACTCACTTTCAGACTGCCTGTCAATTCATTATGTGACAAACATCCCAATACTTCTTGATGTCTTCCATCATTCGATTCTTGATGGGGGAATAACTTTCTCTGATTCCCTTGATTTATCCCGGTCAACATGGACTGAAGAAGACGGCATCCCGATTGTTGACTACAGTACTCAAGAAAAAGGGACACGAAAAGGGAGGCATGCCCAGACTATCGATCTGGACCATTTCAACTCTTTCTTGATGAAGAGTCGTCCTTATGATTTCGACATAATGCTAGAAATAAAGGATAAGGAGAAATCTGCCGAGGCTGCTATTAGTGTCGCCAATCAAGATAATAGATTCATTGTGAACTGATCTTGAAAAACTGGTCCAAAACAGCCTCAGAAAGCTGCTAAGCTTCTAACATAGCACCTTGTGTGCTAGAATCTCCATGAGGTGAGGAGTTTGACAAAACTTAGCGAACTATCCAGCTTCAGAAGAAACCTAATGCTCCTGATTCTTGATTCAGCGATAGTATATTTTGCGTACGTATTAGGTATGTACTTCAGATACGGTATCTTCACTCTGGATGAGCCTCAGTTTTTCGTTAACGGAATATATTTCAGCGCTTTCATTGTCGCTTCTCTTATTCTAAATGGAGTATACAGAATCGCCTGGAGTTACAGTTACTTCAGAGATTATTTCATTATACTTAGGGCAGTTGCAGTTGGTTATGCGGTCGGATTTACTGCGGGAAGACTTCTAAATCTGTTCAACGTGAAGTTTCTTACAGTGCCCTTCACAGTATCTACTATGGCAGCCATCATCTCGGTATTTCTCATAATATGGTCAAGAATTGTCTGGCTGAGTATCCTGAGCAGGAACCATCAGATTGTCTCTTCCGCAGAGAGAGTCTTAATAGTGGGAGCCGGTGACGCCGGAACTTCTATAGCCGAGGAATTGTCCCGTCATCCTGAACATGGATTTGTTGTTGGTTTCATAGATGACTCGCCTCGAAAGCTTCGAAAGAGAATTCGCGGAATTCCCGTACTCGGCAATACAAATGAAATCATGGATTTGGTTGACAAGATGGGAGTCGGAAAGGTAATTATCGCGATCCCCTCTGCCGATGCCGCCACTCTGAGGAGAATCTTTTCGAGAATTGATGTGGAAAAAGTGAAAGTCCAGACTCTTCCAAGCATAACAGAGATAATGGACGGCAAGGCCAAACTGGGATATTTGAGAGAGATAAACATTGAAGACCTCCTCGGAAGGGAGACCGTTCAAATAGATTTGGGTTCACTCAAGGACTACATAGTTGGAAGAACCGTGCTAATAACCGGCGCCGGAGGAAGCATTGGGAGCGAATTGTGTCGTCAGATAGCTCCTCTCGAACCCAGGAGACTCCTGCTAGCTGGAAAGGGAGAAAACAGCATCTATGAGATAAGGCAAGAGATAGGCTCATTGTTCCCTGATCTCGACCTATGTCAACTGATCTGTGATGTCGCCGATTCATCAAGAATGAGGTATATCTTTGAGACGATGAAACCCGAAGTTGTCTTCCACGCCGCCGCTCACAAACATGTACCTCTGATGGAGGAAAATCCGACCGAGGCATTCCGGGTGAATTCACTTGGCACTTACAACATTGCAGGTTTGGCGAGCGAATTCGGCGTTGAAACTATGGTCGTTATCTCAACTGATAAGGCAGTGAAGCCAAGTTCGGTTATGGGAGTTTCGAAAAGAATCGCCGAAGAGTTCGTTAGATCGATTTCATCAAGGAGCAAAACAAAGTTCGGTATAGTGAGATTTGGAAATGTTTTGGGGAGCCGTGGGAGCGTGATTCCTCTTTTCAAGAAACAAATTCAGTCGGGCGGTCCTGTTACAGTGACTGATCCCAGAATGACTAGATACTTTATGACTATCCCAGAAGCTGTATCTCTTGTGCTTCAGGCAGGAGCTTACTCCGGAGGTGGAGATGTTTTCGTGCTAGATATGGGAGAACCCGTCAAGATCTCTTCTCTTGCAAACGAGATGATCACACTGGCAGGATACGTGCCGCAGCAAGAAATAGAAATAAAGTACACAGGAGTTCGACCAGGCGAGAAATTATTCGAGGAACTTGTCCTTTCAAACGAAGAATTTATTCAGACGAAGCATCCAAAGATTTTTCGTCTCAAGACAAAGGAAGCAATGGATGAAAAGACCTTACTTTCGATAGCCAGTCGCCTTAGGGTAGCCGTTGATAACAACGATTTTGAAGAGCTCAACAAAATAACGGTCGAAATAGTTGAAGATGCCACAGTTAAAATAAGTGCCGGGTGTGATTTTCGATGAGATGGTATGTTGAATTCGGCAGGGACTTTCCCTTTATTTCTGCAATGATTCAGTTCTCGATTCTCGGCACTCTAGGCGATTATGTCAGTGTAAAGATTGCAGGTTCTAAGGCAAACTTCTCTTTTTCCCTAATGGTTCTGAAGGCACTAGAATGGGCTTTCCTGGCGATCTTCATAAAGATTGCATTCATCGGTTACGAAGGATTCGTATCTTCTTTAGTGATAAACGGAATCCTGCCACGAGTCTTTGTAGAAAGCGTACTCCTAAATGCAATCACTCGTTCTCTATCAATGAATCTTCAATTTGGAGTTTTCTTAGTCATTTTTCATAGGTTGCTTGATAATCTTGTTCTTCAGATCAGGAATTGGAAGAACCTTGACAAGGCTCTGTTGTCTTTGGTGTGGTTCTGGATACCGGCCCACACACTTACATTCGCATTGCCGAAGGACTTTCAGGTTGGTCTGGCTGCGCTGTGGTCATTTATGCTAGGTCTTCTACTCTCTCTCTTTTCTAAATCTCCCCAGGAGGTGAAATGATGTTCATTCCTCTTTCCAAACCCGACGTGACTGAAAAGGAAATCACCGCTGTTACCGATCTAATGAGTAGTGGAATCTTATCTATCGGCCCTAAAGTCGCAGAGTTCGAAGAAAGATTCGCGGAATATATCGGGGTCGAACATGCGGTTGCAGTTAACAGCGGGACCAGCGCCCTTCATCTTATTGTTCGATCTCTCGACTTGAAACAGGGTCAGACAGTAATCACAAGTTCATTCACTTTTGTGTCTTCAGCCAATGTTGCAATATACGAAGGTGCCGTTCCTGTTTTCGCAGATATTGACGAGGCAACATACAACATCTCTCCAGAGACGTTGGAAGACGCTCTAGGTTATTACTCGAAAAACGGTCTGAATACAGGTCAAATCAAGTTAAGACCCTTCATTCCTGATGTTTTCATGGCTGTCGATATTTTCGGTCACCCCCTTGAATGGGACGGGATAGAAGGTGTCTGTAATAGACATGGCGTAAAAATCATAGAGGATTCTTGTGAGGCGCTGGGAAGCTCCTTTATGGGGCGGAGAACCGGTACTTTCGGCCTCGCAGGTGCATTTGCATTCTATCCAAACAAGCAAATCACAACTGGAGAAGGCGGAATAATTGTTACTGACGACAGCAAAATTGCCGAATTATCGAAAAGCATGAGAAATCAGGGAAGAGGCACATCAGAGAATTGGCTTGAACATGTGAGGTTGGGCTACAATTATCGAATGGACGAGATGTCTGCAGCACTGGGTATAGAGCAGCTGAAAAGGATTGATGAAATTCTGGCAAAGCGGCAGAGAGTGGCCGACAGATACAAGAAATTGCTTTCAAAGATTGATGGAGTAGAGACTCCTTTTGTGGCAGATTATGCTACAAGTATAGGCTGGTTCGTATATGTTATAAGGCTTGATGAAAAGATAAAGAGAGACAACTTCATGAGACACCTTATTGACAATGGCGTTCAGTGCAGAGACTATTTCAGGCCTATCCATCTTCAACCCTTTTATATGACAAAGTTCGGATTCAAGAATGGCATGTTTCCTGTAACTGAAGAGCTTGCAAGAAGAACGGTTGCTATTCCTTTCTTCAATAATCTGTCTGAAGAAGAACAGCAGTTCGTTGCTCACACTATTGAAAAGGCTTTGGAGTACAACTGATGATGGCTTTTGTCTACGCTCTAGTTCTTTCAGCCGTACTGTGTCTCCTTTTTCGGCGAGTTGGCATTAAACTAGATCTGGTAGACAGGCCTTCGGGGACTCTAAAGCCCCACGAAAAACCGATTAGCTATGTGGGTGGAACTGCAATTCTCCTTGCGCTTGTTCCATGGCTGATTCAGAGTCCGGAATTCTTCCCCGCAATAATCATCATGTGGGCTCTAGGCTTTGCGGACGACATAAGAGGCATAGCACCAAAGATCAGACTGACAGTGGAAGTCCTAGTCGGATTCGCCGTGGCATTCATAATCTACGGTTTTTCGATAGTTGATTCGATAATACTCTCCATCATTTTTGCGGGAACGGTTAACGCCTATAATATGGTGGATGGACTTGACGGCATATGCTCAACTAATATGATTGTTTTTGGAGTCTTCGCTTTCTTCACTGGGTTTGTACCTCTTATGTCTCTTGCAGTTGCTGGCGTTTATGCCGGATACTTGATATTTAATTTTCCTCCCGCAAGGCTTTTTATGGGGGACCAGGGATCATACATCGCTGGAACATTTGTGGGAACGTTACTCATACAGTCTTGGGGAAGTCAGAATTTCGTTCGAATTGCCGCTATTTGCTGGCCCGTAGTTCTTGACCTATTTGTAGGCTTCTTGAGAAGATCTATTGCAAAGAAATCACCTTTCGCAGGCGATAGAGATCACTATTATGACAAGATACACAGGCTCTTTGGACAGAAAAAGAGAGTCACGCTATTCATTTCTACCAGCATGGCTCTCTTCTATGCAGTCTTAGGGCTCTTCCTTCCAGTCGCTCTAATTCCCCCCGTACTACTGTTGATTTCGCTGACTCAGATCTTCCTCCTCAAGTCTCTCCGCACTACTTGAACCATCTAATCTTGAAGAGTATTATTGCAACAAGAAACGCCACAACTCCCGAAAGACCCATTGCCCAATAGAAGATAGAACTGTTGTTCATAAAAGGAAGCTCGACATTCATTCCATATATCGATGCAACCATTGTCGGAATCTGAAGAGATAAAGTCACTATTGTCAGTATCTTCATCACAACGTTGAGGTTGTTAGAAATAACAGACGCAAAAGCATCCATCATTCCTGTCAAAATGTCGCTGTAAATGTTCGCCATCTCTATAGCCTGTCTATTCTCAATGGAAATGTCTTCAAACAGCTCTTCGTCCTCCTCGTACAAAGTTAGAATGTTGGCTCTCTTCAGCTTTTCAAACATCAACTCGTTAGACCTTAGAGATGTAGTAAAGAAGACTAAAGATTTTTCAAGATTCAACATTGCCACCAGTTCCTGATTCCTGGTGGATCTGTGCAACTCTGATTCGATTTCATTTGATAGTCTTCGGATTTCCTTTAGATACCTAAGGTAATAAACTGTTGCCCTGTCGAAGATTCTTAGAAGAAAACGATTTCGCTTCTTAGTCGATATGTCTCTTACACGACCATCAATCACTTCAGAAACAATTGCGCTTTCGAAACCACTTATTGTGACGAAATAGCCTGATTTCATGGCTATTCCAAGAGTCATTGTTTTATATGGAACTGTCTCATCGCCTGTGTCAAAATATGGCAGTTTGGTGATTACGTAGATCAGCTCTTCATCTTGCTCAAATCTTGCTCTCTCTTCCTGGTCTAGAGCATCGAAAACAAAATCTTCATCGATTTCAAGGCTCTTCAGAAAAGCAATATCATCACTGTCGGGAGCAACCACATTTATCCAGCAGCCTTCTACAGGTGCTCCTACGACATTCATTTTCCCGTTTTCAGAAATCAAAATCTCCCGCACATCAATTCCTCCTTTTCAAGTAATAACGTAGACTCTCGTCAAATAGAAGGAGGTTCCAATGGGCGAGACAGATCAAAGTGGCGGTTCACTCTCACTACTGTATAATTCCATATTCCTCACCTCCGCTCTGAGATTATATCACGACGTAACTAATCACAGTTCTCATCGATGCGCCATAGCTCTCTGAACAGTCTAGTTGCCAACTGTAATCTGGTATTGAAAGGGACTAACAGAAAAATTAGTGGTTAGATGCGACGTGATTTTTCCTATATAATCAATAATGAATCGATTCAAACTTGCAGACTACAATTGATCAAAGGAGATGATTGCATTGAAAAAATACATTGTTACCTTTTCCTTGTTCTTGCTGATCTTTGCTCAGACATTTTCGGTATACTTGAACGATGTCTCTCAAGACGGAGTAACAGTTAACTGGTTCACCGAAGAGCCTTCTAACTCTTATCTAATTGTCTACGATGGTTCCAATGAGTCGATATTCTCAGAACAGGAGGTAACCCTTCACAGATTCAGAGTATCCGGTCTACAACCTGGAATGAGTTACGCATATACCGTGAAAAGTGAGAAAGAAGGCAAAGTGATCTACAGGAAAGGCGGGATCCTTACAACAGCTCCTCTCAATGGGACACCCTTTAGCTTCGCAGCCTACGGAGACAGCAGGAGCAATAAAAGCGTTCATCTCGAAGTTGCTCAAGCAATCGCAGACGAAAACGTTCCACTCGTTATTCACACGGGAGATATCGTCTACGGAGACGATCTTATTGAAGAGTGGATTAGTTTCTTTGAAGTTGCCGAAGTTCTGTCAGATTGTGTTTTCTACAGTGCAATTGGGAATCATGAATCAGAAGCCTTAAACTACACCAGGTTCTTTGCTTTCCCCGGAAATAAGAGGTATTACAGCTTCTGGTATGGTGATGTTTTCTTTGTATGTCTAAACACAAACGAAGCTTTCGACAAATACTCTCAGCAACATGCATGGCTTCTAACACAACTCGAGGAAGCTAAAGAAAAGAACCCCGCATTCGTGATTGTTTACTTCCACCATCCCCCCTACAGTTACGGAACGCATGGCGATCATATTTACCTGAAACAACACCTTGTTCCTGTATTCGAAAACTACAAAGTGGATCTGGTTTTAAATGGCCATGATCACGGATACCAGAGAATTGAGAGAAACGGCGTCACCTACATCGTTACTGCCGGAGGCGGAGCTCCGCTCTATGAAATCGGCTCAGGAGACGGTCTAATTGCTTCCGCCAAAGCACACCACTACATGCTGTTCAACTACACTCTTGATGGATTGTTTGTATACGCAAAGACAGCAACTGGTTTGATACTGGACAGCTTCTATATTTCTAGACGCGATTAACTCTCCTTTACGGGAATTCACTGAATTTAATATTCTTCAGTTTCAGGTAATATCCCTTATCAATCATCTTTAACTGTCTTTTGATGAGGCTTAAAGATGATTGATTCGCAAGGGTTGATTTCGAAGTATTAGATCGATATCTCTGTAATTGTCTCTCGTATTGCTCTTCAACAATCAGCGAAACACCTAATAATGGAATAAAACCCCAATAACACCTTCCATGTATAAACGAACTGTGGAAAAAACTTTAGGAGGTGTGACTATGAAGAGTTTTAGCATTGTGGTTATCTTAATCATGTTAGTTGGAACGGCACTCGGCTCTACACTCGTTATTAAGGGCTCCAACACTGTGTATCCTGTCGCCCAATTATGGGCCGAAGCTTACAAAGAAATCAATCCAGATGTGGAAATATCGATTGAGGGTGCGGGGTCTTCAACCGGTATCAAAGCCCTGTTCAACGGACAGACGGACATCGCAAATTCTAGTAGATGGATCAAGAGTTCCGAGATCGAGCAGATGAATCAAGATGGTAAGTACTTCATCCCCTTCATTGTTGCTTACGATGGGATCGCAATTGTTGTCAACAAGTCTCTTGAGATTGACAACATAACTGTTCAGCAGCTTTACGATATTTACTCTGGAAAGGCGACCACATGGAATCAAATCGATTCTTCGCTGCCGAAAGTGCGAATAGTACCCCTGTCAAGGGACAATGCATCGGGAACATTCGAGTACTTCGTTGAGCACGTAATGAAGGGCGAAAAGTTAGCGCCGCAGGTTCAGCAGCTTGCATCCACTAGGGCAGAAGTTGAACAGGTTATGCAAAATCGTTACGCCATCGGTTATATCGGAATGGGATACATTACCGAAGACGTGAAAGCTCTTACAGTAGAGAATATTGAACCTACCGTGGCTAACGTAAACGCCGGCGCATACCCAATATCAAGGCCTCTATTCATGTTTGTCGACGCAACCGATGGGTTGCCTACAGGTATCATAGGTGACTTTCTGAGATTTGTTCTCTCGCCGGAAGGACAGTCGGCGGTTCTCAGTGTGGGTTATGTAAACGCTTACGGTATGAAATAGGAACGGATGAAGTGAGTTGAGTAGGAAGAGAATTGACCTTTTCTCAAGAGTGCTAGTAACGGTTGCTGCCCTACTAACAATGGTTATTCTGTTTGGAATATTCTTCTTTCTAATATCTGACGGAGTTAAAGTCTTTGGAAAGGTATCATTGAAAGACTTCTTCCTCAGTGCTCGCTGGTACCCAACATATGAGGATGCCGAGTTTGGCATCCTCGCTCTCCTATCAGGGACACTTGCAGTCACAGGGCTTACCTTGCTCATTTCTATTCCGTTGGGGTTCATATCCGCAATTTTCCTTGCAGAGTTCAGTAGCAGGAAGACTCACGATTTCCTGAAGTACGTTTTTGAGCTTACGGCAGGAATACCTTCGGTAGTACTGGGAAGTTTCGGTCTGAAGTATATATCCAGATGGTTGATGGAACTATTCCCGATGAAAGTGTGGACCGGACTGAATATTTTGAATGCCTCTTTGATGCTTTCTGTGCTTGCAATGCCTTATTTCGTCACTCTGATAGAAGATGCGTTGAAAGCCGTCCCAGTAGATCAGAAAGAAGCCTCACTTGCACTCGGTGCCAATATGACCTCAACTCTTTTCAGGGTACTCATTCCCCAAGCCAGAAGTGGAATTCTCAACGCAATCATTCTCGGAACGAATAGAATAGTTGGAGAGACGATGGTGGTTTTGATGATTGCAGGGGGCGCAACCATGATTCCACAATCAATCTTCGATCCGGTAAGACCACTAACAGCTGCAATAGCAGGTGAAATGGGAGAAGTGGAGCTGGCAAGTACTCATTACTTCGCTCTCTTCATGATAGGAGTAGTCCTTCTGATAATATCTCTTATCTTCACAGTTACGGCAATGCGCTTGAAGAGAGGAATGAGAAGATGATAATAGATAGAATGGTGAAGATAGTCTTCGGAATCATATCCTATCTTCTGGTGACCATAATTCTCTTAATCGTAGGGTTCCTGATACTGTCTGGTCTAGATGATATAAACCTTGAGTTTCTGACTTCATTTCCAAGAAACTCAATGACTGAGGGTGGAATCTGGCCTTCAATATTGGGGACTGCCTATTTCCTGTCGATAGCTCTTCTTTTCTCGGTACCCGTTGGGATTCTCGCAGCAGTATACCTTAGTGAATATAGTAAAGAGAATCGTCTGCAGCGTCTCGTGCTTACAGCAAACAATATTCTTGCAGGAATACCTTCAGTCGTCTTTGGAATGTTCGGTTTATCACTTTTCTCAATCACATTTGGATTCGGAACTTCAGTCATTGCAGGAGGCCTGACACTCGGAATTATGTCCCTTCCGTATGTAATTTCCAATACTCATGAGAGTCTTGTAGCAGTTCCGAAATCATATAGAGAAGCATCGATGGCCTTGGGTGCCAACAAGGCTGAAACAACCTTCAAAATTGTTATTCCGGCATCCTCTTCTAGAATACTTACCGGAGTAATCATAGCAATTGGAAGAATAATTGGTGAGACCGCACCGTTGCTTTTCACAGGAGCTGCATTCTATATAACCAGAAACCCTTCTGGTCCTTTTGAACCGGCGATGGCTCTTCCTACACATATTTTCGTGCTATCCGCGATATATCCTGACAACGTAACTCCACAGTTGGAGGGAAGCATTTCAGTTCTCTTGATCATAGTGGTGGCACTTTTCATGTCGGTTGCAGTCAGAAGAAGAAGGGAATCTCGGAAGATGGAGGGATGAGATGACCGAACCAATATTCAAGATAGAAAATCTAAATGTCTTCTATGGCGAGAAGCATGCTCTTAAAGAAGTCACCTGTGATATACCTCAGAGAAAGGTAACTGCAGTGGTAGGTCCATCAGGCTGTGGAAAGTCGACCTTTCTGAGAGTTTTAAACCGAATGAATGACTTAATTCCTTCATACAGGCATACAGGTTCTGTCAAGCTCTTAGGCGATGAGATTCTTGATATGGATCCTGTATTGCTCAGGAAGCATATCGGGATGGTATTTCAGAAGCCAAACCCCTTTCCAAAGACAATACAAGAAAACGTCATTTACGGGCCAAGAATTCATGGCATAAAGAATCGCCAAGTTCTGCGTGAAATAACCGAGAAATCACTAAAACAAGCTGCTCTATGGGACGAAGTCAAAGATGAACTGAAGAAGAATGCAACAAATCTGTCGGGAGGTCAGCAACAAAGACTTTGCATAGCAAGGGCTCTTTCTGTAGAACCCGATGTCCTCTTGTTGGATGAGCCGACGAGTGCTCTTGACCCTATTGCTACTCAGAGAATAGAAACGTTAATAGAAGAACTCTCTGAGAAGTATACTATTGTTATAGTAACCCACAATTTGCAGCAGGCGCTGAGGATCTCGGATTATGTTATGTTCTTTTATGTTGGAGAGTTAGTAGAGTTTGATACGACGGAAAAGATTACCTCAAATCCGGAGGATCAAAGGACAAGCGACTATCTGAGAGGAATCTTTAGTTGACGGGAGTTGGTTCTGATGACACCAGAGAGACAAAGACATCTTGAAGCGGGGTTCAACAGGCTCAAATCAATGCTTTCAGATATGATGGAAAACGTAAGATCTAGTATTCAGAGAGCCATCGATTCGTTGGATAGACTTGATGGCGACCTTGCAAGGACTGTTATCGAAAACGATGAAGTTATCGACGACTTGCAGAGAAAAATGGATACGGAAATCTGCAATTACATTGGCCGATTTCAGCCTCTGGCAGAAGATCTCAGGTATGTTCTGACAATGATGAAGTTGGCTACTGATCTCGAAAGAATCGGCGATCTAGCTGTAAACATTGCTGAAGTCGCAGTTAGATACGAGAACCAGACTCTGGTCAAGCCCCTCATACATATAAAGAAGATGACTGCCGTGGTAGAAAAGATGTTGGAAGAGGTAATTGATGCTTATTACAACAAGGATACGGAAGCCGCCAAGAGAGTGTGGAATGAAGACAGTAAGGTTGACGAATACTATCTGTACATCAAGAGGGAAGTGAGAGACAAGATGATAAGCATGTCTGACTCCGGCGCAATTGGTCAGCTTCTTGACCTGCTGCTAGTATCAAGATTTCTGGAAAGAGCCGGCGACCATGCAACGAATATTGCTGAAGAGATCTACTACATAGAAAAAGGTGAGAGTCTTAAGGAGGAAATGCGACGTTGAAGGTATTGATTGTTGATGACGATCTCGATATTCTGAATATTGTCAGGACGGCTTGTGAGAGCGAAAGCATGGAGGCTTCTGCCGCTGCAAATGCAGAAGAACTTTGGACAGCCCTGCGCGCTGGAAAACCAGACGTCATACTCCTCGACATAATGCTGCCAGATGCAAATGGTCTTGACCTGGTCAAAAAAATCCGGATGAAGTATTCCCGAATTCCGATAATATTCTTGACCGCAAGAAAATCCGACCTCGACATGATTCTCGGACTTGAGCTTGGCGCAGATGATTATGTCACCAAACCTTTTAACCCAAGAGCTTTGGTAGCAAGGATTAAAGCCGTAATGAGAAGAAGCGAGATAACTGGCACTCTTGAAGAAATGTTGACAATAGGCGATGCGATAGTGAATCTAAAATCGTATACAGTAACCAGAAATGGAAAGTCAGAAGAACTAACGAGGCGAGAATTCGAATTGCTGAAGTTACTTGCCGAAAACCCAGGGAGAGTCTTCACTAGAGAAGAGTTGCTCGACAAAGTATGGGGAATTGATTTCTTTGGAGACTTCAGAACGGTGGATGTTCATATAAGCAAATTGAGGGAGAAGGTTGGAGAAGGTTTTATAAAAACAGTGAGAGGCGTTGGCTACAAGTTTGTTCTTGGAGAACAGAAGTGAACAAATTGTTGCTCGATGAGCTCAGCGAGGGGATTATGATGGTCGATGAGGGCCTTGTGGTATCATACGCAAACTCATCTGCAAAAAAGGTGCTGGGCGAAATTGAAGGACTGGCTCTCCCAGACGCTCTTCATGTTCAAGGTATTTCGAAGATCGTCGATAGTCTCATCTCAGGGCTTCATCATAGTACCGATACTGTTTTCGTAAGAGATGAGATTACTCACTACTTAAGAATAAAGGTCACTCCACCATACATTATTGTCAGAAACATCACTAGCGAGAAGCTGTTCGAGAATGCCAAGATGGATTTCGTCAATTCAATCGTTCATGAATTCTCAACACCGCTAGCAGTCATAAACGGCTACGTGCAGCTACTTATGGACAGGAACAGTGAACTGCCCATCGATGTCTCTGAGACAATCGATAGAATATCCAGATCAACAGGAAGACTTTCAAGACTTGTCGAAGAGCTTGGTATACTATCTAACCTCGAACTGCAGAACTACAGAGTGAAAGTCGAAACAGTGAATCTAAGAGAGCTTGTAGATGAAGCCATAGGCGACCTTGAAGCCAAATGGAATCGGAAGAGACTCGAGATCATCACATCTGTATCACCGGATACTTACGCCGCCGTGGACTCGATGCTCCTCTTCAGAGTAATATCCAACCTCATCTCGAATGCTGTCAAGTATTCGAGTGTTGGACATACGATCGAAGTGGTTTCTCGCGAAGACGAATCTAATATTTACATCTCCGTGAAGGATGATGGAATAGGCATTAAGAGCGACGAACTCCCCAGAATATTCGAAAGATTCTATCGAGCGAGCAACGCGAGGACATCGGGATCGTCTGGACTTGGACTGGGTCTATCTCTCGTCAAGCACGCTCTAAATCTAATAAATGGAACGATAGACGTCAGGTCAAGATATATGATGGGAACAACTGTAACTATTACTTTTCCCAAGAATATGTAAGCGTATCATCTTCAAGAAGTATGATCTTCGACATACAATTGACTAATACCTTTCGCAGAAGGCATCCTGGCCATTATCTCAAACAAGTGAGGTAATGCATTATGATTGAATCTGCTCAAGAGAGAGTGTTGCCTAGACGGATTTTGCACATGCTATAATTTGAAGAAAGTGTTCATTCAAACCAAATTCGAACTCTTTTTTGGAGTTGTTGTCATGAAATTTGGGTCGCATAGTATTGCTTTATATAACAACAAAGAAGCCTTCAGAATTGCACTTGACTCCATCTTGAGCGAAGGTCTGTCGAATAACGTCAAGATCCTATATTTAGGGGCCGAATCGGAATTCTCAATCTTGAAGAAAATTCTTCTTGACAGAGAAAGCAGTATAGATGAATTGCTGGAAGCAAAGTCGTTGGAACTTACGGAAACAACTCAATCGTACCTAAGACAGGGGACTTTCGATCCAAATAGGCCTATCATGTTCCTTGAAAAGGCGGTATTGAATGCTCTAAGAGAAGGATTCAAAGGCCTCTGCGTAGCAGGAATAGGCACTCCGATCCTCGAATCGGGAGCAAGACTTGAAAGGCTTCTTGAGTACGAAGCATCCGTGAATGATCTCGTCGTAGAGTTCCCATTGGCAGCAACCTGTCTATACGATACAGCAAGAATGGACCGAAAAAATGTTCTTGAGATCTCTAGGCTTCATCCATATGTTCTTCGAATGGGGGAGTTTTCAATGAATGAAGATTACTACAGCGCTCCTGATAGAGCCATAGAGTTCGATATTGCCAGCCGTCTTGATATCTGCAGGGGGACCGCCGATTCGCTGCTGCAGATGTTCAAAATCAAGAGCATCTATGTGGAAGCTCATGAGGATAATGTCTCAAGGCTTGCTGTGGCTATAGCCGATGAGATGAGTCTTGACTCCTTCACGAAATCCTGTATAGAAATGGCCGGAAAGATTCACGATATTGGCATGATTTCCCTGTTTCTTGATATGATTAGCAGGCCTGGCCCTCTCCAAAGTTTTGAGTTGAAGCTTCTTCATGAGCATCCAAGAACCGGATTCGAACTCAGCAAAGGCGTTCCATTTCCAGGCAAAGTTTCAAATGCGATTCTTCATCATCACGAAAGGATGGACGGCTCGGGATATCCCAATGGTTTGACTGGCTCGGAGATAAGTCTTGAAGGATGTATTCTTGCAGTCTCGGAGGTAGTTTCGGCAATAAGTTTTTACAGACCCTACAGGGCCACGCACGGAGTGAAGTTTGCTCTTGATGAAATCGTGAAGAACAGTGGATCTCTTTATCATACCGACGTGGTAGAGTCTTGTCTCGCCGTTTTCAAAAATGGGTTTGCTTTTGCGGAGAACTCCACAAATTTCTGACCAGCAGTCTCTTCAACAGCTCGTATAAGACACCTAGTGCCTGCTGTCCAATTCAGATCTCCTTATGATACGCGAAATTCTTAAGCCGCATAAACCGATTCTTCACCTACTGCAAGACGACACTCCCTATAACCTCAGATGTATCTCTTCTTGTCAAGTGTTCTATCCACTTTTTCCAGAGTCTGCATTGTTCCGTTTCGAAGCCTTATCGACTTCTCGAGCAAGAGTTGAATCACGGCAAGCTGGCATACTCTTGGTTGAAGAAGTGGTATTCCAGTCTCATGCCCTCCCTGGGCGACATAGACCGTCTCCGTAGAAACACTGACGATTCTTGATCCGATACCACCTGTAATGGCTACAGTATATGCTCCAGAATCAGAGGCCACTTCGATTGACTTCACCGTATCTCTGATATTTCCGCTAGCAGAAATCCCAAAAACAATGTCGCCTTTGTCCAAAGAAACGGCCGTCATTATTTGTAGATGAGGATCAGTATAGAAAGCTGTCGAAAAGCCCGCCCTCATGAAGAGCGTGGCTCCAAATTCTGCCACTATTCCGCTAGAAGCCACTCCGAAGAATATAAGTCTGCTCGCCTTCACAATTCGACTTGCGATTCTGTCAAGCTGGACTTCGTCTATTAGATGATTCTGCTGATTCAGTGCTTCAATAAGATCTGAAATCAACTTGTTCTTGTCAGCAGAAATCGATGGAGTTTCACTCGAAAGCTCTCTTGCCAGCTGGATTTTGAAAGCCTGGTAGCCGTTGAAACCCAGCTTTTTCGATAACCTGAAAATAGTGGTCTCACTGGTCCCGGCGAGCACCGAAAGCTCGCTAATTGAGTGGTGAATCACATCATCCGGAAAATCGATAATGTACTTCGCGGCCTTCTTCTCAGCCGGATTCAATCCCTTTATCATCGCTTTGAGTTTCTCTGTTATTCTGAACTCTTCTCCCATATCGATATCAACTCATCCTTTGCGTTCACAAACTTCTCAAGGAGTCTGTCGGTTTCCTTTTCGGCATCCTCTTGAGTCATTTCCCCCGTTCTCGAAACAAAACTCGCAACTCTCCCAAAATAAAGAGGAACGAGCAACTCTATTAGTCTCTTCCTAAGTGCAACATTTCTGTATCTTGAAGCAATCCTGTATATGATTCTAACCCATAGATCATCATCAATCATCGCATTGGCTTTTCCAAGAAGGAACAGCTCGTGAGAAATTTCCGATCCAAGGATCTCCCCAATGAAACCCTCCTGCTCTTTAATGCCCTCATAACACTTGAGAATCATATTCCCCAAATCGACTTCTACCGATTCTGGAACTCCAGCTGCCACTTCACCATAGATTGGCGATTCAGAGTAAACTGTCACCGCTCTCCAGAAATCTTCATACCTCTGCATAAGGGAAAACAAAGTGCCGACGACTTCTCTGAACATACTTCCAAGCTGCTTGCCTGGATCCTTCACGTCATGAATTTTCGTACCTAAAGCTGCCTGGTATATACTTCCTCTTGCCTCATTAATTGCAGAAGTGGTCATCCAGATATCGATTCCAAACCTGGAAACGTCGGATTTCCAAGTCTCCTCAGATACGGAGATGTAATAGTCAAGCATTTCTCTGCCTACACCGAAATCTCCTCCAATAGGTTGTCTTATCTTCTTTCCGTAAAGGGCCGTTGTGAGAGGGTAGCATATGCTGTTGGTTATCGTTCCGTCGTATTTGTGTCGAATATAGTAAGGGGTAACGTACGCGGCGTTCTTTTCAAAGATCGGACGGGCAAGTCTATCTATCCAAAAAGGTTCTACACTTCTTAAATCCGAGTCGAGAAATACAACAGCCTGAGCATCGAGAGTAAGGGCTTTCTCCATTATCGATCTCATTGCGCTTCCCTTTCCGGAGATCCCCCGATATCTGAAAGACAACAGGTCTGTTCCACTACTGGAAGCAGAATAGAAAACTTCTTCTGTATTGTCCGTCGATCCTCCGTCTGAGTTGATGATACAGCCTCTTAACGATGGGAAAAACTGACCAAGACCTTTTGCTGCCGTCTCGACAACGTATTTGATGGTATTCGAGTTGTTATAACTAGGTATTCCGACCACAATGTCATATGATTTGTGATTCAGTCCCGGCATGTTTCCACCTCCTATTCTTTGACACCTCCAGCAGTGAATCCGCTTGTCAGATACTTCTGCATAAGACTGAAGATAATTATGATTGGGATAGCCGAAACTACTGAAGCCGCCATCAGCCTTCCCCAAACCGCATGAGCCGAACCGGAAAACGCGTTCAACCCGATTGGAAGAGTGAAGAGATCCTTATAGGATTTTAGACCAAGGAAGGCAGATGCAAACAAGTATTCGTTCCATCCGATCATAAAGGCATAGATATAAACTGTGACAATCGCTGGAAGAGAGAGCGGAATAACAATCTTGAAAATCGCCTGCACTCTGGAACACCCATCAATGATTGCGGCTTCCTCAATTGAAAACGGTATTGTTCTGAAGTAATTTCCCAGCATGTAAAGGGAGACTGGAAGTGTCTGAATCACATAGACCATAATTAAATACATTCCCGTCCCCAGAGGCGAGGAAAGGATTCCGAGTTTCACCGCCATCTGATAAAGCGGGACCATTATTACGGTGCCACCGAACAGATACACGAAAAGAACCGATCGCTGGACTGCTCCTCTTCCCTTGAATCTAAGTCTTGAAAAGGCGTAAGCCCCCAGAATCGCAACGAAGAGACTTATCAAGGCGGAAGTTCCCGCAAAAGCCAGAGAGTTTCTCAGATACTTCAAAAAGGGGAATTCGCTTGCCCTTTCTTCTAGAATTTTCGTTTTTTGATCTTCGTAAGACTTTAGCTGAGCCTTTGCGTTTTCGAAACCAGAAATCAGTGATTCCTCTGTAAGCGCGTTTTCAACCTCAGTTCTCAGATCTGTAAATCGCTTCAAATCGTTCGCACTGAATATTGATTTCATATTCTCTTCAATGGTCTTGGCCTCTTCTGTGCCGGGAATTAGGGAGTTCTCAATAAACTCTTCCCTATTTTCGACCTCAAGTCCGCTGAAGTCAATCACGAGATCTACGATGTCTCTGAGTTCTTTCTCCTTAGCCTTCAGCTGAACTTCATGAACATACTGAGTGTATGCTTCGAGCGAGGCTGTTCTTTTCTCCAACTCATCTATTCTCTTCAAAACAGGTTCCAGATTCGCTCGTATTATCTCGTCACCGAAAAATTCCGTTTCACTGCTCTGAATGAGCCCAAATATCTCCAGATAGTTCCTTATTGTGAAATCGGAAAATGTTAACTTATTTGGATCGTAGTCTGCTTTAAGAGATACATGAACCATGAAATAGAAAGGAATCAGAATAAAGAAACAGATTGTGAGAATTCCAAGAGCAAACATTATTCTTTTGAAAGGTGTCTTCTTCTTTACCATTTCAACACCTTCTTGACGTATGCGGTTATCAATCCGAACATAATAACCATGAGAATGGTTGCGATTGCAGCCGCAATGCCATACTCAGGTGAAGTTGTGCCTATTACCCTTTCATAAATGAATATCGGAAGAGTACCGGCTCTTTTGCTTATCAAATATACCTCGTCAAACTTGTAGAAGTTCCAGATTCCCCTCATAAGAGCTACAGCTCCCATAACGAAGAAGATCTCGGGAAGAGTGATATTCGTGAACTTCTGCCATGCTGTTGCTCCATCTATCTCCGCTGCTTCGTAGTAGTCCTCAGGAATTGATTGAAGCCTTGACAGAAGCATCAGGTAGACGAAGGGGAAGTTACGCCAAATGTTGAAAATAGATGCAACGAGGAATGCATTGTTTGAGTTGTTAAGAAGATCAAGTTGAGGGGAAACCCATCCGAGAGTCTGACTAAAAAGCTGCATGAAAGGGCCATAGCTGGGATCAAAGATATACTTCCAAGAGAAAACAATCGAGATCAGAGGGGTAATGTATGGTAGCAAGATGATTGTTCTTACTATTGCTCTTCCCTTGAACTCTTTGTTCAGCATGAGGGCAACTCCAAGGCCTAGCAATATGCTCCCAAAAACCGTCATGAGAGTGAACCCAACTGTTATTAAGAACGACTTCCAGAATGCACCATCTTTGAAGACTGTGATGTAGTTCTCCAGTCCCACAAACGTGGAACTCGTAATGCCGTAGTCGAAAAATGAAATGTATATGTTGTACGCAACGGGATATAGTATGAGTATCATCAAGAGAATCACCGTTGGCGACACCAATTTCCAACCCAAACTGTTTTCTTTCCTCAAAATGGAAGAGGTAACTTGCCGCATGAAATCTACCTCCAAAAAAGGAAGGCCCCGGCTCCGGGGCCTTCTATGTCAGATGCTTATCTGCCTATCAGCTTTCTTATATCCTCTCTCCAGAAAGTCAGAACCTGATCGGGGGTTGCGTTGTTATCGAACATCATAACGATTCCATTTCCAATTGTGAAGGCTCCGGATATCTTTCCCATCTCCGGGAAGACCTTCCCTTCAACGTAACCGAACTTCTCAATATTCTCCATTCCATATATGATTGCCTTGATCTTCTCTGCACCGTAGCTCCTGTAAATCCCCTTTGGATCATTGAGGAATTCTTCGCTTTCGGCTATGGAAGACCTTGTTGGAAGCATTCCACCGGGAGCCATATGTATGTACTTTATGTAGTTGTCCGGCTCGAACATGAAGTCGAGGAGCTTAAGGACATCAAGCTTGTTCTGGGAAGACTTGACAACAGCGAGTGACAAGACCTGCCCAAAGGAGGAAGATCTACTATTTGTCATCATTGGAGCAAATTCGGTATTCTTAACGAGATCAGGATCAAAATCGCTTATGTACTGAGTCTGAATTTCGGCCAGAGCCAGGTCATCCATGACGTAAGTTGAGTAGAACATCATAGGTGTCCTACCCGCAAGGTAGAGCTCTCTTGCCTGCTGCCAGTAGGTGTGTCCTGGAGCCGAGTATGCACCAAGGTCCTTGTAGTACTGAAGCACTTCCTTCATCTCTGGGGAATTTACTATAACATTTCCATCCTTATCAAAAATCCTTGCTCCATTTGACAAAGCGAAAATCGTGAATACCTGTTCCGCATATGCGTCGTTTGTTTTTCCAAGTACAATTCCATACATCCCATTCTGTGGATCATGGAAATGCTTAGCAGCCTCCATGATCGCTTCCCATGTGGTCGGCTCGGCCAGTCCGGCTTCTTCAAACCAGTCTTTTCTGTACCAGATTCCCTGAACCCATCCATGATAAGGAACCGCGAAGTACTGATCCCCAGTCGGCGTAATAACAAATCTTGTGGCACCATTGTAGAAGTCTCCGGCGTTATTAATGAATCTTGTCGGAATAGCCGTATCGAGAAGACCATCAGCTCCAAGACCGAGAATAGTCTCAGCGCCAGCTTCAATTAGGTCTGGAAGCGTATCTGCAGCAGAGGCTGCAGCAAGTTTTGAGAACATCTCATTCTCTTCGATCGCTACTACTTCAACTTCGATTCCAGTTTCAATTGTGAACGACTCGATTATCTGGGCAATAACCTGCTGTCTGGATTCTTCTTCCTGAGTGTGCCAGTAAACAAGTTTTCCAGTCATTGTTACCGAAAGCATCAAAACAAGAAACACCACAAAGAATATTTTTTTCATTTGCACCACCTCCGAAGGAAATTTTTTTCACATTAATGATACCAAACTTTTTCTTTCGTTCAAAGAGACTATACACCGCATGAGGATCCATTACTGCCATTCTCGTCAATCTAGCATCGATTAGATAGAAATAACTCTAAGAAACTAGCGCTAAGAGTATGGTTTGAACCAAGAGATCTTATGCAGTCATCAGAGGAAAACGATTATAGAAGTTCACTGAATATATCCTAAGCATAATAAAGCTACAAAAATGGGATCGGCCGATGCCGATCCCATCAGTACTAACTGCTTACAGTCTATCTATTACTCTATAAGCTCTTGTGGCAGAACCACCAGTCGTAGCAACCTTCCTTACCCTTTCTTTCCTCGGCCGTCTTCACGTCTGATGCGGGAGGAATAATCACGTGATCACCAATGATTTCGTTATTTGGCCAATCTGCGGGAATTGCAACCCCATTTTTGTCGGCGACCTGGAATCCCTTAATCATTCTCAAGATTTCATCCATGTTTCTTCCAAGTTCCTGCGGATAATAAAGAATAGCTCTTATCTTTCCCTCAGGATCAACAATGAACACGGCCCTGACTGTGTTTGTACCCTTCGCGGGGTGAATCAAGCCTAGAGTCATTCCAACTTCTCCCATTTCGTCTGCAATTATAGGGAATTCAATCTTGACACCTAGCTTTTCTTCTATCCATTCTGTCCACTTAATATGGGAAAATACCTGGTCAACACTCAAACCGATAAGCTCACAATTGAGTTCTCTGAACTTCTCATATCTCTTCTGGAATCCTACAAACTCGGTAGTGCAGACTGGTGTGAAATCTCCTGGATGACTAAAGAGAACGAACCACTTTCCTTTGTATGCTTTCGGCAGAGTTAAGACCCCGTGAGTCGTCTTAACTCTCATTTCTGGAAAGTCTTCACCGATCAATGGAATTCTCTTTTCCATAGAGCACCTCCATAATTAGAATCATTATTATTAGCTACAAAATTATTATACTTTTATCTCTTTGATATGTCAACCAAACAAAAAAGAGGGCCAGCGGCCCTCTTTTTATGTTTTTAACAGAGTAGATAAGGAGTTTCTTCACCATCAGGATAGATGTATGAACTAACTACTCTGTAATCGGGGAAACTTGTTTCTAGCGCTCTTGAGATCAATGAAAGGTACTCGTTGATCCGTGGCACTACTTCTTCGAAAGAACAAGACCCTTTGAGAGCCATAATTTGAACTGCGACAGTATCTTCCGTCTCGGCTCTCATATTGAGCGTGTCACCTTGGGCTCCCAGAAGCAACTTTTTTGAGAGCGTCTCAAGTATCATTTTCAAAGCCTCTGTGGATCTACTTTCAGACACAGCATACCTCAAATCGCACACAATGTACATGGCACTCCCTCCTTCGTCTGGTTTCTTAGATTCTGTTCATAACTAACACAGGAAGGTACCAGATGTAGACCCTGATTTCTGGAAAAGCCGTTTGTGAAAGACCGTTAAGAGCAATTTCTGCAAAGTGATCAGCCCGTTCGATTAATTATACCTCAAACTATTATTACCTACATTAACCGTGAAGAGATGGGAATGCTTAACCAGCTATAATCTTATTATAAAATCTAATGAACAGGGGTGATTGATGATGATATATAGAACTCTCGGTAATAGAGGAGCAGAGATCCCTGCAGTTGGACTTGGAACATGGGAAGTAGGAGGAAGAGATATTCCCGACAAATCCAGAGACAGGGAACATATCGAAACTATATCAAGAGCAATTGAAATGGGGTACACACACATCGATACGGCTGAGTATTATGGTGGAGGCCATACTGAAGAACTAATCGGAGAAGCAATATCCGTCTTCAGTAGAGAGGAACTATTTATTACATCTAAGGTCTGGCCCAGCCATTTGCAGAGAGCCTCTCTCCATGAAGCACTCGACGGTACGCTGCAAAGACTCAGAACTGACTACCTGGATCTCTATTTGATACACTGGCCTAATCCCGATGTCCCCCTTGAAGAAACTCTTTCAGCTATGAGTGACGAAGTTCAGAACGGTAGAGTTAGGTTCATTGGTGTATCTAATTTCGATACGCCTTTATTGGAGAAGGCTGTTGCCGTTTCACGAGAACCGATTGTAAACAATCAGGTTCTTTTCAACATCGACGACAGACTAGCGATGAATGAACTTCTTCCCTACTGCCAGACTCATGGAATTACAATGACCGCATATTCTCCACTGAGAAGAAATGCTGTGAAAACCTCAACCGAAAAACTTCTCAAGGAACTTGCCAGCAAATACTCAGCATCCATACAGCAAATAATGCTTGCATGGCTACTGGGAAAAGATGAAGTAGTGGTTATACCAAAGGCATCAAAGCTGGAACACCTCAGATCCAATCTCGAAGCAGCAAGCATTGTCCTCGATCAAGAGGATGTGAGAATGCTAGATTCGCTCAAATAAGGAGGCTATTTTGAACGACATCAAAAGTAGTTTTGCAGATGCTCTCGATTCCCAGGATAAGGAAAGAGCCGTACTCCTTTGCGTGGAGGCGCTTGAATCGGGAAGCATTGAAGTGATTGACTTGTATCTGGATATACTTGCGCCAGCCCTAAAAAGTTGGGAATGTGATTATATAGGTGACAGACTATGCATATGGAAAGAGCACATTAGAAGCTCGACTGTTAGAACAGTTTTGGAATGTTGCTTCCCCTATATTGTGAAGAAAAGAAGAGATAATGGATCAATCAATAATGATCAGACGGTGGCAGTACTTTGTCCGCCCGAAGAGTATCATGAGATCGGAGCTAGAATGATCTCGGACATCTTCACTATCGCGGGGTACAATTCCATATTCGTCGGAGCAAATACCCCTCTAGACACCTTCCTTGAGGCTTCGAAAAAACTGAGTCCATTGTATATTGCAATTAGCGTTTCAAACTACTACAACCTAATAAACACTCGAAGGATGATTTCACGAATTAAGGAGGCCGGTGGAAAATCGAGGATTGTCGTGGGTGGAAATGCATTCGAAAACAATCCCGACTACTGGAAGGAAGTTGGTGCGGATATCTTCCTGAAAGATCCGAGAGAGATTCTAGCTCTGGGGAAGCGTGATGCAAAATGAGATTGGCTTTTTCGATTGCGATGCGCTTTTTATCTTCTAGCAAGACACAAACCCTTCTCATAGTTATGGGAATTGCTATAGGTGTTTCCGTTCAGGTATTTATAGGCTCGCTTATCCAGGGGCTTCAAAAAGACCTGGTGGATACGACAATCGGAAGCTCTGCGCAGATAACTGTTTCCTCGTCGGAAAACAACGGAGTGGAAGAATGGCAAGACATAATTTCGGAAATCGCTTCTCTTGATTTGCCAACCGATCTGACTGCTCTATCTGCAAGCGCAGATATTCCTGTCTTCATAAGCAGCGGCGACAGGGCTTTATCTGTTCTGCTCCGTGGTCTGCAGTTACCCGAATCACACGTTATTTACAAGACGGATAGTCGTCTCATTGATGGTAGCCTTCCTGAAGGCGACGGAGAAATCATTATCGGCAAGGGTCTTAAGGATGAGCTCGATGTGAACCTTGGAGAAGAAATTACAATCTTCACTCCCGATAGAACAGTTGAAACCCTGAAGGTAGTTGGTGTTTTCGATCTGGGTGTTGCGAGCCTTAACAAGAACTGGCTGATCTCAACAATTGGCACCGCTCAATCAGTTGGGAAACTTGGTGATACAGTCACATCGATAGAGATGCAGGTGAGTGAGGTTTTCAAAGCTGATGAGAATGCCTCTATCATTTCAGAACGTCTTTCTGGGTCTGCTTTGCAGGTCACTGACTGGAAATCTCAGAACGAAGATCTCCTCTCCGGACTGAATGGGCAGAGCGTATCCAGCATTATGATTCAGGTGTTCGTTATCATAGCAGTTTCTCTTGGTATCGCAAGCGTCCTTGCAATAACTGTAGTCCAGAAATCAAGGCAGATAGGAATCTTGAAAGCCATGGGTCTTAAAGATTCCACGACAAGTTTCGTCTTTCTCTTTCAGGGACTCGCTCTCGGTATTGTGGGAGCAGTAGTTGGAATTGCATTCGGAATCTTGCTTATAATAATGTTCTCCACATTTGCCGTAGGTACTGACGGCGAACCGATCATCAGAATCTCTCTGAGTTATGGGTTTGTAATGATGTCCGCGTTCATTGCCATTGGCGCTTCAACTATTGCCGCAGTGGTTCCAGCCAGAAGATCCTCTAAACTCAGTCCTGTTGAGGTGATACGAAATGGCTAACATAATCGAACTCAAAGATATTAAAAAGGTTTACGGAACGGTTGTGAAGACAGAAGTCCTTCACGGTGTGGATCTTGAAATCGAAGAGTCGTCGTTTCTTTCGATAGTCGGACAGTCAGGAAGCGGTAAATCTACACTCATGAATATTATGGGCACATTAGATCAACCCACGAGCGGCGAAATAACAATCTCAGGCAAACAGACAAACAAAATGAACAAGAATGAACTCGCAAGCGTTAGAAATGAGACTATCGGGTTTATATTCCAGTTTCACTATCTGCTTCCGGAGTTCACCGCTTTCGAAAACGTAATTCTGCCTTACAGAATCAAGGGCCTGAAACCCTCGAAGGAAATTATGGAAAGGGCTAAGGAACTAATGGATGTCGTCCAAATCAGCAAGGTTAAGGATAATCTGGCTCCCAACATGTCGGGCGGCCAACAGCAGCGGACCGCAATAGCAAGGGCCCTTATCAACAATCCGAAGATTATCCTTGCAGATGAACCTACGGGCAATCTCGACTCCGATACCTCAGCAAAGGTTTTCAGCCTCATGCGTGATCTCAACAAGAAATACGGAACAACGTTCGTGATAATCACTCACGATAGAAGAATCGCAGAAGAGACAGACAGAATAGTTGAAATCAGAGACGGCGATATTGTGAACGACATAAAGAGATGAGGGTAAACCCTCATCTCTTTCTCGTATAATCCATACAGAGGTCACTTCGATTTTCTTAAAGGCGATTCTCTTCTTATTCGCAATGTATCTCTTGGCAAGAAGACTCCTTCCCTAACCTTCCGGATATCTTCAACAGACATAAATGCCTTTGGCACACATTCGAGAGCAATTCTCTCGAAGTCTTCCACTTCTTTCCTGTTTATGATACTGTAAACAATGTAGGCCTTTCCTCGAGCACCGGTAGCGTCTATCTTTGTCACTCCAAATCCCGCCTGGCACAGTTTTTCTATAAGTTCAGTCGGATCTCTCGAAATTATCAACCTAACCGAAACGGTCCCGATTGCAAGCCTCTCATCGATGAGCATTCCTATGTAGCTGCCGGCTGCGAAGCCGCCTGCATAAGCAAGTATATAAAGTACGTTGTCAACACTCTGGATAACCTTGCTGGCAACGAGCAACCATAGAATAATCTCAAAGAAACCGATTGCACTTGCCATTTCTTTCTTGCCTCTCGAAACCATTATGATTCTCGTGGTTCCAAGAGAAACGTCGATGATCCTTGCGAAAAAGATTATCAGGGGCATAATTACCCATTTGAACAGATCTCCGCTTAAGAACTCTTCCATAGAAAACCCTCCTACCGCATTCTATATAAAAACTCTTCTCTCAAGCCGATTATAAGATACTTCTTTCTGGATAGCATGATGAAGAGATTACCTTGTTTACTGCGAACAAAACAGATATCTCCGAATGAAATTGCAGGTGAACGTTCTATATATATCATTCCTACTGGATTGAGCATATCGCTACTTCTTTCTCTCAGTAATCTCATCGTGCTCTTCCACTTCGCTGCAAAGAAGCGGGGACTTTGGATTGAAGGAATGGTAATTTCTACGAATTGCTTTCTCACTAAAGCTCGCATAGCAGTATAGACACTGATTAGGACAGGTGTTATATGCGCCAATATCCACACTCTCGACACAGCGGCATGCGGCTCTCTGATACCTGTCCTTTGGGCGATCGACCCTCCTACCCGTCAGCCTGTCGATTAGCATCCCATCAATGCAGCTTCCGTGACTAATTTTATATTCCGAAAGATCAACGGTCTCTGAACATGTCTTCAGCTTCATTCCTTCAGCCAATGATACCTCTGAAAAATGCCTGGCAATTTTCCTTACCTCAATTTCATCAGGTGCCCTTGCACCAAGTCTTCGTAGGTTTGATGAGATCTTCTGATAGTAATCAACAAAACTAATCACACACTCTTCAGTGAATCCCTTAAGCAAATGCGCCATCTTTTCGAAGGCCCGTAGATGATTGTCGACACTATATTCTTCATTAATCAGAATAGGATCGTATCTCCAAATCACTCTGTCTTCTCCAATCTTTCCGGAAAGCTTTTTAAAGGTCTCGATAATCTCTCTCTTGTCGCGAAGTCCAGGCTCTACACTTCTATTATAGGGTGTAATCGTGAACTGAAAATAATAACAGTAATCGACAAAGTGATTCAGTTTATCCAACATTTTTCTGGGATCCTTTGTCCAGAATACGAAGCAGTCTACTGCCTCTGGAGTCAGAATGACTTTGCTCACTTGACGGAGATTGAATGGATTTCTAACAAGAGCAAAGCCAGTTTTCAAGCGTTCTACAATCCATTCAGAATAAAAAGCGGGGATATCTGTCCTTCTGCTTGCACTTACTATCAACTCAGTCTCCTTTCGTACAATTACCTTATTTGGAACTCCCGGGAAACTACCTTTTTATGCCTGCGGCAAAAATAGGGTTCATATTTGTTCAGCACTTCTATGATATAAGAAAGTAGATTACGATGCCAAAGAAGCAGAAAATCGGAGCAAGAAAAAGTGAATGATGACCTGGAAACAATGAGAGCTTTCTTCGATAGGAGAACAGATTCATACGAATCCCACATGAAGAACAATGTCAAGGAATCTGCTGAATTCTACAGAGAAATGGCAAAGCTAGTTCCAATTAAGAACTGGAATCAGGATCCTTGATCTCGGTTGCGGGACGGGCCTAGAACTTGACGAAATATTCAAATTGAATTCTACGGCCAGGGTAA
>NPID01001036.1_pt1 | contig 91032 bp, 77 predicted proteins | sample 8637491 | NCBI WGS metagenome assembly NPID01 (sample SAMN07420843, study PRJNA396082) | bioreactor metagenome | isolation source: sample BA6 brine-fed electro-methanogenic bioreactor BA | place: Japan: Kochi | collected 2016-06-14 | reverse complement strand
CCCTCGCAATGACTGTGCGGGGGAAAAGATTGCTTCGGGTTATCGCCCCCGGACGGGCTTTCTTCGGTCGCAAGCACTCCCAATGACAGAATGGTTGGTCATTTGACATTTGGCTCTCCTCTTTAGTCATTAGGATTTAGTCATTAGACATTTTCTCAGTTTCCCCTTGACCTTGGGTGTTTCATCGGCCATCTTGCGGGAGATAAAAAGGAGAATCATGAAGTATTCAATCATTTTGGCAATCACAATTATAATTGCGGGGACACTTTTTGGGTTCAATTCGGAGCCTGCGGACACTTTCCCGCCCTCGCTGGACGATTTTGCGCGGGAGCAGGTCGATTCCGCTCTCAAATTTTCCGGCCTGACTCGGAAAGATGTCGGTTTCGAGAAGAAATGGGCCTCGGATACGCTGTTCAGGCTTTCGCGGGTGAATCTTTTTCTCGACAAGCCCCTCGAACTGCCTGATACAATCGATGCCTGGACGGAGAAAGCTATCGTCGAAAAGTCGAATCTTCCGGAGATTGTGCGATGGGGTTTCTCCGCGATAGACGAGGATTTCCCGAATCGCGACTACAACGGACTTCAATCGAAAATCCAGCGAATCGCGAATAGAGATACCACCGCAGAACGCCTCGACGAGCCATACAGAAGTTCACTGCGGCTCATTTTGGCTTCCTTCGATGTCGCATGGGAGCATCGTTACAAGATGATGGACGGCGTTGCCGAGGAATCCCTCGATTCCCTGCTTATGCTCCTGCCGCTTTTCTGGACCGACGGCGAAGATACCCTCGCCGACAGCCTCGAATATTACCTGATGGAACTCACTGGCCGCGATTACGACACCACGTGGGATGTCAGCCTCGATTCCCTATACGGCTGTATGCATGCTTTCGATTACGAGCAGTTAGGCCTTGCTACGGCGGCGGTCGCGACGGGAATTCACTTGGCCACGGAAAAATTGACCGGAGTATCCGATTTAAACGATATGGGCGAAGCGGTTACAGTCCGCACCCGATGGGGAATTGCGGTTATCGGAACGAAGGACACCGATGTCTTTCTCGATGCCGCGATTATCCTCGATCCGGGCGGCGATGATATTTATAGGGGCAACCATGGCGCGGGAGTTATCGGCAAATCGGTTTTCGGCGTGGTTGTCGATGTCGATGGCAACGACCTATACGATTCCCGCGGGGATATTTTCGCTCAGGCCTCCGGAGTTTTCGGAGTCGGTGCGATTGTCGATTTGGCGGGCAACGACGTCTATCTCGCCGACCATTATTCTCAGGGCGCGGGGCTTTTCGGTTCGGGCATGCTCCTCGATTATGAAGGCGACGACATCTATCAGGGTGCGAGTTATGTTCAGGGCGCGGGAAATTTCGGAGTCGGCATTCAAATCGACCTCGCCGGCGAAGACGCTTACCGCTCCCACGTTCACGGACAGGCCTTTGCCGGGCCGAAGGGTTTCGGTTACCTCGCCGACCATTCCGGTTCAGATCAATATTTTTGCGGCGGGAAATATTCCCACGCCCCCCTCGCACCCTTCGACTACCATTCTTTCGGGCAGGGTTTTTCGATTGGATGGCGTCCCGATGTCTCCGGCGGAATCGCGTTTCTCTTCGACAAGGGCGGGAACGACACATATTCGTCGGGGGTTTACGCCCAGGGGGTCAGCTACTGGTATGGTCTCGCGCTCCTTGTCGATAACGCGGGCAACGATGTTTACACATCGGTCTGGTATCCTCAGGGGTCGGGGATCCATCTTTCGGTCGGTTCGCTGGTCGATAGGGGCGGCAACGACATCTATGTTTCCCCGCAAGGCCCCGGCCAGGGCGCGGCGCACGATTATTCGGTCGGATTCTTCTCCGATTACCGAGGCGACGACATCTACGTCATCGACGGAGGCAACGGGTGCGCGCTGACCAACTCCTTCGCCCTTTTCGTCGATCGCAACGGGGACGACACATATTGCAAACGCTACAATCGATCCTCCAACTGGGGTTATTCCAGAGGTGCGCGCGGCACCGGAAGCGTCGGCGTCTTCCTCGACCTTCAGGGAGATGACCATTATTCGGATACGAAACTCGCGTCGAACAACAATTTCTGGTTCTCCGGCGAAATCGGGTTCGGAATGGACATCGAGGGCGATCCTTTTCCCGACCCGGTGCGTGAACTCGCCGAGGAAAAGGCCGAAGAGGAAATCGACACCACCGACCGCACTATCGAGGACATATTCAACGAAGCCAGCGCGTGGGGAGTCGGTTCAGCCAAGGACAAGGCGGACAAGGCATTTCAAGAACTTCTCGATTCCGGACAGGTGGCCGCGGATTATATCTGCGAAAAACAGCTCGGCACGAAGTCCAGCCTTCGGACTCGGACTATCCAGCGATTTTCCACCGAGAAACCGGATTTGATGATGCCCTGCCTCTTCGCCGCCCTCCACGAGCGCGAGGACAGGGAGCGATTGGGGAACGCGGTTTATCTCCTGGGCGAAATCGGCGACAAGGCCGCAGTGGATTCCCTATTGCCCCTTCTGAAAGAGAAACGGACGCGTATAAGCGCGATTTCCGCCCTCGGCAAAATCGCCGACGAACGGGCGGTTCCCTATATCATGAAATACCGAAACGACGACCGCCAGCCGGTGCGTTATATGGTCTCGAAAGCGATGGCGGATTTCAAAGACCCGCGCGGAATCCCCGTTATGATCGATTTCCTCGAGGATGAATATATCACCGTGCGGCTGGCGTCCCAGTTCGGCTTATCCAACATGTTCGATGAGGCTTTCGACACGGTGGCCGCTATCCTTCCCACTGCCAAATCCTTACAGCGTCTGCATCTCCTTCGCGTGATGACATCGATGGTAGCCAAAATGGAGAAAGAGGAGGATTTCGACGCCGATCTTCTGGAAATCCGCAAAGCGAGGGCGCGCGCTGTGATATTGCCCCTTCTCGAAGAGTGCGACCCGGTTCTTCGCGCCCACACCGCAAGGGCGGTTTTATCCATCGGCGGCGAGCAAACATTGTCGCGCCTAAAAGCCCTTCGCGAGCTGGAATCCCACCCCTTTGTCCGCGCGATGATGAAAGAGAGAGAATAGGGGAGAATTGAAAGGGTAGGATTGAGAGTTTACAGGGGCAATTGACAAATTGCCCCTGCGCTTTTTCCCAATGCTTTTGCTTAGGACGCATTTATTTTATTAGACTCATCGCGCCGCTGGTTCGGGATGATAGGATTTGGACGAGATGTTCTCAAGTTAATGGCCTCCCGAGTATGGTGGCAATCACTCCGATGCTAAATCAATCCTAAACAATTTATGAAAACTATCAGAAAAGATTCCTAATCTCCTTTCTTAAGTAAAATTCTATTTTCGACAATTAATAATGTCAATGATTTCTGTGCAATCAGAAAAGATATTAGTGTAATTTTTTATCTTATAAAAACTTATGCGAAAAATAGTGCTTGCGTAATTTAAAAAGTCATATTATATTGATATTGTCATATTTAAATTTTACCAAAGGAGAAAAAATGCGTAAAGAATTGTTAATTATACTATTGGGAGTATTAGCAATATCTGCACTTGTTGCGCAGGGTAGTTATTGGGGAACCAAAGGACTGCTTAGAACTGTTTCCGCGGATAATCAGGGAAAAGGTTATCTTACGATTTCAGCTTATGCAAACTATTTCCAAAATGACCTGCATAACCAAATTGTTCAAGGCGATTTGATGCACTACACTCAACGGCATTCCGAAGGTTTCTTGTTTGCCGCTTTCGCACCTATCAAATATTTGGAGATATCCGGCGGAATCACTGGGCTGGTAGTTTCCGATGCGGGTGTATATCCTGAAGAGCCCACTCAATTCGGCTTCGGAGATACCTACACGGGACTCAAAGGCTCATGGGATCCTTTCTGGTGGACGACTATCGGGGGTTATGGCTATGTAACGTGGCCCACTGGAAGCGCAAATCTTAAAGACAGTGTCTTCGTAAATCAGGAAGCTACCTTCGCTGGAATCGGATTGCTCACTTTCGACTTCACGGATGAACGAGCGGAATTGCCATTGCCCCTTAGACTACATTTCAATTTCGGTTATCTGGAAGGCCATTCGATCACCAATGTTTTCTCCGAAGACTACGACGAAAACGATCCTGAACAGGACGATCTATATTTGGTTAGAGCCGGACTTGAAATTCCCGCAGGGCGTTTCGCAATCTTCGCAGATTTTTCCACCGAACAATCTACTCGTCCTGAACTTGATTTCACGGACAATCCCATTCGAATAACCCCCGGCGTGCGTTTCATGAACGATTGGATAGTCGGTAATCTGGGCGTAGAAATAGGTTTGGGAGATGTCGGGGTAGAGGATGTCCGCAATGTCGAGCCGATGGAATGGAAATTAGTCAGCGGAGTCAGTTTCCTCACGAGACTATCCAAAGATATTCCCGAACCCATTTATGCCGAGGTTACCGGCACAATCACTGATGCCGAAAAGGGTATCCCTCTAATAGCCACTGTTACTTCCGACGACACCGCTATGTTTGAGCCATATGTAACTACCGGTAACGGTGTTTACGAAATCAAGATGTCGCAGGGCGCACATAATGTGTTCTTCTCCGCAAGTGGTTACGAGACCGTCTCAAAATCTCTGGTGATTAAGGATTCAAGCGGAATAGCTATGGATATCCAGCTTAAACCCCTCGTTAACTTCGGCGTTTTAACCGGAAAAATATCCAATATGGAAACAGGAGAACCCGTTCAGGGAACGATTGAATTTGAGGGTGAGGAACTCTGGCCGGTCCAAATCGACCAGAATGGGGTTTACAAGACAGAACTTCCCGTGGGATCATATACAATGATCGTAGATATCCCGAATTACCGTATCTCCACGGAGGTTGTGGTTATCCGGAAGAACGAGACTACCCAGAAAGATATCGCGCTAAATCCGGTGGTCCTCGAAACAGACGGCATCATCCGTGGAACGGTTACCGACATTAATACAGGCGAAGGTCTTGTAGCAAACATCGCTATCACTGAGGGCGATTTCAGTGCGGGCAAGAGCAATATTGACGGTTCCTACGATGTAACCCTTCCCGGAGGCACATATACGCTAAAATTCCGCAGAGAAGGATATCTGCCGGCCACCAAAACGGTTGTCGTGAAAGTCGGGGAAACTTCTGTCCTGCCTGTGGAAATGAAGCCGTTGCCCATGGGCGTGATTACAGGAAAAGTTACCGACACAAGGAAAGGCGAACCTCTACAAGCAACGATCTCTTTGCCGGGAACAGAATTAGAGCCGATTATGGCAAACGAAGAAGGTATTTACAAAGTGCAGATCGCACCGGGAACATATGAAATAAAAGCAGAATACCCCGAATATATTTCCCAGTCCTTCCCGTTAGTTGTCGAGGAAGGGAAAACCACCATGCGCAATTTCGAACTGGTCAAACCCGGCGAGAAGATCACCTTGCGCGGTATATACTTCGAGTTCGACAAGGCTCGAATACAGCCGGAAAGCAAACCAACCCTCGATCGCGCAATAAAAATCCTCGACGATAATCCTTCCATCGACGTTATGATAGAGGGGCATACCGACTGGATCGGCTCGGAATCATACAATCAGCAGTTATCCCAGCGTAGAGCCGATGCTGTAAAAGCATATTTAGTCCGAGAAGGCGGCATCGATGCCGGAAGGATAACTACTATCGGCAAGGGCGAAAATGATCCTATCGCATCGAACGAGACCGATGAAGGACGGAGCCTCAACAGGAGAATCGAATTCGTCATCCTCGACGGCGAATAGCCATCGATTCTAATTATCAGCCAAGTTAAATGCTGATTGAAAGGTAATAATACAGGGGCGGCTGTGGTGGCCGCCCTTTTGATTTAGGATTTGAGATTTAGGATTGATGATTCAGGGCGGCCCAAACATTGATGCTACTTAGATTATGGCGGCTGAAGGGTCGAAGCCACTTTTGGTCGAGATTTCTTCCCTACTCCCCTCTATTCTCGTAATCCTCATCGCCGCATAAGGCCAGTAGCCCTTGACGGGAAATTAACGACGTATTGATTGAATGAAACTTTTATGTTGCTTTAATAACTAATAATCTGTATTATTTTATCAAACCAAGGAGTCGATATGAACCGAAAGATATTTGTTCTCTCGATGATTTTGTTGGTGCCAATCTTCGCCCAGAGCTACCTTTCTGTCCACGGTGAGGATATCGAAGTTCGAGTGGACACGGCTAACGGGTATTTCGGAATCGGGACATATCCCGACGGACAACGCCTGACATACGATTTCGGCGATACAATTCTTCCCAGCAGTAATTTCGTGTTAAGATTAAATTACAGTGATACCTACGGACTTTGTAGTCTTGAGACGGATTATGCCCTGGAAGATTACTATTCGACTGATTCACCGCGAATTATCGATTCAACGAATACAATTGTCAACACCTGGATACTGCCTTTTGGGTCGTCGGATTTTAAAATCGAGCAATTCTTAACCCCCGTAGAGCACGGAGGTAACGAATATATTAAAACCCACTTGTTGATAATAAACAATACAAGTGCTGAATACATTTTTGAACTTGAGTATAAATGGAATATCTGCTTAAATGACAGAGAGTCTACATCGCCAAACGATACAAATTTAGTTTATTCCTTCTCTGGAGTTCCAAATGATTTTGCTTTTTTCGAATATGTTGTGCCTGACTCCGGCCTGATAGGAATAATGATCCTTGGAAATTTGGATGCTACACGATCTTTTTTCGCTTTCGGCGATGAAGATGAAATATTGCCCTCAGTATTTGATATTGACCCATCATTTTCCGGCGTTTCTTTTGATAGAACTGCCGCATTACTGAGATGGGGGCCTATAGTTGTTTCGCCGGATGATAGCTTTGACATAATAACTTACTATGGGCGAATGAAAAATCGAAGAACGATGACCTATTACGAAGGTTGGAATCTAACTTCCCGTCCGATTTACTCCTCTTACGATACTGTTATTGCCTATGCCTGGGACAATCCAGCTGGAGATTATTATGTCACTCATTTTATCGAAGGTGGAGTCGGTTATTGGCAGATGATGACTGACAGTTTCTGGAGATATATTTTTGGTGATTTGGAATCCTACAGAGGCGATTTATATCGCGGATGGAATCTAATCGGAGCGATAAATAAAGCTGTCCCTCGCTCGGAGTTGACTACCACACCCCCTGGCCTAATCTTTGACGTTTATGGCTGGGACGCCCGTTCCTGTAGTTATATCCCAAACCCTGATTCCCTTCTGCCGGGACGCGGTTACTGGGTGCTTTCCTCCGGCGACGGGGAGATAATTCTGGGGCCGTAGGCGAGGCGGTATTCTAAATGATTAAAAGATTTTTCATTTCTCAATACATAGCTCCGGCTGTGCATCGGGGTTGGACGAGAAGCTCCCCTTAGGAAAGAAAGACCCTTCGACAAGTTCAGGACAACGCATGTTCAGCGACCGGGGGACCGAATCAATCACGAAATGGGTGGTTTATCTGAGATAATCCTCTAAATTGACCAGAATCCCCGGATTTGAGAAGAAAATAACCGAAATCGGGTCGGGGAAATCGGGTTCTGGGTCGGTAAAATCAGCTTCCGGGTCGGGGAAATCTAGGAAAGGGTCGGTCAAAAGTTGACAGGGGTCAGTCAAACGGGAGAAAGGGTCGGTCAAACGTAGGACAGACTCGGTCAAACGCACAAAGGGGTAAGGCAAAAGCTTGAGCGACAAGGACTTAAGCGAAAATGCACAAAAATTGTGCGAAAGGATATAATCATGGCTGACATCAAAGTAATGTATCCCGAAAAGCCCTCCGATAATTATTAAGACAAGGGTTCACGCGACAGACGGCGTGGCTTTTTGTTTTTGAAATTTGACATTTGAGCGCTGCAATTCACTTCTTTTCTACTCAAACAATCTGCATTCTACCCTTCGGTTGAGGGCTCTGCCGTGTTCGGTGCTGTTGTCGGCGATGGGATTGAGGATGCCGTGCCCTTCGATTAAAAGCCTTCCGCGAGAGATGCCGCGAACTGCGATGAAATCGGCTACGGCCTGGGCGCGGTCGCGGGAAAGGCGGAGGTTGTAATTTGAGGGGCCTCGGTTGTCGGTGAAGCCGTCGATGCGGAGTTTCAACGGCGGGTTCTGGCGCATTATTATCGCCACCGAATCGAGTTTCGAATAAAACTCGCGGCGAATGGAGACGCCGTTCACCTCGAACCGCACGGTGAATGTGTCGCTGAGCTGGAATCTAATAATCGGCTCGGGGATACTTTCCGTGGGAGTGTCGGGGGTTTCGTGCTTAGTGATGAGGGGTTGTTTCATGGGTTCCGGTTCGGGAGCGGGGTCTTTCTCGACTATGGGTTCCGGTTCCGGCGGCGGTTGGATTTTGTCGGCGATTGCCTCCATCGGAATGCGGTATATGTCGAAACCTCCGAAACCGTCTGTGCGGTCGCTACTGAAATAGGCGAATTCGCGGTCGGAGGAGATTACAAACCCCCAGTCGTCGCGCGGGGAATTGATTGACAAACCCAGATTGAGTGGCTCAGTCCAATCCGTCCAACTATCGCCTTTTCGAAATGACACGAAGATATCCATCCCGCCGATGCTCGAATGCCCCTGCGAGCTGAAAATAAGGGTTCTGCCGTCGATGAGGTAGGGGGTGCGCTCAGCAGAAGGCGTATTGATAATCTCGCCGAGATTGACCGGCTTTTTCCAGTCGCCGTCGGCTTTGTGGGCGATGTAGATGTCCGTGTTGCCGAGGGAGCCGTCGCGGAAGGGGATGCCGTTTGCGCGGTAGTCGCCGATTCCGCCGGGGCGGTCGGATACGAAGATAATCGATGCGCCGTCGTCGGTCATTACGGCGTCGGAATCGAAGTAGATGCTATTTACAGGACGCGGGAATTCGGTTATCGCGTTCGTGCCTTGCATTATGAAGGCGTTGTTGCCCATGGGGTCTTCGCGATTGGTGAAAAGAAGCGTGAATTTGCCGTCGGGGGAGATGGAGTTGATGGCGTCGTTGAACTGCGTCGATGACAGGGCGCCGGCAATCGGGCGCGCGGTCTCGAAGGAGTTGGCGCGATGAATTGCGGCGAAAATATCCTCGGTGTCGCCGATGTTGTTGTCCGCGCGGTTTCGTCCGGTAAAATAGAGGGTATCGCCGTTGAATGAAAATACCGGGAAAATCTCCGACCCGGGGGAGTTGACGAACTGTCCGATATTTTCGGGGACATCGCCCGAATAATCATCGATGAGCCGGGTTATCCTGTCAATATCGGTCTGATATGTTGGAAACAAGGGCGAATATTCAGAATAAATTTTCTTCGCCCTGTCGAAATCTCCGCTTTCGATGAATTTTCCGGCATATGTCTGAAGCGCCGCGAAAGCCTCGTCAGAAGGGGCTTTTTCGCGTATGAAGTCCTCGAAAACCGAATTCGGCGAGTTGGACGGTGGAAGCTCGAAAACCCCTTTGCTCGCGCATGAAAGAGATAAAAGTATCGCGACCGCTGGAAATATAATCAGAGCGATTTTGAACCGACTTATTTTTTGCGCATTAACTCTCATCGAAGAATAATATAATTACACAATCCATTTCCGAAAGGGGGAAATTCCAGTTTTTATGGTTTTGAGGTTTATGGAGAACGATAAGACATTTCCGGCTTGCAAATAGCAATCATTCCCAATATATTTAATTGTCTTATTTGTAGAAAGGCAAGGATATGAAATCGATATACGCTTTAATACTAATCTTAAGCAGTCTGATTTATGGCCAGGGGATGACGATGGAAGCTTTCATCGACACTCTGGTCGAACGCCATCCTCTGTTCGTGGCTGAGGATTATGCCGCGAAAATCGCGGAAGCCGAACGGCAGGGCGCGCTCAGCTATCTCGACTGGAGTGTCAGCGGCGGGCCATACTATTCATATTCACAGCCGATGCGGACAAGTTCTTTCGGCGCGGAGGAAGTAACGGCATTGGGGATAAATGTCAACGCCGAGAAGATTGTCGAGTGGATCGGCGGCAAGGTTTCCGGAGCCTTTTCAACAGGTTATACGGATCAGCAACTCGGCGACATAACGATACCGATGTCTCCGGAGCCTATGGTTATATCATCAGGGCCGTCATATTATTACAGCAACTCGATTTCGATGAGCTACACCCAGCCTTTGCTTCAAAATTACAAAGGCAACCTCAATCGTCTTGGATACGACCTCGGCCAATATTCGGTCGAGATGGCCCAACTGCAGGCGGTGGAGAATAAGGAGAGTTTCGTCCAGTCGATGACCATGCGATACATAGACTGGGCACTGATGGTGGAACAGATCGATATCACCCAGACACGTCTGGAACTCGCGGAGAAACAGTTGGAGCGCACTCAGCGCATGCGCGACGCCAACCTTATCGACATAGTCGATGTTCTTCGAGCGGAGGATGCCGTCCGTATGGCACGGCAGAGCCTTGTGCTACTGCAATCTCAGGAGGAGGCTGTTCGCGAGGAATTGTCGGTGATAATCAGTTGCGAAAAGCTATGCCACAGCCGTCCCGATTTCGATCTCTATTCCATGGAAGAACTGCCCGAACTTGAAGTTGTAGGAGACAGCATCCGCGCCAGTTCGAGGCTGATAGCCACTATGGAAAAACAGACCGAACTGTTGAATCGCCGGCGGGAAAGCTATATCGAGTTGAACAAACCTATCCTGAATCTCGACCTCGGCGCCGGACTTCATAAAGCCGACGGCGAGTTTGCCGAATCGTGGATTCTGGACAGACCGCAAATATCCATGTCATTGTTATATGTCCCCAATGTCGGCAGAAGCGATATTGAAGCAGATATCCGGGCTAACGAACTTGAGATGGAACTGCTGAATAGCTCCATCGAACAAACCGCAGTTTCTTTGGAAGCCACCGCACGCAACCTTCTGGTGCAGATTCGCAATATGGAAAAGGTGCTCGAACTGAATCGGGAACAGATCGAATCCTCTGAGCTTAGAACCGCCGAGGAAATCAAGCTGTGGGAGCGCGGGCGTGGGCAGTTGAATTTCGTCATCCAAAGCCGCGACAGCGAACAGAACGCCCGTTTCACCTACGCGCAAAACGCCGCCAATTATCATAAACTCGTCCTCCAGTTCCGCGCCCTGATGGACGAACTATACACCGAATCCATCGAATAGGGAGATATCGTGAGAAAAGTATTCGAATTCTTCGCAAAACGTCATCTGCTGGCAAATGTCTTCGTCATTCTGGTGCTTCTTCTCGGTGTCGGAACGACATTGCGGATAAAACGCGAAATCAACCCCGAAGTCGATTTCGGGACACTGCGAATCACCACGCGATACCCGGGTGCATCGGCGGAGGACGTCGAGCTCAATGTTACCAACAAAATAGAAGATGAACTGCTGAATATCTCCGGAGTGCGCGAGATATCGTCCGTTTCGATGGAGAATCTGTCGCTGATAATTGTCGATCTCGAACCCGATGTCTCGAATAAGGAAGAGGTGAAAGACGAAGTCCGAAACGCAGTGGACAGGGTAACCGACCTACCGCCAGAGGTTACCGAAGCCCCTCTGGTGATAGACCTGCGCAGTAATTTTTTCCCGGTGATAGAGGTAGGTCTCGCCGGAGATGTCCCATATGCAGAACTTCGCGAACTGGCAAGATTTTACGAAAAGAAACTCAACGATATCGAAGGGGTCGGAAAGGTCGAGAGCTACGGCCTCCTCGACCGCGAGGTCAAGATCGAAATCGAGCCGTCGGCGCTGCAAAAATACATGATTCCCCTGCGCGATGTTATCGGAGCTATCAAGCAACGCAACGTCCGCGCCAGCGCAGGGACTTTCGAATCATACACCAGCGAGAAGAGCGTTATAACCCTCGCCGAATTCAACGACCCGCAAGAGGTTGGCGATGTTATCGTCAAATCCAGTTTCGACGGCCCCCTTATCAGAGTCAAAGACCTGGCAGTAGTGCGCGAGGATTTCGAAGAGCAGAATATCATATCCCGCGTCAACGGCACCAGCGCAATCTCATTTCTCATATACAAGAAAAAAACCGCCGATGTCATTCGCACAGTGGACAAAGTCAAGGAGTTCGTGGCTTCCCAGAACGAGGAGCTTCCCGAGGGAGTCAAAGTTCTTTACTCGAACGATTATTCGCGATACGTAGATAAAACCTTCAACGTCGTGCGCAATAACGGCCTGATTGGCCTCGCACTGGTTATCATCGTCCTGACGGTTTTTCTGAATCGGCGCATATCCATATGGGTGGCTTTGGGGATTCCCGTGGCCATTCTCGGCACCGTAGCCGTCCTGCCCCTTTTCGGGTTCTTTCTGGATGCCGTAACATTGAGCGCGATGATCCTTGTTCTGGGCATCATTGTCGATGACGCGATTATCGTATCGGAAAAAATCGCCAGCCGAAGGGCTATGGGAGATTCCCCCGTCGATGCCGCGGTCAACGGCCTGGACGAGGTTTTCTATCCGGTTCTCACGACTGTAATCACCACCATAGTTGCATTTGCCCCGCTGGCATTCATGCCCGGAGTCTTCGGGGAGTTTGTCAAGACGCCGCCGGTAGTTGTTTCCGCGGCACTGCTGATTTCCCTGGCGGAGGTGGTTATCGCCCTGCCGTCGCACATGGTGTCGGCTTTCAAGAAAAGCCCGAAGTCATGCGGCGGAGGTGGATGCCGAACATGGTTCAATCCCATTCAGGAGGGTTTCGAGAAATTTTTAACGAAACTTCTCAAATTCAGATATCTGCTTATTTTTCTATTCGTTTTAGCGTTGGGCGGAGCCGTTTACTATTCCGCAACCGAGATGGATTTCATCCTGTTCCCCTCTCAGGGCGCGGATGAACTGCAGGTGCAGATAGAACTCCCCGTGGGCAATTCCCTGGAGGCCACATCCGATAAGGTGAAAGAAGTCGAAGAGATAATCATGGGTCTCGACGAAACCGAACTGGCCTCTTTCGTAACAAGAGTAGGGGTCAGCGGCTCATTCTCCACTATGGAAAACCAGAACGCCGCCAGCATAACCATCAGCCTGACCCCCGCCACCGAACGCGAACGCACGGCAGACCAAATCGCCGAGGCCCTTCGCGCCAAATCCGATTCGCTGGAAGGTTTCCGCGAGGTTCTGTATCGCGTCTATTCCGGCGGGCCGCCAATCGGCAAACCCATCGCCCTGAAAATAGCCGGAGACAGCGATTCCCTTCGCCGCGTCGTCGCGGATTCCGTGGTGGCCTATCTTAAAGGCGTCGAGGGAGTCAAAGACATCGACAGGGACGACAAACTCGGCAAACAGCAAGTCGAGATTCTCCCCGATTTCGAGAAACTCGCCCGCTACGGAATAACCGTCGCCGATATCGCCCGAAACCTGCGCATAGCCTACGACGGCGAGATAGTAACCAGCGTCCGTTACGGGGACGAGGACGTCGATTTCCGCGTCATTATGGAAAAATCCGTGCGCCAAAATCCCGAACTCCTATCGACCCTGCGAGTTCCGAATATGCAGGGGCGGCTAATCCCCCTGCGCGAAATCGCCCGTTTCAAAACAAGCCCCGGGCCCTCAGATTATCGCCACTACGAGGGCGAACGAATCACCACGGTGGAGGCGGACGTCAACCGCGCGGTTATCACGCCGGTCGAGGCGACCAACATGGTGAAAGACCACTTCGACCTGGACGCCGATTTCCCCGGCACCCGCTTCGTGATTACAGGCGAGGCACAGGAGACCATGGAATCATTGATGGGACTCCTTCAGGCCTTCGTCATCGCAATAATCGCGATATATTTTATCCTGATGGTGCTGTTCAATTCCCCCACCCAGCCCTTCCTTGTGATGATAGCCATCCCCTTCGGCATGATAGGCGTAGTGCTGGCCTTCGCGCTCCACGGCTACCCGCTTAGCTTCATGGGCGCGATGGGGATAGTCGGCCTGACGGGCGTTGTAGTGAACGATTCGCTGGTGCTGGTTTCGCAGATAAACGACATACGGCGAAACAGCCCGGATAAGCTAATCCGCGTAATCGTCGCGGAGGGCACCGCGGAAAGACTCCGCGCCATCGTGATGACCACAATCACCACCGTGGCAGGCCTGCTCCCGCTGGCTTACGGCATCGGCGGCACGGATTTCACCAACGCCCCCATGGCGCTGGCACTGGGCTACGGCCTCCTCTTCGCCACACCCCTGACATTGATTCTCATCCCATGTATCTACGTTGCCGGCGACGACATCCGCAGAATCCTCGGCCTCCGCAAACGCCACGTGAAGAAATAGGGGAGGGACTTGTCCCCTCCCGCCATCGAACGCCCCTGCGATATCTCCCGTAGGGGCGACCCCATGCGGCCGAAGGGTGGTAGCTTCTGTCATTGCGAGTTCTCTAATCCGTCTGGACCCGCAGGGCGCGGCAATCTCCTGCGCCTTCCCCGTCATTGCGAGTTCTCTAATCCGTCTGGACCCGCAGGGCGTGGCAATCTCTTTCCACCCCACGAAAAAAACTCCCCCCGCCGGCACTTTTTTGCTTGACATGCCCTCCCTGAGACATTTTATTAATGTTAGCCAAATGAAAAACACAGGCGAAATACAACTAAATTCGACGCACAGCGCTACAATTGAGGAACTTATAACTTGAAAAGGACACAACTTATCAAGATACTTAAAGACAACGGCGCGTATCTATTGCGCGAGGGCAGACGCCACACGATTTTCGCGCGAGGCAAATTGAAAACCGAAATCCCGCGACACGTGGAAATCGTGAACACGCTGGCGAAGAAGATTTTGAAAGATTTGGAAATCGAGGTGAAAATATGAACCTTAGAGCGGTGATAAAACAGGAAGACGGCTGGTGGATAGGCTGGCTGGTCGATATACCCGGCGTGAACGCGCAGGAGCGCACCCGCGAGGAATTGCTCGAATCGCTGACGATAGGTTTCGAGGACATGGTGCAGACCGAGGTGGAACTGCCGGAAAGCTCCGAACTCGTCCCGATACCGATAGCATGATAAACACCACCGGAAATAGAACGCGCCCCATCCTCGAAGGGACGGCCCGACGGCATTTTTGTCTGATTTACGAAACCAACGCGACGCAGAGAATAGGAGCTTCGTGATTATGTTTGATGAGAATTCAGAACCTGCATTTATTGAAGATGAAGAGAATACTGAGCCTGAAGCCCCCGCAGAAAATCAGGAAAAATCAAAAATAAAAAAACCATATTCTAATATCGCTTGCGAATTAAATGAAGAAGACCTGAACTCAAAAGGAGTTCAAAAACTCATACTTTCTGAAATCTCAAGATTAGAAAATGAAAACGCAGAACTCGATGAATTTAAAGACAAATACTATTCCTCCGAAAAAGAATGCGCTATAAATAAAGTGCTTTTATCAAAGAGTTCGTCTGGAGAAATTCTCTATTCTGTGGCTTTATCTGTTGCTTCAGCACTTCTTGGTCTTAGCGTTTCGATAGAAAAAATATCAATAGCATCTGTAATTATTGTATTTGCATTTGCATTATTATTGTTCGCAATTATAGCAAAAATAAAAGGTATTAGAAATGAAAGTTAATATACGTATCATAAAAGATAAAGGTGAATTATCAAAAGAACGATTAGTTCTCAAAGTATTAGGAACAACGGAAATTGGACAATACTTAGTTTGTGATACAACATATAACGATGATGATTCAGTATCAAATCACCTTCGTCATGTCTTCTGGTTTCCCGATAAGATTGTTGAAACTGATGATTATGTTGTTCTCTATACTAAAAAAGGTAGAGATAAGCAATATAAGAATAAATCTGGTTCGATAACACATGCGTTCTATTGGGGACTTAATAAAACTGTATGGAATAAGAAAGGCGACGGAGCAGTATTGTTCCGTATTTCGGATTGGATAGCTAAAGACATGGTAAAAGAGGATTAGCTAAAGGAAATCTCAACCGGCGCAAATGCGCCAAAACGAAGGAGACATCATGGCATTTAAAAAAGGTGACATCGTAAAACTTAAATCAGGTGGTCCAAAAATGACAATCTCCGGATTTGATCATAACCTGGCTATCTGTGTTTGGTTTGACGATAATAACGAACACAAATTTACCAGAATTGACCAAGAAGCCTTAATAATAGCTGACGAAGATGATGATGTTACATTGGCTTAGTAACATTATAATCATGTCGTTACCCCTCGTTCCCACGCTCTGCGTGGGGGCGGGGGCGGCGACGCTCCGCGTCGATTGGGCGGGAATGAGGGGAATATGAGTGAAAATGGGTTTGTAGGTCGTGCAAAAGGCGGCGTAGGTCGTGCAAATGGCATTGTTGGTCATGCAAAAACCTTTGTATGCCTTGCAAACGCCGATGTAGCTCATGCAAAAGGGTGTGTATGTCATGCAAAAGCAAATGTATCTCGTGCAAATCGAGTTGTATGTCATGCAAAAGCAGTTGTATGTCGTGCAAAACATAGGACGATAATAACTTAGACGATTTCGCACAAAATTTGTGCAGGAGGAGGAATCATGGCTGATATCAAATCGAGAACACCTTACAGGCTGTCGGATAAGGATTACGACGAGTGGTTCACGCGGTGGGTGGCGTGGTTTCTGGCGTTCCCGAACACGCCGGAGTTCGCGAACTGGTTGCGGTCGGGGCTGTATGCTCTGGACGCGGCTTTCCACGACGCGCTGGTTGCGGTGGGGCTGGCGAAAATCGCGCAGGACAATGCTACCGAATTGTGGAACGAGTCGGTCAAGAATTTGCGGGATTTGCTGGTGAAGTTGCGCATTTCGCTACCGACGCTCACCCCGGGCGACGATTCGGTGCTTGACAAGCTGAATTTGCGCGGCGAGGTGCCTCCCCGCGACGCCGACGACCTGGTGCATTACGCGGAGCTGGTGGATGAGGCGTGGCAACCGCTTTCGGGCGATCCGGCTTATGCGCCTTTCGCCGACCGATTGAATTTGATCGCGCCGTCGCTCACGGATATCAACGATAAGCGCGTGGTTATGGGGCAGGCGATTCTGGCCTATTCGACCGCCTGCGACGTGAAGACCGCGGCCCGCGAGGAGTGCAACACCAGAGAGCGTGCGGTTTTCAACTTTTTCCGCGGCGAGGACAAACCGCCTGAGTTCTGGACGAGTTCGCATTACGGACTGCCGGGCGGCGGGGAAGAGCCTTCGGTGGTGTATCCCGTGTTTCCGGAACCGCCGGATATATTTACGGCAGAGGATAAGGGCGGCGGCATGACTGAGGTCGTTTACGGTTATGTCGATGGCTCGACTCATGGATTGCTCGAACGCCGCAAAGCCGGTAGTGCGGAACCGTGGATAGAAGTCAGCGATCATCTGCCGATGGATAAAGATAATATGTTGCCATATCGCGAACTGCATGTTCCTCCCGGCGAGTGGGAATATCGGTTCACTCCTATGAACGGCGACGAGCACGGGGCGTCGGTTAGCGCAACGGTGGTGGTCGGGGAATAGTTGAGAGTTGAGAGTTTAGAGTTGAGAGTTGGTTTATTACAGGGCGGCTGTGGTGCCGCCCTTTTTAAACCCTGACCCCTTGTGAAGTGGATATTTGCGTCGTGGGGAAGCTTCTTCTTGACTGGAGGGGATTATTTCGTAAATTATTAGTAACATAACGATCCAGATTGGAGGATCTGATGAAGTTACGAGTTTTTGTCCTGCCCTTGCTTTTCGCAATTCCCCTCATGGCGCTGATGCCTTTCTACTCCGATGCCCACCTCGCGCGGACTTCCGACTTGATTGTCGTCGGAGAAGTCGTGGATAGCGGATTCGGCGAGTTCATTCAGGGGCACAATACCTGCACCCCATGGCGAATTCGTATCGAAGACAATATCGCCGGAGAATCGCCCTCGGAGATAACTTTCTACACTCGCGGCGGCCAACTCCCCTACGCCAATGAGTATCTCTGGGTCGAGGATCAGGCTCTGCCGATTGTCGGCGACCGCGTGCTGGTTTTCCTCGAGCAGTTAGACGGCAGATGGTTCATCAACGGCCAGATTCTCGGTTATCGAAAAATCGACAAAGGCACTATCGAGGGGGTTTCCGTCGAGAATTACTCGCGGTATGTCGGCAAACTCGCACGGGGCGAGGATGTCCCACTGCCTGAGCGGGAGCCAGTAACATCCCATCCGACAGCGAGTATAAGCGGATTCACGCCGAACACAGGGGTGGCGGGCGACGGCGAGGTTACTGTAACAATATCCGGTTCCGGTTTCGGAAGTAGCACGGGCACGGTGGAGTTCACATACTACCAATGGTCGGGCGGGCCGCCGAATTTCCTCGATCCTTCATGGACGACCATTCATTCGTGGACGGACACTGAGATAAGCACGGATGTTCCCCAACACGCCTCTTCGGGGCCGATTCGAGTTACGCCTTCGAGCAGTCCGGCAGTGGTTAGCTCCGGCGATTTCCTCGTTACCTTTGGATTTTCACGAAAAAGATGGCCGCCCGCAACTCCGGTGTATGTTACAATGACGCACAACGATGGCTCCTATCCCGTCGCCGGATGCGGCCCGGCAATCCAGGCCGGTCTGGATACATGGAGTGACGCCGGGGCATGGTTCAGATATATCTGGGGCGGCACTACCACCGACGGCGACGCTCAATTCGACGGCGGAAGCAACGGCAATAACTCGATTCACTTCGGATATTTTCCCGGTTCTTCTCCGCCTCTGGGGGTCTGCCAGGTGTATTTCAGCTGGAGCGGTTCCTTCTGGCATATCTTCGAGGAGGATATCCGTTTCAACCTCGCAGAGCCCTGGTCTGCGGGAGATCCGGTAACCGCGAACGATGTCGAATCGATATCCCTTCACGAAGCGGGGCACGGTTTCCAACTTATGGACGTTTACGGCATCGCCGATTACGGGAAAGTTATGTATGGAGTCTCCATGACCGGTTCATCCCTGCGCACCCTCTCGACTGCGGATAATGACGGGATTATCTATATCTACGGCTCCGACGGTTCGACGGATGTCGAGGAGAATAGCTTTGCCAATTCAAATTTCGATTTGAACGTTTCTGCGAACCCCTCGCGGGGAATGACAGGCTTCGAGCTGGAAATGCCTGTCGAGGATCGTGTTCGCGTGGAGGTGTTCGATATCCTCGGCAGATGTGTCGATGTCCCCTTCGAGGGCGGACTGGGCGCTGGCAAGCACAGTCTGCAGTGGTATCCCGATGATGCTCTTTCGAGCGGGGTCTATTTCATTCGGGCTTCGGCAGGCGGAGCATCTGCGAATCAAAAGGTCATGCTGATGAAGTAAAGCAAAAAAGGCTCCGATAAGGAGCCTTTTTTCTGGTGATATTTCCTGGGAATCCTTTATTTATCTTCGCCCCAGGGCGATGGATAATCCGGCGGCACGACTTTGCGGCTCACGGATTTTCCAGTTCTCACAGTTCCCGGGGCGATGTATTCCGAGATTGGTATGGTTATTCGAGTATTGGGATGATCCGCCATTTCGAGGGTAACCGATGCGACTATGCTTCTGGGCTCGACGATACGGGTTACGCGCAGAGTAGTCTCCTCTTTGGGGCCGATGTTTTTCTTCTCCCACGATACTTTTATTCTGTCCGGCTGGTAATCGACGACGCGGATTTCGCGTTTGGCGGCCATGCGGTTAGTGAGTTTGATATCGACATATTCGACGGAATCGGAAAACTCTATTTGATATGGCTCCGCGCCGAGTTCGCCATAACCGAAGGGATTGGATGTCGTGTCTGTAAAAGTGCTGAACATCAGCCGGAAACTCGGCGTGTTTTGCTCTTCGATAAAAAGATTGACCGTTGCAGATTTTTTTGAAGAGCCGCGAATTCCACGGGAGTTGAAGCGAAGTTCGATGGGGATAGTCTCGCCGGGGCCGGCAACGGTTTTCTCGACCGGAGCCTTTGTGCATCCGCAATGAGTTCTCACCCGCTGGATTACCACCGAGTCTCCCCCCTCGTTCGTCAATTGGTAAATGTGGGTAACAGTTGAGTTCTCCGGTATTCGTCCGAAGTCGAAATCCTCGGCATCGAAGACTGGCTTTGCGGGACCCGAAGGTTTCGCGTTACAGCCGTATATAACCAATCCGAGAAGGATGACAACCGCAATTTGAATAGACATTCTCATGATGAACCTCAGCTTTGACATAAGTAGAGTAACTCCTATTTCTTGTTTGGAACAGCGCACAGAAAAACGAAATCGTCATCGCCGGCGTTCCTGAACTGATGCAGAGAACCCGGATCGACCAGGGCGAAACTTCCCGGTTCGAGAGGATATTCCTTTCCCTCGAAAACCAGTTTGCCCTTGCCGGAGAGGACGAATATCTCATGCTCGTTCTCGTGAGTGTGAAGAGGTGTATGGCCTCCGGGGGCAACGGTGAAGCGACGCAGAGCGAAATTCGGCGCTCCGTCATCCGCCGACATCAGAACCTGAATACCCACTTTGTGAGCGCCGTCCATATCCACCGGTGAGATTGGGATCTCATTTTGATTTTTCTGTTTCATTTGCAATTTTCCTTTTGCTTTCGGTTATAATTTCGTCCAATGACAGCCTTAGCGCAAGGCCGATTATTCCGCCGACCCAAAGGGAGAAGTAAATTCCAAGGCCGGTGAATGCGATATTCGGCGTTGAGGATACTATGAGAAACAACATCGAACCGCTTAGCGCGCCGATGGTTCCGTAGATAGAATACTTCACCAAACTCGAACGCGCTTTTTTTCTGAGCCACTCACCTATTAGAACGCCGAAAAATCCGGTCATGCCTGCGGGAGTGAGCATTCGAAGACCTGCACGAAGATAGTTATCTACCTCCGGACGGGCGATTAGAAACAATCCGACACTGAATACCAGACCGGCCAAAGCGCCGAGGAGAAAATCTCTCCAGCCCCTTTTAACCGTTTGACTGCTGGTTGTTTCTGGCAATTTTCGAAAGACCTCGTCCAACGACGAACAGGGTTATAATCCACATGATGAGAACGACTATGCGCCAAATACAGTTCATAAATACACCCAGAACCATGGCGGGTTTGCATTCGTTTCCGGGATGGGGTTTTGGGAAATCGTGATGGAAAAATGGCGCGCAGTGGGATTTGTCATAATCCGAACAGCCGCTTCTCTTCTCGATTCGCCTTTCCATCCTATGGACACCGGGATGATCCTCGCCAAGTCGAACCCGCAGTTTTTTGACTATCTCCTCGCGGGGAATATCGCCCTCGATGCCGTCCAAAGCTTCTTCTACAATACCCGCGATGTCGATGTCGATTTCGGCAACATCGATGTCTTTGGACACGACTGTATCTTCCGACACCATAATGACTTTCCCGGTCGATACGGCCTGAGCCGAAACGGTAACCGCGATAATCAAAGCCAATGCAAAGACTACTTTTTTCATGACACTCTCCTTCGAGTTAAACGAGCTTCACAAGGCCACAGATAAGCAAGTTATAGGCCATATTAAGGGAAAAGTATGATCTTGAATCAATTATGGGCGGTAATGAACACGAACGAACCGGGCGGAATTTTCAATTGAGAGAACTTCTACCCATAGGATATATTCGGAGTTGCGGGAGATTTCGTCTCTGAGTTCGCTGTCCATGCGAATTGCGATATCCTCGAAACCTCCGGACTGAACAAGGAGCTTTTGCTTATCGACAGAGATTCGGTCGTCGAGAATTCCTCGAAGAAACCCGCGCGTAAGCTCTATTTGCATTCGGTCTGTCCTCGGTGGGAGTTCGAGCCATGCGGAGACTTCCACCGCGTGATTGTGATTATTATAAACACGGACGATTCCCTCGCCTACACTGTCCAGGACGACAATAGAGGGCGCCATGGAAATCGGAGAACCACCGGGTCTGACGAATCTATCCTTAGACGGGGAAGTTTCGAGAAGATATGACCCCACAAGAACCGCCTGAAACATACCTGCCGATTCCTGAGGCTGAACCCGCAACTGAGCCAGAAAATGACGGTTCATCATCGAGGAGTCATCGGGGAAATCGACGAGGATTCTTCGCACCGCCGGGTTTCCCGGCTCCACTAAGATAGGAAGTTCTCCGCCAATCTTGAGCAACTCCGAACTGGGAATTTCTTCGTATCCCGCGAGCCACTCTTTTCGGACATCAGAGGGTTTGAGAGACATTACCGTGAAGTATTTTGCGACCGTATCGCCGTCAGAGAGGCGGACTGTGAGAGGAACCCCCACGTCGAACTCCGAACCGATAGGAATATTCTGGGCGGTGAAAGCGGCGGGGCTCATACGAACGGCAAACACGCCCCCCGCCAAAACAGCGAGGAGCGTGATCGCAATAATTGGATGCCTAAGCCGCATTAGGGAGTTGTAGCTACGATATTGACGGTGATACTGTGTTCACAGCCGTCGCTGGCGGATGTCGGCGCGGTGAATTTTGTGTAGAGATGATAGCTCTCCCCCGCCGCGGTGGAATAGAACAAATCAGCAGTGCCGATGGAGTTGCCGTCGATAGTCGTATATGTCGGCGGGACTGTTCCCACTTCGCCTTTGTCGATTTCGAGAAGATACATATCAACTCCGGCGGCAACAGCGGGTGTCCACGCGGTGGCAGTTCCGAAACCACAGCTTGCTGGTGCCGGAGAAGTGCTGTATGCGCTGAAATCGAGGGGAACGTTGCTCGAATTGGAGACGTAAACATGGTCTCCGCCTGTTCCGGTGGTCATCTCGGCAGTTTCACCGGCGTTGACATTGCCGATGGCCCAAAGGGAGTAATCGCCGGAGTCGTCGGCTGTCCTCAGCTCGAACTCGATGTAGTTAACGGTAACTGTAATCGTGAAATCGTCGGTAGTTTGGGCGAACAGAACCGATACAGCCATCGTCGCGAACAATGTGATGATAAGGAAATTTCTCATCTTGCCTCCTATAAATACTTGTTGTTTAAATGCTTGTGATTGATTTTCATTAGCGGACACTTTTACGGCGTCATCGCCGGTGTTATCATAATTGTCGATAATAGCCTGTGAGTTTCGCCATGAGCGCCCTCTGTGGGGCCTAAGAACCAGCCGTAGAGATACCGGTTTTCGCCAGCCGGAACACCGGTCTCGACAGAGCTTGAAGTCGAGAGTATAACCTGGCCGGCGGAAAAGGGCGGAACGGCGAGGGCAGTTAAACTCGCCCATCTGTAACCTATAGTGTCCAGCCCGCCATGGACGCCGATTGCCCATGGATCCCAAAGGGTGTCCGATGACATCTCGTCCGGATCATCCACGATTTCGGAAAAAATATCTACAGCGATATTACTGCTGTTAACCAGATGAACCACTTCGCTAAGCCCCATGCCAACTGTATCTCCCACTTCGGCAGAGGGTATCCACCATGCAAAATAAGTCATTCCGCCCGTGGTCTGAAGATCAAGGTCGATATGATTAATTGTTACATTTATCGAGAAAGGCTCTTCGGCTTCCTGAGCGAGGGAAGGCAGAGGAGTAAATGCAATTAGTATGATTACTGAGAATAATACAAAACAGGTTTGGTGGGTGTAAAGCGGCGTTTTATCCACTGGCATTTCAACCTCTATTACTTGTTACGAGCGCGGCCCGTATCCTACATCATTCGATTATATCCATATGAAATGCCAATTTCAAGTTAGTTTTTCTTTCTATCAATATTTCCTGACAACCGCCACCAATTTGCCGAGAATCTGAATATCTTTATCTTCCGATAGTTCAATTGGAGAATAGTCGGGGTTTTCGGGATAGAGATAATTGCGCTTTTCGAGAATACGAAGGCGTTTCAGAGTAGCCTCGCCATCGATTGCCACAGCCACTATCTCCCCAGAATCCGCGGCCTCCTGCTGACGAATAACTGCAGTGTCGCCATCCATAATCGATGCCCCAACCATGCTGTCCCCTTCCACTTTGAGGGCGAAAAGATTCCCGCGCGGAACAATCTCGGAATCTATTTCGATGTGTCCCTCATAAAGCTCCTCGGACAAAACGGGGTTGCCCGCCGGGATATGCCCCACAATGGGCACTCTTATGGAATTTGACGAAGTGGATGTCGGCAGAATAATGCCCCGAGAGATGTTGTCTTTCAGTTCGATGTAGCCCTTGTCCTGCAGGATTCGCAGAAACTTGTGAGTGGTAGATGGCGTGATTTTAAGTTTCGCGGCCAGTTCCCGAACGCTGGGGGACATTTTCTCCCTGCGGTAATGGGATTTGATTTCATTGAGAACCTCGCGCTGACGTTTGGTTAGTTTTTCGGTCATATGCTCCTCCATGCGAACATTTGTTCTTAAGATAATGGCGAACTAATGTTCAGTCAAGCACTTTTTTCTATAAAAAGTTGATTATTGCTTTTTTATCGAGGAGGTTCTATATTTGTGTTGTGTTTAGCATCGCAAAAGGAGAATGAAAATGTCTCAAAACAAGATCGCAATCGGCTCCAAAGCCCCAGGTTTCTGCCTTCCCGACAAAGACGGCAATCGAGTATGCCTCGACGACTTTCGTAATCGATGGGTAGTCCTCTATTTTTATCCGAGGGACAACACGCCCGGATGCACAATCGAAGCCGCCGAATTCACATACGAGAAAGAGTGGTTCGAGGAACGCGGAGCCTTGATTGTCGGGATAAGCCCCGATTCCCCTGAAAGCCACTGCAAATTCGCCGACAAGCATAATCTGGGTATAACCCTTCTCAGCGACACGGAAAAGGAAGTCCTCGATAAATACGGCGTATGGCAACTCAAAAAAATGGCCGGCAAAGAATATTATGGCGTCGTTCGAAGCACTTTCCTAGTCGATCCGAAAGGAAAGATTGCATATTCCTGGATCAAAGTTCGAGCCAAGGGACACGCGGAAAACGTAAAAAATGTTTTCCGCGAACTAATTGATAAACTTTAAGTTATCGAGTTTACTTAAAGCTATTACTTAATCTTTTTCACTGCAGGTTTGAATGCAAAAGTATCTCATAATCATCGCGGTAGCTCTCGTAATCCCTCTGATGGCCGACGCTATCGGACTGACCGACGGCCAAATGATCTCGGGCAGAAAAGCCGAATACCGAAACGGCAATGTTGTTCTGGACGGCAACACCTACAATAGAAATGATGTCGCGGCTATATACATCGATGCCATGGAAAGAGGACTAACCGCGGAACAGGCCCCTACGGCCAAGCTCGATTTGGCCGCCGATTCGGAGTTCCTTCTCGAAAGCGCGATAACGGCCGCCGAACGTTTCCCCGATGCTTCCGGTATCATCCTCATCGACCATGGGACTTATCTTCTCGAGGCGGACGGCAAACGCACATATAGCTACCATTTCGCTGGAATTGTTCTCGATCAGAGCACATTGGATTGGGGGCAGTTATCCCTTTGGTTCGAAGATGGCAGAAGCAGGGCGAAAATCGATTTTGCTCGCACCATTTCATTGGATGGCGAACAAATCTGGTGGGACACCACGGATTATGTAATAAGCGAACCATCCGAGGGAGGGGTTTTCTTTGATTACGGCAAGGTCTTGTCGGCGGTCTTCCCCGGCGCCGGGGTGGGATCGATTGTCGAGTTTCGTTACGAAACGGAGACATACAATCCCTTCGACGAGAATTTTTTCAGCCCCGGATTCTATTTTCAGAGCGATGTTCCGACTCTTGAAAGCCGTTGCACCGTTATTATCCCCAGCGGAAAACAGCTTAATTTCAAGAATTATAACTGGCCCAAAAACAACGATTCCCCCGCAATCACGGAGGATGAAAGAAATATCACTTACGAGTGGATTATAACCGACTCCCCCCCTTTTGTGGAGGAGCCCCATGCGCCCTCATACGGCGACCTTGTCCCCCGTTTCGATGCCAGCTTATTTCCGGACTGGGAATATATCTACGACTGGCTGGGCGGCCTTATGAGCACCCGCATGGTCGCCACTGATGAAATCAAGGCAAAGGTTGCGGAGATTACAACGGGCGCGGTTGACATGGCAGATTCCATCGACAGATTATACATCTGGGTTCAGCGGGAGATTCATTACATAAGCATCAAAGGCTCCGTGGCCAGCGGCCAGACAGGACATTCCGCCGAGTTCACTTTCGAGAAAAAATACGGAGACTGCACTGACAAGTCGATTTTGCTTTCGACTATGCTCCGTGAAATCGGAGTGGAGGCGTATCCGATAATAATCATGACGAACGACGAAGAGGAAATCACTCGGGAAATTCCCGACCTCGGCGGCAATCACGCGATAACCCTAATCTACCTCGACGGCGAGAAGATTTTCCTCGACCCGACATCGACAACTCACCGCTTCCCGTATTTCCGGTCGGATGACGTGGGAGTAACCTATGTTTGCCCCCTCTGCAGGGAATGGGGAATGACATCGGTTCCTCCCCCCGAGGAAAACGCCCGTTACACGGAAATTCGAGCGGTCATTGACGGCGAAGGCAGAATAAGTGCCGATTATCGGGCGACGTTCGTCGGGAACTACGAGGCGGATTACAGGGGTTTTTGGGAATCCCAGCCGGAAGAATACCGCGCGACGGTTTTCCAGAACTGGATGAGCTATGTAATCCCCGGTGCCGAGATAACCGAGTGGTCTCTTCCAGGCGCGGATGATCTTCTGGAGCCGTTTAGCGAGGAGGCGATTATCGAGGTGCCGTCATATCCGGCGCGAGCAGGAGATTTGTGGATACTGAAGATTCCCGAAATAGACAAATCCCTTACTTTCGATGAAGTCTCGATTCCGAAAAGACGTTTCCCTATCGAATACACGGCGCCTTATCGGGAAGCATATCTGGTAAGATTCACTCTCCCCGATGACATGACTATCGAATATCTCCCCGAAGGAATAGACATCTCGAACGAATATGCCGCTTTCAAAGGTGATTACTCGCAGACTTCCGAGGGTTTCGTTTTCGAGGCGCAATATGACCTTAAAAAGAGGGTAGTTCCAGTTTCAGACTATTCTGAATACAGGAAATTCTGCATGGATATAACCCGGTTTATTCAGAAACAGACGTTTATTCGAAGAAAATGACCAATATTAATAATCTCCTTGACAGCAGTAAAGACGGAGATTATTATGGTAAATAAAGCTTGAGTAAAATAATCCAGAGAGGAGCAAAATGAAACCAGGAGCCTATCTTTTAATCAACGTCGCGACCGGAAGCGAGCTTCAGGTGGCAGACGACCTTCGCAAACTCGACGGCGTGTCCGGTGTGCGTGTTGTAACCGGTCTTCATGATGTCATTGCTTACATCGAATCCGAGTCCGTCGAAGAGCTGAAGAAGGAAATCGTCGAGAAAATACGCAGAGTTCCCGGAATTCAGCGGACTATCACCTGTATTGCGCTAAATACTTATTGATCAAGTATTTAGATGATTTTGCCTTCGCGGCAATGCAAAAGAGCGGCATATTTTGCCGCTCTTTTGTTTTGTTAAACGCAAATTCGCCCCTATTCTAAAGGGCGGGTGGCACGTAGCCTGCTATTTTATTCTGCGTTTTTCCCTTTCTGTAGGAAAGGCGTTAGCAAGTCCATAGGAATGGGGAAAACAGTTGTTGAATTGTTCTCTGCGGCGATTAAACCAAGGGTCTGGAGATACCGTAGCTGAATCGCGGCCGGGTTTTCGGATAGGACCTTAGCGGCCTCCGAAAGCTTTCTGGAAGCCTGATATTCGCCTTCTGCCGAAATAACCTTGGCGCGGCGTTCACGTTCGGCTTCCGCTTGAGCGGCCATGGCGCGCTGCATTTCGGACGGAAGATCCACATGCTTCACCTCGACCATCGAAACCTTGATTCCCCATGGGTCGGTTGCGCGGTCGATGATTTCCTGAAGCTGTTGATTGATCTTTTCACGGTCGGAAAGCAGTTCGTCGAGATCGCTCTCGCCGAGGACACTACGCAGGGTAGTCTGAGCGAGCTGGCTGGTGGCGTAAAGGTAGTTCTCGATTTCGATGACCGCCTTTTGCGGGTCCAAAACCCGGAAATAGACAACCGCGTTGACTTTCACCGACACGTTGTCCTTGGTGATGACGTCCTGAGGTGGAACGTCCATGACGATAGTCCGGAGAGAGACGCGGACCATTTTGTCGATAATGGGAATCAGAAGTATGAGCCCGGGACCTTTATACCCGACGACTCTGCCCAAACGAAAGATTACTCCGCGTTCGTATTCTTTCAGGATTCGTATCATGCTTGCGAGAAGCACAACAACAAAGAACCCGAGAATGATGATTGGAGTCAGATACATTTTTCCTCCTTGGAATGTTTTTTTGATTCGCTGTTATTTAAATCTATTACTCTTTTTGGCAAAGGTCAAGGCCAAATGAAAGAAAACAATTGAAATTTTCAGATAATAACATAAAATTCAGCTCGCCGCCCACGACAAACTCCTTAACTCTGGATGTGTAATACACCTATGGGCCGGCACAAATTCAAAACAATCTCCCTTCTCCTGGGCTTGCTTTTTCTGGCCGGAGTTCTCTACGGTCAGGGCGTCGAAATCTCTCTGGTCGAAAACAGCAGGTATTTCCTGCCTCTGGACGGCCGTTTCCAGCCGGACGATTACGATTTCTCGGCTATTAGCGCCGAGGACACTTCCCTTGCTCTTCTCAACTACGACAGGCTAAATCACAGATACACCGCAATGGTTTACTGGAGCGAAGGATATGTAGTAGTCGAAGAATGGGTGCTCGACAGGCAGGTGTATGCCCCGCGTGTTATTCCCATCGATGAGTTCAAGCTCTATCTGGCCGAAAGACATTGGAAAACAACCGCCTGGGACAGCGCCAGGGAAGACGCCAAAACCCGCAGAGACGGCCTAAGTTTTGAGATACCCATCGATTTTCCAAAGGGGGTTCGCGATATTATCGGCGACGGTGGCGCGGGATTGCGAGTCTCCGGTTTCCGGAAAATCACACTATCGGGAAGGAGCGACTGGGTTTCCGGCCAGGAATTCGGGCCGAACCAGAGCAAATTCCCCAGCCTGCAAATGGAGCAGGACAGTCGGTTCACCATCACCGGAACTATCGGAAGCAAGATAAGCGTTACCGTTGACCAGGACTCCCAGCGGGAAACAGACCTCGAGAATACTATAAACATAGCATTCACCGGCGAAGAAGACGACATCATTCAGAAAATCGAAGCGGGAAATACAAACCTCTCTCTCCCCGGCGCGACTTTCGTGGGCTATTCCGAACGAGTCGAAGGGCTTTTCGGAATCAAGAGCCAGTTCCAGATCGGGGATTGGGCGATTACGGCCATCGCAAGTCAGGAAAAGGGACAGCACGAATCGACCACTATAACCGGAAATACATCCACTCAACCAACCGAGATAAAAGATTATAACTATCTCGACATGACTTATTTTTGGATCGATTCGAGTTTTATCTATCCTTTCGTTTGGCCGGTAACATCGAATCCCAACATGGCCGGGGACAGTATCGTCGAGTTCACCCTCTGGGTTGACGACCAGGTTGCCGCGAACAACATCCCAGACGGCGCTATTGAGGGCGTAGCTATGCCCCATCCGGGGGATTCTTACGAAGAGAACGTCGGCCATCGCGGATACTTTCACACTTTAAGCCAGGACTATTACCAGATTTATCGAACTCTCGGCTGGTTCTATATGACAGGGGCTAATCCGCTCAGCACAAATCATGCTATCGCCTCCAGCTATATCATCAGGCGTGCCGACGGCACTCAGGATACCGTCGGCGGACTATTCATCGACCCTGTTTCCGGCGACACCACTCTGCAGTTAAATCTTATCAGGCCTCCCAGTATGCATCCGGATAACCCCTGCTGGGAACAAACATGGCGGAATGTTTATTACCTTAGTTCATCCGATCTTAACACGGACAACCTCGAGATAGACATTTTCATGAATCCGGTTACAAATGATATTCGAAGCGACACGACTCAGTCCCCCCCTATGAACTTTTTAGAAGTCTTCGGTCTGGATGAATTGAACTCGGTAGGAAACATCGAATCCGACGGTATTGTCGATGGGATTATGGTCAATCCCGGGCTTGGACATTTAATTTTCCCGGTTCTGCATCCTTTTGACCCGGATGCAAATGAAATGAGTAGCACGAGAATGAACCTCGGACCAAACACACCGAGAGTTCCGGCGATGTATAACTCGACCACTAACAGCGAAATTGTCCAGGATCATACATATATCATTCGAGTGATAACGGGCCAGCGTCAGAACCCCATGAGCCTTGGGCGTTTTAATATTATAGAAGGCTCGGAAATCGTAAAACTGGGTGGAAGACGCCTTCAGAGCGGCGTCGATTATCGGATGGATTACCAGATAGGGCAGATAACTTTTCTTAACGACGAGGCACTCAATCCGAATACTACTTTAACTATCGATTTCGACTACGAACCATTTTTCATGCCCGAACAGAAGGCTTTGCTTGGCGCAAGGGCCGAATACCGTTTCGGCGAGAACAGCTGGATAGGCGGAACTGCCATTTACAAGTCCACCTCCAGCGCGGAACGGCGTCCTCGAATCGGCAGAGAGCCCGGAAAAGCTTTTATCTGGGACGCAGATCTTCAGCTCGATTACGAAGTCCCTTTCCTGACTCAAGCGGTTAACGCGATACCTCTGATTCATACGGAAACGGCTTCGAAAATACGTTTCACGGCCGAGATAGCCCAGGTCGTCAGCAATCCAAACACAAAAGATGAAGCTTATATAGACGACTTCGAAGGCTCCAAGAGCACTTTCAACCTCGAAATCCGCCGCACTGCCTGGACAAAATCATCGGCGCCGAATAACCGAATTCATGAAAATAGAGGCCATCTGATATGGTATAATCCATACGACAAAGTCGCAGTGAAGGATATTTGGCCGGAAAAAGACGTGGCAACGGAAGACTCCCGCACTAATGTTCTTGTTTTCGAATTCGATCCCGATTCTGTGGGCGGAGGACCCGACAAATGGGCCGGTGTTATGCGATACATCAACACCGGATATCAGGATCAGAGTAAGTCCAGATTCCTCGAAGTCTGGGTGCGGGGCAACGAAGGGAATCTGCATTTCAATTTCGGTTCGATAAACGAGGATATCAACGGCGATGGAATACTGAACTCCGAGGATATCGAAGTGGCGGGCTACAGGGACGGCATTCTCACCGCCGCCGAAGACGTGGGCCTCGATGGACTCCCCGATAGCTTGGAACCCGGATATAATGGCTCTAACGATCCCAACGGCGACAACTGGAACTGGAACAGGGACGATCCTGATAACTACTCCAAGATAAATGGAACCGAGGGCAACGCCAGCGATCCCGAAGGCGGAACCAGACCAGACACTGAAGACCTTAACGGAAACAATTACCTCGATACAAACAACGACTATTACGAATTCACCATCGACCTTTCAAGCACTGAATTCGAGGTTCCAAATACACGTAATTATCTCGAAGACGGAACCGGCGAATTTTGGCGTCTCTATCGAATCCCCATTCAGGACTCCGTGTTCACCCTCGTTCCCGACGGCAAGGTATATCGGCGAACTCAGGTGGGCTCCCCCGATTGGCAAAGGATAAAATATACCCGAATTTGGATGGACGGAGTCGATGATTATGCTAAGATTCAAATCGCTCAGGTCGAACTCGTTGGAAACAAGTGGGAAGAACTTACCGACCACATTGTCATAGCCACAAAGAATACCCACGAAGACGGCGACTATATCTCTCCTCCCGGCGTAACCGGCGAACGCTCTGTAACCACGGGAATCATGAGCCAGGAACAGTCTCTGGCAATTATCTACGACAAAATCCCCGGTGAGTCTATAGCTTCCTGCTACCGGACTACTTTCGCGGGCGAATCTATGGATCTTACTCTCTATCAGGCACTTGATATGTGGGTTTATTTTAATAATGCCGTAAGTGACGATTCGGTGATGTTTTATTTCAAAATCGGCCGCGACGCGAATAATGCCTACGAATACCGAACCTACCTCCAGGACGGCTGGGCGGAGACAAACCGTGTGATTATGGACTTCCCCGAAATGACGGCTTTCAAAGACCAGTATCAAACATCGGTTTCCGACACGGCTATTGACAATATCGACCCGATTTTACAGACCGAGCATGGCTGGTATGTAATCAACGGCTCGCCGACATTGACCGATGTCAGATATTTCGAGATGGGTGTGATAAACCCCTTCACATACAGGCCAATCTCCGGGGAGATTTGGGTCGATGAGCTTCGAGTTACCGAGGTTCGCAAAGAACCGGGATGGGCTGAGAAAACTACTTTCTCCATCAATTTCGCAGACCTCGCAGATTTTTCGGGAACCCTCGAACGCAAAGACAGCGAATTCCACGGTCTAAATGAAAGGGTCGGAACGGGGAGGACGGAAACCGTTCTAAGCCTTTCAGGTGGTTTTAAACCTCACAAATTTGCCCCTGACAAGTGGGGTTTGAATCTGCCGGTATCATCGAATATGTCCAGACGAATTTCCGTGCCGAGGTTGAAAACCGGTTCCGATATCAGTGTTCCGGACTCCCTTCGAGAACAGGAGACGACAACAACTAAACAATATTCAGTCAATATCACCCAGACCCTCTCGCCCCGGAATCCGAACTGGCTGGTAGGTTTGACTCTCGCGAGGCTGTCTCATAGTGTCAGCGCAGGGGAAACCGAAGAGGTTAGCCCCTCATACCCCCTAAAAATAGGCAGAAACTGGAATGTTCGGCAAACATACGACCTTACGCCGAAAGAGAAGAATTGGGATGTCCACCTTACTAGATGGATGTTCTCCCAGCGTTCAGAAGAACCGGATGAGAGCACGCCCGAGGACACATCCCAAGCAGACTCGAAACCTCCACCCCCACGAGGGGGCGGATCGAGACCGACGCCGGCGGATACATCCTCCGTTCCGCGTATTCTGGATCTATCGTTCAACTTTGCGCCGACATCCCTGAGGTTCGAGACCAATCTCACCGGCAGGGAAGACGAGCGGTTCGACCGCTATGATACTCGAACTTACACGAACACTAAATCCCTCACCCATACTGCGACATTGAACACCAATATCATGCCCCCCATCACAACGGGTTTTGTTCTTTCGATGAAGAGAGATATTGGAGACTCGGCATACTTCCGATGGACTCACCCTATTGTTATCGGCAATCCATTGACGAAAACTATAAGTCAAAATGTTCGCTATAATCCCCAATGGGTAACTTGGCTTTCTCAGAACTACGAAGTTAGAGGGGAATATAAGGAGGATACCGATCCAACCCGCTATCGCGATGTGTTCGGAAACGTCAACCTCAATAGAACTTTTAGAGCTTCTTGGGGAATAAAGTGGAAGCAGTTGGGTAGTATGCTTGGAGGTTCCGAGAGCACATCCATGCCCGCAAGGCGTTCCAGCCCCCGCGACAGAGAGAGAAGAGGCGAAACAGAGCCGGACAGTTCCGAAACTGAACGCACAAGCACCGGCGGCGCAGAGGAACAGAGCGCCATAGCCAAAGCTCTGGCCGCTACCAAGCCCCTGTTCGAGAGTTTGGATGACCTGAGCCTCGATTGGCAGTTCGACGACCGCAGACAACAGCCCAATCTCGCAGATCGCCCGGGGCTTATGTATCAGCTTTCGCTGACCACCGATCCGGGAGTCGGCAGGATTCAGGATTCTACCAGAGCTACAAACCTAATCGAAAGCCAGACAACCACTGAAAAACGGACGGTTCGAACCGGCGCCAAGCTCCCCTTCAAGATGACGGCACAGCTTAGATATAATTACGTCAAGAACATTACAGTCAGCACTAATAACACAAAACAGATTCAAACTACTTTCCCCGATGTAACGCTGAACTGGAACGGGCTGGGACAATTGCCGCCTTTTAAAACTCTGGCGAACAACGCGCGTGCAAACGCCAACTATTCCTTCGAGGTGCGTGAGAATTATGAATCCGACGCTTTAAAGAACGACGCTCTTACTCATAACTTCAATCCTCTCATATCGATAAACATGACATGGAAGCCCGGAATAAGCACCGATTATTCGACAAACCTTCGCGATTCATATGAGAGGACATATTCCGCCACTTCAACTAACATCAGGCATAATTACGAATTGACGCATAAGATAACCGCCGGATATTCCATTCGTGGAACTCAGGGGTTCAAACTGCCGCTGATAGGCACTCTGAAGTTCGAAAACCAGCTTACACTCTCTCTGACCGTTCAAAACACGACACGCAGAACGGAATCATGGGTCGAAGGCTCCACCGACGAACCAACCCGTTCGAGAGACGATTACGAGTGGAGTTTCACCCCTTCGGCGAGCTACAACTTCAGCAGGAATATTCGGGGCGGCCTTGAAATGAAGTGGATAGATACTCATAATAGAAGATTAGATCAGATCAACCATGTGCGTGACGTCAGCATTTGGGTCGAGCTGAAGTTTTAGATATATTTCGCAAGAACAGACATATATGGCTTTCGCTGAGAATAGTTGAGGGTATTGAGTCATAATGAATAATGAACTGAACGAAGAAACCAGATCCCTTAGGCGCGAAGTCGCGAGATTGTCGCGTTTGCTACAGATTGGAAGAGCGCTTTCCAGCGACATTCATCTGGAAAACCTAATGGACAGGGTCACGGAAGAATGTGCGATGCTGTTGGGTGCGCGCAAGTGCATAGTCTGGATTCTCGATAGAGAGCACTCTATACTATGGACTGCCCTTTTTCCCTCCGGTCGAATAGTCAACCTTCCCCTCGACGAGAGCATGTCCGGTTGGGTCGCCACGACTCGCGAATATCTTATCTCGGATAATCCCCATGCGGACAGCCGTTTCAAAGGCAGTCTGGAAGAAGTTTTCGGGTTCACAGTCAAGAATATTCTCATCATCCCCCTCGTAAATTACCGAAGTGAGACCATCGGCGTAATCGAGGTTATGAACAAAGATACCGGCGGTTTCACTAATGATGACTACTTACTGCTTCAGGCGGCGGCGGCTCAGATATCGATGAGTATCGAAAATTCCCGGCTTTATAACGACCTACGGCGCACCTTCGGTTCTCTAACAGAGGTTATGGCGGCGACTATCGACGCGAAACATCCAATATCCCGAGGACATTCGAAGCGAGTCTCGAAATACGCAGTGGGTCTTGCAAGGGAGATGGGACTTCCGGAGAGAGATATCGAGCAGATTAGAATTGCAAGCCTTCTTCACGACTACGGCAAGATTGGAATCGAAGACGCGATTCTAAAGAAGGAAGGACCCCTCACGGATATCGAATTCGAGGAAATCAAGAATCACGCTCGAATAACCCATGATATTCTCAGTAAGGTTCACTTTGCCAAGGAGCTTTCCGAAGTGCCCCTTATCGCGAGTGCGCATCACGAAAGATGGGATGGATCGGGTTATCCTTTCGGCCTTGCGAGAGAAGCGATCCCTTTGGGAGCTCGGATTATAGGTCTTGCAGACTCATTCGATGCCATCACATCAACTCGCGAATATAAGAAGGCTTATACTTTTGAAGAAGCCAAGGCGGAGATCCTCGCGGAGAGCGGTTCCCATTTTGACCCAATGGTGGTCGAGGCCTTTTCGCGTTACTACAGCAAAGTCCTCAAACCCATGATAGATAAGGGCGAAACTCCGGTGGACGGCCAGTGAACGCAATAAGGGAATTTTACGATTTACTTTTTACAAGATACAGCAATCTCGATTGGTGGCCGGGCGAAACTCCATTCGAAGTTATGATTGGCGCGATACTCACCCAGAACACAAACTGGAAAAACGTCGAAAAAGCCCTGAGTAATCTCGACGACTTAGGGCTACTCGAACCCCGCAAGCTCCTATCGGCCGATGCCGATGAGGTCAGGGAGGCGATTCGGCCATCGGGATACTACAATCAGAAGGCTAAAAAGCTGGCCACATTCATGGAGTGGCTCGATAGCACCGTGAATTGCGAGATAGACCGCTTAGCCGATTTCTCCACCGACATGCTTCGCGAAGAACTCCTTTCGATAAGGGGCATCGGCCCGGAAACCGCGGACGACATCCTGCTCTACGCCCTCGACAGACCGGTTTTCGTGGTGGATACATACACTCTTAGAATCGCATACAGGCACGGCTGGATTCCAATTGATGTCGGCTACACCGAGTTGGCAGAGTCTTTTGCGGGCGCTCTTGATGAGGATTTGGATTTATTCAAGAATTACCATGCCTTGATTGTTGAGGTCGGTAAAACTTACTGCAAAAAGAAAATGCCCCTCTGCGAAAACTGCCCGGGGAAACCGCTTCTTCCGGAAGGAGGAGCATATGAATGACGCTTTCGAAAACCCCCCGGTGAGAACTCCCGGCGCTCTTCACAACTTCATCTGCGATATTATCGACGAGGCAATATCCAAGCATAACGAAGAAATCGAGGTCGCTGGCATCGTTAGCAACCTTATCGATAACCGAAACGATTCGGGGTGGATGTTCTTCTTCCTCGGCGACGAAAAAAACTCGGTGCGATGCGTTGTAGCACCGGAAACGAGTTCGAAACTGAGTTTCGATTTGAAAAAAGGTGCACATATCCGCGTTCGGGGAAAATTCTGGCTATATCGCAAAGATGCCAGCGTGGAGCTTTTCGTCAATTCTATCGAGCCTGTTCAGAGCCTTGCCGATAAGATTCAGGATAGCGAGATTATTGAGAGATTCAAGGAGGAAGGTCTTCTTCGCAAAGCACAACTAAAGAGTCTCCCAACCAATCCTCCTCCATCCCGCTTTGCAATTATCGCTCCGCCGAATTCCAATTCGCCCATGGATTTGCGCGCAGGAGCCGCAGGCGCTGGAGGACTTTCGCTTCTCGTGAGGTATATGGAAGATTATACAGCCGAAGCTCTGATAACCGAAATCGAGCGTTGCAACAGCCATAAGAAAGACATCGACGCAATTGTTGTCATAAACAGCGGCAGGGAAGATATGACTCTTTATGACAACGAAAAGGTTCTAAGAGCGACTATAGAAAGCGATTTGCCGGTGATATGCGCTGTGGGGAGCCGTTCGGATCATTGCCTTTTAGATTTCGTTGCCGTTGAGAGTATTCCAAATCCTTTTCTGGCGGGGCAATGGCTACGCGACATTCAGCAGACATATAGAAAGAGCAGGAAAACAGCGCGCAAACAGCTTCTGACCTTCTCTTTCATTGCCCTGTTCATAATAATTGTCTTGATTATTTTATGGGGAATCGGTGTCTTCGGCACTTAAGGTGATGATTAGTTAATCACGAAATCCCGCAGATATCTGGCCTTGTCCAGAGACGATCCCACGAACTTTTCCATCTGAATATACCCGGTATCCGGAACGAAATGATAGTAGATGTTCACTCCGGGCGGCTCGTAATACTGAAATCCGACGCAATCATCGAAAGTGCCGGCGGGAATTGTTACACCGGGCATTTCCAAGATAAAGCCCATATCGACGGGGTCGGAGGGATTTGGAGCGTAGCTTTGGAACGTCTCACCGTCGGCGGCGGGATATTTAAAAAGCAATCGAGGTAACTCATAGGGCTCGAATGTATCCCCAAAGGGAGAATATTCAAAAAGCCCTTCGATGCTATTACCCCACCATAATGTGAAGCTCTGAAAGGTCGTATCCTCGACGAAATACTCCAGTATAACCCGGTTCACACGCTTTCCATCGTGCACCAATGCTGAATCGACAATGTATCTCTCGCCGTAGTAAATCCAATCGCCGGTCGAATCGTCTATTGCCTGAACGTCGAATGTCCACTCATTGCCGACTACCAGAGGCCATATCGCCCCTTCTATCTCGTCTGGAACCTCCGGATCGGGAGGATCGACTCCGTTGTCGCACCCCACGATTAGAACGAGGGCGAAAAGGCATACTGCTAATGTTTTAAAATACTTCGTAATAACTGCCATCCTCGGTTGAAATGCTGTATGAACCGTCATCGTCAACAATAACAGTTATCGTGCCGGAAAGGTCTGTGCGGTATATTTCGGAAGTCCACACTGCGAGTCGCGCCAGAGTCTCGGAATGGGGATGGCCGTATGGGTTCTCATATCCGCATGATATGGCGCAGAAATCAGGCTGAAGGGCATCGAGAAAGGTTTCGGAGCTGGAGTATCGGCTTCCGTGATGGTTGGCGACGTAGAATTCAATCATGGGCATAGAATCGGCGATTCGGCCTTCCATATCCACCCTCTCGCCCTCGTCAGAGCCGTTGATATCGCCGCCTATCCAGACATCGAAGCCCTTCCAGCTGATGATGCAACCGACCGATTTATCGTTCTCCTGAATCACAAAGGTTCCGTTCCCGCCGCTCGCCATGCAAGCGATACGAACCCCGTCGTTGCCGAGATAGAGAGTATCTCCGAAGTTCATGGTTCGGCGTTTGTCGCCCACGGCCTCTTCATATTCCAGGAAATTGTTCGTGGTGTATGTTCCCCCGTGATCATAGCAGTATCCATCCAAATCAATAACTTCCAGGACTTCATCAGAGCCCGAAATATGGTCGCCGTCGAAATGGGAGGCTATGGCCATATCTACGAAATCTATTCCGAGGGAATCGAGAAGGGGCAGGATATAGCTCGTGGCGGCGGTTCCCGTCGCAAAATCGTATAGGAGATGATAACCGTCGGGGGTTGTGATTAGGGCGGAACTTGCCTGCCCGACATCGATGATTCGAATATACATGTTGCCGTCTCCGACATGGCCGTCCGGAGGATCCACCGGTCCGCTGTCCGTGCAGGCATTGAAGAGCAGGAGGGCGAGGAGGGCTATAATGGGTGTGATTCTGAAGTTCGTCTTAGTCTGAACGGAATTTGGAGACAACATATATCTATTCGATTTCTTTTTAAAGAGTTATAAGTATTTACTTCAAGTAATACGTTAGGCCAATGTAGCCCTCGTGCTGGGTGCCGGCGTTGTCCCGGTAAACCTGCGGCTCGGTGGCTAGAACATGGCGGCCGGAGATTTCCAGGTTAAGCCTTTGGTCGTCGAGGCGGAAAGAAAGCCCCCACGAAAAGGCATTGCCCTTGGTCGGCACAGGAACTATGGCGTAGCGATAAGCCGGCGAATAAAATGGATATACGTAGTCCCCTTCCCCGCCGTAGTAGGGGTCGAAGGAACCGAATTGATCGCTGTAGGCTGAATCCGGCTCATAGGAGAAATTCTCGAAACCGAAACGGATTCCGAATTCGGGAACGATGTAGATTTCCATTCCGCCGCCGATGGAGTTCCAGTCCACCTGGGATTCGATGTCAGTGGCAAGATAACCGTCGAGTTTATCCGCGCCTTTTTTGTATTCCGCTGTTATCGTCCATCCCTCTACCGGCTCGGAGGAAATTCCCATGCGGGTTTCGGAGATAGTCAGGCCATTTTCGTCGGTTACCGTGCCGGACTCGATGGAGCGTCCCTCAGCGGAATATGTTTCGGTCTTCAAACCCAAAGTGATAGGAACTTTTACCTCATCGCCGAAGACCTGAATTCCAAAGGCTGTTCTGGATATCTCATCCTCGCCGGTGGAGGGATCTTCGTCGCTGGCCGAGGAGTAAAAATCTTCTTCCATGTTAATCATATCGTATCCGAAAGCGCCGCGAACGAAGCCGGGGAAGCCGAATTCCGCCTGAATTCCGGTGATGTTGTCGGATGCATCGAACATAGCGTAATCGTCGCCGTCTTCATTATTGACTTTGCCGCCTCGGATACCGTAGTTTACTCCGACCGCGCCGAACTGCTCGAACCCGGGCAAGGCGAATCTTCCGCCGATTTTTATCCTATGAGAACTTACATTTCCTTTGGAATCCGTCCGCCAGCTTCCGGTATAGTAGTATAGATCCTCAAATTCGCTGAAGCCGTAGCCTCCGCCTGCACCGAGGGATAGGCCGAAGGGAGTATGATAGTTCAGGTAAAATTCTCCGAGGGGCAAGAAGCAGGCCGCTCCCCTCGTGGATGCACGAATTCCGATGTTCGACCAATCAGGCACTGCGGCGGTGTAATTGTGGCGATACTTCAGGCCCCAAAATGAATTCCGCATGGTGTTGTAGCCGCCGTTGAACTGGAAACGCGCAGAGAAGTTTTCGTTGAAGCCTTTATCGACCATTATTCTGCCGATGCCGTCAATCCAATACCAGGATTTGTCCTCGCCGTCTTCCGTGGGGCCGGGGTATTCGAGGGAGCGAAAACCTATATCAAAGGCGAATCTGTCTGCACCGCCGATTTTGTCGATTCTGTCGGGCTTAAGGGTATATGCCTCGTTGAAATGAGATGCGGCTGGATTTTCGCCGTTGGAGATGTCGTAGATATCGAGGTAATTCCCCTCACCGTCGAGAGCCGCTTCTGCACCGGCCATCGAGACACCGCGGTAGTTGAAATCCGCGGTGCTGTTGGGCTGGGCTAAAAGGGCGCTCATTAGAAAGATAAACAAACCTATAGTTATCTTGACCTTCATTTTTCCCTCTTTTCCTGAGTTTCTTCTAATTTAGCCAGTTTCTTTGTAAGTTCTTTGACTTCTTTGAAAAGTCCTTCGAGCTTTGAAATGTATGCGTTCTCACGGTGGGTCTGCATTCGCGGCTTGGCGGGATATCCGAAAAGCTGGGTTCCCGGCTCGGTGTCGCCCGTAACTCCGCTTTTCGCGAAGATTATGCATCCGTCTCCAATTCTCTGATGTCCCGCGAAACCTACCTGCCCTGCGATGATTACTCGATGGCCAACAATCGTGCTTCCGGCTAATCCGGTCTGAGCGGCAATCAGACAATATTCTCCGATTATACAGTTGTGGGCGACGTGAACCATGTTATCCAGCTTGGTTCCGCGTCCTATACGGGTTTCGGTGAAAGTTCCCCTGTCTATTGTGCAACATGCACCGATTTCGACATCCTCTTCGATTACCAAACATCCGACCTGACGAATTTTTTGGATGCCCTCATCCGAAGGCGCGAAGCCGAAGCCGTCGGAACCGAGGACAGAACCGGCCTGCACGATACATTTATCGCCGACTTTTGTTTTCGAATAGATTGTAACATTGGGATAGATATGGCAATTCGAACCCAATTGAACATCGGACATAAGGGAACAGCCGGATTCGATTATCGTGTCGTCGCCGATAACGCAGTCAGCACCGATAACAGCATTCGCGCCGATAAAGACATCCTTGCCGATACGTGCAGTCTCATCGACCACTGCGGTCTCGTGAATTCCCGGTGCAGGCTTATGCTGTGGGTAAAGGGTATCCACGGCCATAGCCATCGCCTTGTGGGGATTATCGTGCACGATGGCGGCGAAGGTTCTGTTTTCTGGCAGGACTTCCTTCTGCATGACAATGCACCCCGCCCCCGATTCGGCGAGCTTACCTTTGTAACGGGTGTTATGCAGGACCGCCAAATCGTTAGCACCGGCTTCTCCGAGGGGCCGGACGCCTCTTAAATCGGGGTCGCCCGGGCCTACTAAATCGCCGTCGATTAGTTTCGCAAGTTCACTGGCAAGCATTATTTGCTTGGCATCGAATTCAGTTCGTCGAGTAGCAAATCGGTGATATCCAGGTTTTCGTTGATGTAGGCCACGCTTCCACCGGCGACATCCATAATAAGGTCGTAACCTTCGCGCTGGGCAAGGGTGATAAGGACATCATTGATTGTTTCGAGAAGGGGCGTGGTCAATTCGGCGTTTCTGCGTTCGGCTCTGCCGCCGGTTCCGAAAATTTCCGAAAGGAATCTCTGATATTCCTGCTTCTTCTGCTCGATAAGGCGGAGACGCTCTTGTTTCTTGTCTTCGGAGAGGAGCAGAGCCTGCTGTTCCAGCTCGGTCTGGAGGTTGATGATTTCCTCTTCCATTCCGGTGGCTTCGGTTTCCCAGGCACTAACGTCCTTATCGAACTGAGCCTGGGCATCCGCGAAGGCGTCGTATTCCTGCCTGAGCCTTTCGGAGTTGATGTATGCGACTTTCATGTCCGCTCCGAAAGCGGCTACTGCCATGAGCAGGATTGAGATTGCGAGGATCTTTTTCATTTTTTTCTCCTTTTTAGGATCGTCAATTTTGTGAAATATACAATCAAAACCTTCTAAATCAAGTGCATAGTTTCGATTCGGCTATTTTGGCATAATTCTTGACATTGGCCTAACACGGGCTTATTTTTAGCAGACAATATACCAAGAGGAGCAACATGTTAAAAGAAAGTATCAGCGGAGTCAGAGGAATAGTCGGCGAGGGTTTCACGCCGGAGGTTATTGTCGATTACTGCAGGGCTTTCTCGGAATTATTGGCTGAGGGTCCGATTATCATCGCCCGGGACAGCAGACCCCACGGCAAAGTCATTTCCGAACTGGCATCGGCGGCCTTTCGACTCGCCGGACGGGATATTATCGACATCGGTATCCAATCCACCCCCACTGCTGAAGTTGTAGTCGAAAGAACGAACGCCGCAGGCGGAATAATTATAACCGCAAGCCATAACCCCATCGAATGGAACGCCCTAAAATTCCTGAAATCGGACGGCATGTTCCTCGACGCTTTGGATTTTCAGAAACTGCTCACTTTGAAAAATCAGAGTTTCAGATGGGCGATTCATGATGAAATCGGCAAATACGAATTCCTCGAAGACGCCCAGAATTACCATATAGACTCGATAATCTGGCTTCCGTGGCTGGACGGCGAGACTATCCGCAAAGCTAATTTCAAGGTGGTTCTCGATTCCAACGGCGGCACCGGTTCGATAGCCCTTCTCCCCCTTCTGGAAAAATTGAACTGCGAGGTAATCGAGCTTTGTTGCAGTCCAAATGGAATCTTCGAGCACGAAGCCGAGCCGCGTCCGGAAAATCTTCGCAAGCTCAGCGAACTTGTCATCGAACATAGCGCCAACATAGGCCTCGCTACCGATCCCGACGCTGACCGCCTCGCATTGGTCGATGAAAAGGGCGTTGCAATTGGCGAAGAATACACATTGGCAATCGGCGCTTCTGAAGTCGCGGATTTCGTCGAGGGGCCAATCGTTACGAACCTTTCGACCAGCGCAATGGTGGAATCACTGGGCAGAGAGGTCGTCCGCACGCCGGTGGGTGAGATTAATGTCTCGTCGAAGATGATGGAAATTGGCTCCCCCGTAGGCGGCGAAGGTAACGGCGGGCTTATCGTTCCCGCATGTCATCCCGGAAGGGACGGTATTCTTGCGACTGCGGTTATCCTCCATCGAATGGCGCGGAGAGGCAAAAAACTCTCCGAACTGGCCGGCGATTTCCCGAAACTGACGATGATAAAGGAAAAGACCCGCGCAGAAATCGAATACGACGAGCTGGCGAACCTAATTCTGGACGAGTTCGATGTCGAACAGCTCGATAGAACCGACGGCGTCCGCGTTGTTACCGCCGATGGCTGGCTTCATGTGCGGGCATCGAACACGGAGCCTATAATGAGGTTCATCGCCGAGAGCGAGGACGAGGAGCGGGCAAGACGGTTAATCGACCGCGCTAAAAAGCTGATTGAAGGCTAAAATGTCCTGGCTCAAGCCATCGGAGAACCTTGTCGAGTATCTCGCCGTCGAGTTAGCACCTTTCGATACTCAGGTCAGAAAGATGTTCGGAGTGCCTGTTCATTTCCTTTTCGGCAACATGATGGCAGGGGTGTTTGAAAATAGCGTTTTCATCCGCCTTTCCGAAACACAACGCGCGGAAATCCTCGCTGAATATGACACCGCGGCTAATTTCGAACCCCTTGCCGGACGTCCGATGCGCGAGTATATCGTCCTTCCGCAAGAAGTTATATCCGACAGGGACAGCTTTTACGAATGGCTTAGCAGATCCGTCGATTTCGTCTCATCCCTGCCGCCGAAAATCCCAAAGAAAAAGTAGCCCGGTTTGGCAAAGGGTTTGTTAGAGAAGGATTAAGATGTTGAAATTTGGCAATTTTAATCGGAGCAGATTATGTGCGGCATAGTTGGTTACATCGGCAAGAGACAGGCATTTCCAGTTCTTATCGACGGTCTTAAACGTCTCGAATACCGGGGTTATGATTCCGCGGGAATCGCGTATCACACCGAGGACGGAATTAAATCCCTCAAGGTGATGGGCAAGATTATCGAGCTGGAAAAGGAGGTCATGAAACAGACAGACCAGCCGAATATCGGAATCGCCCACACGAGATGGGCCACCCACGGCGAGCCTTCGCTGACCAACGCCCATCCACATACCGACTGCACCGGAAAAATCGCCGTCGTGCACAATGGGATTATCGAAAACTACCGTTCTCTGCGCAAATATCTCTCCGACCGGGGCCACAAATTTTCCACGGAAACGGACACAGAGGTTATAGCTCACTTAATCGAGGACATATACAACGGCGGGGATATTCCTTTCTGGAAAGCTGTGCGCGGGGCGTTACAGGAGATCGAGGGAACCTACGGCATCGCTGTCCTTTTCGCCGACGAGCCAAACAAGATTTTCGCGGCACGCCACGGAAGCCCTCTTCTGATAGGCGCTGGCGAGGACGAACACATAGTGGCCTCCGACGCCGCCGCTGTGGTTCGATACACGAGCAATGTGATTTATCTGGACGAGGGCACCCTCGCCACTATAAAAGCCGATTCCATCGTCATTTCAACCCTGGACGCCGAGCCGATTATTCCAAAGGTCGAGAAAATTTCGATGTCCCTCGACGAAATCGAGAAAAGCGGCTACGACCATTACATGCTCAAAGAGATATACGAACAGCCCCAGACCCTTGAAAACGCTTACAGGGGACGTCTGAACGCCGAGGAAGGCACAGTCCGCCTGAATGGTCTGAAAAACTATTTCGACTACCTTCGAGGCGCGGAGAGGCTTATGATAACCGCCTGCGGAACCAGCTGGCATGCGGCTCTTATTGGCGAATATCTTATCGAAGAACTGGCTCGAATACCAGTTGAGGTGGACTACGCCTCGGAATTCCGTTACCGCAATCCGATTATTCGGGATAATGAGGCCCTTTTCGTAATCAGCCAGTCCGGAGAGACGGCGGATACCCTTGCCGCCCTGCGTGAGGCCAAACGTCTCGGCACGCCGGTTTTCGGCGTGGTGAATGTGGTAGGTTCGACAATCGCAAGGGAGACCGATGCCGGTGTATATATCCATGCCGGCCCGGAAATCGGAGTGGCTTCGACAAAGGCGTTCACCAGCCAGGTGATGGTTCTGCTTGAAATCGCTTTGCTTCTCGGCAGGATGAAGGGTTATTCGATGGCTCAGGGCACCCGTCTTCTCAACGAACTGAAAAATGTTCCGGAGAAGGTAAGGCAGGTGCTTTCCAACGAATCTGAGAGTGGGAATATTCGCCGAATCGCTGAGAAATACTACAAGATGCAGAACTTCCTCTACCTCGGACGCGGCCTTCAGTTTCCTGTGGCTCTGGAAGGGGCTTTGAAACTCAAGGAAATCAGTTATGTCCACGCCGAGGGCTACCCGGCCGCCGAGATGAAACACGGACCCATAGCCCTGATAGACGATAACACTCCCGCGGTCTTCATCGCCACGGAAGATCCTCTCTACGACAAAATCACTTCCAACATCGAGGAAATCCGCGCTCGGGGCGGCAGGGTAATAGCAATCGCCACCGAAGGCGACGACCGAATCCGCGAACTAACCGAGGATATTATATTCGTTCCAGAAGCCGATCCAAAAGTCATGCCCTTAGTAACGGCCATCCCCCTTCAACTGCTGGCCTATCATATAGCGGTTCTTCGGGGCACTAACGTAGATCAGCCGAGAAATCTGGCCAAGTCGGTTACCGTGGAGTAGAAAAAAATCTACTTGATATTAAATAATCCCTCCCATTCGGAAAAAATTCTGTTATATTGCAGAGCAAATAAGGAGTAACCATGAGCAAAAAACGCCTTGGCGAGATGCTCGTCGATTCCAATTTAATCGATCAGGAACAGCTTCGGCAGGCTCTGCGGATTCAGGAGAAGCAGGGCGGGAAGATAGGCGAGATTCTGGTCGGTCTAAATCTGGTTGACGAGAAAACGATAACGGATCTGGTAAGTCAGCAAAGGGATTTCAAACGGATATCCCTCGACCCGAAGAAAATCGACCGGCGCCTTTTATCCATAGTTCCCCGGGACGTGTGCCGAAAATACAGGATTATCCCCTATATGGTTGAAAACGACATGCTAGTCCTCGCCATGGACGACCCTCTGAATACTTTCGCCATCGAAACTGTCGAATTTGTTACGAATTACAAAGTAATCCCCGGAATCGCAGAACCCTCGAAAATAGAGGAATTTCTCGCCATGCTTTTTGGTAAGCTCTCCACAAAGTCCATTCATGAGACACCGGACTATCTGCCCTTCGAGGCTTCCGAGACAGAGATAAAAAAACTGGAATGCAATGATGACAGCGTTTACTTCGATGTCGAGAAGATTCTGCAAACCGCCATTAACGATAGGGCTACAGATATCCATATCGACTCCGCCCACGGTGAAAGCCGAGTGCGATATCGAATAAACGGAGTTCTGGTCGATAGATTCTCGATACCGGAGAATAAACACGAAAAAGCGGTCTTCCAACTTAAGCTTCTGGCTAATTTCGACACCAATGGCGAGGAGATAAACCAATCGGGGGCATTTTCGTCCGAATTCCAGGGCAAGGATTATATCTTCAAGTTAAATCTCATCGGAACAATCACCGGCACGAATATCACGATGAAGGTCTCCGACGAGACATCGGCATGGCGAAATCTCGAACAGCTCGGATTAACCCCGCATGAACTCGCGGTGGTTATCGAGAATATTTTCAAACCCGGCGGTCTGATTCTGGTTTGCGGACCGGGGGGAATTGGCAAAACAACTACCCTCTATGCCATCCTGCGCAAAATATCGAGTAGCGAGAAGAAGATTATCGCTGTCGAAAGGCAGGCGGAACAGATGCTGGATTACATTAGCCAGGTGAAGGTCGATTTCCGCAAAGGTCTCGATTATCCGGCCACCCTCGACAAAGTTCTGCGAATGGATCCGGACATCATTATGATAGATGAACTCCCGGACGCTAAAACCGCCGAGATGGCAATTCGTGCGGCGTATATGGGCAAAACGGTCATCTCGACCCTTTATACGCGGGATTCTTTCGAGGGTATAGTTCGGCTGATGGATTTCGGCATCGACCCCTTCATTATTGCAGATTCGGTGAATGTGGTTCTGTCTCAGCGGCTTGTGCGAACCCTATGCAAATCCTGCAGGGAGCCGTCGAAACTCCACGACGGGCGAATCGTCCATAATCCGAAGGCATGCGAAAAGTGCGGATGGACTGGTTATGCTTCGCGGACAGGGGTTTTCGAAATTGTCTCCGGAAACGACATCACTCGAGATGTCCTTCTCACAACCACAACGGTTGAAAGCCTCGCCACCAAGCTTCGGGACCGTGGAACAGGAACATTGTGGCAGAAGGGCGTGAAAAAGGTGCTGACCGGCGATACTTCGCTCACCGAGATAGTTCGCGCAATTCCAAAAATGCCCTGGGACTGACGCGAGGGCATAATTTCCGTAATCCATTGATTTATATAACTTTGCAAAACGAATAGCAGTTTTTGCAAATGAAAAAGTTACTTTTGCAAACAGAATTGTTCTTTTTGCAGAACGATTAGCTCCTTTTGCAAAAACTAAAGTGCTTCTTGCAAGCACAACAGTGGTTTTTGAAAAATAGATACTTCTTATCGCAGATGCACCGCCTAATCAAACACGAAAACAGAGCGATAAATCGAGCCTTTGCGCCATTTCTCGATAAGCCTCTTCCCCACATAACAGCAAAAAGCCCGGTCGAAATGGCCGGGCTTTTTGAGGACTTTCGCCTAAGGGAATTCGGTTAAGTTTCTCCGATTCTCTTCATATGCCGGATTTACTCACGAGGAGATGGGGACATGCTCGACCTCCCGCAGAATATAAGGTCCGATATATGGGCTGAGAGCTTCCGGTGTTACTAATTCAACCTTCCTTCCGAATAGTTCTTCGAGAAAAAATACTGTTTCAATGAAGTTATCGAAGGAGTGCATTTCTGGGTTGAATTCAACAAGCAAATCGATATCGCTGGAAGGTGTTTGTTCGTTTCTTACGAAAGATCCAAAGAGACCGATGTCCACAACTCCCAATGAAGCAAGCTTTTCTCGGGAGTTGCGGATTCTATCGATCACGGAACCTTTTGTATCGGCTCTCGAATTCATAATTGATCGTCCCCATCGATCCAAGAATAGGGTTTCTGAAGGTAGCCTCGGACGAAATCTTCGTCAACTTTCCTTCACGAAAGGCTTTAAGACGCTTTTCGGCTTCCTGTGCCCATCGTTGGTTTCCCTTACTTAAAGCGGAATCTCCACAGAGTCGGCATATTCCTGTTGACTCTTGATGAATTCCAATGTGTTTTCGATGACCTGTTCGACTTCGCCCTCGTCGTTGTTCATAAGATAGAGGGGGAATCCGAAATAGGCCGACCGGAAACTTGGGGTAATGTAGCGCACCGCCACGGGAACATTGGCGAAATCCGTCATGTCCGCTGTGCTGGCGGTATCGACGATACCGAAGCTGTAAAGCCTCTGAGTGTATGGGCTTCCGCCGTATGAGGGCGCTCTCATGCCGATACGGGTAACTCTGGTAAGCAGATTTAGGCCGTCGGTTGTCTTCGCGGGATCCACGAAGAGGTCAGGATAACCCTCGATGGAAGTGTTGCCTATGGCTTTGTAGAATATCTTGTTACCCGAACCGGAAGCATCCTCGGAGATACCAAAGTAATTATATGAGGGTATCTCTGTCCATGAATCGAGTTCGTTGGTGAACATATCCCTGCCGTCGAAAACGAGCCTTCCGCCGACCTGAATGTAGAGCATCAGCTCCTGCAGATAATCAGAGCCTATTTTGAACGAAGCGCCGAAATATTCCTGGTCGAGGACCCAAACGATGCTGTAATCGGCGAGGGTTGTTCGAGAAACATCCCATGTGCTTGCGCTGGGAGGCCGATGAGTCATATAATCGACTATTACATCGCCGGTAACAAGGCCGTCGAATATGTCCTCATACCAAGCTCTGACAATAGCCGGATCGGGATATTGAATGCCGTCGTTCTGGTCGATAATCAGAACTTTGTGGTCGAAGGTGCCGTCGATATACTGCTGGCGGACATCGACGTCTGAAATGTCAAACACCGGCTGAGCCAGAGTAATTACCGCGGTATCCGCCGCCCCCGGGAAAAAGGCGTCATCGCGAACCTGCACGATGAAGCGATAGTCCCCGCTGGAAGGAATTTCGCCCTTGATACGGGTAGTGGTATTTCTAATCCATCCATCGGTTGTATCGTATCCGGAATTGACTCCGCCGAGAGAATCGTCGATTAATGACGTAAGGACTACGTCATTTGTTATTGCGTCTTCGAGCCACCATTTGTATTCGAGAAGAATGGAGTTATCGGGGTCGCTTGCAATCCAGCTAACCTCGATTCCTTTCCAGCTGTATGTTGTATCCTTGAGAATCCAGAATTCTTCGCCGTCGAAGGGATCGGTTACGATTGCGATTGAATCCGGCGGCACATTTGTGCGGTAGAGGGTTCTGCAAACGATGTCCGAATACATATCCTCGTTGTCTCTTCCACGAACGCAGAAAAGGTGCTTAGTAACAGAATCCGGATGGAGATGCTGGAAGAAGATTGTGTCGCTTGTGCTGGCACTTGGAACCTGGTTCCAGGTTATCCTGATATTATCGAGAGTAATAAGGGTATCGACATCCGCGAGGCTCTGCTGGTCGTTGTAATATCCATCCCAGATATCGGCGGGAATGCCTTTGCCCGCCTGTTCGTGGGGCAGATCGATGTATTCGTAAATATAAACCTTGCCGTCGGTGTCGAAGGCTCTCCAATACATAATCGGCGCGGCGCCGACAGTGTCGCCGTCGGCCGGATTATTATAGAGGTTAATCATCGGCTTTTGGTTTTCGTTGATGTCGCCCTGATAATCGCACCCTGTAAGAAGAAGGCCCGCAAGAACGACCGTCATCGAAATTAGTATTATTAGATTCGTCTTTCTCATTATCGAGTCCTCCTAAAATTCCAGGCCGAGGGTGAACTTGTGAGTGCTCTTGAGTTCCTGCATGTCGCTGAAAGCGTAATCGACCTTGGTGATTACATTTCCGATAGGCAGTTTTACGCCGGCGCCGACATTGAATTTCTCGGCATCCCAGGCACCGAAACGGTAACCCGATCTGATTGCGAACATGTTGTTGAACCAATATTCGGCTCCCACCTGGAATTTTTCCAGATTGTCATTGGGATGGCTTCCCTGAGCACCCAGAGTAACTTTATGAGCTCCGGATTCGTATATCTCCGCCGCGATGCCCATATGGAAGGACATTGGCAGAGGATAAGGGTTCTGCAGGAAGGTGATGTCCGGTCCGAAGTTCGAGAAGTTCATACCGATGCGAAGGTTCCGGAATTGAGTTCTATAGAGGATTCCGATATCCATGGCCCAGGAATGAGCTTTCACGTCGGCATAGTATTCTCCAACATACTTCCATGTAACACCCGTGGAAAAGCGGTCTGTCATGTTGCGGGAATATGTTATTCCCACTGCCAGATCGCTTGCCGAAAAGGTTCTACCCGTGCCTTCGGGACGTCCCGGAGTGGTTTCGCGCATTTCGCCGGTAGTAAGGCCTATTGCGCTAATCCCTACGATTCCGCCCAGTTGGTGAACCGGCATGGCAAAGGCCGCGAAGTCGTGGGATATTCCCGCCGGCCACATGGTATGGGTGAACATAACTTCTTTGCGGCTGAGGTTAGTTAATCCCGCCGGGTTGTAGTATATCGCGGAAAGGTCGTTGGCGGTCGCTAAGAATGCGTCCCCCATTCCGACGCTTCGAGCGCCCACGGGAATTTCCAGAAACTGCGCCGCGGCTGTTCCGACTTTGGCCTGTGAAAAAGCTACAATCGGAAGAAGAAGCAGTGCGGCTATTAGTAATTTATATCGTCTCATGATTCTCCCCGTTATTTAATAATTACGAATTTGCCAAGTTGATATTCGCCGGTTTCGAGATTCTCGACGCTGAACATGTAGATTCCGCTAGCTATGGCCTGATCGTTCTTGTTGATGAGGTCCCAGTCTTCGGCGCCGACCATGTCTTTGCCATCGCCGTCTCGATTGTTTTTGCCGCCTTCCCAAACACCGTCATCGCTATGATTGAGTTCTGCGACAAGGTCCGCGTCCACAGTGTAGATTCGAATGATACACCTGGACGGCAGGTTGGCGAATCTTATCTTACGGGAATACTCAGTCCAAACCTGACCGACCGGGGTTTCCCAGTCGAGGCCTTCCGCGCCGGCGTAGTTGTTATCAACACGGTAGGGGTTTGGAATTACGTAAACTTCATCGGAGGTTTCTTCGCTTCCTCGGGCGACTACCCATTTGTAATTGGTAGTTTTTGAGGATTCGAGGGATTCGAGGTCGCGCGTGGGCTGACCGAAGTCATATGCCGTTACGGAGATGTAAATATCCGAGCCTGCGCGCTGGTTGGTCAGAGTGTATTTGAACCACTCCTCGCCGTTGCGCATGACGGGTTCCGGCAAACCGCTATTGGTTCCGAATTTGGCGCGGGGGAATATTTCCTCGATAACGTCTCCGCCGTCGAATATGTATGAAGTATCGACCCATGGGAATTCGGCTTCTGTGTAGTCATCCGGCGAAACAAACTCATCGCTTCTCACGCGAGTCTGGAAAGTTTCGGACGAGTTGTAATCGATGAAGAGCACTTTGTCGAATTCTACAATGGGGGTGTAATAACTCTCGAGATTTGCCTCGGCGGTGTAGATTCTGAAGCCGGCGAAGTCGTAGAGCATAGTAATCGGGTCTTGTGTCTCCATCGCATCTTGGAATTTCCAGTATATGTCGATGACATTATCGTAGGTCTCGACTTCGAAATACGGCTTGGGAGGTGGAACAGGCCCCTGATAATTAGGTTCTCCGAGACCGTTGGGTGCGCCGTAAACATCGCGAACCCATTCGGTCGTTTTAGCTACACCGGTGTAATTGTATTTCTCCGGCTGACAATCGCCCACTACGTTTGGATCCTGATGGAAATCCTCGGCGACCATGACTGCTATGGCGAGTCGAATTGTATCGTCCGGCGGAATATCGAAGGGGCCGAAAGAGAAGAGGAAACGGGTGTCATATCCGCAAGCCATGTTTTCCGCCAGGTCTTCGGGAGGCGGAACCCAATCGTCATCCTCTGTGTAGTTTAGAATATCGGTCTGGTCGTAATCGAACTCGCCGTTGCTCATGACCTGATACTTCATAATATCCGTTTCCGGTGTTCCATCCCAGGTCATGGGGGGGTATCTTCTCATCGGGCCCCAGTCGATTTCCTCGTTTGTGTTGGATACCCACCAGTTAAAGGAATAACTCAACTCGTCGAGGGGATTTTCTCCGACTTTGAGGAGAGCAATTCCGAGAGCCCCTGTTGGTGAGAATTCGTCGAAGCGGCCGTCGTCGGTGGGGTCGCCGTCGTTGTCGGCCAACCAGGCAGTGTTGACGGTAATGGAATCGTTTTTGATTGGATCCCAATAGGATTCGATGAACCCAGTAACATCGTCTTGAGCGTATGCCGGAGTATTTACATGCCCGACATCGCCGTCGATATAGATTCCCACGTAAGCGTCGCGGATAGTGTCCCTCTCGGCGCGGATGTTGCGGAACCAGTAATCGATGATAACGAAGTTACGGGCGTAGTTATATGACCAAGAAACCGACCTTTGTGTAACCTCGACTCCGATAGGCCGATGTTCGATGGGAACGATATCGGGGTTTTTGACTGTATCGGTCATAAGAGCGGTGAAATCCTGCTCGCTAATCGCGAGAGTATCTTCATAGATTGAGTTCACCATTATTGTATCTTCGGCCAGATTGTAGCCGGGCATTAGCTCGTTGACATCGTGGAACCATCCGTCCTCGCCGACACTAACGACTGTGTCGCCTCCGACAACGGCTCCAATCCAGAGAGCGCCCTGGAACAGGTATTCGAGTCCAGAACCGCCGGGGTATTCTGCAGAGGGTCTGCATTGACCGGCTTTGTCGCCTGTTTCGTAAATGATACAAAGGCGCGGGTCGTCCTCTCCCCTCTGGCTTCCGAAGAAACCCCAGTTTGATATTGTAAGGAAGAGTTGCCCGACATCGTGGGTCTTCTCATCTATTGCGGGGGTCGATACTGCAGGTCTTCGCCTTGGAGCGGTCTGATTGTCCGGACCGTCTTCCGCGAAAATAGTTCCTGCAAGCAATAGCCCCAGAATGAGGAGAATTGTTGCATATATGATTCTTTTTTTCATTATAACTCCATTGTCCTCTAAGGCTTACCAGCTAACCTGAAGGCCGAGTCTGATGTTTGTTGGCGCGCTCCAGTGGCTTGGGTCGAATGCATAATCGAGCCCGTTTCCGAGGCCGTCGTCGATGTCCCAGTCGTCCGGTTCGCCTGTTTCGCTGTAAACATACTCGATATTCCTTCTATTCGTGAGGTTCTGCACCCAAACGAGGAATGAATAGTCCATTCCGGCGATTGTGAAGTCCTTATTGAAACGAAGGTCGATATTGTAGTTAGGCGGCATTCTGAGAGCGTTTTCGCGTTCCCAGGCTTTCTCGCCGGGTTTTGCGTCCCAGTTCGGGTTTTTGACTGTCGGGGTATAGGGGAATCCGCTTCCGTATTGGAAGAGCGCGTTGAGACCCCATTTATCCGGTAATCTGAGCCCGAAAACGATTGGGTTATCGCCATCTTGAACGCGGTAGTCGGCGATGAGATTAATCATATGCCTTTGGTCCCAGTTGAGCGGCAGGTCCTGAAGCGGAATTGCCGACTGGTCGAAGAGGGCATCGTAGCCGCTTCTATTAGAGCTGGATTTTCCGAAGGCGAAGGCGTATTGATAGTTCATATCGACACTCCATCTATCGGTATAGCTCTTTCGCGCCGAGACTTCGATACCTCTGCTTCGAGCGTAGTCCTGATTCTCATAAACACTTTGAGAAAGGGGTCCGAGGTTCTGGGTCACGGTGTTTAGAAGGCCGTAGATGTCCTTGTAATAACCGGAGAACTCGAGAGTCCATGCATCGCTGATTCCGTATCCGACGCCAAGCTCATATGTAACAGTCTTCTCGAAACCGAGGTTCGGGTTACCGATAAGTCGTCCGGCTCTACTGGCCTGGGTAGGCATCTGGTAGAAGTTATCGTAGCCGGGCAACTGGTAGAGATGAGCGTAGCTGAAGAAGAGTTTCGCTCTGTCGGTTATTGGGAAACTCATTCCGATACGGGGGCTAAGTCTGCTCTGAGATTTGAAAATCTCATCGTAATCGGGCAGAACTTCAATGATGTCCAGCGAAGTCGAATCTTCGAGAACTTCGCCCGCCTGAAGGAAGACATCGAGCCTAACGCCTATATTGGCGATAAGTCCGCCGTATTCCATTTTGTCCTGAATATACCATGCGAACTGTTTCGGGGATCTTTCGTAGAATGAACGGAAGATTCCGTGTTCCTGATAAGGGCCGCCGTCGGGTTCGCGGTCGTATTTGAATTCGGGATACTGGATTTCCTGCATATTCATATTAATATACTGGAACTCCAACCCGGTTTTGACCTGATTGTTGTCATCGACCTGGCTTGTGATGTCGGCTTTTGCGAGAAGTATGTTCGTCTCGCGCCTGTGCCATACTGCCCAACGGTTATAACCGCGGTCGAGGAAGAGGTCGGTGTTGTCCCATTTGCCGTTGCCGTTGAGGTCGATATACGGTTCCCATTCATCGCGTTCGAAGTTGGGCGGATCGTATTTGCCGTTGCCGTTCAGATCGAGGAAAGGCTCGCCCTCTTCGCCGACATCGTAAACACCGTTGCCATTTGCATCGATGAAGTCGCATATGTTGTTGCGGTATGTGTAGATACCGTCGCGGTTGACATCAACGAATTCGCCCCAATCGACGGAAAAGTTGCCGTTGATATCGTTCCACGTAGTTTCCTCAAGGGCAATGTGATACTCTTCTGGGACTGACGGATTATTGTAGTAGTAGCTTCCGAAAACAAATTCACCCATCTCTTTAATGCCGTTGCCGTTATGGTCGATCCAAAGGGTGTCGTCCACAAAGACGCCGCCGGGATAAACGTTTTGGCCGTAGAATCCAATTCCGAATGGCATTCCGTCACGGAAAGGCTCGCCGTCCTGCCATGGTTCGGGTCTATCCATCGGGCTTGCGAGAATGTAGCTATTGAAGTTAGTCTCACGAGGCTCGAAAACTCCGTTGTCGTTGACCTCATACCAGGGTTCTTCGCCCAGCATTGGAGGTCTTTCGTCGATATAGACGGTATCGAGATAGCTGATAGCCGTGCGGGATGCATCGGTCCAGACTGTATCTACGTAATCGATGATGGGCTCCCAATATTCCCAGAAATCCCACTGGCCGTTGGAGTTGGAGTCCCACCATTTCACACGGACTTGAGGAACACCGTCGCCGTTGATGTCTGACCAATCTTCGAGGCTATTATAGATGGAGCTATCTACTGCGAAGTAATCGGGAGTATTCCCTCCCGCTTCGCTGTCCAATCCGGTGCGGAAATAGCCCGCGCGAATTTCGTAGAAAGTCCTCGGCGATAAGTTATGAACCCATTTAATAGAAAGCTGATAGGCTTTCCGGCTCACGACCTGGGCATTCTGTGGAGTAAAGGTATAATCCCAGCTCCAGCTTCTGGATTTTGTCCAGTTACCCGTTCCTGTAACGGTGTAGGACATCGACGGCGTTATCTTCTGTTTGAGCTTGAGGGTCGCCGTGTATTCATTATAGCGCCTCTCGGGGAAGAAACCGAACCAGTCGTAGTCGATGGCATACGGTGTGCCTATCTCATCTTGAGTGGGAATGTGATTTTCTAAATCCCAGAGATAGTTATAAGGATAACGGGTGTCTGTGTTCTCGCCGGTTACGGAAAGGAAGTAGCTTATCCTCTGAGAACGGGGCAATTCGAGGCCCAACTTCGGTAGGACATAACTACTGAGCGGTTCCGGTCCGGATAGCGAAAATTCAAGCCGGTCGGAATTTCTGGAGAACTTGTTCAGCTCATCGACGAAGAAATCGTCCGTCAGGTATGATGCACTACCGGAGAATTTGTTGATGCTTCCTTCGCGGGTAACGATGTTGACGATACCCGAGAGCGCGCCGCCGTATTCGGCATTGTAGCTTCCGGTCTGGACGGAAACCTCCTGGACGCTCGAAGTAGCTACTTCGAGGCCCTTAGCGCCGTATGTCGGGTCGGTAACGGGCATACCGTCCACCATGTATGTGACCTCGGAAGAACGTCCGCCACGCATATGAATCTGGCCGTCCCGCTCGACTATTCCGGCTTTGGTCTCCAGAACTTCGCCGATGCTTGTAACAGGGCGTTTGGAAATATCTTCGCCGGAGACTTTGGATTCGGAATGGGTAACATCGAGTTTGACCTCGTCGCGATCAGCAGTGATAGTAACTTCCTGATGCTGAAGCGCGGTTGATTCCATCTGAATGTTGATTGTAATTGTCCGGTCAACTGAAACCGCGACGTTGGTTACAGTTACGGTGTTAAAGCCGACATAGGATGCGCGGACTTTGTAAAGTCCCGCCCGGACATTGAGAATGAAATATTCGCCGTCGAAATTTGTCGCGGCTCCGCCGATGACGTTGTCGCCATCGTCGAGAAGCTGGACATTAACTCCGGCAAGACCTTCTCCGGTTTCGGAGTCGGTTACTGTTCCCCTGATCTTACCTGACTCTTGAGCCAGAAGGACGGGGGAAAGGATGAATAGGACCATAAGGGCTACAATAAGCCCCGAGGTGCGGTTCGGCACCATCGAAACCTCCCCTGCTATGTTATTATTTTTTTCAATTCGTCGAATTTTCACGAGGATTTCATCAAAAACTAATCCTCTAATCTGTGAATTATATTTAGGCTGATTATAAGTGTCAAGGCATTTCTAATATTTATTGAGATAAACGGGGTAATAGGGCTTGTCGTGAAAGAAAAAAATTGTGCGGTAAAAGAATACGCGGGCATAATTCTCAGAAAGACAAATGAAGTGTGGATGACAATCCTACCGCGAGTTTCTGGTAGATATCTTCTTTAGAATACTTGTTCGAAGAGCATTCGCGAATGCATGTGGCTTTCTCGGGGAGTCGAAAATCGCCTTTTTTCTCCGTCATAAATTCGTTCAGTCTGCGGAAATCGGGGCTGACTGGAATTGAGCCTTGCTGGAGAAGAGCTCCGTGTTTACGGCGTTGGGCGCTTCCTATCAGCTTTCTGCCGCCGACTACAACTTCGTATCTGCTGGTGGAAGAGAAGCATGAGGGGTTTTTGTGGCCTCCGAGTTCCCCTCGAGTTATCTCTGCTGGAATATCTAATAGGTGAAGGCCTGCCACAAGGCCTTCGGATATTGCCTTATAGCTCTCGATGACACTGGATTCGGCTATCGGATGGCTGGCGGGCAAGACTATGGAATAGGTTACTTCGTCCCAGTGAAGCACAGCCCTGCCGCCGGTCGGCCGGACAGCAAAATCTACTCCGGCATTGCGGAGTGCGTCGTAATCTATATCCGAGCGCGGCTGGCCGTAGCCTATTGTTAATGTAGGATTGAGCCAATCGTAGAAACGCAGAATTGGAACGAATTCGGGATTTCGCGCATCATTTAAGAGGACAGCGTCCATCTGCATGTTTATCTCACCGGGGTTTTTTCCGGCGAACTCGAGTCGCCAAATCTCTTTTTTCATAATATCAGTCTCTGTCTCTTCTTCTCTTGCGCCGTCGATACCATCCATATTTGGTTCCGCCGTCCATTAGAAACCCGGCTAATGCAAGGATAGCGCCGAGATGGAAATTCTGTGTCGTAAATGCGACGATAAGCCCGGTCATCATCCTTGGGAAGATGAACCATCCGGGAACATATATCCATGCTCTTTGGTCCCAGAAGGTTCCGCCATGAAAATGCCATATGACGAGAAGGTTAATTCGAGGGAGAAAAATGAAGCCCAAGAGGTAAAAAACCCATTTAAGCTCCCAAACATTGATTACATCGGTCATTGATTAGTCCTTTGAATCTAAGGTCTCTCTGATAATCTGCGATATTGTTCCGACCGAATAGGGTTTCCTGATGAGGGCATTTGCGCCCTGCTGAAGAAGATCGCTCAGAACCTGATCCCGAGCATATCCGGTAGAAAGGATCACTTTGACATCGGGGCTGATGTTCTTTATGTTTCGATATGCCTCTTCGCCGCCCATTTCCGGCATTATGATATCGAGAAGGACAATATCCACGTTTTTGTCTCTTGACCGAAGAATTTCAATCGCTTCGGTTCCGTTCGATGCGAGGAGCACTTCGTAACCCAGATATCCGAGCATGGAGTTCAAGACTGTTCGGATGTGAGGTTCGTCATCCACTACGAGAACTGTCTCTTCACCTCTCGGAAGCTGTTTGCCGGTGCCGCGTTCCTCTTTGACCGGAAGTTCTTCGGGCAGATAAACTGTGAATGTTGTTCCGCTTTGTTCTTCTGATTCGGCCTGAATGAAGCCGTCGTGTTTTGAGACCAGTTTTTGAACGAGGGAAAGCCCGAGACCCATTCCGGTGCCTGTGTGGCGTCCCTTGAAGAACGGCCGGAAGATATTTTCCAGTTCATGGTCGCTTAGACCTTTGCCGCTGTCTTTGACGGAAATCCATACATAGCGTCCGGGTCTGATAGTTTCCTCGGTGATGTTATATGGGGTCTCGAAAACGGTATTGCCGGTAATTAGAGTCAGCTCTCCCCCTTCCGGCATTGCTTCGATGGCATTAACCATCAGGTTGAGTATCAGTTGATGCACCTGAGCCATATTTCCGCGGACACTGTCCGGACGGGCATTGAAGAAGGTCTTTATGGAGAGTTCTCCCGATGGGGGTTTTGGAAGAAGCTCGAGGGCATCTCGAATTATCGAGTGGATCGATATAACCCTTCCTTTTTTCTCATCGGCTTCTTTTGTGAGGGACATCAATTTGCCGGTAAGTTCGCTGAGTCTCTCGGTTTCTTTTTCGATTATGCCGGTGAATTCGGATTGTTCGACATCGCTGGCTGATATTACTTCGAGGCGATTTACAGCGCCTATTATGCTCATGATGCTGTTATTGTATTCGAGAACCAGGTCTTCGGCAGATTTTGAAAAAACTGCTGAGGGGTGGCCGCTTCTGGCGGATCTCGATGACTCTTCGGTCTCTTTGCTATCAATAATAAGCAACACTGCTTTTTCGCCAAAATAGCTTACCAACCGGGGTCTGGCAGTGATGAGAATCAAATTGCCTTCGGATCCTATGATTTCGAACTGAATTTCTTTTGGAGAGTCTTTGTCATCGAGCATGTTCGAGATGAGGGCTTCGACTCTTGTGCGGTGCACCGGAGGTAAAATTTTGGAAATACCGCTGGACCTTATCCATTCGGGACTTTTACCGATAAGTTTCCTGAAGGCATTATTAATGTAAAGTATTCTCTGATTATTGAAAACAATAGCGCCGTTGGGCATACTGGAAAGCATGGCGCGAAAATTCTGGTCGGATTCTCTAAGCTTGTTCTGAAGGGTCTTTTCTCTCGAAAGGTCTTTTAAAATACCTACGGTAACGTCGGCATCGGATAATCTGACTACGCGGACCGAAAGTTCGATAGGCCGACGTTCGCCATCGGAGCGGATGCCTTCGACTTCGTATGATTCGGGTTGTTCCTCCCCTTTTCTTCGGAGTTTATATCGTTCGATAACTTTATTCAGATTATCACCTTCAAAAAGCTCGACGAAGCTCTTTTTGTTGAGGTCTTCGAAAGAATACCCGGTAATGTTCTCCAGGCCTTTATTGGCATAAACAAATCTGCCGAATACTTCGTCATCATCCTGAAGGCAGAAAAACCCGATATTCGCGGAGGATGCGGAGTTTATCAATCCCGCGAACTGCTTCTGTAAATCCTCATATTCTCGCTTCAGAGCTTGTTTTTTAGCCATCTCAGTTTCGAAAGATATTCTTGATGTTCGCATTTTGGAAATGATGTATATGGCCGCAACTAATGCAATTACAAGGGCTATGATGATAAAATAGCGGTTGTTTGAGGTTTCTTCTTCATCGATTTGCAACCCGGCGAGCCATCGTCCCCGAATGGATGATAGATCACCTCCCAATTTTAGATCTTCGACAATTCTGTCAAGACGCCCAGCTACAGATGCTTTGTGAATCGGAACTGCTATGACGTAGTCAAACTTAAGAATGATTGAGGAGTTTTTGTGTATGGATTCGGTTAATCCAAGTTTGCTGATGTAATAATCGCCGACTTCGACCGGCAGAACAACTGCTTTGAAACTGCCGTTAGCGAGACCGGTTAGAGCTTCTGCAGGGGATTTTGAGTAGAGATTTTCAGGTCCGCAAATCCTTTCGAGGACATCTATTGCCGGGCTTGCGGGATGCACACAGACAGGCTTACCAGACAGTTCTTTCAGATTAGCAATTTTCGTTTTTTCGTCAGTAAATACTGAGAACTGAGATTGAATAATGGGGCGAGAAGTTCGCCACTGTCCTTCCAGATTATTGTCTCGGAATACGCCGGCCAGAAAATCGCAACTGTCGGTTAATGAGTTTAAATCCGTCAGTCGAGGATCCCTGAATTTGTAACGGACGCTTTTGTTTAAACTTGCGCCGATTTCGCGGGCTATTTCCACAGCGAAACCACTGGGTTCTCCGCTTTTGTCGATAAAACTGTAGGGAGCGAGGCCGTCGAAAAAGATAACGCAGATTGTGTCTTTCGAGTCGAGCCAGTCGGTTTGTTCTTGAATAGACTGAGCTGATAGATTACCAAATAAAGGGAGGACGGCAAAAAATATTAATATTGCTAATTTATTGTATTTCATATCAATACATGTTTTTATTAAAGTTATTTATAAAGTGTCTTTCTCGCCATAAATCAAAACACAATTATGATTATATGGATAAGAACGCCTTTGACAAGAAATATTTATTCGAAGGTGTTGCGGCTAAGTCTTTCTCTTTTCGAGAAGACATGCAATTTCCGCCAGGAGTATTTTCACGGCATCTTTCTGGGGAATTTTACCCGCAGGTTTGCCATGTTTGAAAAGGAGAAAGTCCTCCTTTCCGCCGGCTATGCCGATGTCGGCGCTTTCGGCTTCTCCGGGGCCGTTTACTTCGCAACCCATGACTGCAACAACGAGCTTTTGGGAAGTAACAGGCAGTTTTGACCTAACCTCTCGGGCGATGGTCTCCAGGTCCACTCGGCATCGGCCGCAAACGGGGCAACTGACAAGCTCGATTCCGCTGTCGGCGAGGTTGCAGGCTCTGAGGAGGGATTTCCCTGCCAGAACTTCCTCTAAAGGATCGCCGGTGATGGAGAACCGAATAGTATCGCCTATGCCGTCGAGGAGAAGGGAGCCTATTCCGGCGGAGCCTTTAATCAGGGCTTCTGGAGCGAGGCCGGCTTCGGTAACTCCAAGATGAAGGGGGTAATCGAATTCTTCTGCGAAAAGGCGGTTCGATTCAATGACATCGAGGACATCGTGGGATTTCAGCGAGACCACGATGTCTCCAAACCCAGCCTTTTCGAGGATAGAGATTTCTCGTTCGGCGGCTAACAACATGCGGCTTGGCACCGGAAGTTCCTGGTCGAGGTTTTTCGGAAGGCTTCCGGCATTGACGCCTATTCTGATAGGTATGCCGTTGGCTGTGGCAGAGGAGGCTACTTCCTTTACTCTGCTATCGGAGCCTATATTGCCGGGGTTTATTCGAAGCTTGTCCGCCCCGGAATCGGCGGCTTGAATAGCCAGGCGATAATCGAAATGAATATCCGCCACGAGGGGGACGGCGGTTTGGGAGCGGATGGTTTTGAAAGCTTGAATATCGGCCTGGTCGCGAATGGCCAGGCGGATAAGATCGCATCCGGCGGCACGCAGTTTTTGTATCTGGTCGAGGGCGGCTTCGGTATCGGCCGTTTGGACATTTAGCATAGACTGCACACTTACCGGAGCGTTTCCACCGATGGCGGTATCGCCCACTCTGACCTGCTTTGTTTTGCGCCTTTTAGGTTTTTTGTTCATGGTTTTTCTCTCATTGGCATAATCTTTGCAATTTACGAACGAGCTTATTGAACTTGACAATCGAAATATATCGGTTTATCTTCACAAATGAAGGTTCCGCTTATGGTAAAATGGTTTAACAAAATAATCTTTCTGACCGCGCTATTTGTAGTAGCGGGTTGTTCTTTTGCCGATAACAGCACGATATCGGACAGCCAGTTCGTCATGCTTTACGTCGATTTGTCCTTTGCCGCCGAGCAGTTCCTGTCGGATTCCGTTCAGCTTGCCGGAATTCAGGATTCCATTTTCGAGGCTCACGGTGTTACCCGTAAGGATTTTGACGCTTACAAGGCCGAACTCGACAAATCCCCAGAACGCTGGAGCGAAACCTGGCGTATGGTGGCGGAAGAACTGGAAAAACGCGAAGAAAGATTACAAAGAGCAAAAACAGCACAGGACGGCAAGTCTAAAGACTGAAGGCGTCCTCGATATGGAGGATATCGAAACCTCCCTCGACCTTAGTTAGAGCAATCACATCGAATCGAAAGAAGCAATCTTGCGGATTGTTTTTGTCGATCCATGCGTTGGCTATTTTGCCAATCTGGCGGCGCTTTGCCATATTTACCCATTCCTCCGGCCTGCCGAATTTGTCGTTGTAGGCCGTCTTTACTTCCACGAACACGATAACCTTGCCGTCTCTGGCGATTATGTCTATTTCCCCCTGGCGAATTCGCCAATTTCTGGCGAGAATCTGGTAGCCCTTATTCAGAATATGTTCGACGGCAATGTCTTCGCCGGTTCGGCCTCGTTCCTGCCCCCTTTTGGATTCCATTTCAGAACACCTCCATCGAAAGGTATTTAAAACCGCTGTCGGGGAAAAGGGTTACGATAGTTTTGCCTTCCTCCATTTCTTCGGCAATTTGCAGGGAAGCCATATAAGCCGCTCCTGAAGAGATTCCGCCGAAAATGCCCTCTCTTTTTGCCAATCGTCTGGTCCCATTGAGTGCGGTTTGGGTGCTTACGGTAAGAACTTCGTCGATAAGGCTCTGGTCGAGGTTTTTCGGGATGAATCCCGCGCCGATGCCTTGAATTCCATGTTTTCCGGGACTATTACCCTTTATGACAGCGGATTCTTCCGGTTCGATGCCAATAATTTTCGGCGAGAGGCCGGCTTTTCGAAATGCCCTCGCGACGCCAGTAATTGTCCCTCCCGTGCCGATTCCGATCACGAAGGCGTCGATGTGGCCGAGGGCTTCGATTATCTCGGGGCCGGTGGTGAATTCGTGGGCGGCGGGATTCGCGGGGTTATCGAACTGTGCGGGGATGAAGGTGTTCGAAAGCTCTTCGCGTAGCTCTTCCACTCGGGCGAGGGCACCCTTCATGCCGGTTTCTACGGGTGTCAATTCGATTTTTGCGCCGTAGGCTCCCATGGTTTTGATTCGTTCAATGGACATATTCTGCGGCATCACGATGATGCACTTGTAGCCTCGGGCGGCGCAGATCATTGATAGAGCGATTCCGGTGTTTCCGCTGGTGGCTTCGATTACAGTGGTTCGAGAATCAAGAACTCCCCTTTTCTCGGCGTCGATAATCATATTCAGAGCGGGGCGGTCTTTCACGGAGCCGCCGGGGTTGAACATCTCGAGTTTGGCATATATTTTGGCGCGTTCGCCGAAGCCATCTCCGCGAAGCTGAACTAATGGTGTTTTGCCGATGGTCTTCAAGATTTTATTATCGAAGGACATCTACTCGCCCTTTGCGCCTTTGTGAATTTCGAGGTCTTCGTTGACCATCTTTTTGAGTTCGAGGATTAGGGACTGAAGGTCTGCCATCTTCTCGGAAATGGGGTCGGGCAGGTTGCCGTGGTCGAGCCAGGCTTCGTGGACTTTTCTGCCTTTGCTGATTACCACCCTGCCGGGAATTCCGACGACAGTGGAATCGTGCTCGACATCGCGCACGACGACACTCCCTGCGCCTATACGCACCTCGTCGCCGATAGTGATATTCCCCAGAACTTTTGCGCCTGCGCCTACAACTATGTTATTGCCGAGGGTAGGATGACGCTTGCCCTTTTCCTTGCCCGTTCCGCCGAGGGTTACGCCCTGATAAAGAGTGACGTTGTCGCCGATTATCGTGGTCTCGCCGATGACGATGCCCATGCCGTGGTCGATGAAGAGGCCTTTGCCGATGACCGCCCCCGGGTGAATCTCGATTCCTGTGAAGAAGCGGGAAGTTTCGCTGATTAGTCTTGCGGGAAGCCTCAGCTTAACTTTCGCCCAGAGAAAATGGGCGATTCGATGCGACCACAAGGCGTGCAGACCCGGATAGCATGTAATCGCCTCGACGATATTTCTACAGGCCGGGTCTCGTTCGAAGATTGCTTTTATATTTCTGAACATCTATGCCTTTATCTGTTTTATGTGATTTAAACAAAATCGCCCGGCGGATTGAAGCGGAGGGATAGGGCTTTCCATCGACCGGGCGGTTAAATATTGAAATGATCGACCTATTCTACTCTTGCGCCCTTAGTCTTTCCGCTGGTTGCCGACGCCGTTTTTTTTGCTGGTTCGGCGGGTGTTTCAGGTTCTGCTGTTTCAGATTCGGTTTCAGAAATTTCTGCTTCTTCGGCTGTCTCGGTCAGAGTTACTTCCATTCCGAGGACTTCGGCGAGTCTGTCGAAGTTCTTGCGGATTAGCTCGATTTCGTTTTTGTCGAGGTCGTCTGGAATTTCCGCATCCTCGATGTCGTCTCCTTCGAGGCCTTCGATGGCTTCGCGGAGCATTTCTTTCTGGTCTTCGGGAACATTGGGATCGTCGAGTTGCTTTTTCATTACTTCGACCTGCTCGCCCATCGCTTCCTTAGCTTCGGCCATTTGAGTTTCGAATGCGAGATAGAACATTCCTGCGCTAACTTCTACCATGGTTAGGTAGAATTCAGCCGGGTTGTCGATTCCGGCGGCGCGGAGGTCTTTGTCGATATCCGATAGAGACGACAGAGATTTCATCCCTTTGGAGAAATCGTCTTTGGATTGGTCGATTTCATCCCCCTTGGCTTCGATAACTTCTTGGAAGATAGGAAATTCTTGAATGAATTTGTCTATTCTTCTTTGATTCAGTTCGAATTTGCCGTCTTCGCCTTTTAGTTCTTCGACCTCTTTGGCGAAACGTTCGATAGCACCGGCGGTTTCTTCGATTTCGCCGGCCATTTCCTTGGCTTTATCGACCGCGCCACAGCATCCGAAGCTGAAAAGGGCGATTCCGATGATGAGCATAGCAACGATAGTTTTTTTCATTCTGTTTCCTCCAGTTATAATTTGAAGTTGCTTTCCGCTAAAATCGTATTTTCCAAGGCGATTGTCAACGATAAAATTCAATTTCTGAGATGAACTGAATTTTGGAACTATAACTCCATTGTTGACATCGGCGGATGGCTTTATTAGATTATGCAGATGAAAATGAAACTTAAGGAGAAAAGATGAAAGTCCTTGTAATCGGCGGCGGCGGTAGAGAACACGCCTTGGTTTGGAAGCTTTCCCAGAGCCGTTTTGTCGAGAAAATATATTGTGCTCCGGGCAACGCCGGAATCGCTCAATTGGCGGAATGCGTCAACATTCAGGATACCGATATTCGGAATCTGGCGTCCTTTGTCGAGAAGACAGGGGTTGATTTTACAGTTGTCGGACCGGAGGCTCCCCTTTCCGAGGGAATCGTAGATTATTTCACCAGCCGGAAGCTGAATACTTTCGGCCCCGGACAGAAAGCGGCTCAAATCGAGTCCAGTAAGATATTCGCGAAAGAGTTCATGAATGAGTTTCATATCCCGACAGCCAGCTTCGTGAGTTTCGACAACGCCGAAGATGCGATTCGTTTCGTCGAAAATCACAAATTGCCGCTGGTTATCAAAGCTGACGGCCTGGCCGCCGGCAAAGGCACTGTGGTGGCCGAGAGCGTCGAAGAAGCTAAGGACGCCATCCGCCGGTCGATGATAGAGCGCGCATGGGGCGAAGCGGGCAGACGGATACTAATCGAGGAATTCATTCCTGGCAGGGAGGTTTCCGTTCTGGCTTTCACCGATGGCAAAACGGTTGTGCCAATGGTTACCAGCACCGACTATAAACGCGCTTTCGACGGCGGCGCCGGCCCAAACACCGGCGGGATGGGAACAATATCGCCTAACCCAAATATGGATGGAAGACTCATTCAGAGAATTCAGGAAGAAATCCTTCAGCCGACAATCGACGGTCTCCGATACCGCGGAACCCCGTTTAAGGGAGTTATCTACCCGGGACTGATGATTGTGGACGGCCAGTTCAAAGTCCTCGAATACAACTGCCGTTTCGGCGACCCGGAGACTCAGGTTGTCCTCCCCCTCCTCGAAACGGATTTGATGGAAATCATGCTTCATATTCATCATGATAAATTGGACGAAGCGGACATAGTATGGAAAGAAAATATGTCTGCAATGTGCGTGGTTATGGCCAGCGGAGGTTATCCGAAACGATACAAAAAGGGTGCGGAAATTTCAGGACTCGACGATGTTAAGGACGACCAGACTTTCGTTTTCCACGCCGGAACGACGACGGTCGGCGACAAAATCGTAACAGACGGCGGCCGGGTTCTCGGTGTAACTGCCTGGGACAAGACCCTCGTCAAAGCACGGGACAGAGCTTATCGTTCGGTCAAGAAAATCAGCTGGGATAAGGAATTTCACAGGGATGACATCGGACACAATTTTATTTCATAAAACAAAACAAGACAAAATCAAAGGAGAATTATGGGCAAGGTTGCAATTGTATGCGGAAGCAGTTCGGATTCTAAGCTTGTTGAGAAAGTGAAAACGACTCTTGATAAATTTGGCATCGTCCACGAGGACTACGTTATCTCGGCGCACCGTCAGCCGGATACCTGCAAGGAATTTGCGTCGGGCACCAAATCGAAGGGCTTCGATCTGATAATCGCCATAGCCGGACTTGCGGCGCATCTGCCGGGGGTTGTGGCGAGCCTGACGGAACTGCCGGTGATCGGAGTTCCTGCGGACGGCGGGCCTTTGAACGGCGTGGACGCCCTTCTGTCAATAGTTCAGATGCCTGGCTCGACGCCGGTAGGGACTATGGCTATCGGAAGTCACGGCGCGAAGAACGCCGCTATTTTCGCCGCGAGAATTTTGGCTCTGCACGATAACGCAGTTGCGGAAAAACTCGCAGAATATCGCGAGGAGCTCGCCAAGGGCGGCAAGTAGTGGGGAGATTCACTTACGGACCCGTTCCTTCGCGGCGTTTGGGGCGCTCACTGGGAATCGACCTGGTGGCCTCGAAGAGTTGCACGGTGAACTGTATCTATTGCCAGATAGGTTCACGGGAACCTTCGCCGCCGGTTAGAAAGAGTTTCTTTCCTCCTGAAGAAATCGAGGCCGATATTCGCTCTGCTGTGGAGTCGGCAGATGAAATCGACTGGCTGACACTTTCCGGTAGCGGCGAACCTACACTCTCTGCGGATTTGGGACACATTATTCGGTTCTCTAAATCCCTCGATGCCGCGCCGGTATGCGTCCTGACCAACGGCACCCTTTTATGGATGCCCGAGGTTCGGCAGGAATTGGCCGATGCCGATCTGGTCGTGCCTAACCTGGATGCCGCTACGTCGGAGCTTTTCGAGAAGGTCGTCCGCCCCCATTCGAGCATATCTTTCGAGAAGTATTACGACGGTCTGAAAACATTTTCCGCCGAGTTCGAAGGGGATCTACATCTGGAAATAGTTATACTGAAGGGGATCAACGATTCGGAAGAGCATTTCCGGCAACTTGCGGATTTGGTCGAGGATATTGCCCCTTCGGGAGTTTGGATAGGCACGGTCAAACGTCCACCCGCGGAGAGTTATGTTCAGGCGGTTTCGGACGAGACTCTCGAACTGGCATCGGCAATAATCGGCTCGAAGGCCGAAATTATCCACGATTATCATGGCAAGAAGGGCGAGACCTTTTCGGCATGGGGACTTGCGGATAGGATAATCGATCTTTTACGACGGCGACCGGAGACCGCAGAAGCAATTGCGGAGGGGCTTTCGGCCAACTACCATGAGGCTTTGAAGGCCTTAAGCCGTCTTGAGGATGCCGGAGAGATACATCGCAGGAAGATTGGTGATCGTATATTTTACGATATTACAAGAACTTAGCCATATTACATAAAGGATTTTATTATGTATGAAGACATACTGCCTAATCTAATAAGCAAAAACAACACCAAAGCCATTCTCCTCGTGGCCGATGGCGTCGGCGGAATACCGGTGAACGGAAAGACAGAACTCGAAGTCGCCAAAACTCCGAATCTGGATAAGCTGGCGGCAAAATCCTCTCTTGGTCTGCAATATCCGGTCGGGTATGGAATCACACCGGGGAGCGGACCTGGGCATCTATCGCTATTTGGCTACGAGCCCTTGCTTCATCAAATCGGACGGGGAATATTGGAGGCTCTGGGAAGCGGCATGGAAGTAGTATGCGGTGATTTGGCCGTTCGCGGCAATTTCGCGACCATGAAGGATGGTTTGATAACCGACCGTCGAGCCGGCAGAATTCCCACGGAAAAATGCGCTGAGCTTGTGGCAAAGATACGGGATAACATCCAAGATATCGATGGAGTGAAATTCGACATCAAAGCCGCACGGGACTATCGTTTCGCGGTGGTTTTCCACGATGATTCGCTGAAGGATAATATTGAGGACGCCGACCCCCAGGAGACCGGCAAACCGCCTCATCCTGCGAAAGCTCGGGACGAAGCCAGCGAGGAGGGCGCGCGGATAATCAATCTTTTCATCGATGAAGTTACGGAGATTCTGAAGGACGAAAGCCCAGCAAACACCTGCCTTATCCGCGGCGCGGCTAATTGTCCCGATATCGTGGATTTCGAGAAGAAATACGGGATGCGCGCACAGGGAATCGCGGTTTACCCGATGTATCGAGGCCTTGCGAGGCTGGTGGGAATGACCGTGCCGACCGATATCGAGGATATCGACGCCGAGATATTGCGGCTTAAAGAGACATGGGACGATTATGATTTTCATTTCGTCCATTTCAAATATACGGACTCGGCCGGCGAGGATGGCGATTTCGATAAGAAAGTCGCGATGATAGAGAAGCTGGACGCCCATCTGCCGGAGTTTCTGGCGATGAATCCTGATTGTATTGTCATCACCGGCGACCATTCCACTCCCCCGCCGATGAAGCTTCACAGCTGGCATCCGGTTCCGGTTCTGCTAAGCGCTGAAACTGCATTTGAGGATGACGGCGCCCGTTTCACCGAGAAGGAATGTTCGAAGGGAATTCTTGGGCATATTCCGGGGACGGCGATAATGATGTATATTCTCGCCAACTGCGGCAGACTGCTTAAATTCGGTGCTTAGGGGATGACTGAAATCGACGGCGACTTGAATAAATTAGCTGTTGAGATTACGAGGTTCGCTAAAGAGCCGGTTAATGATCGTCTGCGGTTTTGGGCGGAGTATTTTCGAGGCTTTCCTTATGTCGATTCGCCATTGGGCGAGGGCTTGGAAAGACCGCGTATCCGAACCGACGGTTTCGACTGCATGACATATGTCGAAACCTGTCTTGCCCTTGCTATAAGTGAATCTGCGGAGGATGTTTTAACGAATCTCGACAGAATTAGATACCGCGACGGCGTGGCCGATTTCGAGCATCGGAATCATTTCGTTTCGATAGACTGGTTGCCGAATAACAGATGGCTTTTACGCCCTCTGGATGAGTTTTCGAACACATCGATAACGAGAGACATCGACCGGGCGGCCTTTTTCGAGAAAAATGGGCATCGGCTTTCGGCGGAATCGGAACTTACGGGGATTGAGCATATTGAATCGCGAATAATTTCGCCGTCGGGATTCACGGAGATTTCGCTCCCAAGACTCGACTGCACAGTAGCGATGTTCGCAGGAAGACTGGATTGGCTGGTGGTTTCTCATATGGGACTGCTTTTCGCGGAAGGGGATGAAATTATTCTGCGCCATGCTTCGTCGGTGCATAGAAAGGTAGTTGAATTGCCCCTTTCGGACTATTTTAAGATAAACAGAAGTCTTCGCGGAGCGATTTGCGCGGAAATCTTCGATAACCCATAGTTTAGTCCCAAGAATGAAATTGACAATGGTCATCGCCGGGATTATTATCGAACCATAGGATAATGTTGTTTACGCAAGTAGTGTTGACCAGCGCACATCAATCGAGATATTATGAAATTTAAGCCTTTTAAAAACATTTGGATAAAGATTCTGGCCTTATTGGTGGGGTGCGTGCTCTGGCTTCATGTCGCCACGGAACAAGAGTTCGAGCACACTTTTAAGTATCCCCTGCTGGTTGAAGGCCTTCCGAATGAATATGTTTTAGGCGCCCCCCTTCCGGATTCGGTCGAGGTTCTTCTGAAAGGCCGGGGCAAGGATTTGATAAAGCTTCTTTTTTCGGACGGCGAGGTTGCTATAGACGCATCCGGGTTCAAGTATTCTGAAAGATATATCGAACCGAGTCATCTGAATTTGCGGATTCCTGAAATTGATTACGAATTTCTCGGATACGTGAAAAAGGATCATATTCGATTGGTTATCGACCGTTACACGGACAAGCCTGTCCCCGTGAAAAGCGGTCTCGTATTAGAACCGGCCAGCGGTTATGCGGCTCTCGAAGCAAAAATTCAGTTCGATCCGCCACGGGTGGTGGTAGGCGGACCGGAGAATCTGGTTCGAACCGTGGAGAATGTATATACTGTTCCAGAAACACTGAAGGGGCTAAATAAATCGACCACCCATACTGTTACTATTAATCAGGAAAGCAATCTAATTTCATACACACCCACTTCTCTATCAGCTTACATCGAGGTCGAGCCTCTTAGGCAGGTTACTTTCGAGGATATTGTTGTAACGGTGAAAAGCGGAAAATTGCGTTCTAATGAGAGATTGATACCCGAGACAATCAGCATAACTTTCACTGGCACAGAAGAGCAAATTGAAGCTCTCAAGCGCGAGAAAATCCAGGTTTTCGTGGATTACGTCGATGTTCGAACACAGGGCGGACAGATACGGCCGATAGTTGTTCATCCGCCAAGCGTGAATGTGGTTTCTTTGAATCCGGAGTATTTTACTATTCAGGAGAAATAGAACGGGCGATAGGCGATATCTATCAGAGTCCTTAAATGAGCGAGAATAAGAATCCTGCAACTACCGATAAGATGCTCAGCGAGACGAGATAGAAAACGAGCATCTTTCCCCCAAAATATTTGCGGACTACAAGAATAGTGCTCCAGCTGGTAACCGGGCCTACGATAAGGAACAGCATGGATGCGCCGATGTTCATCCCCTGTTCCCAGAGGGCGTGGGCAAGGGGCACGCTGGCTGTTGAGCAGACATAGACGAAAATTCCCACCACAAGACTGAAGGGATACCCCCAGAACCCTCCGAGATAACGGTTGATTAGCGCACCAAGGGGATCGAAACTAGCCACTATCGAGGCGATGAGAATGCCGAGAAGCAGTTCGAGGCCTATGTCTCTGGGCATCTTCCAGAAGGCGAACTTGAGGGCGGAGAGAACCTTTTGTCCGGTTGGGATTTTTGTTTCGGCGTGGTCTTCGCAACATCCGGTTTCGCATTCAGTCTTGCCATGATAGCTTTCAGGATTCGCATTGAATTTATCGAGGCAATGAGCGGAGCAGAAGTAGATTTTGCGTCCTTCGTATCGAATAACTAAGTCGGTGTCTTCGGATACTGTCATCCCGCAGACCGGGTCGATATTGGGGCCGTCGGCTTCTTTAGTGGAACAACAGCTTGGTGGTGCGTCGATGTCCTTGATGCCGAAGCCCAGCATATTTGAAAGGGCGCCGATGATTACACCCATCACGATAACGGCGGCGAAAATATAGATAGTAAAACTCCACCCGAAGAGAGAGTAGGTAACGAATAGTGCTGTGAGAGAAGTTGCGGGGGTGGCTATGAGAAAGGAGACTACAGAGCCTATTTTTGCGCCCTTCTTGTGCAGACTTAGAGCTACGGGCAGGGATCCGACACAGCATATCGGCAGTATCGTGCCGATTACGGTCGCCCAAAGAAGGGGGCCTATCCCCTTTCCGCCAAGGTGCTTCTCGACGAGGTTTGTCGGGACGAACTCGTGGATAAGACCGCTCAATAGAAACCCGACCGCCAACGAGGGCAGAACTTCTATGAAATAATGCAGAAAAGTGCTGAGTATCTGATTTATCATCTTTGCTCCATAATCATCGAATTGTAGTGCTAAGTTACCATTTATTCTGAGAAGTATATATATTGACTCTTTGAAATGCAAGTCAAATCTTAAGGATTCAATTTCGATATTCCTTGACCCGAGGGTTTGTCGAAATTATATTAGTATTAGACGATGGAATCGTTGTTTGCATTATCTTATTGCATTATAACGAGTTATATACAATAATCGATAGATAAAGAGCGAAATGAAAATCGCCCTGATTGGCGCATCATCTACTGGGAAAAGCACTCTCTCGAAGCTTCTGGCTAAGGAACTGCGGCTTCCGCTAATTCGTGAGCAGGCACGGGTCGTTCTCGCGGAAATGGGAAAGACTCTGCCGGAGCTGAGGGCTGTTACCGAGGACATAATCAGGTTTCAGTATGCAGTCCTGCAGGCTCAGATAGACAGTGAGACGGAATGCGCGGATTCGGGATTCGTGTCCGACAGGAGCATTTTCGATAACCTCGTGCTTTTTTTGCGTCACTGTGAAGTTTCGGACCATCATATTCGAAGCTACGAAGAAATCGTTCTAACTCATTACAAGAAATTACCTTACGATCTTTTAATATTCCTTCGGCCCGGGGAGTTTCCTGTCGAGGACGACGGTGTTCGGACTCCTAATCCATATTATCAATCTCAGGTTGACGGGATGATTTTGACTATTCTCAAACTATTTTCCGTCCCGACAGTGGAAGTTACCGGAGACCCACTGCAGAGAGTTCGGAACACAAAAGCGCATATCGAAAAGCATTTCCCGGGCTGGCTTGAATCCAGGGGAATAGAATTCGACCGCAGTGCCGCTAGATTCAGCGGCATCGAATAAATCTTTTACTTTGCATAAGTGAATCAGAACTCGAGTTTCTCGACCGATTTAATCCCCAACTTCAGTGGAACGATCGTGGCTACGGCGTTTATGATTATCAGCGCACCGAAGCCTATGGCTACTTCCAAAGTGGGGAATGAGCTTCGTTCACCGATGAGGTATGTGAGGTAGTTATATGTCGGAATTGCCAGGGCGAGGGTCGATAGGGCTACGTAGATAAGGCTCACGAGGGCGCATATCATTCCTCCGCCGGAGGATGCGATTTTGCCGGGGTTCGGTTCTTCGAAACTGGGATAGATGCTTCCGAGGCCGGTGGAGATGGCGGTCAGGGAGATGCTCATCAGGAAGATGCCGCCACCCATAAGCAATGTCATCGCCAGAGATTGGGAAAGGATAGAGTTTGACACGACGGCCACAACCTCGGCGAGGATGAAGAAGATGATGAAGGCTATCCAGAATTTTTCCCAGAAAACACGTTTGAGGTTCACCGGCGATGATGCTATCGACCAGAAACTCTTACCTTCCATCGAGAATGATGGATAGACGAAGCGGACTGACAGAGTCGCCAAAATGTAGCCGCAGAAGGCGTAGTTGACGAAACTTATCATCGTCCGCCAGTAGAGGCCCTCGACGTTGAGGGGGACTTTGCGGAGATTGAAAAGGTAGAATACAATAAGCACAAGCAAGATTGTGAACTGCGTCCACTGGCGGGGATCGCGAAGGAAAAGGCGAATGTCTTTGACGAACAATGCCCGCATATCCGAGGGAAAAGAGCGGAAGACTTTCCAGGATGTCGAGTAGAAACTCTTTCGGCGGGCGCCTTTGCGCTTTCTGCCCAGAAGTTCACCCGCGGCTCTGTAGGCCGGGTAATAAAGGCTTTCGGCGAGGATATCAATTATGACGAGGAAAGCTCCGGCTGTTGAGGTTATCATCGAGATATAGAACCACATATTCGAGAAATTGCCCATCCTGGCCGATTTGAGGATTTCGACAATCCAGATGTTTGGCAGGATTGGAGCATCGTTGCGCGCGAGTTCCTGCAGGTAGTAATTGAGTAGGGCCAAATCTCCCTGAGCGGAAAATAGTATTGTTGAAAACCTTGCTCGCATCAGTAGGAACAGGGCTAGGACTGAGATTAACCCGAGGAAAATCATCACCCTTCGAGAGCCGAAACGGTAGGCGAGGGGGAAGAAAATCAATGAAAAGGCAGTCCCTAGAACGGCGGCTATGATTAGAAATGGCGGAATCACGAGGGCGGCGAAAACAAAATAGTTCCAGATGGGAAGGGAATGGACTACCGAGTAGGCGATGAAAGCCGGGACGGTTATTACAAGAGTCGCCCAGCTCGAGTAAAACAGGGTATCGATGAACTTGACCCAGAAAACCTGGCGATATTCGAGAGGGGAAGTCATCAAGAAGGAGGTCTCATCGGAACTGTAGATAGAGCCTATGGATGTGATGAGGTTAGAGATGACCAGCATCAGGAAAAAGGCCAGGAAGCCTATACCTACAAGCTTATCGATTAGAAGGACACCTATGTCCTGCACCGTTACAAGATAAGAAAAGAGCCGGTGGAAAAGGATGTAGGTCCCAGCGAAGAAAATTATCAGGACGATGAAGCCTATAATAACCTTGGCCATTCGTTCGAGATGACGGCTGAATATTAGGCGCGCGAACTGTTTGGGCTTCGTATTTAGAATTAATTCGAACATATCGGATAATTATATTCACTTCTGATGGGATTTCAACCCGAAGTTATCCTAAGTTACTATTATGACATTAAAAAGTGGATTTTGGTTGACATCGGCGCTTATAGGGATAAATTTATAGCGGTTTAACTGAACTGGATTAGATTATGAATTTTCGGCACGTAATTCGCTTTATTATTCTTCCGCTCTTTGCAGTCTTTGCATCGATGGGAGATGTCGGGCCGGTAAGCCCGGAGTCATTGGACACGGAACTGAGCAGGTCGGTGAACGACAGCACTTTGTTCGTCCGCGCCCAGCTGGCCTATTCAAGGGGTTTGTATCAGAACGCCTTCGATTTAGCGGAGCGTATCGAACAGCCCACTGATAGGATTTTCCTTATGAAAGGGATCTGCTCGCATATTCTGACTCGCCCTCATTCGGCGAGGGCTTTCTTCGCGCGGGTGGGCGATCCGGAGCTTTTGCCGCTGGCTCAGCTCGGTCTTTCGGAGATTTACTGCTACAGTATCCCCGACCCGGACAGCTGTGATAAGTATTCGTCGATTGTCTATGGAATGCCCTACTTATCGCGGTTTGTGGATTTGGAATACTCCGAGGAGGGCGTTTCGTCAGATTCCACTTACAATGAGGAAGGGGCGGAAGGCTGGACACTTCAGTTTGGAGCTTTTGGAATTAAAAGTCTGGCAGAGCAAATGGCGGTGAAAGTTCGCGCAGAGGGATTGTCGCCTATGATTATCCCTGTCGAGCGGGAGGGCGAGACGCTCTATTTTGTTTATGGCGGAGTTTTTACGACCAAAGGCGAGGCGGCGGCTCGCGCAGATGCATTGGCGGGCGAGATGGTTACGAAAGTAGTTGAACTGCCTGAAAAACAATGAGTTACGATATATTACTTAATGTATTTAACTAAACTAATATCCTAATGGATTGGTAGAAATGAAGAAAATTACAATTGCTATGATAATGTGCTCGATTTTTGCCGGTGCTGTTTTCGGATTATCCGACAATGCCGGAACCGCAGAGATGGCATTCCTTAAGATGTCCTTCTCCCCGAGAACGGCATCTATGGGCGGCGCGGGAACGGGCTATGCCAAAGGCCCTCATGCCATGCTTACCAACCCGGCCAGCATGAGTTTCGAACGGGATATCTCCGTGGGAACTAGTTTCGGAGTGCTATATGCGGGAATCACCGGCGGTGATGTTGTGGCGCAAAAGGGGTTCGATTTCGGGAAAATTGGCGCGTCTGTGAGGTTCATAAGTTACGGATCAATGGATAGAACCAACATCGACGGCGAGGTTACCGGAAGTTTTTCAGCCACCGATCTGGCTTTTTCCCTTGCCTATTCGAGGGAGATAGTTAACAATCTCTCCGTAGGCATCTCCCCCTTCTTCGCGTCGAGCAGTATCGATTCTACTTCCTCGGCGGCTTTAGGCATCGATGTCGGCGCGCTTATGAAATTCGACCACGGCAGAGGCCAGGTCGGAATGGCACTCAAAAACGCAGGCACGGTTTTTTCGGCCCATGTTGACTCCACCAATCCCCTCCCACTAAATGCTTCATTCGGCGCGAGTTATCGGCTGAAGGGATTGCCGATTTATGCCACAGCGCAAGGTGACTGGTTCGCCGACGAGGGTTTTACTGCGGGTTTCGGAATCGATTTCGTTCAGCTGAAACCCCTCTCCATTCGCGCGGGATACCGTCTTCGGGATAAAATCGAGGGCGAACTGGCCAAGGACGAAACTCTGCGCGGCCTAACCGCCGGGTTCGGAATCGATTACCGCAATTTGATAATCGATTATGCCTTCGAACACTACGGCGAGTTGGGAATGACTCACAAATTCGGAATCGGCTACGACGGTTTCGGCCAGAATTAAAATCACAAACCAAAATCTGCGATGATTACAATTGAAATAATTCAAGAAGAATGCACGGTATGCGGAAAATGTCTCCCCGCATGTCCTTACGGCGCAATAAGTTTGACAGGCGAAACGGCCGTCATCGATTACGATACATGCACCCTTTGCGGAGCTTGTGTCGATGACTGCCCCTTCGGTGCGATTATCCTCCGGCACGCGGAGAAGCCGAAGGCCTTCGGAACTCCGGATAAAGAGAGTTACACGGATGTTTGGGTTTACGGCGAGATAACCCCCGAAGGCGAGCTTGCACCGGTGGTTTTTGAGCTGTTGAACGAGGGACGCCGCCTGGCCGATGCGCTCAATTCACGCCTGGGTGTTGTTATTGTAGGAGAAGGTGTCAAAAAGCTTGCCGACGAAGCCATCGCGCGGGGGGCGGACGTCGTTTATATCGTCGATGCCCCTCAATATAGGGATTTCATCGAGGAGAAGATTTCGACGGCGCTGGAGTTCGTCGCGAGAAAATTCAAACCGGAGATTTTGCTTACCGGCGCGACGGTTATCGGCAGGAGCCTCATACCCCGGCTGGCCATTCGACTGGAAACCGGCCTTACCGCCGACTGCACCTCCCTCGATATCGACGCGGAAACGGGGAACCTTCTGCAGACCCGTCCGGCTTTCGGCGGGAACATAATGGCCACTATCCTCTGCCCGGAACATCGGCCCCAGATGGCCACGGTGCGGCATAAGGTTTTCAAAGAGGCCGAACGCGACGATTCCCGCACAGGTGAAATCATCGAAATCGACGCGAACGACATCGCCCTCGAGGAATTCGCCAAGGTCATTATCGAGCGTATCGACGAGACGGAAAACGAGGAACTCGCCATCGCCGACGCCGACATCATAATCGGCGGAGGCCGCGGAGTAGGCGGCCCCGAGGGTTTCGAGCTTTTGTATGACTTAGCCCATATTCTAGGCGGAGCTGTCGGTGCGAGCCGTGCGGCCGTCGATGCCGGATGGATTGCCTATCGAAATCAGGTCGGACAAACGGGAAAGACCGTTGCGCCGAAGCTCTACATCGCCTGCGGAATAAGCGGCGCGGTTCAGCATAAGGTGGGCATGCAGACCTCGGATTTCATCGTGGCTATCAACAAGGACAAATCCGCGCCCATTTTCGACATCGCGGACATCGGCATAGTCGGCGATTTGTTCGAGGTTCTCCCCCCCTTAATCCGCAAATTGAAGGGTTAAAACAGAACCGCCTCCTCATATATCCCGTAACCCATTCCGAGTTTCCCCCTAACCCCTCCTACGGTTTTGCAAATTCCTCTCACGACGATGGAAGAGGCCGAAGCGATTTTGTAATCCCCGGTCACGATTTTGTAAAAGACCGAAGCGGTTTTGTAAAAGACCGACGCGATTTTGCAAAGACTGAACAGGTTTCAGGAAGACATCCAAAGGGAAAAGTAAAGGGAGGAAAGTCCCAAGGAAAGCATTTCAGGCCACGGGTAAAACCCTTTCATCCTCCATGAAAACCTCCGAAATGAAAAGGAAAGCCCTTTTGTATTCAGGGAAAGCACTTCCGTCGAAAAGTGAAGCCCGTTGCGGTTTCGGGAAAGCATTTTCCAAAAAAGGGAAGACATTTTCCATTTTCGGGAAAGCATTTTCAAAAAAAGGAAAGTATTTTTCCCTCCCTAATCAGCTCCAATATGCCAGAACAAGGCTCCTGTTTTCCAAAACAAAAGGGCCGGCGCACGTCCGGCCCTCCGAGGCAAACATCATTAGTGGTTTTTGGCTACGGCTGTCGAACGTTTAACGCGACTGCAGGGCGATGTCGTTGAAGCCGAAGTCCGGTTCGAGGAACACGACCTCGGTCATATTCGTCGGGTTGCTGATGTCGATGATTATGAAGCCTACCGAGCTGGAAATGTATGCGTAGTTGCCTGAGACCACGAGGTTGTTCGCGCTGAATCTCGATGGTGTATAGTCTCCAATTTCGGAAATGTAGGAGCCGTCAACGCTGAAGGCGTGAATGCCGCCGTTGACCCATGTTTCCGACCAATCTACCATGTAGAGGGTTCCGCCGCTCATATAGACATCCACTGGATTTCCTCCCACTGTTTCCGAGCCGGCCATTTCAGGAGATTCGGGATCGCTAATATCAAAAGCTCGAACTGTGTGGTCGATGTCGCTGACGTAGGCGTATTCTCCGGCGACTACTACGCTGTTAAGGCTTCCCATCGGACCTAATCCGGCCCAGGAACCGACCTCTGTGGGCGCGTGTTTGTCGGAGATGTCGATGATACGGAAGGCGTGGTCGTCGGCAAGGTAGGCGTAATCGCCCACGACATCTATCCCCGTGCAATAGTCGGGGGTATCGTAGGAGCCGACAACTGAAGGCGCGCCGGGGGTGCTTATATCGATGATTTGCAGACCGGCGTTGGTGCATGCAACATAGGCGTAGTATCCGGAGATTTTGATACGGTAACCGAGATCGGGGAGGTTACAGCTTCCAGCTATGATGGGGTTTTTATAGTCGGTGGCATCGATGGCGATGAAGGTGGCCTCGTTATAATTGGTTGTATAGGCATAATTGCCTTTGACTGCGATTCCCCGGGCGCTGTTGGCGACGTAAACGCTTCCGACTTCGGCCGGGGCTGTCGGATTGGTAACGTCGAATATTCGAACCGCCAGGATACTCGGCATGTAGGCGAGAAGGACGGGGTCCGGGTCGTCGTTGTTGTCTGTGCCTTCGCAACTTATGAAATTGAACGCCAGAACAAGAATCATGGCGAAGAGGAACAGGTTTTTCACTTTATCTCCTTTTAAAGTGCTAATATATGGAAAACGGAAAGTTATATTGAAAAGTAAACTGCGAAAGGGCTTCAGTCAATCCTTTTCTTATTGGATGTCAAAATAATTCTAATCATGAAGATAAATATGGATTTTATTCCTTGTCTGGTCCCCCCCCTCGGCAGTGTCGGCCTTTTCTTCTGCGGGGAGGCATTTCGGAGACGGGCACGGCGTAATCGGCGCCCTCGATACGAATGGCCATCCCCTCGAGGAGGGCGACGGCAACCTTTCTCTGAGCTTCGGATATGATTCTCCCGAGGGTTTGCCGGGATACGCCCATGGATTCGGCGGCCTGTTCCTGATATAGGCCCTCGGCACATACCAGGCGAAGGGCTTCTATCTCGTCGTGGGTGATGGTTATCTCCTGGAGGTTGCGCATTGGCACGCCTGCGGGTTTGAAATAGCGCACTTCCGGCAGTTCGCCGACGAGTCTTTTCTTTTTGGGTCGAGTCATTTTTCGATTCCGATCAGTTTGCGGATTGTGTTCCATGACTTTTTCATCTCGATAGCAAAATCGCTGTTCGGGGCGAATTCCGCAAGGGTTTTCATGGATGACTGAGCTTTATTCGCGAGTTTTTCGTAGGGCAATTCGCCGATGACCGGAATTTCGGCACTATTGGCGAAGGCTTTTATTTCGGCGGTTTTGTCCGCGGAAAGATCGCCCTTGTTGATTATCAATGCCACGGGGGTTCGAAGGGTCGATGTCAATTCGATAATGCGTCGGACATCGTGAATGCCCGAAACTGTAGGCTCTGCGACCGCCACCGCCAGGTCGGCACCGGCGATCGATGCGATAACCGGGCATCCGACACCGGGAGGGCCGTCGATGAGGATGCCCTCCGCGTGGGTTTCCTCGGCGATTTCGATTGCCTTTTCGCGAAGGAGGGTGACGAGTTTGCCGGAATTTTCCGCGCCGGGCTGAAGGTAAGCGTCGAGAAAGGGGCCGAAACGGCTTTTTCCGATTCGCCAATTGCCGATTTCCGTTTGCTTTTCGACGATTGCCTTTGCCGGGCATATTTCCGCGCAGAAGCCGCAGGATTCGCATAGGAAGGGGTCGATGGTGAAATCGTCCCGAATAGCACCAAATGCACATTTGCGAGAACAAAGTCCGCAATGTTCGCAGAATGCCGAATCAATCATGAAAGCATTGCCCTCAAACGACTTGCTCTCGATAATTTCCGGCCTTGCGATTATACCGAGATTAGGAGAATCGACATCGCAGTCGGATATCACCCATTCGCCCGCGAGATAGGCCAGAGAGGCCGCGACCGTGGTTTTTCCGCATCCGCCTTTGCCGCTGGTAACTACAATCTGTTTCATCGGGAAACCGCCCTTTCGATTTTCGAGAACAAATCGAGGAAGAAGCCTCTGTATTCTGGCATTCGACGCGAAAAGATTTCGCCTGCGGAATAGAGTTCAGCGATTTTTCGGTCGAGGGGGATTTTGCCGAGGATATCTATACCGCGGGATTTTGCGAAAGTTTCGATGATGCCGTCCTCTTCGGGGGTCGAGCGATTTATGACGATTCCCATGGGCACCGACAATCTTTCGACAAGCTCGACTATCGACCTGAGGTTTGCGAGGCCGAAGGGTGTAGGTTCCGCCGCGAGGAGGACGAAATCCATCTCGCCGAGGGTTTCGACCACTGGGCAGGATGTTCCGGGCGGGGCGTCGATGATATTCACCGCGTCTTTGCCGGCTTTTGCCTTCACCGCCTGAATTATTCGGTTGCCGGACATCTCGCCGATATCGAGTTTGCCGTAGGTGATGGTCAAGCCGTCGGCCTCCCCTGAGATTAACTCGCCCAAAGGCTTGTTCGAGATTTCGAGAGCCTTTGCGGGACATAATTCCCAGCAGGCGGTGCAACCATGGCACATTCCGGGGTGTATGATGGTCATTTTCCCGATATTGACTATTGCGCTAAATCGGCAGACATCGCCGCAGATGCCACAACCGGTGCATTTATCGGGAAGCAGTTTGGGTATGGGCATGTTCACTACGCGCCGCTCGGTTTCATCGATATCGAAGAAAAGATGGACGTTCGGCTCTTCTGTGTCGCAGTCGAGAAGTTGGACATTCATGCCCGATAGAGCGAGGCTGTCCGCGAGGTTGGTGGCGACAGTGGTTTTGCCGGTGCCGCCTTTTCCGCTTGCAATGGCTATTTTCATAATATCATGGTTTTAGAAGAGGGCGGGGAATTTCGCCCCGCCCCCATGTTTTGTTTATTCGCCCATTTCAGAGAGGCGGTTTTTCAGAGCGTCTATTTCGCGCTGAAGGCTTTCGATACTGTTTTTGAGCCATCCGGCTTCGGTCTCTTTCGAGACCGGGGCAGGCCTGTAGTCGTCGCGGAATCTCCATCCGCGGCCTAAGGCCATGCCTCTGCCGATTCCTCTGCCTCTACCTCTTGCGAGTCCCAATCCCCTTCGCGGGTAGTTGGTTCTTTCGCCGTCGGCGCAGTATCCGAAACCGCCGCCGGTCATGGGGCCATCGCCCCGAGGGCCTGTTCCGTCGAATCCCGGCATAGTTTCACCTCCTTTTTATTCCTTTATCATTTTTGTGCCGCACTTTGGACATGCGACGGTGTAACACGGCGTCCCAGCTTGATGGGGAACTTTTTCTCCGCAATTCGGGCAAACACAGTTTCCACCCGGGCCGGAACCCGGACGGTTGCCTCTGCCCCTTCCGCCGCCCGTTCCGCGGCCGTTTCCTCTATTTATTTGCAAATTGCACCTCCGTTATCGGGCGGTTTTCGGAGTGTTCCGCCAGATTACGAAATCTCCGACATTCCGCCCTGTTAATTTTGCTATTGGTTCGCATTTCGCTTTGAAAAGGTGATAAATAGCCCTTGGCGCGATGTCGAGGGTCTCCAGATTGCCCTGACCTTTGGCGATAACGACATCCGCGCGATCGAATACTTCGCGGAAGTTGTCACCAACCTCTTCGAGCAAAGTTCCCGGGACATTTGATTCCGAGGAGATTATCTCCGCAAAATCGCCTATTCCGGATTCGATGGCGTCTATCTCGACGACATCGTTCAGTGCCGGCCCGCCGCGGACGCTGTAATAGAGCTTTTTTCCATGCATCTGTTCGAGCAGAAGTCTGTCGAATACAGCTTCGCCTGCATTATCGCCGATTATCAGCACTGTTTTAGCGGAGCTGATTTCGGCTTCGAGTTTTTCGACATCGCTCTCGCCGGATAAACTTGCGGATTGGCTCTCCAGGAGGCCGATTATCGAATTCAAATCCTCCTCTTCCATCTGCACGAGGTCGATGGCGTTTCCCGCAATGCTGAATTCCACGGCTTTTGCGAAGGAATTTTGCGATTTTGCGACAATCTCATGCAAACGGGGCAGAATCCGCAAAGCCATCTGTGTCGATTGCTCTTTGAAATCGCGGAAGGGGTCGTCGATATCCGTTTTGGCCGATATGCTTTGATATATTTTTCTCGCGGCCACCGGTGCGGGCGCGCCGTCGAGAAGGATTTTCGAAGCTTCGACGGCACTCGCGAAAAGCTCGCTTTCAAGCTCCTCGTTCACGCCCGATTTGCGAATCGTTTTGAGGGCATGAGCGAGAAGGCATGGTATGCAGTCGAGACGGGTCATTTGTATTTGCAGTTGCCGTGATGGCTGGGGACGTTGGATTGCGCAACTTCTTCCAGGGCGCCGGACTTGAAATCCTCGATAGCTTTGTCGATGCTCCCGGAGCCGTGGAAGACGCGGACACCAGCCATCTGAAGAGTTCCGAAAGCCGAGGGACCGAAATGGGGGCCTATAGCGGCCTGCGCGCCCGCCTCGGCTACCAGCTTGGATGTCTGCACTCCTGCGCCGTGTCCCATGGAGGCGTTTGCGGTGTTATCCATATATTTTCTCTCGCCGGTTTCTGTATCTATGAACATAAAACCCGCGCCTCTGCCGAATCTGTCGGCGATGTTGACTTTGTCGTTTGTCGCTACTGCAACGATCATTTTATCTCCTTGTAATTCGTTATAATGAGCATATGCCCATTTAATATAAAGATAGGCAAGGCTAATTTCAAGGATTATTTTGGATTTTGTGGAAAAAGATAATCGCCCCTTCTTCCCTCTTATTTTTTTGCAAATCTCTTGCAATACCATGCAAAAAGAGAGGGGCATTTTTTAAATCCCCCTCACGATTTTGGAAAGGTCAGGCGCGAGTCTATAAAGCCAGAACAAGCTTCAGGAAGACTACTTTCCCTCGCTAATCTGCTCTGATGTTGTTCCAGAATATGAAATAGGATCATGCTTTTCAGGACAAAATTGCCCTTCGAGGGGCTCACTGACCGAATCTTCCCCAGAAACCTGAAGGGCACGACTCAGTGACCGAGGGAATGGAGAAAAAACATCGATTAGCCGGGGTGTGGAGCGAATAATGGCGAATATTGTTGCCAAATTGGGGCTGGACGATTATAATTAGCTTTGCAATGAAGAAGAAGTTATCAAAAGAACTTGGTTTCCTCGATGTTTTCGCGATTGCCACGGGCGCGATGATAAGTTCCGGGTTTTTCCTTCTGCCCGGTATCGCGGCGTCGAAGGCCGGGCCGGCGGTGATAGGCGCTTATATCCTCGCGGGATTTATGATTATGCCCGCCCTTTTTTCAATAGTAGAGCTTTCTACGGCGATGCCTCGTTCCGGAGGGACTTACTTTTTTATCAGCCGTAGCCTCGGTCCGATGTTCGGGACTATCGAGGGGGTCGGGGACTGGCTGGCTCTGATATTGAAATGCAGTATCGCTCTGGTGGGACTTGGGGTTTATCTTGCGACTCTTGTGAATCTAAGCCCGACGCTGATTGCTGTTGTTTTTGCTGTGCTTTTCACGATTATGAATCTTGTAGGCGCGAAGGAGAGCAGTAGCCTGCAAATAGGCATGGTTATAGCTCTTTTGGGAATTTTAGCCCTTTTCATTGGAAAGGGAGTTACGCAGATAGAGCCCGTGCGGTTTCGTCCCTTCATGCCTTACGGTTGGAACTCGATTCTTCCGACTTCTGGGTTTGTGTTCGTAAGTTTTATCGGTCTTACGAAGGTCGCGAGCGTTTCGGAGGAGGTTAAGAATCCCTCGCGCAACCTGCCCCTGGGGATGATTGCGTCGCTGATTGTCGTTACAATCGTTTATGCCGTGGGCGTAGCTATCGTGGTTGGAGTTCTTCCAAAGGACGATCTTTACGGAAGTCTTACTCCTATCTCGGACGCGGCAAATGTTTTCGCGGGGCCTGTGGGGGTTATTGCGATAACTATCGCGGCTATACTGGCTTTCGCGACCACGGGAAACGCAGGGTTGATGTCGGCGAGCAGGTATCTTCTGGCTATGGGGCGGGACAGGACACTCCCCCATTCTCTATCGAGATTTTCCAAACGAAGGACGCCGAAAAACGCTATCCTCGTATCGGCGGCGGTGATTCTTTTCGTTATTCTGACCTTCAATGTCGAGGGAATAGCCAAACTCGCGAGCACATTTCAGATTCTTGTTTTCGCGATTGTGAATATCGCGGTTATCGTTATGCGCGAGAGCAACCTCAAAAGTTACGACCCCGGGTTCAAAAGCCCGCTGTATCCATATACTCAGATATTAGGAATTCTGATTGCCGTGGTATTGATACCCAAGATGGGGCTTCTCTCGACGATATTTTCGTTGCTGTTGATAGCTCTGGGGGTCATCTGGTATAATCTCTATGTTCGGAAACATGTGATTCGCGGTTCCGCGGTGGGTATCGTAGCTCTGCGGGTTACGGAGAAGATGCTCGCCAACGACGCCCATAAACTTGGGCTGGACACCGAGCTTCGGGAGATACTGAAGGAGAAGGGAATCAAACCGGACGACCCATTCGCGGAGATTTTGCTCGGTTCGGAGTTTATCGAGGTGGATTCATCGATGAAGATGGATGAGCTTCTGAAGGAAGCGGCGGCGATGTTAAGCCGAAAGAGCGGTATCTCCGCAGATTTGATTTTCGGCGCTCTTCTTGAAAGGAGCCATCTGGGCGAAACACCGGCGGAGGCTGGTATCGCCCTGCCCCATCTGCTTTTGGATGAAGTTGAGGATTTCCACCTTGTTTTGGCGCGAAGCATAACCGGCCTGGAACTGCCAACTGCTGACCAATCGATTCACGCTGTTTTCGTCCTACTGGGGAATCGGAAGAATCCAACTCAGCATTTGCGGCTTTTGGCGGAGATAGCTCGACGCGCCGAAGATCCGGGTTTCATCGATAAATGGATCGAAGCTGACGACAGACAAGAAATCATCGAATTACTGGCGAAATCATGAGCAAGAAGCGGATGAAAAAATCTCTAGGGCTTCTTGATGTGTTCGCCATATCCACTGGCGCGATGATAGCGTCGGGATTCTTTATTCTTCCGGGGATTGCGGCCTCGAAATCGGGGCCCGCGGCGATTTTGTCCTATGTGATTGCGGGCGTGATGGTTATTCCGGCACTATTCTCCTTGTCCGAACTATCGACGGCCATGCCTCGTTCGGGGGGGACATATTTCTTTATCAGCCGAAGTTTGGGGCCGATGTTCGGAACTATCGACGGCCTCGGCGATTGGCTCGCGCTCGTTCTGAAGTCGAGTATTGCTGTGGTTGGTTTGGGTGTCTATTTCGCGATGTTTTTGGGAGTCCATTATATTTATATAGCTGTCTGTTTCGCTATTTTGTTTACGATTATCAATCTTGTCGGATCGAAAGAGGCGGGTATTTTCCAGGTTGGGATGGTCGTATTTCTTGTCGGTCTGTTGGGCTTATTCATTATTCGGGGACTTCCGGAGGTGGAGGCTTCTTATTATCGTCCCTTCGCACCTTTCGGTTTTGAGTCGGTGTTATCTACCGCAGGGCTGGTGTTCGTGAGCTTCATTGGGTTGACCGGGGTTGCGAGTGTATCTGAGGAGGTCAAGAATCCGGCGCGGAATATCCCTTTGGGGATGATCCTCTCGTTGGCAACGGTAATCATCATATATGGCCTCGGCGTTTCTGTGGTCGTAGGCGTTCTACCTAAAGAGGAGCTTTACAACAGCCTCACGCCAATTTCCGATTCGGCGGGGGTTTTCGCGGGAAGAACGGGGATTATTGCTATCTCCATCGCCGCCCTACTTGCTTTCGCGACTACCGGTAATGCTGGGCTTATGGCCGCCAGCAGATATTTACTGGCCATGGGCAGAGATCACGTTATCCCGCATAAATTCGCAAAGTTCTCTACTAGAAAAACCCCGAAGAACGCCATCCTCTTTTCATCCCTCGTTATGATTTTCATTATCGTCTTCTTCGATGTCGAATCCATCGCGAAACTGGCGAGCACCTTTCAGATATTGGTTTTCGCCATAATCAATATCGCGGTGCTTATCATGCGCGAGAGCGGCCTCGAAAGCTACGACCCGGAGTTCAAAAGCCCGCTGTATCCGTATATGCAAATAGCCGGAATTCTCGTCGCAGTTGTTTTGATTCCGGAGATGGGATTTTTGTCGATGCTTTTCACGCTGATTCTCATTTCGGTGGGGGTCATCTGGTATAATCTGTTCGTCCGACATAAGGGAATCGGGGTTTCGGCGGTTTCGAAGGCGGCGGAGCGATTGGCGGAGCGACTGCTTCAGAATGACGCCCGCGCCCTCGGCCTCGATAAGGAACTTCGGGAAATCCTGAAAGAAAAGGGCATTCGCGACGACGATCCCTTCGTGGAAATCATCGAGGAAGCCGAGTTCATCGAGATAGATTCCTGCACCAAGGTGGATTGCGTTCTGCGAGAGGCCGCTGAAATTCTCTCCGCCAGAAGCGGCATATCGACGGATTTGATTTTCGGCGCCCTCCTCGAACGGAGCCATCTCGGCGAAACACCCGCGGAAGCCGGAATAGCCCTTCCCCATCTCCTTCTCGACGAGGTGGATGAATTTTACCTCGTCCTCGCCCGAAGCGTTACCGGAATAGATTTCCCCATGGCCGATCAGTCGATACACGCCGCTTTCGTGCTTTTGGGGAATCGGAAGAATCCGGCTCAGCATCTTCGACTTCTCGCGGAGATAGCTCGACGCGCCGAAGACCCCGGTTTCATCGACCAGTGGATTCAGGCGGATGGCGAATTGGAACTTAAGACGCTGATACTGACGTCGTAAAGCCCCATTATGTGTCATTAGCGCGGCAATCTTATCCCCATCACCACAATGTCATTTTAATGCGCCTTCGGCTACTCAACGAGCGGGGGACACCGAGACAGGAAAAGTTTCATATCAATATTAAAACTTGTAATAGGGAAACATTTTTCAATTTGACAACGGGGACGAACTGGATATACTTGTTTAAAGTGTATTATTGAAAACAGAATTACAGTGGAGTGAAAATGAGCGGTAAAGATAAGGATAAGATTGTTGTAGTCGGCGCGGGACTTGGAGGTATTTCCGCCGCCCTCTCCCTTAAAGCCGAGGGTTTCGATGTCGAGGTGTTCGAGAAGAACGCCCATATCGGCGGCAAATTGAACATTCGCGAAATCGAGGGTTTCAAGTTCGATTTGGGGCCTTCGATATTGATTCTACCGCATATCTTCGGATGGCTGTTCGACAAATACGGCAAGCGCAGGGAAGACTATTTCCAGATTACCAAGCTCGAACCCCAGTGGCGCAATTTCTTCGAGGACGGCGCGGTTATCGACCTTTACGGCGACATGGCGGATATGGAAGCCGAACTCGCCAAACTTCCCGAACCGGAAACCCGCGGCTTCTACGAATACATCGATTATTCACGCAACCTCTGGAACTTCGCGCAAAAGGCCTATTTCGGACGCGGCGCGGACAACATGGACGATATCAAAGAAGGGTTCGGCAAGGTCGAGCTTCTGCGTATTACCGATTATTTTAAAACCCTCGCAGAAGGGGTCGATAAGCGAATCGAGAACCAACATCTGCGGGATATAATGGCCTTCTTCGTCAAATATGTCGGGTCGTCGCCATACAACGCCCCGGCGATTCTCAACCTGATTCCATATTCCCAGCTCGGTTACGGCGAATGGTATGTCAACGGCGGCATGTTCAATATCTCGAAAGGCCTCTCTCGGCTGATGGAGGAACAGGGAATTCCAGTGCATCTCGAAACGGAGGTTGATGAGATTATCATCGACAAGGACGCCGCCCGGGGAATTGTCCTGAAAGACGGCAGAGAAATATCGGCGGATATCGTCGTGAGCAATATGGAGGTTATTCCGGCTTACAAGGAGCTTATCGGCGCGCCGGACAAATTCATGGCGGATTACGAGAAGAAGTTCGAGCCCTCTTGTTCCGGGCTGGTTATTCATCTGGGTGTCGATGTCGAATATCCTGTTCTGGCGCATCACAACTTCTTCTTCGCCGAAAATCTGCGCGAACATATGGCGAAGGTTTATGACCGCTACGAGCTTCCCGACGACCCGACTATCTATGTCGTCTGCCCCACCCGCACCGACAAAACCATCGCTCCGAAGGGACACGAGATAATCAAGCTTCTCCCCCATATCCCCCATCTGCAGGACAAACCTTTCTCCCGCGAACAATACGACGCCCTCAAGGAAAAACTTTACATCAAACTCGAACGCAACGGTGTCGAAAATCTTCGCGAGCATATCGTGGTCGAGGATGTCCTGTATCCCGAAGATATTCAGCGGATGTATTACTCGAATCGCGGCTCGATTTACGGCGTCGTATCGGATAAGCGCAAGAACAAAGGGTTCCGCGCACCCAAAAGAAGCGAACTCTACCGCGGACTTTATTTCGTCGGCGGAAGCGTGAACCCCGGCGCGGGGATGCCTATGGTATCCTACTCCGGCCAGATGGTTCGCGACAAAATTCTCGAAGATTACGGAAATTAGAAAGAAGGAATAATCATGGCAAAGGAAAAGGTTGTTATTATCGGTGCAGGCCCCGGCGGACTCACGGCCGGGATGATATTGAGCCATCGCGGCTACGATGTCGAGATATTCGAGACCAAAGATACCGTGGGCGGCAGAAACGCGCCAATCAAAATGGGAGATTTCACCTTCGACACCGGCCCCACTTTCCTGATGATGAAGGATGTCCTCGAAGAAATGTTCGAGCTTTCCGGACGCAAGGCCGAGGACTATCTCGATATTCGCGAGGTTGACCCGATGTATCGCCTCAGATACGCCGACGGCAGAGAGTTCTTCCCATCGCACAAAAACCGCGACTGGATGATAGACCAGATCGAGACACTTTTTCCCGGCAACGGCGTCGGTTATCTGAAATTCCTCAAACGGGAACAGGAGAAATACGACCGCCTCATCCCCTGCCTCAAGGTGCCTTACGACAATTGGACGAAGATGTTCTCCAAAAACCTTCGCCACGCCCTGCCTTACCTCGACGCCCACATCAGCCTCTACCGCAACCTGGGCAGGTATTTCGACGACGACGACCTCAAGATAGCCTTCACTTTCCAGGCGAAATATCTCGGAATGTCCCCATGGGAATGCCCGGCATCCTTCGCGATAATCTCCCTCATCGAGCACAACGGCGGTATCTGGCATCCCATAGGCGGACTCAACGCCATCTCGAAAGCTATGGCGAAAATCATCGAGGAAAATGGCGGGAAGATACATCTATCGACCACCGTGAAAGAGCTGTTCACGGAAAACGGCAAGGCAAACGGCGTAATGCTGGAATCCGGGGACATCGTGCAGGCGGATCGGACAATAATCAACGCCGATTTCGCCCACGCCATGCACAATATCGCCAGGGAAAAAGACCTCAAAAACTGGAAGCCGGCCAAGGTTCGAAGCAAAAGGTATTCGTGCTCGACCTTCATGCTTTATCTCGCCGTGGATAAGCTTTACGACATCCCCCATCATACCATATGCTTCGCCGAGGACTACAAAAAGAACGTCGCCGAAATGGCCGAATCCATGGTGCTTTCCGAAGACCCCTCGGTCTATATTCAGAATGCCTGCAGAACGGACAACACCCTCGCGCCGGAAGGCAAATCGACCATCTACATCCTCGTGCCTGTGCCGAACACCACCGCAGATATCGACTGGGAGGCTGAAAAGGACAGGTTCCGCGAAATAGTTCTCGATAGAGTCGAAAAGCGCGGCGGTCTCACCGATATCCGCGACCACATCATCGAGGAAAAGATGATAACTCCGGACGACTGGCGGGACGAGCATAACGTCTTCAACGGCGCGACTTTCAACCTGGCGCACAATGTCGCCCAGATGCTGGTTTTCCGCCCTCATAATAGGTTCGAGGACATCGACAACTGTTATCTGGTGGGCGGTGGAACCCATCCGGGAAGCGGCCTGCCGACAATATACGAATCCGGCCGAATTACAGCGGACATAATAAGCAGTTGAGAGAAATGATTTATGATTTAGGATTTAGGATTCATGTTTGATGAATCCTAATGTCTAAATCCGAATGACTAATGGGTAATATTCCTATCATTGGGAGTGCGATAGGCCGCGGCAATCTTTCCGACTACCGCATAACGTCCTTTCGATACGGCCTTCCGGCCTACTAAACGACCTGCCACATTTGACGGATACGAA